>Ga0179593_1591671_pt1 | contig 10927 bp, 17 predicted proteins | sample CZODoug2_1_08_16_FD_185931 | JGI IMG/M metagenome (GOLD analysis project Ga0179593, IMG submission 185931) | Vadose zone soil fungal communities from Angelo Coast Range Reserve, California, USA - CZODoug2_1_08_16fungal (PacBio error correction) | ecosystem: Environmental > Terrestrial > Soil >...
TGCCAGGAAAAAAGGTCTTCGTGTCGGTGAATTTCAGGCGCCGGGGGGGGGCCGAAACAGCAAAAACAGGGGAGGGGTGAAGAAAAGGGCAAGGAGGAAAATTGGAAAAAAAAAGCCCGTGCCGACCATCGAGAAGTGCGTCAAATCGTCTCGGGAAAAAATTGAGGAAAACTGCTCAAAGGGGGAGGGGAGGCGAGAACTGGAAGGGGAAAAAAAGACCTGCAGAAAGGAGCGGGAAAAAAGGGATTTATGCCCGAAGGCCCACTGGTGAAAAGTCGAGTAAGGCCGCTTAACTGCGACGGTCTGACAGGTGATCTCGGGGTGTCGGGAGAGAAGGGGAAGTATTTGAGAGGAGAGATGAAGAGCAGAAAAAAAGAGAGAAGGAAAAAACGACAGAAGAACGGGCAGAAATGTGGATTCCCTGATCTATTTGGAGACGACGATCGTTCCGGAGGGGACCGGCAGGGAGGGGGAAAAAAGGGGGGGGGATCAGAACTGGTGGATTGGGGAAAAATTTCAAAAGGTTCCTTAAAAAAGGGCTCAAAAAGGGAAATGGAGGAGTCAAGCATGGGAGAGGCCAGAAGCAACCCAAAGAGCTCCGCCTGCACGAACAGAGTTGAGCCGCTTCGCCATATACTCCCTTCACTAGACACAAGGAAAAGTAAGGAAAAGAAGTAATGCGAGACCACCGGGACGGGTGCCAAGGCACCAAAGAATGGGAAGCCTAGTAGAAGGGGGGAATGGGGAGCCCCTTTTTTCCGGCAAAACCTGCGAAAGGAAAGACGACGGAAAATCAGCCAAAAAAAGGGGAAATAACAGAGAAACAGTGGAAAAAAAAAAAAAGAGTTAAAAAAAACTTCGCGATCAGAAGGATGGTCCACCCCCGAACAAATAACACAGGCAAAGGGAGTTGGAAAAGGCGTTGGGGAAAAATGGAAAGTGCAAAAAGGGGGAAAAAAAAAAAATCTAAGACAAGGAGGTCTTGATTTAATTCAACCGGGGCGGCACTCCGTGCTGCCGTGTCGAACGCTTCGACAAAGGATTGTCAAATGACAGGAAAAAAAAAGAGAAAAGAAAGTCTGGCGAAGAAAGAAGGGAGATGGGAAAAGCCTGTGGGTAAAAGACCACCACCAACAAGATTTCGGTAAAAAAAAAGGCGGGGTGCCAGCTTACAAACGACGGGGTGTCCGTCACAAAAAAACAAGCTATTGCCGAACGATCTACACGCGCGAAAAATTCAGGGGGGGATTAGGGAAGGGGGGAGGAGCTCATGGGAAGGGGGTCCGTGAACTCGCTGGAAAAGAGAAACCTCGCCCGATCGTTCTCAATCCAACACTGTGTCGCACTGGCGAAAGGGGTCCTGAGGAGTGCAGAATGAAGAAACGGCTCGAAGAAGGAATTGGGGGGGGAGGGGTTTGGGAACAGCATGGGAAACGGCGGTCTCAGTCGCGGGGCAGACGAGGCGGGGGAGTCTCGAGAGGAAAATTGGTCACATAAGTTTCCTGGTCTGAGGGCTTCGGGGAGAAAAAGCGTCCGCCGCTGCCGAGCCGTAAAAGGGTTCAAAGAAAAAAAAGTTGACAAAAAGAAGGGGAAGAAAAAAAATGCAAGCGTGAGCAGCGTTTCTTCTCGCCCCTACCAGAGGCCGGGGGGAAGTGGCGGGAAGACGAAGTAGGGGCAGAAACCGTGGGGTGTGTGTCGCGGACATCACAGACAAGGACGTCAACAAAAAGGGCCAAGGCGTGATGGGGAGAGGTGAGCCAGGAACGCAAACGGGCACACAATCGGTTTCTCAAAAAGGGGGGGTCGGTTTGGAAGAAAAAGCAATCAGAAGGTGCAAAAAGATGGGTTCGAGCGCCGCAGACGATCGAGGCCCCCTTGTCGCAAAGGAGAAGGGCAGGGGCGAAGCGAGAAAACGCAGAGGAAGAGGCTGGGAAAAAATGCGGGCGCAGGAGTCCACAAGCAAGATTCACGGGGAGTCGGAGGGGAAAGAAAGGAAAAAATCAAAAGGGAGAAGGGCGCTCTCAACAACAAAGGAGGAAAAGGAGATTCCATGCGCCTACCAGTTTGGAAGAGCCGAGGTTTGGAAGAAGGAAAAAGGGGGGTAGGGGTAAAGGAAATTTCGGAGAAAAAACCCGAAAGTCGCCATGCTCCTGCCTCGCGCTGACCTAGATTGAACAGAAAAAGAACGAAGAAATGTGGAGACGGAGGAGGTCTTGAAAGAAGGAAAACCCGCAAAACAACCTAGGATGGCGTTAAAAAAAAGACATGTGGTAAACAAAAGTTGGGACGGGGGGAAGTGAAGGACAGTCGGAGCACACCATACGCCGATGCGTCCGATGGGGGATTCTGCGACCGGTTCCATGGGGGGACTTCCAATAAAACTTGGGGGACTAAGGGAGCCAAGAGGGCTAACAACATCAAGTTGAGTTTCTCTAACTCAACCGACAAGCTTCCTCAGACGCTACTCCAGATCACAAAAACTTGACTGGAAGAGAAGAGTAGGGGTCTGAAACTTAGTGAAAATCCCTACGCCATCTCTACCGAGGGGGAAAAGACTTCCAACAGAAGGGGAGAGGGTGGATCAAGGGAAAACTGAGAGGGAAAAGTGGAGAAGTGGGGAGTAAGGAAAGGGAAATAAATGAAACAAAGACGCACTTCCAACCGACGAAAGGAAAAGGGACATTCTCATCAAAGAGGGGAAAGAAAGGATACAAAGGGAAAAGAAAAAGAGAAAGTCCATTGAAAAAAAGTGGGGGGTGCAAGGGACAAGAAGAGAAGGTCGGGAAATCAAAGGACGAGGAGAAGACGGAACCGGCCAGACTCTCCTCACGGGCGGAGGATAAACGACACGTTTTTCGAATTTCGGGTAAGACCTGTCAGGACGGGGGGAAAAAAGAATGCCGTGGGGGGGCTAACAAAGAAGGAGAGCTGGAAAGAGATCAAGGGGGTAAAAGGGGTCAAACAGAAAGGAAAGCGACAGAGGAGCGCGTTTTCTGGACATGGGATTTGCACAAGGAACAATGGCGAGGAACGCACACGGCAGGGAAAAAAAAAGAGAGAGGGGAAAAGGGGAAAAACCGAAAAAGGGTTGTGGAGGGGGTCAGGAAAAAAAGCAAAAAAGGAATCGCTCGAAAAAAAGCTAGAACTAACTGGGCTTTTCTGGTTGGGAGCCACATCACATGAAGGGGGGATCGAGGGTCTGGGACGCAAGGGAAGCTGTCAGGGGAAGGGGGGGGAAGAAGGTGGGTCAAACCAACCTGGGGCTTAAGATTGTGGGAGGCAATGCCCCCGATCCGCGGGGCTAGGAAGGAAAAGTGCGGGGGATCTTCAAGAAAGGAATGAGGGGGGGAATGTGGGAAAAAAAAAAAACGGCTTCGGAATTCAGATGTGTCCTTTCATCTTTTCAAAAGCCGAGTCTGATGGCGCCAAAAACCTGTCAAAAAAAGTGTAAAGAAAACCGCCAAAAACGAGGGGAGGGGCAGAGGAGGGAGTAGAAGAGGGAGCGCCTCCTTTGAATTCAGCCTTACGCAGAGCGGAATAAGGAACCTTTGAAACTGTTTTCCGGACATGCCGACCCAAAAAGGGGGAAGGGAAAAAAAACTCGAGAAGTCAAAGGAAAAGCGGGGGGTAGAAATAAGGAAAGAAAAAACATGAGGGCGTCACGTGGTCGAGTAGCTGCCGCTCTCAAGGTTCGTAAAGAAGTCCTTCGAAAGCGGAGAAAAAAAAGGGAGGAAGAAAGGTAAAAAACCGCGAAGAACGGCGTCCTCGTACGCGACCGGAAAGGCCCAGGCGGAAGAAGAGAGGTTCAACGGGAGAAGGGAAAAAGAACAGGGGAAAGGAAAAAAAGAAAAAGACACGGCAAACGTTGGAGCAGGACAGAAGGTGGAATGAAACAGAGGTGGGGGGGGGGGGTGTTTTTTTTCTGCTCTCGATGTCGGAAAAAGGGGAAAAAACGGGACACTTCAAAAGGAAGAATATAGAAAAAAAGTGCAAAAGGGCCAAGGGGGCGCGCTGGAAGAACAAAAAAAGAAAACGAAGGACTTTCCCCTGAAAAAGGCGGCTCACAACAACAACGGAGAGGATTAGAATATTGGCAGGTCTTGCGGGGGGAGGGGAAAAAGAGAGGCCGAGGCGGGGAAAAATTGGGCGGCACTTTTGAAAGGGGGGGAGATTTATGCACTGCCCGGCGTGAGACCCGCGAAGGAACAACAGAGGGGAGTACAGAGGGAGAACTGCTTCAAGGGGCGTGCGGGCAAGGCGGGGTACTGGGTTACCTTCGGCCGTGACGCCGCCTGAAGAGTTGACCAGGGGAGCACCGCCAGGGGGAAAAAAGGGGTCGCTGAAAATCTAAAGGGAGACCAAGGAAGGGAAGGAGAGTTGTCGCTGGCGCCGAATCGAATCGGGCGAAGGCAGAAGAGGCAGAAGCGCTCGCAAAACAAGTGAAAAAAAGGATGCCTCATATGGGGGAGTAAAGGGGATACAGATGGGGGAGACAAGAAGGTATGGACGGAGTTGGCCGGAAGAGAAGCACTTTTGGAAGGCAGAGGGAAAACAGGGCTCAAAGGACTTAGTCCAAGGAGGAAATTAGAAGAATTCTCGGGGGAAGAAGAAATAGAAAGGAAAACAGAGCACGGGAGGGAGCGTCCTGAAAAAAGGAAAGGGAAGACTTAAAGGGGCGTGTGCTTAAACGTCGACTATGACACATAGCAGTAAAACCTTTGAATCTGGAATGGAAATCCGGGCAGAGGGGTGCATCCAAAGAATATCTTAGATAGGAGAAATTTGGGAGGCTAAGAAAAGCAAAGCTTCGCCCCGATTTTCTTCCAGACCCAGCGGCTTGGTCAGAGAGTCCTCACAAAAAAAAAATGCGCAAAACAAGGGAGGAAAAAAAGTGAGATATCCAATTCTGATGGGGGGGAACCGGGAACCCGCCCGAATTCGTGCCGGGAGAGGCCGTGTTCGAGCGAGTTTATACCGGTGGGGGAAAAAAAAAGCCAGGTCAAAAAAAAATCTTGATGGGAAAGGGAAGTCGAGAAAAAGGCTTAACGGGTGGGCGACGCTTCGCCAACGGTGCATTAAAGTAACCAGAAAACCGCGTAGACAAGCCCTCGCTGGGCGTGAGGGAAGGAATTTCTATGGACCCAAAAAAAAGGCACCTGAAGGGGGGAGGAAAAAAAAAAAGACAGGACCCAGGATGGCAAGGTAGGGGCCTCAAACCACCGGCATCAAAGGGCCAAAAGCTGCCAAACTCGGGAAACTTGGGGGCCTGAAAAGAGGCGCAGAGACCTAAAGTCCGTGCAAGAAAGGGCACCCTCGAGTACAGTCCTGCGGCGGGACCCTCCAAGAGGGGTAAGGAAAGCTCTTGGAGGGGAAGGGGGGGAGGGGATCGAGGGCAAGAGGGGGAAAAGAGGAAAAGGAACAGCAACGGTGACGCAGGAGTTTGGCTGTTTCTCCATCAGGCGGGCTGTCGCAGGGAGGCGGGGTGTTCTCAGAGGGGGAGGGATTAAAGAAGGAGAAACTGGCAGATTTCATATGGAGGGGGGGAAGAATTCTCAGCGATTCACACATAATGCCACCAAGTTGGGGAGGAAGGGGAAAAAGGACCGTATGGAAAAATAGAGGACTTATTGGAAAGGGGAAGTCGAAGGGGGGGACCCCCCCCCCCCCCCAAACCAGCGTGGAACCAGTTCCTCCGTTGAAGTACTCTATTCTGGAGTTCTAGGATTCGAAGGCCAAGGGACCAGGGACGATAAAAGAAAGACCTAGGTGGGGCGAAGAAAGAGGAAGGATGTGTGTGCTCGACTACAAAACGGTTCACCGTCACACGAGGGTTGGAAAAAAATGGGGGGATACCAGTCTCGAGGGGGCTCTAGGGGGGGCTTGTGTAGCAGCCTACCCCCGATAAAAATCTGAGCAAAAATGTAAGGACCGTGTTCGGAATGGCAAAGAAAAAACTTAGAAAGCGACGGGAGAACCGACGGGTTCCGAACATCTTCGGAAATTCACGGTTCCGAGGAAATAGGCTAAAAGGGACCAACTGGCAGCTCAATGGCGAGTCCTCACAACAAAAAGGAGGTAAAAAGAAGAAGGAAGAAAAGACCCTTGGAAAAAGCAATGGGGCCGTAAGGGCACAAGTTGATCTGCTGCAAAGAACGCACGCTATTTCCAAATCCTTCAAAGAACGGGCACGCAGCAGGCCGGGCAATCGGCGGGGGGAAAGAAGCACCGGAAACGATCTAGGGCGTCGGGGAACACCCCGCAAAAAAAGAAGAGGGGGGAAACTGCAAAAAAACCCCTTTGGGAAACTCGAAGTGTGAAGGGTGACCCGGTGCATTTCGAAGAGCGACAAAAAAAGGAAAAAAGACTGGAGTGACTCGGGAAAAAAGGGGGGAAGAAAAGTGGGACGGGGTTATCAGCGACACAGGGCCCGCGCCTCGAGGAAAGCCAGCATCGCGATCAGTCAGAATTGCTGAAGAAAAGGAAAAGCAGGAGCCGGTAAGAAAGAGATACGCCGCGCGAGGATGGCCTCAACGACTCCGTCTTCTTCAAACAACTGCTGGAACGTACTCGTGGGGAATCTGCGAAAAGGGGGGAGGAAAAAGACCGCGAGAGGGGGTCTCCAAATACGTAGAGAAAACTGCTTTTGGAAGAGACACAGCCTTGATGCCAAATGGGACTGTCTACTCAAAAGAACATTCTGGAGAAAACGCGCAACGAAAGCACAAAAAGTTTCTTAAAAAGAGAGAAAGAGGGCAGAAGAGGGGGAAAGTACGGGGGGAAGAGAGTGATAAAGAAAAAGGTTGGCAGTTAAACGTGCACGCTACATAATGCTATATCTGGTTTCCGGCGCAGCGTAGAAAGTACTTAAAAAAAAAAAGAAGCCGCCGAGGAATAAAAAGGGAGGGAGGGGGGAGAGAAGGCAGAATCGGGAAGATTCCGGGGGTTGGCAAGGGAAAAAATCCGTCCTTCGATGCATCGCGGGCGGGGGATCTGTACCAGGACGGGGAGGGGAAATATATGCTGAGATCAAAGAAAGAAAGCAGGTCGGTATAGGTTTCGTACGGGGGGGGGGTGTAAATTGCAATAGGGGAAAAGTGCGAAGAAAAAAAAAAAAAAAGATTTTCGTTGGAGGAAAAAAGAAAAAATAAAAGGAGGCTCTAGTGACAGGGTTAAAGTGTCACGAAAAACTGGAGTCGCGCGAAAACGCTCTAATCTGTCAGAAGTTTCCTGTTGGAGGGGAGGGGGAACAAAAGAATGGGAGCGCGAAAGGGAAATTTTTAAGGGGAATATAGAGGTGTAGCTGTGGCAAATCTGGACCAAGGCTTAAGCCATTCGTGCATAAGGGCAAAGGCCAAAAGGAGAAAAAATCTTTGCAGGAGAAAGGCTCAGATAAACCTCGCGGAGGAGGGGGAAATTGGGAGAAAAGCCCGGCGGCAGGACGATCAATGTTGCCTTACTCTTTGAATCGCTGACGCCGGCGGATAGGCGAAGCGAAGGGAAAAAAACACGAAACCGTGGAAAAGAGACAAGAGGGGAGGGGGAGATGGACGGGAAAAAAAAAATGCTGTTCTGGAGAAAAACGAAACCCATGCCGAAGGGAACCGTAGAGGGGACCGGAGACACGGGGAAAAAAAGCCATTGCCTGCCCAAGTATCACAAAACTCTCTTTCACTCAACATACGGGGAACGAAAGATCCACTAGATAAGGAAGACAAAAAGAGAGGACAGAAGAGGGGAGACAAAGCGAGGTGGGAGAGCGCTCTTCTGAATCGGTCGAAAAGACGCCAAGAAAAAAGAGAGAGAGCCAGGTCAGGCGAAGAAGTTCAGCTTCCAATAGGGATTACCTGACAGAGGACGTGCCCATGCGGCATACAATCAAGATAAAACGAGCAGGGCGGAGGGAAAAAGAAGAAAATTTCAACCGGGAAAAAGGGGGAAACACCTACAGCCAAAAAAAAGTTGCAAAGGGGGGGGAAAAGTAGAGGGGGGAAGACAAAAAAAGGGGTCGGCACTAAGGGCAGGAAACCGTCGACACGAAAAAATTTCCGTCAGCTTTTAAGAAACGGCGCAAAAAAAAGGAAAAAAGGGAAAGAGCGGCATGAGGGGAAATGTGGAAAAAAAAAACAGGGAATTTCAGGATTTCGAGGCGCCGAGGTCGAACAGCGAATTGTTTCGGGTGGAGAGGGGAGACACAGAAAAAAGAAGCAGAGTAAAAAAGAGGAGAGGGTCCAAAAAAAGGGGAGAACCAAAAATAAACCTTTTTCGGAGGGTAGCGTCACGGGATCATGTTGACCAGGGGAGAAAGTTTGGGGGACAGCGCGTTGAAAAAAGAAGGGAGGGGGACCGCCTGGGAAAAAGTAGAGAGGAGGAAAAGGGGGGAACGGGACAAAGGGGGAAACTGAAAAAGATCTAGGTGGGACTGTGCAGGAGAAGGCTTTGCGGAAGGAAAGGTGACCGAAAATCGCAAAGGAAAAAACGAAAGAATGAAATGGAAGGGCCTCATGGGTTGGCTTCCGGATGTGTCTAATCGGGGAAGGATGGAAGCCGTCGGAAAAAAGGTTTGAGAATTGGGGAAAATGGGAAAAACAAGGGCTCAAAGGGGTACTGATGCGCAAAATTCTTCATGGCAAGAGGAAGGCGCTGAAAGGCCGCCTCCAGAGCAAGAAAAAAAAGGAGGCAGGGAAATTCAAAAAGGAAACGGAAACCGGGGTCGAAAGGAGAAGATACTACGGGCAAGAACATAGCAGAAAGAACCCTTATCTGGGGAGGGAGAAGCATGGAGAGGTTTAAACCCCGAAAGAAGGAGGGAAAAGGGGAATAGAAGAACTTGGAGAGCACCTTCGAATCTGGGGGAATTTGCCAGCGACGGCAAGAAAATGGGGAAGAAAAAAAAGCGGACGTGGGAAAAATCACCAGAGAGGTTAAAGAAAAAACCAGCGGGGAAAGAACGTTCGAAAATATCCAAGAAAAGAGTTTTCAAAAAAGAAAAAACAAAAAGGAGGTGTCGGGTCGGTTTCGTAGCGAAGGGGATACAAGGGGGGCGTGAAGAAAAAAAAAAACAAGAATAGGAAACTGCGGGATATGGAAGAAAAAAAAATTAGGACACTAAACTCCCGTGCGAACGATACCAGTAAGACATGACCATGTCCTAAACAGCGAGACAAGCCGAGGGCGCTGGGAATATCGCAGCAGGGGAGGGGAAACAAGCAGAGCGTCAGGGGTCGGACCTAGGAAACGGAAGCGGGGTGCTGTTCTTGGCCGGGAAAAACCACCGGCATCTAAGTGCCAACCCGGAAAAAAAGGGAAAATGAAAAAGGGGGAGGGGGGAAGACAACGCCGCGCTTCTCGGATGGGGCCGGGGTTTCCGTCCGGTTGGAAGGCTCTGGGGAAAGGCAAAGAAATCTTGTCGCGTCCAACGAGGGGAAAATGCACTGGAGCTGGGGGGGATAGGGGAAAAATCATGATTCCGAGGGGGAGAGCCTGCAACGACCGTCTCGGCGTAGGAAAAAGAGGGACAGTGGGGGGAAAGAGGGGTTTCGATGGTATGGCAATCAGAACCCGGGTCGGTGTCGCAGACACCGGTGGAGGAATACCAATCATTTTTATTAAAGAAGACTTTGCAACGATGGCAGCTTGTCGAGAGGGGGGGGGGGGTGAGGGGACAAAGGAGGGAGACTGGAAAAGGGGTCTTACTCCCTCAAGAAAGTTTGTTCGGAAATTGAGAGGTAAGAAATCGTGAGGAGGAAGGGGGTTCGGTAAGAAAAAAAAGGGGGGCAACAACCGGCCTTTGAAGGGGGGGGCGACGGGACACCTTCGCGGACCAGGCCACGGGTCGATACGATCAAACCTTCAGAAAGGGGGGAAGCAGAGAGAAAAAAAAGAAAAAAGGGGAAGGAGGGGGGGCAAGAAGGAAAAAGGTAACCTGGTCCAAAACACCGAAACATTTACGTTTTTGGAAGACGAAATGGTGCGGCGGTTGGTCACTAGGAAGAAGGAAGGGAAAAAAAGATACAAAAAAGACCTGGAAAAAGATGGGGGAATTTCGAAGTAAAAGAGGAAAAGGCCAAGAGATTTCCCGGATGGGACGCGGTTAACGGGAGGGAGAAATCTGGGCATTGCCGGGAGCAAAAAAAGGAGGATCAGGGCACAAGATCAACAAAAAAACGGAGGGAGATATATGATGCCATGAAGGAAAGGTACAGGAGGATTTAAGGGCAACGAAGAGGGGGAAAAGAATTAAAGAGAAGGAAAAAGGAAGAAACAAAAAACGGCAAAAACGGCCTCTAACCATCACCGATCCTGCAAACATGTGGCTCAGAAGTATCGGGGTCGACTTCTAGAGGGGAAAACCCAAGTCACAAGGGAGGGGGGTGGAAAAAGAAGGGGAAGTGCAGTTCCGTCCAAACGACCAAACCCAGCATCCGCTGGCGTAAATGGCGATGAGGGAAAAAAAGCATGTAGGAAGGGAAGGGGGGGCTCGACAAGAACGCGCAGAGGAAAGGAATCGGGGAAAAAAATACGGCAAGCCGAGACCCACCAGAAGCGAAAGTCCTCACGGAAGCCAGAGAGAGTCTAAAAGGAAGAAAAGAAGGCGTGAGAACTGCAGACGAGAGGGGACAGGGGGGCAGACGGAGGGTTGCATCCCGACGCCATCGCTGGAACCTAAAAGAAAGGGAGATCTGGAGGAAAGGCGCACTAAAGGGAGAAAAAAATCGAAAGAAACGAAGGAAGGGAAACGACGGACCTACAGCCCGTAGCCTTTCTGCCTTCTCTCTAAAAAGGCATCAAAGCGAACGAAGAATCCTATCAGAGAAGGGGAAGGGACACCGTGGGGAGGGGGGCTCCAGAAATAAAAAAGTTGTAAAGATGTCAGGCATGAAGAAAAAGTCAAAAAGCGTGAAAAATAAAGCCAGCTGATAAAACTAGT
>Ga0179593_1290333_pt1 | contig 10926 bp, 9 predicted proteins | sample CZODoug2_1_08_16_FD_185931 | JGI IMG/M metagenome (GOLD analysis project Ga0179593, IMG submission 185931) | Vadose zone soil fungal communities from Angelo Coast Range Reserve, California, USA - CZODoug2_1_08_16fungal (PacBio error correction) | ecosystem: Environmental > Terrestrial > Soil >...
TCTGCACTCCGAAAAAAAAAAATGGGTTAAAAAAATTTCTATCACAAATGAACTTCAGAAGACTGGGTTGCAAGAGACGATACAGTGGGAATCTTTTGTTAGCAGGAGGAGGATCAAACACAATTTCTGAACAGAAACCGTACAGAAAACGCCCACATCAGGGGGGGGGCAAGAAAAGAGTTAACGATATTTGGACAAAGAGGGGGACAATTCTAAAAGGAGGGCAATGTGTCCAGTTTTCAAGGGCAGGGGAAAAAGACAGGTTCCTCAACAAGTTACGGGGAAGATGAGGGAACTGAAAAGGGTAAATTCGAACAAAGTAAGAAGAAGGCTAGAGGGGAAGGGGACCGATTGACTGTTCAACAGGTTAGGAGTCGCGGAGTCATGTACGCATACCTTCCGAGGGAGAGGCGTTGTTTGTTCTACACTAGAACTCAGAAGGGAGGAAAGGACTGGCGTAATAGTCATGGGACGCAATAAGAATACAGCACGTCCGAAACGGGTAACGTTCGCCGGAGAAGATTCCGAATGAGGAAAAAAAGGAAGGAGGCACTGCGGGAGTTTCGCTGGTGTGGCCTTGGGGGCGGGCACAGGAGAGAAAGGACCGCGTAACCTCAGGGATAGAGAACAGAAAGGGACGGAGAGAACAGAAACGGCGTTCACGTTTAAAGAAGACTCACCAAAGACTACGCAAGAGCGGTCAATGAAGTATAAGAAACGACAATACACAGAAGTAAAATCGGTTTCGAAGGGAAAAAACCAAAACGAAGCTGCTTAACTGGCTCAAGGGAAGGGAAAGAGGACGTTCACGGCGGGATGAGGACAATGACGAGCCACAAAAGGAAGCGGGCCATCGAGAATGAGTAGGGAGAAAAAAGCAACGAACATCGGCGCTAAAAGCCTGAAGGGAAGCAAAAGTAAGTCACTAAGAAAGAAAAATAGAGAAAAATAAAAAAAAGATTATCTGGGCAGCCTCAATGAAAAGAGACGGCACGAGACAAGGTCGCTCAGGAAAAAACTAGTCGTCACCCGGGGGGGAAAGGGGCCGATAGAAGAACGCCGAAAAGCAAAGGAGAAACTTGTCGGGCAACCGGGTTTCTCCACTCAATTTAGACGACTCCCTAAAAAAGGCGACACCGGCAGACGGAGGGGCAGCTGCCGACTGGTTTTTAAAGAACCAAAGGGGAGAAGAAGGATAACAAACAAAAAAAGGATAAGGAAAGGGAAGGATAGGCTGGGGGCCGTTGGGATTTCCCATAAGAGTCGAGGGGGCAAAACCATAACTCGTGAGCCTGCAAGGGTTAGAAGACTACAGCATCAAGGGCTGAACATCAGCTGGGGGCCAGGGGGGGAAGAAATGAAAAGGACACTAACTTATAAAATAGGGTGCAATAGGAGAGGGAAAAGCGAGGCCGTAGGAGGAGAAAAACGCGCCCGGAACAATATACTATGAGGCAATCACCTCCGAAGGGTTGGGGGGGGGAATCTCATCTAATATCTATCGGAAACAACAACCGAGTATTATGAAAAAAATAGATAATAGATGGAGAAGGCTGGAAAAAACCAAAAAAGGGGAGGGGTGGAGGATTCGCGAAAAGCGGGGCAGACTAGCGGAGTGGAATAAAAGGGTCAATATTTAAATTTAACTAGGTAGATCCAGTGGGAGGGGGAGTGGACCAGGGTCGCTAACGAAGCGCATAGTATTTTGAGCTTAAAAAGGCGAGGGAAGGTCAAAGTCGGTCTAAAAGGAGGGGTGTGGCCAACATCAAATTTGTATGGGACAGAACCATCACATCTAAATGGGATAAAGGCGAGAATGCCAGAGGGAGAACTTATAAATCTAAAGTAAAAAAAGCCAGACAGGGGCAAAGAAAAAAATAAGAAAAAGCTGTGGTCCGCCTTGTCAAAAGAAATTTGGAAGGGGGGAAGACGGGGGGCGACTGAACGCTTGGGAGGGGAGATACTTGCTGTAGATCGAAACGGTAAACTGCGGGGGGGAAAAGGGAAGTTCGAGTGAAAAAACCCAGAGGGGGATACGGGGGGCGCTAAAGCGGGATTTACGGGAGCGGGCCAGATCCTGGGGGAAAAAGGTCTGAGGTGCTGATTTTGGTGCCACAGAGGGGGGGGGAGGCGACGGACCTTTGGGGGCGGAAATGTGGGTAGGGGGAGGTGGATGCCACAAAATTAAGGGAACGTTGATTAATTCCAATTCTTTCTGACGGACTATAGAAGAGGGGCAGGGGAAATTTATCCAGGAAAAGCATACTCGAAAAGTCAAGGGGAATGAACGAGCGCCGGAGATGGAGGGCAGTCTACTTCACTGTTGTACAGAGAGTAAGATGAAAAAAGGAAGGGCGAATTTTTGATCGAAAAAAAAAATCGGCTTAGTTCAAAAGTTCAAAGACGAACCAGGAGGAGAAAGGTGAACGCAAACGAAATGGCACAAAAACCGCAAACGCAGAAGGTAAGAAGGCAGTTTTCCACGAAAATGCACGGGGGCATGAGGGGAAAAGAGGCCGAAAAAAAGTGCGGAACGGAGACCCTGTTCAGTAGTGGAAAGGGCGGCAGGGGAACAGGCCGCAGAAAAGAAATAGCAGCAAGAGGAGGGTGAGACAAAAAAGCACCGACATCAGTCACTATAGTTACCTGGAGGAGGAGAAAGTACAACACGGGGGAACGAACGGGGGCAAGGGGAACTGACAGAGGAAGTCGGCATTCAAGAACATGCTGATACATGTGCTGGGGCGCCCCGGAAAAGAAAAATCTAAGCTGCCAATCCGTGCCCCCGAAATGTGAAAACCTCGCGGGAAAAGGAAACCTAAAAATGCAACCAACCCCTAATGGGAACAGGCAAAACATCAGAAGGTAATGCTCTTCCTAGAATCGCCATGAATTTGGGAAGGTGGATTAGGGAGTGGGCAAGTGTTGATCATCAGCATGAACAAACAAAAGAGAACCAAGGAGAGGATTCTGCCAACCGGCGGATGGACTCAGAAGGAAAAAAGGAGGGCGTGGAGAAGAGCGAGCTCACAACAAAAACTTCGGAGGAAGAGAGAGAAGAGTGGAAACTCAACATTTTCAGTCGGGAAAATCCCGGCGAGGGGGGGGCAGAGCCGAACTAAAAACCTTTGGGTTGGACTCGGAAGGAGCCACACAAATTGGTCGTCCCTAACTCCCGTAAAACAGGGAAAAAGCATGGGCCGGCCAGAGTAATGGAACACTTCGGTGGGGGCTTCTAAACCGTGGAACGGTGCCTTTACACCCAAAATTCATCACCAGAGGGGCAGGCAGTCTCGGGAAGCAGGCTTTGCTGGGGAGACATGAGAAAAAATTGATCAGGGTCGATTATGCAACCTGGAGGGGGCGCGTTGCCGAATTAGGGGGATGAATAAGGTAAATCGAAATGCAGAGGGTGAAGCTTTGTTGGCTCACCCCTAGAAGGGGCGGGGATACGGTTCTTGGATCGCATTAATCTAGGAAGGGAAGGCCGGAGGAAAAAAAGGATTCGAAAAGTTAAAGTTGAGCCTAGCAAGCTAACCGAGGGAGAAAAACTAAAATCAGGGCGATTTCGAGGTGTGACACAAGGGAAAGTTGGGTGGTTTTCGTTGCAGAGACACGTGAGGAAGAGAGTCTACCCGCAGAAAAGACGACGGGAGGAGCAGAGGCGAAAAATGACTGTCCTAGAACCAAGAGAATAGGGATCAGCACAATTAGTAGGAGAGAGCCCCATAATCGACGAAGAAAGATGGGGAAGCGAGGAAAAGAGGTTTCAAAAAAAACTGAGACACGAGGGAGAGGGCCTTTCGAAAGGGGAAACTACTCGACTTCAAAGTAACTGGGGGGAGAAAAGTGCATGAAAAGTGATGTAAGGCGAAAAGTCCGGAATTGGCTGGGGGAGAAAAGAGACGACAGCTGGTCGTTCTTGACACGAAAAGAAGACAAGGGCTCCACAAAACAGCCAGCAACGAGATACAACAAAAGGTATTGGCCAAGCAAGAAGTAGTACTCACATATAAGAACCTAACCAAAGGTCAAGGGTCATAAATAGGTAAGTAAAGACCCACACGCATGGGGGGACCCGGCCCAATCGCCAGAAAACAGCCCGCGTGGCGCCCCGACGTGAAAAGCTCCCTTAATAAAGAAAAGCCACCGATCGAGGTTGCAAAAGCCGGTCAGCGGTGTTCACCTTGCAAACTACTGGGAATAGAGCAAGGGCGGGGCCCTATCCTTAGACGGAGCCTGCTGGTAAGTAAAATTAAATTGACTATGGAAAAAATAAGAGGCTACTGAGAAATGTGAAAAAACTGACAGAAACGCACGAAACGAAATGATGAATTGCAAAAATAGCAGCTGGGCAAGCACCAAATAAAGGGATTTCAAACCTTCAAAGTCTGGTCATCCATTTAAGAGGAGATGGGGACGTGATCCCAAAAGCCGCCCAAAAGATACGAGTAGCGAAGAATCAAAGAGAAATTTTTGGGGATCGAATATCCGATCTCTCTACACAAAAAAAACGAGAAAGAAGGGAAAGAATCGGAGAATGTCGATCCACCGCTGTCTTCGCAATCGGGAAGTTTGGGCGGGGGGCTTCTGAATACGCAAAAAGTACAGCGAAATGTTCAAAGAAAATATGAAAGGACAAAGAACATGGCGTTCGTAAAAAAGCGCTGCGAAGGAGATGGATTTTCTGCAAAAAGGATTCGAGGTAGTTAAAATTGCTACAGTTCGACGCGGGGATGGGGGGGGGACGACGGATCGTTGACTAAGCAAAAAGGGGGGAACGCCAGGTCTCCGGGCGATCTGCCAATTGAGCGACGAAGACAGTAGGGGACGCAGGGGAGACAAAAGGAGCGAGGAAAACAGAGATAATCAATTTTACGAATTGCGGCGAGAAATTGGGGGACTTGGAACTTCGGGGGGGGAGAAAAAGCCTAGGGTTGGGACGAGTGATTGGAGAGGACAAAGTTCTCTAGGGTTGGGGGGGTTTGGCTCCGTCCAGCGAGTTCGACACCGAATAAAATCTGAAGCGGAGAGGGTTATGGAGGCAGGGAAAAGATAGAATGTAGGGGTTTAATGAGAGGGACAGCATATGGTCTTTGGGGGTTGGATACCGTAACTGAGAGGCAGGCCGTTGTTCAATGCCGACGCTTGGGGGTGAAAATGGTACGGCAAAAAATTTGGACGTGGGATGACGTACAGGGGGAAGCAGCTGGGGCAGAGAATCCTTGAAGATAGTGTCTGGGGACCGTGAGCACAGGGAACTCAGCGCATTTTAACAATAGAAAAAAAAAAAAAAAACCAAGAGAGGAGGAATGGGGGTTCTCTTCTTTACTCAGGACGTAGAAGAGGACTCAGGTGATTTCAAACGTGATTGGGAGAGTTGAAGGAGGACGCGAAATCTTAGATGCTGGCGAACGAAGTTCGAGGAATAACCGGCTTACAGATGTGCGAAGGGACAAAAGCCAACCCAAATTATGGGAAAAAGAAACTGACAAGAAGGAGAAGGGGTTTGTTCTATACCGGAATCAGGGGGGGAAGCCAGGAGTAGCAAAAAACGGGACAAAGGAAGCAGGAAACGAACCTGTTTCGTAATTGGGAGGGGCAGCAGATAGGCTCCGGCGAACAGAAAAAAGGACCTAACGGCCGGGGAAAAGCGAAGGACAAGAGGTAAAGGTAAAAAATCTATCAGGATGCAGGACGGGACCACATACATAACAATGGTAACCGCAAGAAAACAGTGACATTACACTCAAATAGGACCTCATACATGCTGGATGCATTGTCCGAGGCTTACCCTCTACGCACTCCAGACCGAATGAAAGCCAAATTTTAAGGACCCGGAGCGGAACTTCAACGGACAAACGGCACACAGGGGAGACTTTGGAAAGGAAAAGGACCCATAATAAGAATTCGCCTCGGGAGGCCAGGATTGGGAAAGTTTTTAAAAGACTTTTCTGGGCATCCCCTTGGTGGGGGGGCAGATACTAAACCAAAATCTTCCATTTGTAGCGGAGCTGCACAAGTCTTCCGTTAACCAAGGGGAAAATGTTTGAGGAGGATTTCACGCGCTACTCCCACACCAAACAACGAGGGGATAATAGAGATCTCGCACCCAGAAAAGGGGCCATGGAGGCGTCACAGCCGTACAGAGTTTAGAAAATCAGGGACATCGGGTGTGCATCAGATATGACCCCAATGGTCTAACGAAAAGGACGCGGAAAAACCTGCCACGAATGGCCTACACCGAGGACTAGTAACACTTGAGGAAATTTTACGAACTGGACGCAATCAGCAGGGGTGTCACAGGGGGGAAGGGCGGGGGGTAAACACCCAGCGCAAAACGGGTACCAGAAACATGGTCGTGGGGAAAGGCGGAGCGGAGATGCGTTAGGGCACGGGTCGAAAATTACTACAAAATTGATAAAATGTAGGAAGCATTAGAGTAGGTCCCGGTCTTGAATTTCAAAGGGGGGTAGAATGCCGGTCACTCTTAAAAAAGAAGGCTAAGGCGGCGGATGCGTGTTTGATCAAAATAGCCTGGCTGGAACGGCGGCGGCAGGCGCTGCTTGAAGCGGGAAAGAAGAAAGGGTCAAAAAGTACGGAAAAAAGTCGAACTGCACCGTCCTTTAGGCCCAGTCTCTAGATGGGGAACGGCAGATGGAAAAAAAAGCCATCATGAACGGCGAGTTGGGACGGGCCATTTCCTTGGGGGGCGGGGCACTTTAGCTCTTACCGGGGCGGCCGAAAAAACGGGCCGCCCATAAACGCAACGGTGGCCCCGAACCTTGCGGCCAAATTCAGTTTGGAAGATCCGGAACAATACTACTTACTATTACTGAACGAAGAAGGAGGGAAAGAACCAAACCCAAATAGAGGTCGTGGTTAAAGATAAAAGCAGGTTTCAGAAAAATTCCATGGCTACCAGAAAATCTCGAGAACTTAGCAAAGGGATTATGACACGATGCGATCCCGGAGGACGTCATCGTTCCTTGATGGAGTGGGATGGACAGACCATATCAAAACTAACAGGCTTAAGGGCGGGGGGGGTGGGGGTGTCGTGCCACGACGAAGGACAAAGTATACTATGGGGAGGGGAGGGGGAGGAGGGGGGGGGGGGAGGGAGAATGGAATGGAGACGGAGGGGTAGGGGGAAAAAAAAAACTCCATCCCTATAAGACGAGAAACGAAAACTCTTTAATGTACACATCGAATAAATTAAGCCGATAGAGACCACAAGAAAGTTTACGGTTGCCATACACTTACTGGGAGAACCGGAAAAGTTGGGACTTTCTCTGCTCCAGAAAGATAGCAGGAAACTCTTGAAATCATGTAGCCAATAAGTGGAGCATCATCAAACGCAGAGCATAATCCAGAGGCTAACCTGATCTCGGGGTCTGAAAGGCATCATTGTAAAAAGGCGTTGAAAGCCTTTCCCTATGGATAAGCTAATTCAGCATATAAAAAGAGCAGAGACGCTCTGCTTTGGATTCCACGTAAATTGATAAACTTCAAAACCATAAGCGTCGACTGGCACTTGTGAACTCCACGCCGAAGGAGCCCGAGCCTAGCTCCTTCTAAACCGATGGGCACGTCCCCTAAAATGATCCTTCAAATATGTTTTGAAGCGTGTCAAGCGGGGAGCTAAGGGGACGCATTCAATCAAAAACCACGCCCGCAAAGATAAATAGAATTCGAAGCCGCACAGAGCCAGGGTTGGGTGAGAAAGTAGAAGAGGATATCCAAAAAACAAAAACGGAGGGTCGGGAGAAAAAATCGTCCATCGGAGAATAGAAGACCAACAAAAACTGGCGCGGGGGATTATAAAAAAAGCTCCGCCTATCTTGGGGCGGGGAGGGTCTTGACTCGTGGTCAGGGAGATGGCAGATATAGACTTGGAAGGCAAGAAATTTTATTGGTCGGGAACTTGGGAGCGAACGAGGAGGAGAAGGGAGGGGAAGCAAAAAACGGCTCGTGAGGTAGTGTCGCTACAAGTTCTAAGAGGAAGGGTGGTTGGGATAATTGTTGGCTGGGACACAACAGAAAAGAACCTGTCTCTTCGTCGCCAGAGCGAGTAGAAGTAGGCACAGGGGCAACGGAAAAGAAAATTAGGAAAAGCACTAAGAGAGCGTTTTACCAGCTTAAACTCAGGGTGGATGGACTGGGCCACGTAAAATTTTCTAAACGCAGGGGGGAGCTGTTCGTAGAGAGTTCTGTGCAAATGCCCAAATGTGGGCGATGCTTGGGGTTGACGTAAGTACAGTTCACAGAGGTCAGAAACCGGACGGGTCGCTTTTCGAGAGCAGGAAATTGTCGGGAGGGAGGGGGTCCATAGTACTGGGTATAGTTTCGAGGTTTCAAATTTCTGGTTTTCGGCATCAGATAAGTTGGCTGCGAAATAACACAGCCAAGGTTCGTGAAAAGGGACAGACCGAATCCATGGGGAAAGGGACTCTCCAAGGGTGTAAAACTTTGTCGACAAAAAAACTCAGTGAAGGCGAAGTACATGGCCCTTGAAAGCCAGTAAAAAATCTCTTGAACTGGCAGAGGGGGATAAACCGTGAAAACTACGGCGGGAAAATGGGGTATGGCTCGTCAAAAAGGTACTTAGAAGACTAATAGCTATTGGGGGGGTATAAAGGAAATTGGAATCAAGCGGGGGTGCCGGGCGTGCAAGCAGTAAGGCGTTAGGGCGGTGTGCGAAAGTTCGAGGAACTGTCCACTTACTTCTGCGGACGCGGGCAAACCTCCCCCAAAGATAAGACCCATAAAAACGGCCTGCCGTAAGTGGGTTGGTCAACATTCCGGGAAGAGGTCCGGAGAAACTGAACCAGAAGAGACTTCCCGTGTAAAGGAATTGGGGACTGGGCGGCAAGAAGGGGAATAAAAAAAAGAAGCCTGCAAAGTATAAACCATGATGGTGATGAAAAAAACCTCAGAACTCGGAAGGTAATAAGTATTTACAATGAAGACAATAATTACTGAACGTTTAGTAAAAAAAAGAATGCAATAGAGATTCCTCCAGGCTGATACCTTGTCGAATGGGGGCTACAAAGAAGGACGAACAGAATCTCATCGAAAACAGGCCCAAGACCATTGGGGGCCCTCGGGGGTAAAAAAAAAAAATTCACCAGGGACAAAAAACCGTGAAAAGTTATCTCAACCTCATAGGGGTAATAGGCACTCTGGAGGACATTAAAGAGGGTTGGTGAATGGTTTGGTAGATACTGGTAGTGCCAGAAATTGGTTCCAGGAGAAACCCTAAAAACAAAAGAGTAAAAATTACTGAATTCTGACACACCGCGGAAGGGGAGAACGCAGAAAGGAAATGGTGATGGAGTGTCAAGCAGACGATTCATACAACACCAACACACAAACAAACTTCTTCCGGAAAAACAGAAGGTAGATAGTCATAAAACTCAAAGCCCCCTTTTCAGTGCGGCTTTCCAACGCCCTTGTGTCAGAGCAATCAAGGGCTCAGTTTTTTGGGGAACAAGCAGGAGATGAAGCAAAAACCAATTTCGGACCTAACAGGACTCAGAAAAAAAATGACACCGAACTCCCCTGTGGAATTATTGAAACCGTAGATTGGAATCACGGGTTCAAAAAAGTCTCCGTTGTGACAAGTGTACGGTGGGGGTTTAAAAAAGCCGGGGGCCCAACATTACGGGGGCAACGTTAGACGGAGATTCAGGTGAGGGGCCTGGGGGTAACATTCTAAAGAAAGGGAAGACAGCATGAGGGAAGGGTCGGGGATTTAGTCCCCCCCGGTCGGCGACGTGGCCTTGGTTAGGGGAGCTTCATCAAGGGAAAATAGCATAAAGACGAGTTCGGAAGGGGGCGGGTGGGGGTGTAACTCACCACTAAACTGACTCGTCTTCATGGAGGAAGGAGAAAACCTACAAGTCAAGGACGACAGGCAGGGAGGAGGGGCACGGTTCAGAACGCAATCTGACTAAGAAAAGCCGGAATGGGGAACAAAAAAAATGACTTACCTGCTGCGTTGGACAGAGGTGCCCTGTCTGGGAGGGCACGGCGATAAAAAAAGAACTCGCGTCAAGAAGAGTAGACGAGGCAAGGACCGACGATCGAGACCGGCCCTTGCGACAATGGCACGGGGGGGTCCAAATAAAAATAGGAGAAGAGAGATAGTCAATGGGGGTAGAATAGAAAAGAAGACCAATCCCGCCGAGCGGCACGGGGAAAAGCGATGAAAAACTTGGAGAAAGCTGAAAGGTACTACCAAATTCCCCGACTTCGGACAAGGGATGCGACAAGCATGAGGGACCACCGAGTCAAAAAACTAATTTCTGCTGCCTCATCGCAAAATCAGACGAGCAGGAAAAAGGGGACCTACCAAGAAAATAAAGGAGACCGACAAAAAAGAAAGACAGCTAAGAGAAGAAAATGGCTGCCAGAACAAATTCACTCCTGCAGAGAGAAACAGAAGACCAGTCCGCCGAACAGCGAAGGCGTCAAACCCACTCGAGACCTCGATACAGAACGAGGCCGCGAAAAAAGAGAAAAGGAAGGTGTCGCCCGTGGGTCGGCAGATACAAAGTTCATCCAGCGGAACTAAGAGAGCCGCAAGCATTGTGGTAAATTTCCCTGGGAGGAAAACTAAGGGGGGATAATTAGCCAGGAGGACCCGCCGGAGATGCGCGCTGTGGGATGGAACCATAAAAAATTTGATCGCTTAACAATCATAACTCGTCGAAATGGTCAGAAGGGTGAACGAATCGAAGCGAGAAGCTTAACACGCCTAGACGAAGTCAGAAGACTCGGTACCACTAAAGGGAAAGGGGGAAGGAAAAACGTTTGCAAGAGATAGAAAGGAGCGACTGGGGAACGAGAGTCTCAAACGCCGCCCGCCGAAGAGAGAATCGCGAAGCAAAATCGCCAGGGTGGGGGTGTTGGGGAAAGAGAAGG
>Ga0179593_1300547_pt1 | contig 10926 bp, 17 predicted proteins | sample CZODoug2_1_08_16_FD_185931 | JGI IMG/M metagenome (GOLD analysis project Ga0179593, IMG submission 185931) | Vadose zone soil fungal communities from Angelo Coast Range Reserve, California, USA - CZODoug2_1_08_16fungal (PacBio error correction) | ecosystem: Environmental > Terrestrial > Soil >...
CACTGCGTCACCATGGTGAAAAAAAAACAGACAAATTCCGTAGCAGTATCTTGAACTCCACATCGCGCCCAGGTCAAAAAATCAGGGCAGCGATTTTGTGAAGGGATTAGGGTCCAGCGAAAAGGGGTGCGGCTTGTTTAAGAGGGCAGGGAAAAAATTTCGCCGCCGACGGCAACGCGAAAAACGGTCGCCAATGGGGGAGAAAGCCGCAGCACGACAAAAGGGTTAAAAAAAGGTGGGGGTTCAAAGAGCTCCAGAGAGGTCTGCATTCAGAGCAGAAAGGGTCGCAGCTGTGGCGGATCGAGGCATTTCTCAGGTGTATGGGGCACGGGAGAGCAAACCGGGATGCGGGGGCAAGGAGTGGAGTGTTTACCGGGGGCGCCTGGGATGAAAAATCGTCAAAAGGTAATCCGGGATGCCAGGGGAAAGGGAGAGGACGGGTGCAAAAAATGGGCCGGGGGGTCGGGAATGGGACAGGGTGAAAAAGAGTGGGTTCATTTCCTGAAGTAAAAAACTTGGAAAAAGTAAAGGGCTGATCCGTCGAAAATGGTTGTTGGGGGGGTATGCTAAGAAAAAAAAGTGGTTGACGTGAGGCTCAAAAACTTGGGTGCAACATGGCCAGGAGGAGCAAAAGAGCCAACCAAGAAAAGCAGGGGCTTCCACGTGAAAGACCGTTGGGTAAGGGCAGGGGGGCGCAACAAGGGGGGAGAAGGGAAAAAAAAAAAAAAAAGTCAAGGGGGCGGGGGAACGCTGCACGGAAAGAAAAGGGAACGCGTGGTTGTGGGTGGGGGAAGGAAATGTCAAGCGTGAGGGCTATGGCCGGAAAAAAGCAAGAGAGGAGATGGTAAAGGGGGGTATCGAGAGCGAAGGATAGCCAAAAACTGATCACAAGGAAGGGGTGTGGCGGGGAAAGGGAGGGGGGAGGATGGATGATGGAACAACTTTCTGGTGGAAAGGCGGTGAAAAGAGTCTTGGGGGGAGAGGGACATGATTCCGGGGAACACACAGTCCGCAATGTGTGAAAAAAAGGGGGGCGGGGGGTGATAACTCCGGGGATCAACCAGGCATGGGGATCAAGGATAAAAAGGGAGGGGAGATCATCTGAAATAAAGGTAAAAGGGTCAAACGGGGAAGAAGAACGCAGCAATAGGACAGAGGAAAAAGGATAATGGCAGCAACAACAATAGTGGGGGTATCCTCAACTGGAGGCTATTGAGGGCATAACGGGAAAAGAAAAGCGTGAAGGATCCGAAACTACCACCAGAAAGCGAGAGGAGATCAGGTCCGCAGCCCGGCGCGACTGGTCGACCTGTGCAAAGGGCAAGTCATAGGGGGGCAGGAGGGGGTTCGGCCACGGCTAAAAAGGGCTGTGGGGCCGAAGGTTACAAAAAAAAAAAGTACGGTTTTATCACTAGGGGGAAAAGACTGTGTACATTTGGGCCAGAGATGGGAAGTGATTTATCGACTCGGGAGAACGAGGATAGAGGGTGGGGTTTTTTTTTGGTGTGGGGGGGGTAAATATTGCTTTTGGGGTGTTGGAAACAGGGGTCGATTAAAAGTGGCCGGAGACATTAAAAAAAGCAAAGGAAAAAAAACGAAGAAAAAAGGGATAAAGGGGAAACGGACGATGGGGAAGCACGGTGTTTTTGATAAGGGGATCGGGACAGGGGGCAGAAGTTGGATAAAGGGAAGGCAGAACCAAGTGAAGCCGAATGGGGGAAGGGGGGGTTTGGAAGGAGAAAAAATGACCAGAAGCCAAGTCCTTCGCTAAGCTGAAAAAAAAACCGCAGATTATATAAAGCGAGCTATCAATTAAGGAAGAGAGGGGGACGTTGACAAATGATAGAGAGACCCATTTTGTTTTCTGTTTAAAGGGTCATCGGTGCCAGCGGACACGACTAATCGGAAACGCTCCAAAACCGGTCTCTCAAGGTGTAAAAAAAAATAAAAAGCGCATTGCGGGGTAGGGGCGCAGGCCCCGAATCTCCTGACAAAGGCGGGACTTAACCTATGTCAGGAGAGGGGACAGAAAAGGGAATCAGGGGGGAGCGGGTCGCGGGTTGAAAAAAAGGGAACGGGGTAGCCAGGTTGGTTGGGGGGGGTGGAAAATGGGGTGGTGGGCTCGTAATGGGGGGACCGTCGTCAAACATAACCGCGGGGGAGACAAAAAGGCTGGTCATGACGCTAACACAACAACAAAAAGGGAGGGAAAAGGGAGCGGGAAAGGGCGTTTGGCGAAAGGGGGCGGTTCCCGCATTGACGAAAGATGGCCTCTATGGACACTAAAAAGGGGCAACCTCTTCAACTGGGGGGAAAAACGGTTCTAAAAAGAAAACAACCGTAAAAAAAACCGGGGGGCTGTCCGAGAAAACAGCTCGCTGAATGCTCTTTTCAAAGAAGCGATTGGGGGGTATGCGGCTTCGCGGTCGGGGCGCAGGGGCGAGGGGGGGAGCAGGCGCCGGGGATCACTGTTGTCATTTTTGTTTTCGGAAACAAGGCGGAACCGGAGCGTTGGGAAGGGAGGAGACGATACCTGACGGAAAAAAAAAAAACAAAAACAATTGGGGAAAACCGAACCAAAAACAGGGTTCCCCAAATGGGAGGTGGAAAACCGAGAAGAAAGACTTTGACAACAAAAAGCAAGAAAAAGTGGAAGGAAGGGACAAAAAAAAACGAGGAAAGAACCAGCGGGTACATCGCGGAAGGCCTTCATAGCTCTAGAAAAATGGTTCTCGCAAACCCGTCCCCAACCCAGAGGTCGACTGGCGACGGGGGTCTGTCAAGGGCCGTGAAACTTGGTTGGGGGTGGGAGGTCTTCTAGGGAAGTCCAGGGACAAAGAGTCCTGCCAACTAGCACTTGATGGGGGGGGGATTGGAAAAGGACCGAGTGGGGGGCGGTGCAAGAAAAAAGAAAAAGAAGAAAAGGGACCAACCAAGCACGTTCTTTCCCCTATGATCAGAGATCCTTTCGCGCGGGGGGGGGGGCAAACTAAAATCCACGAAGATGGAAAATCGGTGGGCAACCGAGGAAAAGCCTGGAGAAAAAGGAAAGGAAGTACTGGGAACACTTTGGCAAGTGACAAAAAAGCGCGCACCAAGAGACAGACTTGCACTTGGCAATGGGATCCGGCAACACGAAAGGAAGAAAACGGGAAGGCGGACCTGAGGAAAAGGAGGAAATCAGTCCGGTGGGGGGGGGCTTCGGGGGATCTCAGGAATCGCGCCACCGGGAGCCGGCCCAAGGCGTCCGCCTGGCTGGGGTCTTCAAGGTCCTCCGGCCCCGAAAAAAGTGGTTGCAACAGGTCATAAAATTGCCCGAGGCGATTCCCTCAGCGAGTTGTGTAGGGAAGCTAAGCGGGGGAAAAAAACGCACATAGGGTCAGGAAAAGAAATAAAGTTTATTCGCGAATGAAAGAATGCGGGAAGAGGACGCGTAAAAACAACACAACACCGAAGCCTCACACTTAAACACAAACAATGGATGTGTCAAAAGCCAGTTGGAAGAAATAACCAGTCAAGCGGGGAAAGCGACGCCAGGGGAAAAAGTTGGGAAAAACTTGGGGGGGGGGGGGGGGGGGGGGGTGGGGGGGTGTTTACACCTCACCGGAACATCCGCCCCTCCCGAGATACGCGAGAAAAATGAAATCTGGGCAGACCTCGAATATATACAAATTGGAACATTGGGGGTCTTCCGAGAAAGGAAACCTGGCGTGGCTGAAAAAACGATCGGGCAGAAACACGAAAAGAACTTCGCACCAAAAAAAAAAAGCATCTCAAGCGGTTCGTTAAAAGGAACCGTTCAACGACCCGCGAAGCGGAACTCTTGAGCAACCTTAAAGTCGCTCAGGCCCTAAGTGAGCAGTACTGCGCTAGGGGAAAGCATATCCCTGCCAATCCCTGGGCACCCCTTTATCAGAACAACCATAAGGGGACAAGAATCAACCAGTTTGAAGCACAGTTCGCGCCCACTGGGAAATTACAGGGGGAGACGAAAGGAGGGGGCACCGTTTAAACTTCCTCGGCCTGGGGTTTGGGACGGTAGTGGGGTTGCCTGGAAATCCCACTGAAGCGGAAAGAAGGTAACAAAACTTGGGAAAAAACTGAGGGAAAACACCGATCTGTTTTTGTGGGGGAGCGCGGGCCATCAAAGGAGAATAAAAAACAACGCCAGACTGTTACAAAAGCTCAAGCTAACAGGGGGGGGGGGGTTCCGGGTCGGCGGAAAAAAAAAAGAGAATAAATGCACGGTCTGGAGGGAGGACTGGCGAAACGGGAGTGAATGGGCGGGAAGAGGAATGGGGCGGGTTACCACTCGTTTGGGGTGTCCGTCAAGGGGAGGAAAAGGCCTGCGGGGGGTTACAAAAGGATTGGTGAGCAAGACTCAATAAAAATGATCAAAAAAACTCAAAAAACGTCGGCGATTCTACCCTCAATCTGGTTTTAGGCCGAGGCCGTCAGGCGGACTGGCCTGTGTCGAAAGTGTTTGGCCGGATTGGGGGGTTCAAAAATCTCTCAACAACCACAGTTGGTCTTGACCAAAGAAAGATGAAAGGAAACTTCAACAAAAAAAAAAAAAGTGACACTCCCCGCAGAGAAAAGCGTGGGCTCCACAATCACAGATGCGCCTTCGAATCCCCGGGAAGAAAAAAGTGGGGGAAAGGGAAGGGTAGGTGGGGTGAGGCGGGAGGGTGGTGTGAGACGAGGAGGGAAGGGGGGGGGAGGGGAGGAGAAGGGGGGGGGGGGTATAAACGGGTGTTAGGCGGGGGTGGAGGTGGTGAAGGGGAAATCAGGGAGGGAAAAGAGTAAAGGGGTGGTGAGGAGGGGGGGAGGGGTGAGGGTGGGGGTCGTAGTGGAGGTGTGAAAGGGGGGAGTAGGGGTCGAATAAGGAGAAGAGGGAAAGAGGAAGAGATGATCATAAAAAGAGGTGATGAAGGAAGGGAAAGTGAAGAGAAAAAAATGGGGGGATGGAGGGGAATAAGGTTGTCGTTGAAAGAGTGGCCTCTCCCAAGGGGCACCAGAGGGGGTGGGAGCAGGAATCTTCGCACTTTAGGGGGGGATCTGAAACGCGTGGAAGGGGGTCGCAGTGGGAAAAAAAGGACGACCGTAAACAAAGAATTCCCAGGGAGCCGGTGTGGGGTGAAAAAAAAAAAAAAAAGGAAAAACGGAGAAAAAAAAAGAAAGGAAACTGAAAGAATTAAGGGAAACGTGATAAAAGGGCGCGGGGGGAAGTTTCACGCGCGGCGATGGCATTTCTCGGGGGGGAAATGGCCCAGACAAGGCCAACCCTGACGCAGAAGTCAGGGGTGACTGGCGCTGAAAAGGGGGTGGGCGACGGCCGATAACAAAGAATCGGAGTGTGACTGGAAAAACATTCAAAACAACAGTTATATTGGGACGCTAGTAAATCGGGGGGGGGGGCCGGGCTGGGACATGCATGAAGGTGGTCAGTGAAAAAATGCGAACGGGAACCACTGGCTTCTCTCTCAAGAAAGAGGTGATGCGGTGACCAGTGAGGATGTCGAAGCTGGTGAAATGGAAATGCTAAAGGCCAGACGCTCAACCAGACACGGCAGCGGAGTTTGAGAATTGTGTTTTTTTGGGGGTTGGGTGGTTTTCCCACTCCGGCGAGGCGTGAGAATGCAAGAAAGGGACCAGTTGAAAAGCGAGGGTGGGGGGTGGTGCGAGAGCAGGTGGATATAAAAAATCATATGAACCCGGCAAAAAAACAGATCGAGAGCAAAGGGTTCCAAGTAGGGAAAGGAGAGCTCGATCGCTCTCTTTGGAGAGAGGGATATCGTGTATTATGATGATGGAAACCAGTGACATGGTTAAAACAGGCGGCGTGCGAAGCCTGGCGGAGCGGCAAGGCTTCCTTTGACAGAGACATACATTTTGGTGAAGGAGCTGTGTGTGGGGGGAGGGGGGGGGAGGACACACAGAGGGGGCGCATCAGAATTAAAAAAACGGATTGGGTGAGTCCATGGGGTCGCTGTTCGACAGCGGAAAAAAGGGGGGAAAGCAGGAGGAAATACATCGGAAAAAAATTGGTTACCGTACAACACGCTGGCGGATGGGACAGAAGTGAAATGAAAGAAGAGGGACAAACAGAATGGTCTAAATGGGGACGGCGCTGGAAAAGGAAGGTCGGGGCCGCTGGAAGCAACGAAGATGCGCTAGAGTTCTTCTTCAGAAAGATGCGATCCGAAGGGGACCGTTTGAAAAAAAAAGGGTGGTCGAATGGAGTAGCAATGCCCCAGACGATAACAGCATCCCGAAGGGATGGAAAAATCTATGTAAAGGAGAAGGGGGTGGAGAAATGGGGGGCCCTCGTCTGGGATGGGAGGAAGGCCAGACGAGGAAAAAAGAATTGGGGAGGTGAAGTGCTTTTGTTGGGCACGGCGATGAGTGGCATGTTCAAAAAGCAAATAACGGGTTCACAAACGTCAGCAAAGGTGAGGGGGAAAAGAGTGACACAGTGTGGTATAAGATCGAGCAGGCCGAAAAATTTAAAGGCCAGAAGAAAGGAGACGCCGGGGGTATGTGGATTACTGGGTTTGAAAGACATAACCAGGAACAAAGGGGGGACTGAAGCCGATTACAACGAACTCTGGTCGCAGACGGATCAAGACGACAGATCGTGCGGTGAAAAGATTCGACCCTGGAAACCATTGTTTGTGGACTGGGGAGGGCTAAATCAAGGGAAAATAACAGACGTCTACCTGCGCTGGAGGTCGCGCACAGGGGTTGGGTAAATGAAACGTAAAATCTCCTTGCGTAGCCGAGGCCTGACAGGCGCTAGAAAGGCTTTATTGTAAACTGGGGATAATCAGCAGAGATGGTGCGCGGTTGAAGGGGGGCGATCGGGTTAGAAACGTCAACCGGGCCTAAGTGAAGGGGTGGGAGTCCTAGATCATTGGTAAAAGGTTCGTGCGAACAAGAACCCAAAGGCTCGTGCAATATATATCACACAAACACCTAGGAGAAAACACCGAGAAGGTTCTTGTTCAGAATCTTTTTGGCGGAGGAGAGTACAGACGGGGTCCTGAAAAGAACCCAATGCATAACGGATGTCCACGGGAAAAGTTCTAAGGGGGAGTCGAGTGCCCTGAAAAAAAAGCATGACGTTGGAAGACGAGTGACAGCTGAAGGAGATTAGGAAAAACGGGGGGGAATCAGTAACGAGTTCGGGGCGGTGCAGCGGGATAACATGGAAAACGCGCCACTTTTCCAGTTACAAAATTCGGCCGGAACCGGAGTCGGAAAATGCACACGGCACCGTTGACTGCTGATGACACAGGAAAGGGGACAGGTACCCAACGCGGGACAAAAAATGGTTACCCGGCAGGGTCGTCGGTGATCTGTTCAAAGGACCGGAGGGAACATGTGAAGGCGTGCTGTCGGAGACCAAAGCCGGGAGGTGTCAAAAGTAAGGGGGGAGGGGCTGAAAACCGGTACGCAATGACAAATGCAGGGGGCTTCCGGGGAAAAGGGGGTGGCTTGTCTCGGACCTAACAACGTGCAGCAAAGTCTTAGGGCCACAGACATGCTGGGGGCTGTCCATGTTCCGTTTAGAGAAAATTCGGGGCACGCGCGTCAGAAACAAAAAACCGGGGACAATAACCTCGCCAGGTCCCGCGTCAGCAAATTGGCAAAAAGGAGGTTTGGACCTATTGGGGGGGAATATTGTGGTGTGGGGTGGTACAAAATTCGCGCCACCATTCCACATCTCACAGTTTAGAAAAGACCAAGCCAAGGGGACCTGTAAACATATGCGGACCACCTTGCCGGTCGATGGGGCAGCTATGGGTCAAAAATAAGTTCGAATGTGAAAAAAAGGTCGGGGGGCACCTTGGCCTCCAACTGTGGGGAACACAACAAAAGGGCGGACGCCTGGTAAAAAAGCCAATCTCCTGCAACAAATCTGCATTCACGCCGATCTCAAAAAGTGTCACGTGTAAGGGCTAGGGGGTAGATCGCCTCTTTTCTTCTCGGGAACGCGCGGAGCCAAAAAGCGACCCAAATCGCGGGGTCTGGGTGTAAGGGGGGGACGCTTCAACGCAAAAAAAGAACGCCACCCAGTGGAGAAAAAGCAAAATACGGGGAGGCCTCGTCAATTAATAGGCTTCCTGTACAAAGGGGGTCCGCAGGAGGTGGGGTTGTGCACAAACCGGGGGGAAAGAATGAGGGGGGGGAAATTGACGATTTCACATGAAGGGCATGGGTTGGACAACAACTGAAAACGGTACACCTGCACAGTTAAAGGAAAGAAATCCCCTTTTGTCGCGATGAAAAAAGCGGGGGATCTAGAACAAAAAACCCCAACCTCCCCGCCAGCCTCACTGCCCCCAAACGTCGGAAGTTCGGGTCCATCAGGGGGGTCACAAAATCGAGCGGCCGGCAAAGCGTGCAAAAAAACGCGCAGCCCGGATGGGGAGGTAAAAGTGACTGGTAAAAAAAACAAGAATACACATAAGGGAGTCGGAATAACACTATCCCTATATAACACGACAAAAGCGGGTGGTTTAGAAGGGCGCAAGAGAACGCAGCGAACCGTTGTGAAAAAGTTACCAATGGGGCGGTTCCTACCTGCGGGCGTCAATGGCCGGGTCCTGCTTCTTGGGGCTTTCACCGATGCAACGCAGTGCTGCCGCACCCACCACCAAAACCCCCAAACAAAAAAAACCTTCCCCCCTCGGGAGCACCGGGTACAGGTCAAAACGTGGGGGTAGGCATTTCTCGCAGTTTACTCAGTTGGGCCTAGGTCACGGGGGGGGGCCTCTGATATTCCAGTCCCTCGCATGGACCCCACAAAAGAGTTTGGGGGTCTGGGACCAAGAAGCTGTTCGGCCCAGGGTGTACTGCCAGTCGATCCTACCCGCACTGACACGTGGCAACCCCAAGAACGGGGTGGGTATTGAACACCGACACCACCCGTAGAGGTGGCGCATAGGGGGGAAGTGAAAAGGAAAGGTAGGCCTTAATTCCGAGCAAGCACAATGGTGGCACCCACAACTTGGATCGTACACGTGAAAATCCTCCACGCACCACCCCCTCGGCCGTTTAATCGGGGCTAAGACCCAGGTTGCCGAAGCTGATTGTGACCAGGTCGCGACGTGGTTGGGTTCGATTTATAAGAGAGCCACGGGTTTGGACACCCAGGTTCCCACCGCAGACATTGCTCACCCAGGGGGCCGACAAACGTAGAGGAAAAAAAATGTTTGTCCAATCGGCGAGAACAACAGGGAGGGTGGACGCGAAGTCAGGTGTCGAAAAAAAAGGACTCACGCATCCCCACTGCTCTAAACGTAAGTGGGGGCCTCCCAATTCGGCAACCGGGGGGGGTAACCACGCGGGGGTTGCGGGGGGAATTGGGCCCTCGGCCCATAAAGAAAGAGACTTCCAAAAAACACTGTCCAGTGCCAAAGAACCCACCACGAGTAAGGGTCTGAGCCAACAGGGGGCGCCACCACAAGCACGGAAATTTTATTGGGGGGGCAGGGGGGAAAGCTCCAAATCAGTTGGAGCCATAGTCGGCTTGTAGCCATTTGGGACAACACTAGGTGGTCTGAAAGAAACGCGTATAATATTAAACCTTGTGTCGTATTAGGCGGTGAATAAACGAACCCGCGGAGAAAAAGGCTGCCCGTGGGCGGACATGCCAGTCCACACGCGAATTAATACACTGCGGGGGGAATTTGCAGGTGTCGTGGCGGTGAGCGGGTCATTTTGACTTTGGGGCAATTGCTTGAACAGCCGAGAAAATCGACCGGGACCGGTGTAAGGAGGGGGGCTGGCATTTGATCAAGGATAGTTGGGCCATGGAGTTGGCATATGGCCGTTCTTCAACTACACACCTCAGGAAGTTGCTAATGTTAAACGGCACCTAGGTGATTCTCTCGTTTCGCCCATGCTGGGAGGGGCGCGCGGAACGGCTCTCGTTCTCAAAAACCCGGCGTTCTGCCAAGGGAGGTCAAGGATGAGGATGGAGGGTCCATGTCCGTGGGTCAAATGCCTCGGGGGGAGCTGCATTGGGACGGGAAGAGGTTAGCTCTCCGCTGGTGATGGCGTGAATCGATGGGAGAGGCGGGCTCGAGATGTCGACTGGGGGGGGTGGTAATCTGCATGGCGGAGCGAGGGATTGGTTGCGGGGTACTGAGACGTGAGGCGGCATGCGGAGCTGGGGGGCAGTCGGGGGGGGGAGTTTGGCAGGGGTGCTTGAGTGATAGGAGAAGTAGGTTTTAGCCGGGGCATTTGGTAGGGGGTGGTGAGAAGCCGCCAGGTGTCGGGGGCGGGAGGAGAGCTGGGGAAGGTCACGAGTGGGGGCGGTCGTCATAAAGGGGAGGGACTGTCTCCAACACCCAGCAGAGTATTCCAGAACAGCGTGCCATAGAAACACCCACCAAGACAGGGGTTCGGGGGGGAGTGGAAAGCGGGGGCCCGGCATCTCGGGGAGCAGGGGGAATGTGGTGGTAAAGCGTCGGGTGCTAGTCCACCAGGTGACAAGCGCCGCAAGAACGACGCGACAACAAATCAGGGGGCGTTAAGCTCCGGTCTCCTATCTCCCCGGTCTTGAGAGGGAACATTTTGGACCCGGGAATAAAGGTCAACCCGCGGGACAGGGGGCGGAAAAAAAAACAGAAAGGCTTGGGGGAGCTAAAAAAAAAAAAGGGGACCACCAGAAAGGTGCTGTAATAAATGGCTGGGAGAAAAAAACGTTAACTGGTCCAGGCCTCAGAGTAGGGGGGAGAGAGGGGAGGCAAGGTGGTGAGAATAGAATAGGAGGAAAGTTGAGAGAGGTAGTGGAGGGGGGTGCGCAGCCGGGAGCGAGACGGCCGAGCCAAGCGAATGATGGGGTGAATTGGAAACTGTAAAAGCACAGGGGAATCCAGTGAAAAATTCAAAATTGCAACAAGGACATGTTTCCAA
>Ga0179593_1437982_pt1 | contig 10926 bp, 6 predicted proteins | sample CZODoug2_1_08_16_FD_185931 | JGI IMG/M metagenome (GOLD analysis project Ga0179593, IMG submission 185931) | Vadose zone soil fungal communities from Angelo Coast Range Reserve, California, USA - CZODoug2_1_08_16fungal (PacBio error correction) | ecosystem: Environmental > Terrestrial > Soil >...
AGGTGGGGTCGGGCCCTCTTACTTTGGGGTTTGTACAGGACCCCTTGAAAACAAGACGAGTCTCTAAGGGTGGTTCAATCTGGAGGGAACTATAGCGGGCGTTGCCTAACTTTAATGGTAAAATATTAAAAAAATCCCTCCTTTTTCTTACGGTGAGAAAAAGTATTGAGCAGATGACTTATTCTAGACATGGCTCTCTCTCCTAGGATAAAGCGAAAAATGGTAAACACCAGGAGAATTACCGCTAACAATGGGGGGTAAGGGGGGAAAAAAATGGACTAGAGCACATTCACTGATGAGGGAGTCTGGGGGAAGAAGAACCCTTCTGGGACGGAACGATCGGGGTTGTCCTTCTTCGGGAACAACCACGCGATAAACACATGGTTTCCTTTAGTATGAGAGGGCTTGAAGTGGGGGAGTTAAAAAACCCACCTCAAATCAGTTTGAGGTAAAGAAGAGGGAAAGGGTCCATTGATCTCCAGCAAACAAAAACCCTCTGATCAATCTTCCATTAACTCCTCTCCTCTACTGGTCCTTCATTCCAAATGGGGGAGGGAAGAACACCTCTCTAAACGGGTGAACGACCAGAGACAGAACCGTATTAACTAGGGGAAAACGGCCACAGGGGCCTTCTCCCTCCTTGCTTACGGGGCCCGAAGGACTATCTAGGTGACTCAGACTCGAGCCCCCCGTCCCAGTGGGGTAATAGTGTCATTTCTTCTATCGTCTGTGCCTTCGCGTGATGGGCATGAGAGAACTCTTGGCCTCGATCTTCCAAAAAAAGAAACAGTGGGAGGAAATATCTTAAGTCCTCATGCTTCTACTGATGCTTCATCACTGGCTGGGACGTCGGGGAATAATAGATTCCCACGTGCGAGAGGGGGTGACTGTCTTTTCTTGAGCCAGGGGCTGAAACTGGGGTAACCGTGGGACATTTTCTCTGGGGCGCAGTTGGCGCTCTGCAGTTACTGAAGGTTCTCTCGACCAGGGAACGAGTCACGGGGAAACGATGCAGTTTATTGAAAAAATTGAGGAATCGGCTCGGGATGATTTGTGGTCGTCACCCCTGGGCACGAAAAGAAGGTTGCATGATTTCTGGACAACAGACTCTTCGCAGTCGGTGAAAAAGGCCTAGGGAGTCCAAGTGCAGCCCGATCAGAGTAACACGGAGCGCCAATCTAAACTCTAAGGGAAAACTTAAGGCGCTTCTCCAGGAGGGAAAGGTGCTCAGGAAAGAAAAAATAGGGGTTGGTCTTACTGATAGGGCCATGTCCCTTACATTGCGGAATGCGGAAAGGAGGAAGGAGGGAAAAAAGAGCCTTCTAGCGTCGAAAAGCAAGGGGGTGGGTCTCTTCGTGCGATTACTGACGGCGTTTCCGCAAACGAGGGGGAGGGTCGGGCGATGAAGACCACTACTCCCTCTGTAAACTATCCATTAAAGTGGGGAGAAGGAGAGGATTACTTCGGACACATAGAAACGAGCAGGGGATACTCTTTCGCAACGCGTTGGATGAAATATCATTATTAGGCAAATCGCGAAAGGCGAAGGGGATGGACTTAATATTTGTCGAACGGAATAATGTACGCTTATCTCTTTCCGTTGATGATATGCCAAACGCCTGGGACCCACTCTAAAAGGGGTAGATGTTAAGGGTCAATGGGGACAAACATTCCCGATCTTGGGGGTGTGTTCGATCTTCTGGAAAAGCCATTTTTCCTTTCCCAACGTTTGGGGATTAATATTAAAGGGTGGAGCCCTTTCTGACGGCCCGAGAAAAAACTTAGGAAAGGAGGGAAAGTCCGTCAAAACCATCTCGGGATGCTCGGCTGGAACCATTGTCTTTCAACGAGGGTTGTCTTGGGGGGATTCTAGTAGGGACCCGGGCTACGAAACCATTTCATCGACATGAATTCTCAGGGCCGGGGAAGAATTCCAGAACGTCAGGGGGAATAGAGTTGAAATCTGGGATATGAAGAACGAAGGGGAGAGAAAGAACCCTCCAGGAGAATTCACTCTTCTTGACCCCAGTGCCGCATGGGGGGGATCAAAAGGGGGGACCTTTGGTAAACTATCGTGAGGGCAAAAGACCTCTGGGCAGATGCCTTTGAGAAGGAAAGCTAAAGAAGACTTACTCAACTGAAAGTGGGAAAAGGGGGGGGGCTGGGTTTAGATCATGTAGAACAGTGACCACAGAAGGGTCCAATCCTGTAACTTTTGAGTGGGGAAGAAAGGGCGTGAATCGGATACTGTTTTTAACCCTGGTCACACCTTCTAATTAAAAAGTAGGGGTTTCCCTCGTAGAGTACCCTTCATGAAAAAGATAAGGGAGTTCTGACCTGGGTGGGGTGAGCCAAAGGGGGGGGAGAGCGGGGAAAAGTCACTCTTTATTGTGGTTGTTCCGAGGTCGACATACCTCGAGAATATTCAGTTCTGCATTTGTCAGGAAGAGATATAAAAGACCCCCCTGGAGGAGGCGTCCCTCTCATATACTTTACACCTGCCTGAAGGGAGGCCTATGTTGCTTGCAACAGCGCTCAAATCCCACAGACTCGTTAAATCCCAGTCAAAAACTTTTGGAGCCACTAGAATTCGGAGTCCTCACAAATATCGGTCAGCCATTTACTCTGCAGAGGGAAGTCTCATTCTCAAGGGGGTACAGGGGAAGCACAGGAGGTCTGAGGAACGAAGAGGGGGGCACCATCCACACATTAAAAAGGATAAAGTAAGGGGGGAAAAAGAAATAGACCCGATACTCCAACACTAAACACTTCTCCACTGGGCGTTTATGTCCTTCCGTAATCGGGAAAGGGAGAAAGAGGGAAAACTTTCTAAAGAGGAGATGACCGTACCAAAAGGAACCAGGAGGAACAACGTGCCCGGGGGCTAAACAAACTGTACATCGTCCGAGATTGTTTACGGGAAAAAACGCTGCCGAGTCCGACAGAGGGCCTACGAGAGTTTGCAAAAACGGACGTTAATGGACGGACATTGCCGCACTAGAGGGGAAGGGGAGGGCTTTCATTTGGGGGATAGGACAATACTAACAAAAAAGGCAAAACGAAAAGAAAGAAGGGGGCGTAATCTCTGCGGGCCAATGAACGGGGAGAGGGGGGGTCCTTACGTGACTAAGAAGATAAATCCGGGGGTGGACCTCTTGATGTCTACAGGGTCAACAATCTTCTCAACGTGGTACAAGGAGGGCTTCCGAAGCGAGACCTCTCTCTTGAAACATTCTTCCCTTAAGAGCAGAGAGGAAAATAGATGTCCCCGGGGGGGGGGAGAAGGGTCTCCATTCCCTTGAAAAAAAAAAGGGGCACTTTATCTTCTTCTTTAAACACCGCCGTAACATTAAATTTGCAGAGGACCTCAGGAGCCAGACTACTGCTAGGAGAATAGAGGGGAGAAGGCTATCCCGTCTCGGGGAGTGGAGCCTTACTCAGAGGGATGAGAAACTAATCAATGGGCTAAGCGTCATTTATTCAGGGTTTCATCGATAAAAAAGAAAAATCTGGGAGGAAAGTTGAGAGAAAAAAAAAGCAAGGGGAACTAATCACCTGGGAAGTGCAGGGCCACGAAAGAGGATGGCCGATTCCGCATCACCTCATTAAACAAAGGAGTGGAATGCGCCGAAGCCAAACCCCAGTGACTTGACGACGAGAAAGGGACATGAAGCGAACAATGGGAATGAAAGAACGCCGGCGCATCTCGGTTCTCTTTTCTCGATACGTTCTTTAGAAGGGTAGGGGGGGGGGGGGCGTCCATCTCTCTGCACTAGAGACGAGAATAGGAGAACCAGGGGGGGAAAAACTGAGTGGCTTTGACCGCTTTTGTGGACAACATATAGCTAGGTATATAGGGGGGGGCCCTCACTACTGTAGAGAAAACTTCTGTATTTGGGGGAGAGGGAGAAAAGGAAAATACCCTCAACTTCTAAAACTAGAACCGAGAAAATGTCCCTTTGACAGCGCAAAGGAGAAGAAGACCAAAAGCGAGTCCCGGGGATCGAGGGATCTTGCTCCACTTCAATGAGCTTAGGGGACTATCGATCCGCGGGAGGAAAGGGGGTCTTTCCGTTGGAGGCGAAAGAGGAGTGGGATAAAATGGGCTAGGAAGGCCTCTAATGAACCCTCAGAAGGAATCCCTCTATCTCCATAGAGACGGATGAGGGGGAGGTTCTGAGGGGAAGATCTCGTACGCGCCACTGCCGCAGCATTTCTTTCGGAACTTGGGAGGGGTTCTTCGGGAAGAGGTATTGAGTTTTCTTGCTACGGGGGCGCTAGTAGATCGCTTCTAAAAACTCATTCGGTCCTAGGAGGTGCCTTACTGACCGTATGGAGAGGGGGACTTGACTTTAACCGAGAAGGGAAAGACAGAGGAGGGGTTTTTCATTGTAAAGAAGTTTAAAACGACAAAGAACGCCCTCTAATACCCGAAAGGGGGGGAAAAAATGGTTGTTCCTAACTCATTAACCAACGATTATCCTGTGCAAAAGGGGGTAAAGAAGGGGGGGGGGGGAGAAGCGGAACTCCCTCGAAAGGGAAGGAAGGAGGGGTCGGGTAAAGGTGTTTAGAAGTTACATAGAGGGGTAGGTGCATCTACGGAACAGAGCTCGCGCGCCAGTCTCTAAAGAAGAAAGAGGGGGGGAATCAAATGGGTCACGAACACGGAGGGGAGTACGGGGGGGGGACTAGGGGAAAAAAAGTTCGGCCAAGCAGAGAGCGAAACTCCCAAGTTTAGAAAAAAAATTAATACCTCTAGGGAAGGGGGAGGGGAAAAAAAACAAGGAAGGAACTAGGGTTCCTCAGCCCCAAATAAAATGAGACTCTGCTCAACAAAAAAAACTTGAGGAATGGGGGAAGGGGTTATCGGTTGGTATTCTTCCAGAGAGGGGTTTTTTTTTACATCTAAACTTCAGAATCAAGGAGATCATTTTTTTAGATAGGGTGTACTTCCTAGATCATTGGACGAACTGTCTTTTAAATATGACTCTAAAAGCGGGTTCGGTAGGGCAACCCAAAACCACCCATCAGTAGGTCTATCTGGGTCAGGCTTCGATTAACGTCGCCAGTAAATAATCATGGCGGGTGCGACATGAACCAAATCTTAACGATGAAATTTAGACTCTCCGCAACCTAACGAAAAAATAAAGTCACGCGGATGTCTTTCAACGTAGAGAGAAAACCCGTCTTACTCATACTAAGAGGGGTGGGGGGGGTTTCCTGAGTTCTGCCAACCAAGAGAGAGAAAAACCTTGGGCGTAGGGCGGGAGAGGGGGGGAGGGAAAATTTTCGGTGCGACCAAACACAGAATAGTGCGGAAGAGGGGAATTCAGCTCCATCTAAACTGCGTCCTCGGTCAAAGGAAAATCCCTGCCAAATTACTCCCAGAGCCTACTCGGATAGACGGCCAGAAAGACCACTCATAAAAGGCAAGGAGACGCACAATTAGGACGAATAATTCAGCGGGGGAACGGGGGGCCCTATTCAATATCTCTCTCTAACGAACGGAAAGGAGATTTGATTCGAAGAAAGCGAAAGCAAGGGGTCCTTTCTCTTCCGTTCATTACTGAAAAAAAGGAAGATTATAAAGCTGGTACTTCCCTCCAGACGGTTATGAAAGTCAAATACGCACTAAGAGGGGGAATCTTCCTCATAGGGGGAAGTTCGAAGAGCTAAATATCCACTGAACTAGGGGGTGTGATTTGACGGGGGAATAAAAAAGGTGATCACGTAACTGGTAACAGGTGGAAATCGTTACATGTCTCCTGAAGGGAGTTCTCGGGAGAAAGGAAAGATCTGAGAAAAAGAGAGGGGGGGGGCAAAGAAGTGAGAAGATCTAATATTTTTAGACTCCAAAGCTCACTCAGCTTTTTGACACGGTCGGGTCCAGATGCATTCGGAGGGGAGGGGAAGAGCTATTCAATCCAATTTCAAGAAAAAGAGACTCTGCTACGTAGATCAAGCTACCCAATTGAGAAAAAGCGGCGTCTCACTTAGGGCTGGGATCAATGTATGTTCTTGAAAAGTACAGAGGGGGGGGGGGGTCTTCTATGCTGGAACACTTGCCACTCAGTTGCTTAATTCTTAATTCGGGGAATGCGGGAAGAAACATAGATTCGTGCATGTTCAGACACTTGTATCAGTCTGGAAAGCGGAACGGCTGTGATCCAACGAGTTAGAGGGTAAGTAGAGAAACGACCTTACTCCCTTCCATGCTGGTAGAAAAAAAGATACCATGAGTATGTCGGCAGAAGGTACGCTTCAACACGTACTCAACTGCTAAGTCAGCTTTCAGGCACAATGGGGAATGGAAGAAAAACACTCATATTGCGAGGAACGCTACGGGGACATTGGAATAGAGGTTTGGCAATCCGAGAAACTTAACTCTTAGCGATTGCCAGGGATTTAGCGAGAAAATCACTTTTCCCGAAGGATCAAAGGGATGTCGAGGAAAAGGGGACATAATGTTACCATTCTAGAGGGAGCGGGGAAGGGACGCAACTGGAATGGGCACAACTTTTGTCGAAAATCAGTAAAAGCTGTAAAAAAGCGTCAAACCTGATTACACGGGAGGGGAGTCAGAACCGCAAGATCTTTTCCAGAGATTACGACCATTGGAGGAAAGGCTGTGGGGTTCTTAAGGCTTCGGATTAACGCTCGAACCACCCATCAGAAGAACTTCACATGAGCTGGGCTGAGAAATCAGGAAAAAAAGGGAAAAAGTGGCAAAGAGCTAGTTGACGGAAGAATTTGGGTGGGACTAGAAAAATCGTCTGTAGGGAAAGAAAGGAAAAAGACAACCATCTATTGAGATGTACACCGTCTGGATCCCCATTCCCAGTGTGAAAGTCACTGTACCTTTGTAGGTGGACTCGGATTGGACAGCTGAGAGGGGGGGCGCTTCCTTTCTCAATTATCTAAGAGGAACTTGGAATCAACTAAAGGGGGAGAATTGCTGTTGGGAAGGTTGAGAAGGACCAAAGGACTGGTCAATAAGGGAGAGAGTTGGGATGGTCCCAACTGCGTGACATCGGAAGGCCTGGGAGTGAAAGAAAGGAAACCGGGAGGACCACTGGTAAATTCTAAGTGGCCCTCGTTCGTTTCCTGAGGAAAGACTCTGGCGAAGTCAGGCCGCGGTACGGCCAAAAGTTTGACGTGTAGGAAAGAAGGAAAACATCGTGAGGGGTTTGGTTGCGCTAATGGACCAAAACTCTGCACTAACTATTAGGAGGGACATTTGAGGCTATAGAACCCACCACACCCAGGAGGGTCAACCGAGAGATGTTACTGCACGCCTGGGAATTGGTTGGACGAGGGGGGAGGTTTCATCTCGCATCCCGGACGAGTAACTATAAAGGGAAAAAAGTGGTCACACTCCTTCGACTTATGCAAAGGAGTGAGAAAAAGGAACTGCTACAGGGGACCGGCAAGTCAGGAAGGGGGTGAACGGTTTAAAAAAAGCCCGCTGGCCTGTGAGGTAAAGACAATGTCTGGGGGAAACAAAAGACCCACATGCCATTCTTAAGGGGATTTGTCCTCTACAAGAGACAGAAACCCTCCACTTGCTCCTGGGGGCTTTGTATGGTATTAGATTATACGTCACGGAGGGGCACCTGGGAAGAAGAAAAGGTAGGGCGATAGACAGGCCGGGAAAACAATTAAACGGTAGTAAACCTTTCGAATGGGGAGAGCATCCTTTACATAGCTCTAGATTGGGGGGGGGGGGAGCAGAAGAAGATTGGAATCAGTATCAAAAAAAACCATCTGTCAATAGATCTTTCACCGGATTCTGGCCTTCTGGGGACTAAAAAACGCCCTCATTGGCAGGCTGCTTGCTTTTTTTTAGAGAAGTAATCGAGAAGGAAATACACAAGACTGGGGAGCAGGGTCGGAAGATGACAGACTGGGAAACCGACTCGCGGTCCCGTCCCTCCATCCAGATCAAGGGTTGACGAGGGAGTTTAGGGGGGAGTGTTGTCACTAGCTTTCGTCAAAAAGTTTTGCCCTTCCATTTGAGGACAACACATAAGACTAGAACCGCGAGAAGGGAAAAACAGTCTTGAAAGAGATCGCATCCCGTTGGAAGATATTTCAAAGGAGTTTCAGAACCGGAGAACATGCAACTTGTTCAAGACGATACGAAAGGGTAATGACTTGCGGGGCTTTCACCGACCTATAAGGGTTCAGGGGCAACGATGCCAAGCAGGAGGCTCCTGAGCTACTTCTATTGAGAAAAACATCACTCTTTTCTCAATCGGAGTAAAGGAGGAAGGGACTGGACTACTTAGATACAAAAGGTATGACCTAAGATGAGGGGCTAATAATGACAGGAGTAAAGGGCATCTATACCTCTACCTCTTTGGTCAAAAAGTCGACTACTCCCAGCCGAGAGGAAAAGGGGGGGATGAAGGCAAACTAACTCTCAGGTCGGAAAGGAATCATTCAATCAGGAGAAAAGACTGTGGAAGGAGACGGAAACCGGACGTTGACAATAAAATTCAGTAACCGATTTCTACCTAGACAGGAGAAAGAGAATGCGCGTTTCTATCATTTTCGTTCTATTATCTGTTAGTGAAGGGGGGAAGGGAGAGATAACTCACTACAGAGGAAGGGGAATCCGAGGAAAATCCGTGGAAAAAGAAGTCGGGTTCACCTCGGGTTTTCTCAAACGGTGACGCGAGAATGTAATTTTGGCCAATCAAAAGACTTATATATCCACGGGATGTGGGTTCGAGATAAAGGGAAACGCATCAGCGACACGGTAAACCGCGCACGGGCCCGGTAGGGGAGAAAAGGGTTCTGTAAGACTTCAAAACATCTCTGGAAATTGGGGGTAGCGTGAAGATGCTCACACGTCCGCTCTGAGTCCTAAGCGATAATCAGGGGGGAAAGTGCTCAAGGTCTACTTTCATATGAGTGATCATTTCGATTAAGTAGAGGAAGGGGAAGAAGAGAAGTAAAAAAAAAAAAACAGAAACCTCAATGGCAAACATAAAAAGTTCCTACTGGCAGGGAGGAGCAGGCAGTACATCAGGGCCTTCCGTAGGAGGAGGGAAAGTTCTTATCTTTAATCTGGGAGGGGGGATTCTATCCGGCTCTCGAGTAGAATTACGAAGGAATTAGAGGCCGAGGAACATTAATATTATTCATCTTATCTTTATAGACAAGGGAAATCGCTTTCTAACAGAGGCGGGTGGCAGTGGACCGACCGTGAAAAGAAAAGATCCCTCGAAACCGCCAATTTTTATACGAGGGTTGGTGGACTAACTCATTAAAAAAAGATGAGGAGGCAAGAACCGAAGGGTGGCTCGCTCGAACGAAAGAATAAGGACTTTGTCCTCGGTTTAGGGATACGAAAGGGTGGTATCATTTATAGATGGGTTGGGAAAATGGGGTATCTCTCTGAACGATAGACGAAAAAAGGTGACTACGAATCATTCCGAAGAAAATACGTGGAAGAACCGGCAGAAAGGGGGAGGGGGGTCGTACTATGGAAAACTGGGAGCAAAAATAGGTAGCTATTTAAAAAAAGATGAGACAAAAAACCATGAAAGCGACCTCATCTGAGACGGGGGAAGCACCCCCCCCTTCAGGAACAGGGCCTGCATCCCCGACCGGGGAGCTTATAGAAAAACAAAGTTATATTCTGAAAGAGAGGAAAAAATTGGGTTAGTCTGGAAAGAGATGGGGTGGGTTGTTAGCCGATCCCTTCTCTAGAGGTCATGGAGAAGGGGGGAGAGAATGGCGTCCAGAGAATCTCTTTTCCTAATGATGGGGGAATAGTACTCCTAACGCCGGTGAGGCGGGAGAAAGGGGGGGAGTAATTACTTCGGTCTATTACCTGGAGAGATCAGCGAGGGTCAATATATAACATGTCACCAAACTTACCGCTAAAATTGTTCTCAAAGACAGAGACGGAAGAAGGGAGATCTATCCAGGAGCCACCGGAGGACAGAACTAAAGAGGTGGGGGGGTGACCTGAAGGGCTGGCAAAACCAAAAAAAAAAAAGAAAAAATTGGGAGGTATAGTTCTTTGATGGGCGGTAGAGTAACGGCCCACCCCTCATAAGGGCTTACGCTAAGGTAAAGGAGAGACCATCGCAAGAAGACCTAGGTCATTACATCATAAAGAGACTGGTCCTCAGTACGTTGCGAACCGGACGCTCGCCTGAGCGCGATAAAAAGCCCTATCTAACGAGAATAAACGGCGAGGGGGAAAACTAATTCCTCGCGCGGCAGGTCGAGATATTCGACGGACCCGAACATGAGATTTAGGTAAAACGAGCGTCGGGCCGTTATCGTTTCTCATCAGAGGTACTGGGAGGATAATGATTGCCGCTATCTGAAAGAAGGGAAGGGGAAATAAATCCTCTCAAACTACGGGTCAGCAGGGAAAGAAAGAGGTCTGACAGTTTCTCCTTAGATAGCAACTTGATGAGAGGTGCTTTAGAAAACCTTTGAGGCCGTACATGGACGGGCAGGGCGAATCGCCGGAGAATTTCTAATTCTAACCCATCCAAGCGCGAGCTCAGTCAGGGGTAGGGAAAAAGAGAAAGAGGGGAGTAATTTGTTGAGGGAAAAAGAGGGATAAGGAAATCGGGTTTTAAGTCGGGACGCAAGGGAGCGGGAGCTTCTGTTGCTATCTATTTCCAGTCAGAACCGATCGAACGAATGATCTACAAGACGACACTCTATTGAAGCCTGAAAGGCGAATGCGGTCGCATGGGTCGGAGTAAAGAGGAAGAGTTTTTCTTCGGAGGATTCACTGCAAGTAAGGGAGGGGAAGGAGGGGGGGGGGTATGTCAGGATGCGGAAAGAATAACAGTGATTGCACAAACTGGAGAGAGTCTTCTGGGAACAAGGGAAAACAAAACCGGGGATTTTCTCTATCCATAAACAAGGACTCACTGACTGAGTAGAAAGAGA
>Ga0179593_1442537_pt1 | contig 10926 bp, 11 predicted proteins | sample CZODoug2_1_08_16_FD_185931 | JGI IMG/M metagenome (GOLD analysis project Ga0179593, IMG submission 185931) | Vadose zone soil fungal communities from Angelo Coast Range Reserve, California, USA - CZODoug2_1_08_16fungal (PacBio error correction) | ecosystem: Environmental > Terrestrial > Soil >...
GGCTTCCAGTTTCATGAACTGGCCTTTCGTACTCTGGCAAGGGACTAAGGGATAAAAAAGGGAAGGGACTGGGAAAACCAAGTGAAAAAGAGTGGAAAGCGGTAGCTGGTGGTCGGGCTTGGTCGGCGCAGAAGAGTCAGGGATCTACTGTGCAACCCCTTCGTAGCCATCCCGCCAGGTCCGGGCCTGTAGGAAGGTCTACTTCGAAAATTCAACCGATTAGAGGGGAAGAACAAAGGGGCAAAAAACTTCAACTAGGGGGAAAGACCAAATCGCGTCAACAAAGGAGAACAGAAAGTATATTGGCCTTCTTCAGGTCGGGACTTAGCCCTTGCGTCAGGGGAAATTGTCCAAGGACATGGTATAACCAGGTAGGAAGCGGAAGGCATAGAAGCACAGGAGAGGTGGATGGGAAAGGCCCATAGAGGGGTGAAATGGCAAGAGAACCGGGCGTTTGCGATTAAGATGAGACTGCATTAGTTTATTATGAACAAGAGGCGGAGGTAAGATCAAATGAACGTTCTTTTGGCAAAGCAGGAGGAGAGATACGACGCGGTGAGAGATCGACCGGGGCGTCTAAGGTTTACCCGTCGGTAACCTGACCGTCCGTTTAAACAAGCGACACATAAAAAAGGAGAACTCACGAAAGGGAAGAAGGAAGGAGAGCTATCAAGGGGTGGGAGGGGTTCATAAACACAAAAGGGAAAGAAATCGACAGAGACGGCGGAACACTGAAATGGGACGACAGCTCAGGATTCGCCTTGAGAGTCTAGCGACTCGGAAGGAAAGGGTTAAGGATACATTGGGGAACTGGTAGAAAAGCGAGGGAAATATTGTAAGAAAGGAGAAATCCGGGAAGAAAGGGCGAAGAGGAGTCTGTCGATCTTGTGACTAACAGTTAGCTTATCGGAAAATCCGGAGAAAGGGAGCGGGAAGGAAGGGGCTAGAAGGGAAACAGAAAGGCTATAGGAAAAAAGAAGGAAGACTGTGACAACTTCGAAACGTCAGTAATAGACTATCCAGGAGGGTTTTAGCCAGTTTATCTAACTCACATGAAGAGTCCGTCCTCAGGGGGGGAATCAGGGAAGAAACAAAAAGGAAAGCATCTTCGGCGGGAAGGGGAAGAAATAGCTATGTAAGGTCGATAGAGTCGGCCAAAAAAGAACATCGTGGACTTCTGAAGTCCTGGTTCGAGGTTTGAAAAAAATCGGCATGCAGGGGCAAGATAAAGGAGGATTCTTCGAATAAGGGGGGTGGGTTAGAAAGAAAGCCCCTGGACAAGGGGGCAGAAGATGCAATCCTATAAAAAAAAGATAAAACTGAAAAACGTCCAATCTGAAAACATTGTCCTCCCCACAACACAAAGAGACCTAGGAAGAATTTGGTCGGGGGAAAGAGTCAGGGGGGTAAAAGGGGGAAGGGGCAAAGACCTTCAGACTCCTATGCAGGAAGAGCTCAAAGGTGACTTCATTTCAACGGAGAATCGACGAAATCACTCTACTGAGCGGCCGGACAGGAAGGAAGAGAGAGTGGTAAGAGGTTCGTTCAAAAGAAGGGACCGGGAACTCAGGGCTCAAAAAGGTCGGCGAAATTGGGGCGTAGCGCCTCGCTGGCCGGCATGGGGACGATCCCACAGCGGAGCTGTAAGCGAAAATCGGAAGGAGACAAAACAAATTCGCTGGATGGAGGGATTCGATAAGGGGGGTTTAAAGATAATTCAACAAGCCCATCGAATCCCATGAAGAGATCGGAAAGTCATTTGGCTACAAAAAAAAAAGTAACAAGCCAGACCGGGACCGGAGGTCATGGAAAAGAGGACAGACCTTGTACAACTGAGGGACTGGTAAGAGACAGCGATCTGGGGAAGAAGAACAGGAGCCCTCATCAAAGGGAAAGAATCAATTGGAAACAGCAATCCTGACATCGGAGTAGAAAAAAAAAAAAAAACATTCCTAAAAAAAAACAAAGAGAACAAACACGGCCGGGCGAATATCTAGAAGGAAGAACGCATACACCGAGCCACTAAACACCCTAACACGAAGACGGTCTGGTGCAGTGAGACGAGGTCCGAATAAGGGAGGACAGAGAAGAGGGAGAGGGGCGTGACAGTGGGACAATAGACTACGGAATGGAAAAGAAATTCAAGGCCCGAAAAGTGCTAAGTCCGGGGTCCAGTTTCAATGCCCAAAAAACATTGAAGTGCTTTTCCCTTGTTTGGGGAGAAGGGGAAAGGAGGGGCTGAGCTGGGAAAGGAAAGGAAAAACAGGCGAATGTTCAGAGGGAGGAGGGAGTCAAATAACACTGCACAGACGAGCAGGAACCGAGACTCGAGGGCGATGGAGGCCAGTCTGAGGAAGGGCAAGAAAGAGTTGAAGAGATATGAGGGTGAAGATCATACCTCCCAGGAGGGGGGCAAAAAGGTTCCAGCCTAAAGAAAAAAGTGCCTCTGAAGCGCATAGACGACGCGAAACTATGCGGGCAAGTCGGAGAGGTGAGCAGGGGGGATGAGGGGGGCTAGGGGGAATAGGAAACGAGAGAATCAAACAGCCGGTAGGAAAACGTCTCTAATCTCCGCCAGATCGGCAGAAAAAGGGGGAGAGATTCACAAAAAAAGGGATAAAGGAAAAGACAAGAAACCGCATAGGGACCTGACCAAGAAGAGGGACGGCGAGGGGCAAGGCCAGGCTACAAGGGGTCCGACTTTCCGATAACAGCAGCTGGCGACCCTGATATTCGAGATAGAGAAGAATAGGGGAGGAGTATTTGAGAAATGCAACAAGAGGGAAAGGGGGGGATGACAGTAAGAAAAGAAAAAGAATCACTGTGCGTACTTCTCTCACATAAAAGGCTGCGAACAGCTTTGGCTGAAATTCTTCAGCGGTAACGAAGCTCCATACGCTCCCGATAGGGGAGAGAAGGGGACAAGGCGGGGACGGAGAGATGAGGGGAAGAAAGGGGACGACCTGTGCCAAAAAAGAAGGCTCTCCATTTAAAAAAAAAAATGTGCCAACAGCTTTACCATCCAGGGCGCCTTAAAAAGTCCAGGCAAGGGAGCACCCAAACAGTGGGGTAATTTCTGAGGTTCTCACGTTAGGGGTCCAGACATGACAACTAAGGCGAAGGAGGGTCAGAGAAAGCTTCCAGAGGAAGGTTTTGGTCCCAGGAAAAAGCAGACTCTCATAACAGACTTTATGCAGGTGCGGCGCGGCTCAACATAGACTGGGAGAGACTAAGAAGAGAGATAGAGAGGATCAGAGGGGAAAGATAGAGTAGAAAGAGTCGCTTAAGAAAGAAAAACCGGCACGCGAATGCAATGTCAAATCGGGGAAGATAACGTAGTAATCTTGGCGCGTTCTCGTCGGCACCGTGGGGACAGAGGAGCAGGGGGGAGACGTTAGAACAAGAAAAAAAAAAAAACACCTGATTAAAGAGAGATAACTACAACATACTTATAACCTTGGTGGGCGAAAGACTCTGCAATGTTGAAAGGAGAAAGGAGAGGAAGTAGAAAGAAGACTCTTTCCTTAAGTTAAAAGTGGAGACTAATACCAGAAAAGGATCGTCGACAGCACCGACGTATGCTCCTATCGAGTCTAGCTCTCTGTTTTATTCCCTAAGAAGGAGAGGAGTAAGAAGGAAAAGATCCCCAAGGAAAACCAAGTAACAGGTGCCTGGGGACGAGGAAACAGGGCGACCTCGTACTTAGCTGTAACTCAGTCGCAAACTACCTCAACCCCCAGGTTTGTGTTGAGTTTCGTTGGGGGTTGACCAGCTTTTTAAGGGCGAAGTGAAAAAGGGTTCAATTCTGCAACACAACCAGTGAAAAGCCTTTCAAATCGGCGAATAGCCCGTCATTCCGTTAATCACTAGGATAGAGAGGGGGAGAGAAGCTGACCTCTGCACAGGGACACTGCGAGAACAATCCACGCTGTTCGCAACAGCCGGGGAAACGGCCTCAGCTAAACGGCAAATCTCGATTTCATGCACTATACTCGGGCATAGTCGCGAGAAACCCACAGCATTCCGGACGCCGCGTCCGACAGATCGCGGTCGGAAAACAAAGGGACCTACGCGAAGGAACTTTACCCACGGAAGGGGTCAGGAAACGCAGCCGGTAAAAATCAAGGAACCAGATGCGCGCTGGTCGGCAGGAGTTCGACCGAAATTAAAGCGGCGCCAAAAGGCACCAGCATCCCTTAGGAGCGACAAAAAGAAGGAACAAGAAAGACAAATAAACCGGAACTCTCGCCACGGAATAAGGGAAAAAAATAAAAACCACACGCGGCTTACTGAGCGAACGACCTCGAACAAGATAGAAAATGAACGGAGATGAAATACGGCCTCGACGATCACATGTAAGAGGTGGGGTAAGGAGAGGAAGAGAGGAGGCGTTTGAGCCGATTTCGGGCCTCAAGGACATAGTAGGGGAAGCTTGACAAGGAAAGGAAGCATCCGCCCATTAGTCGGGCTTCCGTCGATCCGTCCAAGATGAAAGCCACCACAAGAAGCACTTCAAGGGGCGCGCCATTTGAACGTCGCCTGCCTCGCCGCAGGGCCGCAGACTGTTAAAGGAAGAAGAAGAAGGGGGGAAAGGTACGTGACGCAGGGGGGAAGATCAGAATAGATCAGCGGAAAGGTCCAGTAAAAGGCTGCTAACAGGAAAAGGAGGGTACTAAAAGAAAGTCATGTTCTCTCAGCAAAAACACAGGTAAGGGCGGCTCTATCCTTTCGTCGCTCAACCGCAGAGAATAACTATCTCCATTCGCATTTCAGTTCCCGTCGGCTGTACTGGGAAAATGTAGACACGGAGTCGTTGCACGGAGAAACATCAAAACAAAGAGAGGCCGTCCGGAGAAGACCAAGTTCCCAACACAACGATGCGAGGGCTGAAAAAGAGGAATCCTCACGCTTTTGGAGCTAGAGCAGGCCCGGCCCTCAGATGGGCCCCCGTTCTTCGTCAAACTCAAAGGGGGACCAGTCGAAGAAAAAAGGGGATCACTTGGTGTCAGAAAAAAAGGGTGGAAGGCAGATGGGGGGGACTGATGCCTCCTTGGCTACGAAGCGGCTGATCTAGACCGGAACTGCAGACACCGGGAACTACGAGTGAAGGCAATGAAACGCTCCTAGTGAAAAGAGGACAAAAAAGCATAGACACAAGATGGAAAGACGAAACAATGGCATAAGGGAGTCAAATGATCAAAAAATTGTGACTACTTCAAGCAATTCTCTTCGCGGCTTAATCGCACAAAACCTGCCCTGACATCGTGCTCTTGCCGTCACCACAGCGGCACGGGAAAAGAATCGGACCTGGATTAAAAAAGAAAACACATGACAAGAACCCGCAGCAAAGCAGACGGGCCGTTAAAGGGATGAAAACTAAGACAAATCCTCAGAAAGAACGATCCTCCGCAAGATCGTGCAAATACGGTTGGTCGGAGGAAAAAAAGGGCTCCGTAAGGACGGCTACGGGGGGGAGGAAAGCGAAAAAGGTATTCCAGGGACACGAAAAAAAATGAAAAGGCAGACTATTTAATACAAGCTTCGCGCGGTGCTGAAGGGCCAGCCCGCGTTCCTACAAGAAAAAACTGCCACGGCGTCGAATCGCTCACCTTGGCTTCAGACTAGAAGAATAGAAGAATTTGACTGGCGCGTAAAGATCCCGGCAGAAAAGAGAATAAAAAAGCGCTATACGACATAGGCCAACGATTGGGGCGATCGGGTGAACGGGCCTACCAACGGCTCCGGCTAATGAAAAAGAAAGCCAATGGAAGGAGGGATGCCGGCAGAAAAGCGACAGATGGAGATTTCGGATTGGGCCATGAAGGGGCTGCGCTACAAGAGCAAGAGCTCCTCGGAGAAACAAGGAGAGAGCGGGACTGCAAACGGCAGAGTTCTCCTGAAAAAAGAAGGGAAAGGAAGAAACAGGGTAGAAAAAAGATCCTAGGAAAGAAGAGCGCCTCTGGCAAAAAGGAAAAGACGTTCAAAATGAACAACAAACTCGACCATCTCACTCGTCGCTGGCTTTGCCATGCCTTCAAAACTATATAGGCTTATCAAGATATAAGGGGAAGGACAAAAGAGAAAAGATCTCAAGTCCTGAAGAGAGGTCCGAACTAAAGAAAAAAGGGGGCTACGACTACACCAAGGGAAAGGTACGCCAGACGTCGCCTAATTACAGATGAAGCGGGCTTCGGATTAAACAAAAAAGCGATAACACGAGCAGAGGGCAGGCGCACGATCCAGGGAAGTACCTGGCGCGATCGCATAAAAACAAGGGATTGACGGAGATCTGGGGTATAACCCTTACTATAACAGGGAAGGCCAAAAAAAATAACCGACCTGGGGCCGGGGCTCCTCCCTAATGAAAATCCGGAAAAAACTGGAAAAATTCACGCCAGCGTTCACCATGGAAGGGACCAACACGAGAGGAGGACAAGATGATGCCTTCCGGCAAATTTAACTAGAAAGATGAAAATTGGACCGCTGATAGGAAAGAAAAGGGGAACAAATGAACACAATGTCGGTAGTTGAAAGGAATTGATGCGGCGCAGATTCCATGACAAACTTGCCGGGCGACCAGTGTCCGAGCGCCGGAGGCCTAACGCACCTGCACACATCTTCTCGTTCTCCTACACTGCACGTTCAAAAACTCAGGAAGGCCCAGTGAAGAAGGAAATGAAAAGCAGGGGAGAAGTCCTAAAAGGGGGAAGAGGCAGGGAGACATTGGCGTCCTAGGGGAGCCCTCCGGGACAGGATGGGACGAGCATTGGCGATAGCCGCCCAGGATATCAGAGGAAAAAATAGAAGGGTGGGGGAAGCAATTGACCAGGACAGAAAGGGACATTAGATGTCAGAGAAGTAGGGGGCCTTTTGGTGCGAGAATCGATGATGAACTCTTAAGGACGGGGAAAAGGTTTTTTGGCACGAAAAAAATCTCAAACTCTTTGATTGCAAATATCACGACCTTGGAGCAAGTAAGGTGGAAGGTGACGGGGGGAAGGAGACCGAGCCTTGAGAAGAAGAACGCAGTCGTCGTGAACTCTAAAAAAAAGGACCGGCCCGTCGAAGGAAAACACGGAGGTGTCGCCCATCCCATTACCCGAACATATCTCCATTCGAGGTTTCCGGAGGCCCGGATCAAAAGGGAAACGGAGAGGTCGCAGGGTAGCCTGACGGGCCAAAGGGAGAAGGGGCGAGCCCAGCTCTTAACCGAGGGGAAAAAGTGACATTACTCGCGCAAGCGGATTGACTGGGGGTAATCGCCGCGAAAAGACGGCGCATAGGAGGTCTCGACTTATCAAAGACTAAAAGGGGAGGAAAAGAGGGGGAACAAGTACAACTTTCGGAGGGGATGAAACAAGCAACTGATTAAACCAAGTCGAAGCGCCGCCAGCTGAAGAAAACCTGCGAGCTGTGCCCACGACCTCCGCTTCTGCGCTGCCGTCAGTTGAAAAAAGGGGGGAAAAAAAAAAAAAAAAAAAGGCACAGTTAAAAAAGCGGAAAAAGAAAACATTTCAGGAAAGGGGCGTAACTGACACACGGGGGGGTTTCAAAACCAAAGCAAAAGCGTCTTGAAAAGTTCTCTGGACGAAGGATTTTCGTAGCTTTCAACATAAACCAACTCCACGAAAGAGTACCTGGGAGGGGTCACACTAGTGGAGAGGAAGACGGGAGAGGAGTGAACGAAGGTCGAGTACTAAGGGGAAAACGCAAAAACGGGTTAACAGAGCAAACTGTAAGTAAAACAGGCGGCCAGAAAGAGAGACGCGTCCAATCTTGCGACTCATTGCGAGTCGAAAGGAGAGGCGGAGATGAGGGATTGGGGGACACATGGGCTTGGGCATCAAGTTGCAAAAATGCATCATAATTAGACATCCCGGGATAGGAACACGAACGACTAATGCCTGGAGTAACAGGCGGCATCACGTGAAAGCCGTCGGCGGCACCGATCATTAACAAAGAGAGAGAATCGGGGGGAAAGGGTGCTAGGAGGGAGAAAAAGAACGGAAGCGAGGAAAGGAAACGAAGCATCACACACAACTCGAGGCAACTAGAACTCAAACATAGCGCTTCGAGCTGACGTGACCAGGGCCGAAACCAGTCCCATCTCATGCGAGTCAGCCGACCTGGATATCTGGGGGAAACGGAGTGAGACAATCACCGAAGATCCGACAACGAAGCTAGTAGCTGTCAAAACCATGTGCGCTGCCGACGGTTACGCTGGCGAACAAAACAATCCCGGCCTCAAACCTTTACCTCTCCTGGCTGCGGGAATAAAACTAGAAAGTAAAAAAGAAAATCTGATGTCAGGAAGAAACAACTTTCACAGAGGAAAGAACGGGGAGGTTCCTTCAGAAAAATATGAAAGCGACCGCTCGGAACTCTGCGTACCGAAGCACCGGAAAGGTAAAAAAAGATAACCTGCTGCAGAAGGCGACACGGGGTGGCCTCGCCGCACCTTGTCAGGGGCTTCCAAGGGTGGGGCGGGAACGTGCATCTTGGGACACAGAAAAAAAAGAACAGGGGGGAAATCAATTGTCAACAGAGGTAAAACTCGTGAAAGCGGAAAGAAAAAGGCAAACAACAAAGGGGCCACTGGTGGGTAACTCGATCGCCCGTAGGGCTAGGGATCAAAATCCAAAAAAAAAGGAAAAGGAATGGGAGACGGGTCACTAAGGGTACGGAAGAGCGGACAAGGAAAACGATTGGGTTCGATTGAAACAGGTTCCCAAACAAACGGGTACGGATCTGGCGGCAGCGCAGATGGAGGGAGGGGAGAGAGGGGGCCAGGGGGTTAATGGGTGAGGGGAGATGTCGGAAACGAAATAAACTCAAGGGCAGAACGGCTAGCGCCGACAAGCCACGCACGAACTTCACACCACGCTTCAGCGATCATTCTGGCAACGTGCCCTGCAGGAGGGAAAGGCGGAGGTTGGAGGGGGAAAAAATAACGGTGAGAAATTGCACGCACTCACCGCTGAAGAAGTACGTCTGTCAGGTCCGGAATTAGTGGAGGAATGTCGAAAGGGGCTACATTCATGTCCGGTCATCACGTGGAAATATCAGGGAAGGGGCAGAAAGGAGGGGGGGCTTGAGGGGGGGAAAGAGGCCTCCCGAGGGAGGATACAGAACAGCTGGGGGGGGTCAAACGCAGGTTGAATGCCGAGGGACGGTAATAACTACAATAAAAAATCCAATTCACACCTGACATTGCCTACTCGGGAAAGGGAATAGGACACGGAAAAAAGAGAACCGGCCTGAAGACAGAAACGGCATTTGAAAAAAAAAGTCGTCCAGGCTCATTCGACATCTAGTTCATCCGTCAACGGAAAAAGCAAAAAAAACCTTGGGTTTTTTGATTAGAGGGACAAGGAGGCTTGAAAAAAGAGACAACGTCTGGGTAATCAGCCAAGGACATCGACGCCAAGAGAAGTGTTGGCCGTGGGATCAAAAAAAAGAGGAGGGGGAGGAAAAAGGCCTTGAATGCTCCGTAGCAAGGAGCGAATCCGACAAAAAAAGATCGACGAAGGCTACTTCTAAAAAAAGATCGACCAAGCGGCTCTCATCACCTTCAACTGCTAAGGTATTATAAGGGGAAGTTTCGAGACAAATCAGGGAGAGGAAACATCAAATTCCAGAAAAGAGACACCACCTGTGGACTCTAGTGAGGGAAGATCCCGTGATCGACTGACAACTCACGGATGATGAGTAAATAGAGATATAGAAAGGACCAAGAAAAGAAGAGGAAAAAGGAGGGGGGGAGAATAAAGAGAAGGATTTAAATAAAAAGGATAGGAAAAAAAAAAAGGACATTCTAAAACAGGGCTGCTAACATGGAATCACGTCGAAAAAAAAAGGCCAATGTAGCAGTTAGGTATTCGCCAGAGGAAATGGTGAAACGAGCCAGAGCCACTGAAGCGGGGAGACTACTGAAACCAAAAACCACTTAAAAATATGCATGTCGATCCACGAGCGAACCGACGATTGCATGTCGGCCTCCGGAAGAATAGAAAAAAAAAAGACAGCAACCCAAAGGAATAGGGGATTTCTTGGGCATGAGCAAAAGGGTTACTCATCTTTTGAAGGAGCGTGGAAGGGAACATCTGAAGAGACTCAGAGGAAAGTAAACGGCGTCTCTCGTAGCCGAATATACCTCAGGGAGTGGTCTAAAATGGGGAGGATATTTATCTTACCCTGAAAGGTCGGTCAAAAAAGAGGGGCGGAAAAAAATGTTCTGAAAGCCGTAGGGAGAGAATAGGGCACGAATGATTAATCTATATCGTGGAACGAGACCGTACCTCATGTCAGCCGAACTTGAATAAAAGAAGGGGAAAAAAAGAAGGCCGGAGGAGAGGAAAGAGGAAGGCACAAGATCGATTTAGAGCAAGAAAACGCGGCAAGGTATACAGTCCAGAAGACCCACCAAAAAACAATACTTCAGCGAATGACCGCGGACGCAATGGTCAAGGTGTGATTATAGCAAGTTAAAAAGGACTGGCTGCTCGAGAAACCAGAACGCGGGCAACAAGCATCCGCGTTGGGAAAAATATAGAGACTCACACTACAGGTATAAATAAGAAACGCCCGCGGGTGAACGTCAGCTCGACCAAAAGAATTAAAGGAGGGGCAAGATCAGGGCAATGGAAAAGCGATTGAAGAGAACACCACGAGCTGAACTACAGCCAACAAAGAGTGGGTCAGGGAGATAAAACATGCGGGGCGTATCTATGGTCTCAAGAAGGGAAGGGAGTCGGTCCGTTTTGAAACGTGGACTAAGATAATGAAAGAAAAAAAAGTGAGGCTCAGGCCTGATCAGAGAAAGATGCACTCTAGCACATAAAGGTAGCACTTCAATGCTCTGGTAAAGGGGGAACGAGCTGCTAAAAGAAAGTTACGGCCAGGAGGTGCAACGCGGAACGCTAGGGG
>Ga0179593_1810374_pt1 | contig 10926 bp, 9 predicted proteins | sample CZODoug2_1_08_16_FD_185931 | JGI IMG/M metagenome (GOLD analysis project Ga0179593, IMG submission 185931) | Vadose zone soil fungal communities from Angelo Coast Range Reserve, California, USA - CZODoug2_1_08_16fungal (PacBio error correction) | ecosystem: Environmental > Terrestrial > Soil >...
AGGAAACGTTGCGGTTCAAGGGAAATCTCTTTTGGATTGACGAAGGAAAAGAGATGTTCAACGCATTGGGGAGGTCCTGGGGCGAACCGCAACTCGGCCAACACGCCAGACTGATGAAAGGTCTCGCACCGGAGAAGGTGTAAGAGCGAGGGAGAGAAAGGTCTGTAGAATCTCAAAGAAATCATACGAGGGAGGCGCTCGAAGCGGCTGGGGGTCGTGCATCCGGTAAAAAAACGCAACTCCGAGCAGGAAGCGGGGAAGAAACAAATAAGGAAAAGAGTGGGACAGGGGGGGGATGCTTGTCTATAAGGAAAAAAAAAAAGTCGGACGAAGAAGAGGTCAAGGGAAAGAGCGGTGAAATTGAGTGCGGCACACATCCTAAAGCTGGCTGGAGGCCACTGAGTACGTTAATAAGGGGAAAGAAAAAGGGCGTATTTCAGATGCCCAAAAAAAGAAAGGCAGGAGAATCTGCAGCTTCAATAAAAGGCCTGGCCGCCAAAAAAGACGTCGAAGGGGGCAAGGGAGCAAAAAAGAGCATGAGCAGAAAAGGGCGCTATTGAGAAGGGGATCCACTAAAGGGGAACTTGACCGATCAGCCTAATAGAGACGGAGGGGAAAAAAGAAGGTCAGGGGAAAAAGAAAAGAGAAAATGAAAAAGGTGGATCCGTCATAGAGCTCCACGTAAGTGTCTCGTGAAGAAGGACATGACGGAAAGGAGGAGATACTAGGTGGAGATATGAGGGGAGATGTGAGGCACGAAGAAGGTAAAGTTGGGAATCAAGAAACAAAGTCGTGGAGAAACATTTTAAAGGAAGATATCGGGAGTGGGACTAAAATTGGGGAACGTGTAAGAAAAAGGGGAAGCCTTTCTTAGCGGGGCAACAGTCACGGTCATAATGTCTCATGCGTCCCGAATGGTGAAGAAAAAGGCTCAGTAAAACCAGAAAGCGTAAAAACAGGAAAAAAGTTTTAAACTCAACACATGCTGCATCGGCGCTGCCCCAACAAAAAAACCCCCCAAACCAAAGGTTGAGGAAGGGGGGGGTCGAAAAAAGGAAGCTTTCCGGAAAAACTACAAAAGAACAGGCTCCACCCTTGTACGTCCGCAGAGATCAGACAAAAGGCTGGAGGACGCGAAAAAGGGGAATCAGGGAATGGGCGGAGGCGGAAAACAAGTCAAGCCGCAGACCCGCCAAAAAAAGACTTCCGCGAATCTTGTCGATTAGCGGTCCGTATTGTAAACGGATTGAAAAGGGGGAAGGGCCAATAAAGGGTCACGTGGGGGGGGCTCGTGCTTCATAAATTGGGGGAGGATCTCGACGAACTGTCCAATATTCGGGAAAAGTACTAATAAGGGAAGGGAAAAGTCTCAAAAAAGGGGGCTTCAAGAGCCACCAAAGTCAGGGTGCTCAACGGCGGCGATGCAAAAAAGAATGTCGCTTGCTGGCGCCTTACACCATGCGGGGGCCATCTGAATAAGAAAACCGAGCACTCCGAAGCAGGGAAAGAAGGAGGCCGGCACTCAGAATAACGCTTCTGCTTGAACAAAGTCGACCGAGCAGCGTTGTCCTGGAAAGAAAAACAAATTGGGGCGAGAAGGCAAGGGGAGTTTAACGAAGGAGGTGAGAGAATGCAGGCGCGCAAGGGAAAAGCACACCTCAAGAGACTGAGACACCAAATAAAAAAAGAAGCGAAAGAGGGACCGAGAAGGTTACGAGAGTAGAGGTCAAAACACAGCCAGCGTCGGACTCTCTCGAAAAAAACAGAAGGGAAAGAGGAGGGAGAATAGTGGTGAAGAAAGAAAAAACTATATTACCGCCCTCACAACGGTTATGTGGAGAAGCCACTCAAGAAGAGAGTTTGGGAGGAAACTGGTGTCGGAGAGGAATAAGACATATCTACCAGACAAAAAAAAACGACAGCCCCGGGATCACGCGAGAAAAAAGGAAGGAAAGGTAGAAGCTAAGTTCAGCACACCCTGGTCCTGGAGGGGTGGGGAAAAGGCAACCGGGAAGGGGGAAGGGGAATTAGAGGAAAGGAAGAGAGTTCATATAAAAAAGCAGAACGATGGCCAACGACGGTTGTGAAAAGCCAGCAGAAGAACCGTCGGAAGAACGCAGGGATCCACAACCGCCAGGTCAGCAACGCAGCACGACACGAAGAAGACAGGCAAAGTGGGGGAAGTTTAGTAGATTTCTTCAAAGCTTGGCCAGTTCGGCGATCGCCGGGAAAATAAAAAAGCAAATAAAACGGACCCGACGTAAACCGACAACTTAGGCACTCAGGAGAGACGAGGACAAGACCAAAAAAAGTCGCAGTGTCAAAAAGGGCCGTCCGGGAGGCTGGGGGTCGTGGGATACGGGTGGTTCGTCTAGTGGAAGGGAATCCAGAAGTTGAGAAAGAGTAGAGGGGAGCGTGACCTGGCCGACACCACCTTAGATACTTTCAAAGAGATAAAAGGAAAAAGGCCGAGAGACGGCCGAAAGAAGGAACGCGTTTTCTCCTTCACTGACCCGCATATACCGGGAAGAAAGAGGAGACAGGGGAAGCAAGGGGTTGTTGAACTCAGCTTGGTATTCAAAGCTTCCAACCGAGACCTGCTGACTGTGGAAAGAAAAAAACTCTAAAGGAATAAGATTAGGAGCGCATGATTGTTCTTCATCCTCAAGTCGGTCAATCTATGAATCCAAAGTGGGCTGGAAAGATGCGAGGATCATGACGCATTCCTTTCCACCACCGCCCGGGTTCCTTGTCATCATGAAGAAAGAATGTCGGTCGAGAGAGTAAACCTCGGGGAGCCTTCGCCCGGATCCCGCGGTAACTAAGGAGTGGGAAAGACAGAGAAAGACGGAAGTGTCAACTACGGGGGGGAAAGAAAAAATAAGGAGGCTTGCCCCGTGCTTCGGGGGCGAATCCAGGGATTGCACGATGGCACGCAAGAAGTGTCCAGCCGGGGGAGACTTCGATGGAGGAGGGGCACGGGGAGGGGGCCCATTGAAAGGAAAAGGAAAAAGAAGGAACTGAGATCATGGGCCTTCTAAAAAGACACGGCCACCAGGGGGCTATTTAATCGAGCGCGGCCCTCGAGTGGCAATGGAGAGCCTTCAGGAGGGAAGGAGACTGCAGTTGGAGATGCGGACGGGGTTGAATGTCCAACCGATAAAAGAGGGAGTGCACCGCCATAGATTGGAAGAAAACATGAAAGGGGGGGGGTCGATCCGAGGGGAGCTAGACGAATAAAAAACAAAGAACAGGAATCGAAGACAATGCCCAAAGTACGAGGTGGATCGGCGGAGTGCAAAGAAAAGAGCGGAGCGACTAAAAAGGGTGGCCTTGCCATAAGAGTGAGGCACAAGCTCGAAGCCGTAAAAGAAGCAGCAGGAGGAAGCCGGAAAAGGGTCCGTTCGGAGAGACCAGAAAAAAGTACCTTAACTCCTGAAGGGAAGTCCGGTCAGACCAGGTTTTCACGGGACAAAATACAGATGGGAGAAAGTAGTAGTGAGTGGAGAGGGTTTCGGATGAAACGGACACACGTGAGCCGGACTACATCACCATAGGGTGGTACTGAACAGTCCCTTGAGATCAGAAAAAAAACAACGGAGAAAGGAGTCACAAACAGTAGAGGGGGATTCGTCCAACCGGTGTAGGCGGAGAAGCTTATAGTCTTCGTGCAGGGTTCTGGGATAACGCAGGAAAATCGGGAAAAGGAAGCACAAGAGGGCGAAAAGAAAAGGAAATCGACCCGGACCTTCAGTCACTGAAACAACTATGAAGGAAGGGGTCGGTAAAAAGATCGGAAAGGAATCGGGGGGAGGTGGGTTTGCAAGCTGGTGTCCCAAAGCGCAAAAGGAAAGGGGGGAAAGTTAAAGACTCTTTCCCGAACACTGAGACGCAGGCAACTCGTACAAGTGGGGTGTGACGAGAAGAGAAGTCCTGGGGGGGATTGGGCGGATCATCGAAAAGGCGGACGTGTGCGGTGGCACGGCCCATCCCAGAAGAGGGGGGTGGGGAGGTCGGACTGTCGAAAAAGAAAGAGGTCGACAGCTGACCACGTCTTGGAAAACGAACAGACAGGAGGGGAGTCTTTCACAGGACGACAACTCTCGCCGGGCGAGACTTCAGAAAAACGAAAAAAAATAGAAGGAGAAAAGAGCAAACGTCATTATCCTCTTAGTTGTGACTGGTGAGGAATGCTAAAGAAAACCTCACGGGGAAACTGGAAAAAAACCCTCTACTCGAATTCTCCTCGATGGACAACGTCTTGCGGGGGGCCAGAACAAAAGGAAAGGTGGACGGGTGGAAAAGATTCCCGAAGTTGGCTCGGGACGATCGAAAAGTGAAAATGGCAAGAGAACGATGGAAAAGGAAGGGGAAAATTTATATGAGGGGAGGGGGGGAAGCCCTAACTTGTGCTGAAGGGTTCCCAGGGGGAACAAAAACGGGGAGGGGTTTGAAGGTCAGGAAAAGGAGAGGGATCATGACCGGATCCGCTGAAGTTTGCGGGTTCGTTTCTCCAGGCTCTGCGGTCCTAACCCTCCGGTCAGGGGTAGCGTGGAAGAGGAAACTTAAAGGGTTGGGGGTTATCCCTTCTCGTTAGATTTTTGGGGGGCCGCAAGGAAAAAATTACGGAGGGAAATGAAACCCACTTCATCTTAAGCTCTTTCCGACGTACTGGTAAGGTTAACTTGAAATGTTCATAAATAAGGAAGAAAACAGCCTGCGCTCCTCCAAAAGGGGGGCACAAATTGTAATAATAGGACCGAAGGGATGATGTAGTAGAAAGACAGATCCTTTTCCTCTCAATTGGTGCGTGCGCCAACAAGAAGGATCAGCAGGCAAAAACCCCAGATGTGTTTAAACGAGGAAAAGGGAGTGAGTAAGAGCTGGAGGTCGAGAAGGAGGAAAGCATAAATTGCCCGGGTCTGATGGTCAACATGTTGTAAGAGCGGTGAGTAAAGTGGAGGAGGCGGGACGGCAAGTCAGGAAGGATCGATAAGGACAGGGCCTGCGGGGTCTTCCGTGGAGGGAAGTTACCAAAGGGGCGGGGGTGGAGGAAAAGAAAAAGACGCGAAGAGATTCAGGACTGGAACACGTTTTTGGTCATCGGAGCTAGAGAAAGACGGAAAGCTCCCGAACAGGCAGCGAAACGTGGATGAACAGCCGCTATGGGAAGAATCGGGAGGGGAACAAAGACTAAAGACTTAGGGACCAAACAAAGGTGTTGTGCTAAAACTATAAAGGGGGGCGGAGAGAGATAGCGGGGGGAGCCAACGACTCTTGGCCGCACACGACGCCTGAATGAACAAAAGGTGCAGAAGAAAAGGGGGGAAGTTATCTTGCCGAACAGGGAAACAAGGGGTTGGAAAAGGGAGTGAAAGAGAGGAACGCCGCTCCAGATAAACTCTAGTAATTAATCAAAAAAAAACGGGTATAAGTATTCCATATGTTCGCTTGACGAGATGGTTTGGATGTCACGAAGACAAAAAGGGGGGATAGGGTGGAAAGCACGCTCGGCGCCTGAGTTTTTAGGGGCTTGAAAAGTGTAAAAAGAAGCTCTTGAAAGGATAAGTACATGAGCCTCTTACCAAATTGCTACCATAACATCCAAGTAGTACATCCCGCCGTGATAGCGAATAAGATGAGCAACAGCGGGAACAGAAGCATGAAGTTGAGTTCCATCAGAACCTCTGTCCTAAGGCCTTATTTGATCAAAGTGTCGAAATGAGAGGGGGTAAAGTTAGATCGACAACTCCTTTTTAGCCAGGAGAAACACGGAATAAAGGAAAAAAGAGGACTCCAAAGTGTCAGGGGGCCGACCACGACCGCCGCAATTCCCTGTTCCTGGTTTAGAAAAATCTGCACAAAGATCAGTGGAAGTGGGATAGAAAAGCAGAGCACTAGCTAACACACTTTAAAACCTGAGAAAAAAAAACGGGGGTTAGGATATGCAATATATAGGAGCAAAAGAGTCACCATTGATCTCTTTCCAGGGGGTTATTGGGAAGCTGAAGAAGGTCGCCGTAGAAAGGAAGCAGATTAGAAGTTTACTCCTACTCCACTTTCCCTGCTCCTGAAGAAGGACAACCAGATAAGGAAGAGGGAGACGCGGAAGCCTTAATCACGTCTTTAGAAATTCCACTCTGAAAGAACCGGTCGTCATCTGAGAAAAGGACCCTGGGGAGGGGATGGGTTGAACTCTTCCCTGTAAGGTTCTGCTAGTGAGCAAAAATCCGAGAAGGGGGTGAGAATCACCAACCAAGTGAAAAAAAGAATCTGGGCTGGGGTTTCTGCATCCTCGCCCCGGTCATGCAGCGACAGAAAGGGCCAAAAAAAGGAAGCGGGGCATCCACGACTTCAATCATCACTTAGAATGAAAATTGGTACAACGCACCCCTTTGTTGTAAGTAGAGAAATACAAATTCCTGTCCAAGCCCCCTCCCCGAAAAAGAAGCCTTTATCCAAGACAATATAAACGCGTGGAAATTGCAGGGACAGAATGAAAACCTTTAGAGGAAAGGACTGGACCGGTTGAAAACGTATTCTTTCTACAAGGCTCATATACCTGTGGAAGACCAAGCAAAGGGTTTACAGAAATCGAGATGGCACGTTTATCGGAAAGTTCCGGTAAACTATGGGAGGGGCAAGAAAGAAGAGCAATTCGTCAGCGGCGTTTGAAGATGAAAGACACTCAGGAAGATGTGGGAAGTCCGTCCTCGCTGCCCTCTTGGGAACCCTAATCTTAAAAGCTCATCTCCTGGTCCTGGTACTTCGAATGCGGACGGCGTGGTGCGTCCGCCCATATCTCTCCTTCTGATGTCTAAGTGGAAACGCAGTAACGAAGAGCGTAGCCAGTTAGGGGGGGGGGGGGAAGCACAAGTGAAAAGTGCAATCCCTTATTCGCGATACAATAAAACCGAAAAGAGATCGAAAAGAAAACCAGGGTACGAGTCGCGAGTGGGATAAACACGCGATATCACGCGTCCCTAACAGGGCTGCATTGCCAAAAGAGTGAGCGGGCAAAAACACGCAGCAGCGCTCTGAGCGAAGGAAAGAAGGCACAGGTGACATTAAAAGAGCTGTCCGACGTTAAAAAAGGGAGCAAGAATACAAGAAGATTAGGCGACCGGTGATCAGCGTTTCGCACAGAAATAAATGTCTACCCTCTAAGCTTGACGCCGCGACTGCAGGAGACACGAAGCCGGAGAAGAAAAAAAGAGAGCTTAAAAAGAAAAGGATATCAACACAAAAGGCGAGGAGATATTCAAAAGACTGTTCATGCAAACCAAAGATCTTTGGATTACGGAGCATTAGGGGAGAGGTCGACGCGCAGAGGGGGGAACCGAAAACGAGAGAAAGGCACTCCTCACGCCTAGGCTCAGGAGGGATCTCTAAAAGGAACATAACTGCGACCAGTCACAGGCAACAAGTTTCATGATAATGGCCAAAGGTGGGAACTATATGCCGTTCGGCTCTCAAAAAAGCGTTGTGTTTTAGGCAACAGCATGGGGTCACACGGAACCTAGGAAAGGCCATCACCAGATCCTAGAGGAGAAAAAAAATTAGCAACCTAGTTCAGGGACATTGGGAAAGGTATCTCTGGGGGGGGGGATTGCGACAGGTCAGGTCAGATTGCTAAGGCTTGTGAGACACAATCTCGGGGGGGAAATTAGGTTATTGCGGAACGATAATAGAATGGGATCGGAGGGGGGTAAGAAGGGAAAATGGGAGCCTAAGAAAAAGAACGATCGTCCGATAAGGTCCTTAAATCCATTCCACTCTCTGAAGAATCTTCTGCATGGGAGAAACCGATGCACAGGGAAAAAAGAACAGTAAGATTCATTTTTCTATTAAAACTGGAGTTGAAAACATCAATCAAAAACGAGGGAAACGAAAAAACAAAAAAATACTCCTAGAAACTTCTTGTTTTCAAAATGCAGATAAAAGGGAATGGCCGAGGCCGGGAAAGATCCCTGGAAGTTTCCGCGAAACAAATATAAGGGAGTAGACTTCCATGGAGTGGTACCCTCGGGGTAGTTCGAAGGCGGGAATTCTTGACCCGAAGTCAGGAAACCAGGAAACACCCAGATTCGTGTGCAAGGAATGGTCCCGCAAGGTGGTATCACGGGGGGAGATGACCGGAGCGAGGGTTTTGGGGAATCGCAGACTAATCCCCTTTCCTGAGATTTATTCAGCAAACAAGTAGGGTCTAGATGTATGAAGGGGTTCCCGTTCCAGCATTTTGTGAAGCTCAACAGAAAAGCGGAAGGAAAGCGGGAAAAAAACGAGCAAGTCAATCCCGGCATTAGGTCCTAAAAAGGTTCGCTGGAAATCTGACGGGTTCCGGAATGCGAGTAGAAAACTCTGAAGGGAGTGAGGGGCGTCATACTTCAAACACATGCGTCCCCCTGGTACTCTCGCGCCGGCATCTGAGTGCAGAAGGGTTTAGTCAGAAAAAAGCGAACTCAAGAGCGACGGCCGAAGAAAGTCCGCTCCCTCCACGTCCCGGATGAAAGAAAAAGGGGGGGCGATAAAAAAAAAAAAAGGGAAGAGGGGAGACCTAAAAGGGGGCGCCACTTTCAGGTTCACTTGTGAAATCATTTCTTCAGGGGGAGGTCAGCGACGAAACTGGCCAAAAGGAATAGACGGAGGCGGGATGGGAGTGCCGGTGCTTGGCAGAGGAACGGCTGGGGTTTAGTTCTCCAAGAGTCGTCGGGACTCAGTTGGGATCGTCTGGCGCCGGGGGCACAACAGGCCGGGGTAGCGAAAAGGGAAAGCCACCCAAAAACCAGAGAAAAGCCGATTGCAGTCGAAAAATCATGAGCTAATACCGTCGTGCATGATTAGCCTCAAGGGACAGCGGCAGGAAACATTGTGTGGGTGCTCGCCGCGGACCGGGGAGTATCGGGGACGGGGGGGGGGAAGCTGAGGCCGACTGGCGCACTGTGATGGAAAACAAAAAGGAGGGCTGAGACCCCAAAGGGTCGGCCTGAAGCTAAAGAACTGGGAAAGTAGGAGGCTCCAAGGGGATCACCTGGGGGGGTTAAGGCTAAAGGGGTGACGGTCAGAGACCGAAGAGATCATCAAGGAAATTCTCTCTCAAACACGGAGGAGAGGAGAGATTTAAAGATTTCCAAAAACGCGGAGGGAGGGACCTACAAGAACGAAGTCCAGGGGAAAGAGAGCAGGTAGTCGAATTTTAGGCAGAGAACCTGGTGGAGATCATGAGGAGGTCGGGTTGAACAGGTGGAAATCGGCACCACATGCTACACATAAAAAAAGAGGGGAAAGATCGGCGAACTAAAAATTTTGGGGGGGAAGCGGGCCGCCAGGCCGATCGTATAAGGTCGACGATTTCACAAAACGCCTAATCGGTTCCGCGGAAGGTCGCGGTGACACCAATGGGCGTCGCGGGCGCGTCTATAACAGGAGATGATCAAAAGAGGGGAGGCGAAAACATTCACCTGCTTCCTTGGCGAACTTGAGAAACAAAGAAGAAAGAACGTACCTCGACTTTCCGTTATTTATTACTTCCTCTTCCCTAATAAAAAGTGGCACATTTCTTCGCGGAGGCCTAAAGAGAAGCAAAAACATGAGAGAAAAGGGAAAACAACGGGGGAAAAGGGAAGGCAGACTCCATCTATTCAAATCCCGCCGGAAAAAAGAAACGTCAATTTCCCTGCGTAAGATGGAGGAAAAAGCGGAGGGGGGGAGAGAGGTCGCCGCCTAAAAGCCACATTGAAAAGGCTTAGCGAGACCAAAACCACCTTCTGCCGCTGGGGGGATCTAGAGAAAGGGCGGCAAAAAATACGAGGTAGGGAAGTTCAAAACCAGCAGCAAAGAAACTTTCCCTCAGAAACAATCGCCGGGAGCAAGAGAAAAGTTAACAACAAAGTGGAAAAAGCCTGGCCCACCTCTTCCAGACGTTGCTAGAAACAACCCTTAGGAGGTTAATTAATGCAGGGGAGGAAAGAAGGGGGAGAATCCCTCGCTGCAGGGGTCAATGATATTAGAGGCGCGCCCTAGAACGAAGAACGACTAAGGGGTCACCCGGAAGGAGGTGCCACGCACCTCCATTTTGTTCCTTGCATCATTCCAACAAGTTCGGCCTGGTCCGACTTGGCAAAAAAATAAGACGAAGACATAGAAAAAAGAAAATGGGGGGGGGGAAAAGGGAAAAGATAAGGGCAAGGCGCCTTTCGATCGACTAGACACGCCGGGAGCTTAAACAAAAAGGTGGCTGCTAAAAGAATAAGTCTGGCCCAACGGTGGGGGGCACAGAAGAGTATAATTCTAGGTATCTTGGGCGAGAAAGTTATCGAGGAAATTAACCGAGGAGGGAGGAAACAACGGAAAGACAGAAGAAGGTATGGGATGCCTCGAAGGAAAATGGCGATCGGTTCGAAGTCCACGCCGCGGAAGATTTCCGGAAGGGGACTTGGGATTCAAAAGGGGGGATGAGGAGAAAGTGTTCATTCTCCACTCAATCGATAATTTAGATGCAAAAAAGGAATCCAAAAAAAAAGCGTGCAGGCAAAAAAAAAGCAAGTTGATGAAAGGAGTCGCTTCTACAATCAAACCGACCACAGGATCGAGAAAGGGCAAATGCCAAAGTACGAGGGAGTCAAGTGGAAGAGCAAGCAAAGGAAAACTACAGCAGGCCATAATAGTTGCCTCTGTACGGAAATCTCGGCTGCCCTTAACCACCGAAGGGGAGAACAACTCCGCAGCGATAAATCGGGTTCACCGAACAGAAAATCAGTAGAGGCCGAAAGAAAACCAAACGTCGGCTTGGGATGTCGAATAAGCTTTACGAAGACGAAGGCGTGGCCGAGTTATCTAGAGGAGACCCAAAAAAGAAGCGGAAGAAGGAATCCCGACAAGACGAGGAGAAAAAAAATAGGGGGGGGGGGACCTTCACCGCAGTGA
>Ga0179593_1351829_pt1 | contig 10925 bp, 11 predicted proteins | sample CZODoug2_1_08_16_FD_185931 | JGI IMG/M metagenome (GOLD analysis project Ga0179593, IMG submission 185931) | Vadose zone soil fungal communities from Angelo Coast Range Reserve, California, USA - CZODoug2_1_08_16fungal (PacBio error correction) | ecosystem: Environmental > Terrestrial > Soil >...
TCAAGAGATCTGCCGATAGAATCTACAGGCTGATAAATTTGACAATGACGGGAAAACTTTGTCAAGTGCTGGAAAAAACTGCCAAACCGGGGTATACTCTAAAGAACCAAGACAGAACTTGATTGGAGACGGGAATTTCTCCTTCCTCTCTAAGTGGGGAAGAGAAGCAGGGTGGAAATGAAAAGGCTGGGGCAAAAGTCAAAATCGGGGAGTAAAAGAAGCGCGGCACAATCAATGTGGACAGGTGTTTACTTCTGCTTACGACGAAATGTGGGGTGGAAAACTGGGGGGCCCTTAAAACTCTAGAACATTAATATTTTGGCGTGGGAGGACGAAAAGTAGAAAGGGGGGGCACGTGAGAAACAGCGAACAAACTTTTTGTGGAAACAGTTTGGGCGCACTTTGAAATTAAAAAGGAAAAACAAACCGTCTGAAAGCCACCTATCAGTAAAGAAAAACAAACACGGAATGCATAGGCACGTCGGAGGGGCTAGCACCGGGTTCAAACACTGACTGTGGACCTGAGGTTGTCTAAGAAGGGGGGATCGGAAAATCCAGTTGGTCTTCACCAAAACAGAACGCAAGGTGGCGGAAGGGCAGCTTGTAAAAGGGGGTGTCCTCAGACTAGAAAAGCTTCTTCCTGCCGACAGGGGGAAAGCGGGCGGTACCTAAAGGAAAGGTTTTGGGCCCGACAACGGGGATTGGCGAAGGGATGCATGGGATACCGTACAGGGCCGGCTCAAGAATCTTCGTGGGGGAGAAAAAACAAGGGGGAAAACAAAAAAGGTTGGGGAGAGACGGGTTCAGGACAACTCTTCATCGCAGGGCTTCATGGGGCGGAAAGGGGCTATTCAAAGCGGGGGCCTAAAGCCATATACCGTCAACAAAAGGTTGGTGGGGAGGCAAGAACAAAGGGTCAAAAGCGGGCGAATGGGAACAAAAGGAGGAGAAGGACGGTTTACAATGGGATCAAATTGGAAAACAGGAGCAAGAAAGGCATTAAAAGGAAGTCGGAAAACAAGGGGGGGGACATCCCGTCTTGAGCCTGGAAAAGAAAACGGCGCGCGCTGTTAAGCCGTGGTCAGCTGGGGAAAAACCTGGTGAGAGAAAGTGTTGTTGGGGGGGGTTGGAACACCACGCAGCAGGGCATCAGAGACGAGGCAAGGGAAACTCGAGACAGTCAACTCAAAAGGGGGGTAGGCAGGGGAGATCTACTCCGGGAAGAGCGGCAATACCCAGATGATTCATAGGGCCTACTTGAGGCATGATGGAATAAAAAAAAGCGAGGACGGGTGAAAAGATTAATAAAAGGGAATCCCCGCGAGTGGTTTATGCTGGAGAGTCCCCCATTCTTGATAAGTTTTCCACGAATGTGGGAGTCATAGGAAAATAAGATTACAGGGTTTTTTAGTTGTCCCAAAAAAAAAGGGTGCAGAGTAAACAACGTGGAAATGGGTGGTGGACGAGTCAGCGGCTGCCCCCTGAGTAGGTTTGTAGAGTTCTTGTCAGATTTGGGATTCGACGGCGGGGACTGTCGAGAATTTGATTCCGGCAGGGCCCTGCTGAAAACTCAGCGCTATGCTGAATAGGAGAGCTAGCCTTCTCCTGAGAAAGGTTGCACCAGGGAAAAGAAATGGAGAGTGCGCGAAGTGCGCAAAAAGACGCAATCGGTAGCACACGAAAATACTGCCAATACCGCAAACAATCCCGCAGAGACAGGGAACGAAAAGGGGGAAAGGGCGAGGTGACCCGTACTGTCAGAGGGGGGAAGTGATTCCCTATCTACGTGATAAAACGGGGCGCCCGCGAGTGGAAGGGGGGAAGGGGGGGGGGGAGTTGGCCATCGCGGGGGGAGGAGCAAATAAAACGAGACTCAAACCAAAAGTATAAATATATCGTAGAAACCAGAAATAACCATCACATGCTAATACCAGAGGTTAAGTTTCAAAAAAACCGGGTGGGGGGGGTGGAATATCAAAAACTAGCATTTTGGTCTGAAAAATCTGTGTCTCCGCCCTAGGTAAAAAATTGGGGCAACGCCCTGTGACTTTACCGGGAAATGGAAGGAAGGGGTTGGGTTGCGTCTAATATAGAAAAGTGGAAATCGAAGTCAAATTGGAAAATTTGCAGGGAATTTAAGGTTAAGGGGGATAGAGTGGGAAAAAAAAGGGTTAGAGAGACACGAAGTACGGAGGGGTCGGGGAGGGGGGCGGGAGCTAGAGTGAAGAGCACGTTGCTGTCTAACTGTGACATCGATCACGTTAAGGTTGTGGAGATTGGTTTTGGGGGGATTACAAGGCAAAAGAGCGTGGAGTCCTGCAAAAAAAAAAAATAAGGCCTCCAAAGGAGGGGGGAATAAGGAGGGCAGAATAAAGGGAAAGGCGACTAAAAACAGTGGAACCTTTGCGGGGAGTGGGGGTGGAAAAGGGACGGAGTGGGGGTACGCCAACTGACGGAACTCCCAAGGGGGGCACGGAACCCGGATGAGAAAAAACAAAAGCAACAAACCTAAAACTTTAAAAAGAAGGCGCCACAAAAAAGAGAGGAGAGAATAAAGAGTGACATTCAGCGGGGTGATAGTGGGGGGACCAGTTGAAGAAGTAAAAAAAAAAACATGGGCGGGAGAAGGGTAGCGAAGGGGAAAAGCAGAAAAGGTACGCTTTTGGGTTCCACCACTTCACCCCGTGGGTCACTGGAAGCTGTATCGGAAGAAGGAAACATATGGGGAACTGAGGGAGAATCGGGGGAGGGCAACTTTCACTTAACTAAGCCACGAGGGGGAAACCAAAAAAGCTCCAAAGAAAAGGTAAAAATAACGGCTCTTAATAAAGTATCAAAAATACAGAAGGAAACCGGTAGATAAGGAAAGCAAACGACCGCCAAAACACCACCCCTACAAAAAAAAGAAAAAATAACAAATGGTTGGTTAGGAACACGCATACACACAACAGAAGGGGACTAAAAAGCAATAGCATCAGAGAGGGCATGTCATTGATACTACAGGCAGCACACCCAAATAGAGATTACTGAAGAAAGGAAGGATCAGGGGTTTCTAAGAGGCGATCATGGGAGAGTCCCAGGAGAGTTGACACCCCCGTAAATAGGGGAAGGGGTCGGATGGGAAAGGTAACTGGGCAGGGAAAAGACGCTCTGACCAATCAGACGAAACGTGAGACGCCGACGCTTAATGGGGGGGTTACTCACCTGAGAAGGGAGACGGTCACCGTAGGTAAACCTACTAAAAAGGAAAGAATAAAGGGTGTAGCTGACAGTAGGTTTCTTTCGGTTGGGGCGGGTATATTGGGGCTTTTGGGATGGCTAACCGAGGGGGAGAGGGGAAGTGACAAACGGAGGCGATTCGAAAGCCTTTCCTCCAAAAAGGGGGGGGCCGGAGCCGGTATTCTTGGCTTAAGAAAACAGGGGATAAAATTATTTGTGGGGGAAAAAAGCAGGGAAGAAACGAACCCTCAATAGAAAAGAACCTAAGGCGAAGCAAAAATGGGAAAATCATACCTTGAACTCAAGGATTTCAGGACTGAATGCAACAAATGGAAAAAAAAACGTAACTATTCGGGAATGAAAAAAGGGCGTCCCACCTTGGGAAAAAAAGGGGACCCAATTTTACGAGAAAACTGACTATTAGTATAAAAGACTCAAGAGAAGAAAAAAAAACGGCCTCTACGGAAGAAGCTCGGTAGATTCGGGGTAGGAAGTACATCGGCAAAATAACAAAGGGGGCATCCAGCAAAGGAAGAAGAAATCAGAAAATTCGTGGATTGAAGTTTTGCGAGGGACGGGATCACGAAGGGAATGACCATGGTTAAGGAAGTCTATTGTCCTGATCGGCACGCATCTTACGAAAAAAAGGTGACGTATTGCCCAACCAAACAAGAAGAAACCACAAACAAACCAAGGAAAAGGAGGCCAAGCGCGATTGCTTTTTCGTCTGGGGGGGGAGAACGCTCGTAACGTCAAACCGGGGGGGGTTGGTTAAGGGAGTAGGACACGCAAGGACAAATCGTTCTTTAGTGGGGCCACTATAACGTGAAAAAAGAGAAAAAGGGGAAAGCGAAAGGAGAAAGGCCTCCCGCGGGGGAGGGAACTTCTAACTGTTTTGGAAGAAAAAAAAAAACTAGTTGGGGCACTGAATAGACTCTGTGGAAAGGAGGAAAAAGCTTGCAGTGAAAAGAAAGGCCTTGAAGCCAGGAGGGGAAGGAAGGACGTATTCAGAGCAATGCCAAGGGGGGTTAACGGAGGGGTCGGGGAAAACAAGGTATGTGAAAAGGGCATTGAATGAGAAGAAAAATGCAACACCAAATCAGGAGGGGAGAAAAACCCATCAATCTGAACGAAAAACTCCACCGAGTGGCCACATGATGCCGGACTAAAGGTTGCGATGAGAGGAATAACAACTGAAATACGAACGGGGTTGTCAAGGTTGGGAAAAAGAAAGAAGAAAAAGATGGGGTGTTGTTAGGAAAATTCAGGGAACCAAAAGGGGGAAACGACACATTGGGAAAAAAATGTTGAGAAATCTCCTGAGGGTATAGGATTAGATCGGGTTGTGAGGAACCTGGGGAGGTGGACTCCTAAAGAACTTGGGGAAGGGGAATGCAGAACTTGGGGCTAAAATGTTGTACGCCGCTGTAATCACTCCATGAAAAATAGAAGTGGGCAAAGAGACTCGAAAAGGGGTTATTACGACTGAAGACAAGTTAAAATGCTCACAAACAAGGAAGCAAAACACAAAGGGCTAAGGAGCAAAGGGAAGACGGAAAAAAAGATTTGAGGGGAAAGCAGCAAACATCGGCGGGAACCACAAATGCTTGTAGGGGAAGCATCTTCAGGTTGTTCCAACTGAGGAGGAAAGGATAAGAGAGACTGAAATGAAGGGTCACGGTTAAGAAAAGAAGAGGAGTGTTTACCTATAGCGTGAGGCAAACGGGGTCATCGGGTGAAAAGAACACAATAGGAAGATGGTCATAAGCGTCTGTAAGGAAGAAAGGTCTTGTGAAAAAGGAATCGATCAGCAACAAGAACACCTATGAGGAGAAATAGATAATGATGCAGGGAAACCTCGGCCGATGAAAGCAACTAACATGGGGAAAAATACGGGGAAGGGCCGGACTGGGGACACTCATCCCCGTGTGAAGGATACATCTAATTAAGAGAACTGGGAGGGCATGGAACAAATAACAAAAGATTACCTGAAACGAGGAGGGTGCAGACGCAGAAGAAGTGTGAATAACGTCTTATCTAAAAACCAGAAGAAAACAGTCGTGAAGGAGCGAACCAGGGAGGAGGGGGTATTCAGCTTGGACCAAAAGGGGGTTTGGGTTAAAGGGAAGAATAAAAGTGCAAGGAAGGGGGGCGAAGTACCGGAGCAACCAGGTTTCAGCTTCCAATCTGACACTTCAGCAACCACATTCCCTAAGTACGAAAAAGGGGGCGAAAGGGTGGAAATTCTTCCTGGAAAAAGGGGGGGGCTGCCCAGGACAATGTGCAAACGACACGGGATGGCAGAGCGAGAAAAAGGGGGAGACAGAAGCATTTTCGTTGACACGTGGTAGGAACCTGTCGGTACCCCAGGCAAGTGTGGGTGGTTGGTTTTGGGTTTATTTTGGGTGTTTTAGATGAGGTTTGTTCAATCGAAACAACATACAATTTCGAAACCTGACCAAACGGGGAGGAGTCCAGAGTGGAATCCGGTTTGCCGAGGGGAACCGCAGTTCGAAAGGGAACCCGGGTGTACCAGAGCGGGAAAAAACGAGTGGGACCATGTGTTGGCTCATAAGAGGGATTGCAAAGGGGAGGATTGATTAATCATGACCCGTCAACTCAACACAGAGGGGCCCTGTGGTCAGGAATTGTACCGCCCGTGGTAAAGCTGAGAGAGAAGAGACGACGGAGGGAGGAGGGGAGCCGGCTAAAAGGGGGCAAAACCGAATCAAGAGAGCAAAAGGGGGGGGAGTTTGCCTAAAGAATATCGCAAGAAAAAAACAAAATCGTTGGGGGGAAGCCAAGAAGATACCAAAGCAAGGCGAAGGGAGAGGGGACTACGGTTTCAAAATTAGAGTGGGGGGAAAGGAGACAACGATTTTACTGTATTTAATACGAAAGGGGGAGGGAAGAAAAAGTTTGGGGGGGAGAAGTTGTCCTACAAGGAAATACGCCGCCGCTGTTCATCCTGGCTGGTGCGGCATGGGGGAGAAGGATTTTTTTGGGTTGGAGCCAGAAGGGACGTCTTAACGGAAGAAAAAGAAAAAAATCTATCACTTCTGGGGTGGTTATTGAAAGCGATGGGGGGGAAGGAAAAGGGAAAGAAAAAATGATTCATGGGCAAACTTTAGGGGGGGAGGGCTCCCCGGAACTGGACGAATAAAGGTACCACCAACGCTGTTGGGGATGGAAACGCCCCTGGACTTAGCGGGCGCAAGAAGAAGGGATGAGAAAGAGAGATTGAAAAAGGGGGTTAACAGGGAAACTTTCATGACCTAAAAAATTTGCAGGGGGGAGAGCATGCAGCCTGCCCAAATGATGGAGTGGGGTTGAAAGTTGATGGAAAAAGGATTGACTTGGAACGGGGGACTGCGGTAGGGGGGAAAAAAAAAGATGGCGGGGGAAGCAATTGAACCCAGTCTAAAAAGGGACTACTAGCGGGCGTTCTATCCCCGTATAAAAAGGTTAAAGGGGAGGGAAAATGGGTTCGATGCTCTGAGTTTGCCGCACTGAAAAAAACAATAACGTTAAAGGGTGGGGGGATGAGTGCGAGAGGAGGAAGCACAAGGTAACAAAAACGAGACAGAGGAAAGGTCAGGCTCACGGGGAGCGTAAAGGGGGAGCGTACCAGCGCAAGACGGTCAGAAGGCAGGGGGGGAGTAGCGCCAAGAGACTAGGGAGGGCGAAAAGGAAATGGGGAGCGGAGAAAGCCGGGAGATAGGAAGGTAGGGGGAAAGAAGGGGGCGAGAAAGAAGGAATGATACGTGTAGGGAGAGCGGCGTATAGTGGCGAGTAGAAGAGCGAAGAAAAGAAGGATAGGGAAGGAAGATACGGAGCTCCAGGGCGCAGGAGCGACAGAGGGAGGGGGGGGAGAGTCTGAGAAGGGATAAGGGTGGAGAGGACAAGAGGTGGGAGGAGAGAGAGGGGGCGATGATAAGGGGGGGGCGCGAAAAGCGGGCGGGGGAAGACGGGAGGAAGGGCAGGACACAAAAAAGTGAGAGAATGTGTAGAGGTATGGAAAGTGGAGTAGATACGAAAAGGGGGGAGAATAGAATCGCAAAGGAATGAGAGGGGAAAAGAAACGTAGGGATAAGTGGGAAAGTGACACAGGTGAGGGGGGTAAAAACAATAGAAGCGGGAGGTGTAGAAGGCGTCTTAGGAGGTGGAAGTAGGAGTAAAATTATAGGGTGAAGAGGCAAGGGAAATGGATGTCGGTAAGATAAGACTTGGGGAATAAGAACCGAGAAAGATTGGCTGGAGTGACAAAAAGTTATGTGAAAGAGGCCTAGAAGGCAGGGGAGAGGAATACAAAGGTAAGGGTGAGGGGAGTTGGGGATGGTAGAGGGGAAGTAGGTAGAGCAAGGGTTGGTATGAGGTAGAAAGGGAAGAGGGAAGAAAAGACCAGGGGGTGAGCGTGGGTAGGAGCGAGGGGGAGGTATAAAAAGGGAACAAAGAGAAGGCTCGGGGGAGGATGGTAAAAGAGAGGAGTGGGAAGGTAAGAAAAAGGATGGAAGGGGCAAGCGGAAGCAATAAAGACGGAATAGGGGAGGGGGCCAAATCACGACTTAAAATAAAGACAAAACGAAAAATAACAAAAAGAATTCTTTGTAAAAGACTGTAGTAAGGGTGGAAAAACCTGTACTGTGTATGACTTTAGCAAAGGCCCTAAGTCTTGGATGCCCCCAGCAGGCAGAGTCACCGGAGTGCTGTGGAGGGTTCGTTGGCCAGCGATGGGGAAAGGGCGACAATGGCAGCGGAACATGTTTACTTATGGATCAGGGAACAGCCTAGAGGGTGCGCTCCTTCTCATACTAGTGAGGGGAAGGTTTGGGTGGTGTTGGGCATGGTAGCCCAGAAAAAAAGATGGTCCGAACGATTAAAGAGAAACCGGAGGGGTGGACCAAAAAGGGGGGGACAGCGCATCGGGGCGGGGGGGGTGTGGGGGGCTTCGAAGGGGAGAGGGACCTAAACATTGGAAAGGGTTATCAATTGAGTTAATTGAGATTGGAGGAGATGAAAGCGACAGCTACTAGGGTCTGGGGGGGGGCGGGGTCAAAAAGAGAGGATACGCTTCTTCCAGAGCTTGTTGCGGCTGAACGGTCAGAGGAAGACCGAGGTAGGAGGTTAGGGGGGCCGACGGGGGAAGAGCAGAGGGAATCGTAAATGGCCCGAGATTGAACCCCCTGCCCCTCCGCAAAAAAAGAGTGGGGCGAAGAACAGACTGCGAAAACTAGGGTTTTAAAAAACGCGTGGTGGAAAAAAAAGAGTACCGGGACGGGATTTGGGGAAAAAAGGAGGGCTAAAGAGAATGAAAGGAATAGGAATTTGAAACCCTTCAGGTAAACCAAAGACCCACCAAAGAAAATCCACTTTGAAAAATCTCTAAAACAACACGGGAAGGACATGTGTTGGAAGGGGGGGAGGGGGGTTGTTGAGGCATAACTGTTTTTCCAATCTTGAAGGGGCTGGAGAGCTGGGGATGGTCAATCCCGGAAAGAAAGGAGTTTGCACCCTGAGCCAGTACTGAGACTAGGAAAACAGGAAAAGGGAAGCCAAATTTGTGAAGCTTAGATGTCAGGAAGAAACTTCAAGCGCCACGAAGGCGAGCCCGTCGGACCCGAAAAAATCATCAAACGGAAAGGGAAAGCAGGAACAGAAAGGCAAAGACTATGGTCGACCATCTTATAGAAACAGCCCAGAAAAATAACACTAAACTGTAGCATAAGCTCTCAACTAACTTCATGGGAAGAAAAGAAGGGTTCCAAGGGGTATTATAGTTGGCCCAAAAAAAGTATAAGGAAAAACAAAGAATATGCCGTCTCAAAAAGGGGAGGTGGCACAACCGGGATAAATATGGATACAATTTGCCAAAAAAAATGGGTAAAGAGAAAGTGGGCCTCACACAACAAACCGGAAAATCCTGGGACGCGGTTTCGAAAGAGAGGAAGAGATCTGCAAGATAAATTAAGGCGAGCAGATTTGGGCCGCCACATAGCGCTTGCTGAAAAAAGCCAGGAAAAAGAAATCCTCTGCAGCGTACGGACCGGAGAAAAAGATATGGGAACTCACCGTACTTGCAATCACGTAAGGGGGGGAAACACAAGGCAGGTGTTGCATTGCATCGGGGGGAGGGAAAGGGGGCAGGGAGGTGTCGTGGGATGGATTGTACTGAAAATGCGGGTGAGGAGAAAAGAAACTACGCCCCAGGCCACGGGGACAAAGGGGAGGAGAGGAGAGAGAGGGGGACCGTAAGTTCCATAAAGCGTAAATTTTTTTGGGGAACAAGCAAGGGCGGAAGAACACGCTCGCAAAAACCGAAGAGAAAGAAAATAAGGGGGGAAAAAAAAAGACCTGGGAAAAAAAAAAGACAATTGGGTCAGAAAAAAGTCACTAAAAAGCACAAAAATTGGCAACGTTGCGTTGAGAGCATTAAAGAACACCGTAAAACCCATGTTTCCATCTGGAGCGAATGCAAAAGAGCTTCGTTGCGACCCTCGCGTAAAGAGGGGGTTGTCGGAACGAACGTAAACATACGGGTATCGAATATTAATCAGATCACCATAAAAGAACGCATCCGCCTCAATTAAGCAGAGTAGGGGTAGTCCGGTTGGGGGGAGGGCGGAGGGGATAGAGCGCATGACATTTGACGTTGAGGAGAGCGAGGAGAAGGAGGCGACTGAAGGGGCGCGTGCAAACAACAAGAAAGCAAAACGTACTCTGACCGAAGGGGAGAACAGGCGCCAACGCGTCGTTTCGTCCGCCGAAAAGAAAGAAGAGGAAAGGAACAGGTTTTCCCCGTTACGCTTAAACAACCACACGCAGTACAAAATGAAAAAAAAGCCGCGGAAAAAAAGGGAAGGAAGCAAAAAGTACACAAGGCGCAACGGGAGGGGGGAGAGAAAAAAAAAAACGATGGGTTTTGATAACACGGAAACCAAACGCGGTTCTACTGAGGCAAACGTGAGAAAGTAGGGCACGGAAGAAGCGACTTCTTAGACCGCCAGGAGGGGACGGCTGTAAAAACAATGTAATAAGGGTGGAGCGGAGGGACAGGATCATCCAATATCCGCATCCAGGGCGACAACCATTGACAGTAGCACGGGAAAGTAGAGGGACTGGCCACGGAGAAAGGAAAAAAGCGTTTATATCGAGGGGTAAACATGGAAGGAACGGCTGCATGAACCGGTCGTTGGAGAAGAGGGGAAGGGTGGGAGGGAAAAGGAAGTAAAACAATACTCATTTGAAACTCACTTGTAAACAGGAAATGCACGCTGGAAGAGAAAAAGGTGATTCCGTGTTGGTATAAAGGGCGTCATATACGGGAAGGGGGGGTTAAGGAATTCACTGTAAAAATTTTGGACAAAAAAGATGAATAAGGAAATGGGCCGGATTGGGGTATCGAAACCGGTTTATTATGGACGCAAGGAGGGAAAGGGAGAAAAAAAAGGAAAACACACACACGGGAAAGGAAAAATAGAACATAAAAAGGAGGGGGGACCCGCTTCCCGAGTTCCCTTGACTCAATCGCGGCTGGGAGGGTGGGAAAAAACGGGGATTCTTCCAGAACTCCTCTGAAATTAAAGTCACGAGACATCAGGTGCGCGTTGACAAGTCAGGACTTCCACGTGAGGAAAGAGGAGTCTGAGAGGGGAAAAATTAGCGCATTTCTGACGCAATGGCAGAGGTTGCTCTTGAAATGCATCAGA
>Ga0179593_1408616_pt1 | contig 10925 bp, 12 predicted proteins | sample CZODoug2_1_08_16_FD_185931 | JGI IMG/M metagenome (GOLD analysis project Ga0179593, IMG submission 185931) | Vadose zone soil fungal communities from Angelo Coast Range Reserve, California, USA - CZODoug2_1_08_16fungal (PacBio error correction) | ecosystem: Environmental > Terrestrial > Soil >...
GAAGAACAGAAAGCATACGATAGCATTAGAATAAAAACGATTCAAGAAAGACGGATCTGTCGGCGAAGGCCGAAATGGGGGGAAAAACCGGACTGAAATGGGGGGTAACAAGACATACCAAGGCAAGGCGAAGGGACAGGAAAAGTAAATACATCAAGGAAATCAAAACAAGTCCGGAGCGGCGTAGAAAAACACCAGGTAATGCCTTGCACTGAAAGGGCACGGTTCACAAGAGAGGATGGGAGGGCAATGAGCTTCACGAGCTGCGACATCCTTGTGAACTTCAGAACCCGGCAAAAAGGGGTAGAGCGGACTAAGGTCCACAATACATAGAGGGCGCAGAAATTTGGGGGGGCGGACCGACCCAGAAAAAAGCCAGGAACTAAAAAATAAAACAATGGGACAGTAAGAGATACTTGTCTCAAAAGAAAGCATGAAGGGAAGAAATTAAGCCGGGGGGGAGAATCGTCAATGATCAAGATGCGGACTGGAGGCACGAGTTAATGAAGAAAAAACTGTCGGGGAGCATCGGAACAATAATCAGGTTTCGCTGTGATCGAAGTGGACACACGGGACACCACCTCTTAAAGCAAGGAGACATAAAAAAGAGGCCAGAGCTGAGCAACCCGCAGAAAGGCACAACCTAACGTGGGGGCCGGGATTAAGGCTAGGGCGGGGGAAGCAGAGGGGATCTGAAAATGAAAGGACTACAACTGCACGGGGGGAGCTTTCTCCCTGCAAGATAAAAGCATTGGGTCCGGAGCGGTGGACAATACCAGGATGGCTGCGCCTCTTCGGGCACTGACAAAAAGCACTTAGGGAGGTTTTAAAACGACAGAGGGGCTGGAAAACAAATAAACGATTAAGCGGAAAGGGCAGATGACAATTCACGGTACAGACACCAGGGAACAAGGGAAGAAAAAGAAAGGCTTGGAAAAGGACGGCAACCGTAATCATCGTAGGGTTGCCCGTTAGAGGCGGAAATAACGACTGGTCAAGTCATCGGGGGTGGGAAGTTACGGCAAAAAGTAATCGGAAAGAAAAGTGAGGCCTCCTGTCTCAAAAAAAGCATGACCAAATGTGGAAGGGGCATAGAGTGCCTCATGGCTATGTAGAAATTAATAAGGCAGCAGTGGGGGGGGAAATTCAAGCGCCGAAGTAAAAGTCGCAGCCTAACTAAGTAGTAATCCGAACAAAGTTCAGGATTAAAGGATAATGGGCCATTGTCAACCGACAGAAATCCGAAGGGGAGAGGGCAACGATAGAGGGAAAATTGTGCAAAACGCTTCGGGGGCTTCAGTGTACCTAGCTCAAGTCAAAAGGGAAGATCGAGCTCACATGTCGGCTGACGGAAATGAAATAGAAGACGGCGTGACGGGGACGCAAAGTGATCAGGCGGAAAAGCAGTTCTCAGACTCTCCAAAGGAGACACGAAAAAACACGGCGTTCAAACGGGAAAATGGATAAGTGCCGTCTAAGCCAGTGAATCCACGGCGCCTGTACCGGCAAAAGGAAAAAAGAGACGGTGATGACAACAAAGTCAAGAAAACAAAAGTATTAGTATCAAGTCACGCCAAAAGATTTGAGCTGGAGTTTGAACAGGTAGAAAAACCGCAGCATTCATAGTACAGGGACTACAGCCGCACCAAGGGAAAAAGGGTCGAATTACGGAAAGGAAAAATTGGGAGACCCGCTCAGCACCAGTGAGAAAAGGGGGAAGGCGAAAAACCGGGTAGCGCAAGGTCCCTACGATGTGCTAAAAACGGATAGGGGGAAAGAGCCTGCGAAACAAAGGAATCAAGCCAGGAGCCTACTTGCTGGGGAACAGGGACGAAAAAGGGAGGAGAGAGAAAACTCCTTGAAAGAAGGGGAGGTTCAAGGCGCAGGAGGGCACAAAAAACGGCATACCGGGCGCGCGGCGAACTGACTGCTGATCAAAAGTAGCAAGGGAAGACGCCAAACGAAAAGGGAAAAAGAAGAAGCGCCCATTAAAAGGTACAGGCCATGGGAGCACGCACAAAAAAAGGCAAGGCGAGGGGGTGTATCGCAACAGGATAATGAATTTGTCCCGTGGGGGAACCGGGGAGAAGAGTACCAAACGTCGTGAGGGGAAAAAAAGGTCCAAAAGCCTTCAGGGATAAAAACGCTCAACAACAACAAGGATTATTAGGTAAATAGCGCTAGGCAGGGCCAAGATCGGAAATGTACAAACAGGGGTTACCTTATTGCCGGATCAAAGGGGAGGGGAGGAACTACAAATTCATTTAAGACTGGACTCCGACGGGTGAGTTATGACAAATCGAAGTTACCTGCGGGGGGATGAGTGGAGAAATTATCCAGTAACCGGGGCTAGGGAGGGGCCGACGGTAGGTACCATGGCGGTAACGTAGAGAGTATCAAAAAAAAAGAGGTCGCGTCGGAACGCAAAGGAGAATCAGCAGTAGGGATGGGGAAAAGAGCCACTGGGGTCAACTGATAGATACGCCGCGGGCGAGTCCGTGGGCCAAACCAGAAGGATCACCAAAAGGTGAAAGGCTGATCACGGAAGGGACGTAATCCGAAAGAGAAAGGTGAGAGACGCCCATTGGCGGGGCCCATGAAGAAGAGCTCCTTCTTTTAATGGTCAGAAACCAGAGGATGCGGGGGAGCGTCCGCTTCGTACGGGGGGTTACGAAAGGTATGGGGCCCAAAGGGGAAAAAGTGAAAAATGAGAATGACGATGTGATTGGGGGAGGCTTTCTGCGGTTTGGGTACCACGTCAAACAACTTAGGTGCGTACCGGACTAGAAAGGGTTAGGACGGTTTGATCACAAAAAGGCGATTTGCCAGTTGTAGAGACGAAGGGATTTCCGAACTGGCTGAAAAGGACGCACGTCAAGACGAACGAAGGTAGCAGGGGGAAGGATCTGGTTCCGTCCCGAATAGCGTCAACGGCTCGGTCCTTTCAGAGAAAGGCAAACACACGATACCCGGAATTCGGGCTGGGTAGAAGAAATGCGCGGGGGGCAGATAGGCCGATAACATGTAAAATTTCGCTCAAAGAGCGTCACAAGTGCCGGAAAAGGTAAAACCGAACGGCACCTATCAAGGCGGGGATGCCGGCAAGGGAAATCGCGATGAATAAGAAAAGGAGGCGAGTTGGAGGCCAGGGAAGGCGGCTAGGCACTGAGCGAAATGAGCGATAGTAAAAGAAACGGCCCGTCAACGCAGGTGTCAAAAAATACCAGACTGAAGAATGGAGTTCGGATTGCATTGGTGTGGATTCTTCTGGTTCGCCAGCGATTACTTAATGTCTGCATCAAGACATTAGTAAAGCTAACAAATAGAATGGGAAAGCAGGAGGAAGATGCTGCCCGAAGATCACGACAACGTTGGCTGACGATTGAAGTCCTCGAAAATCAGGCGGGGAACCTTGTGAACAGACGTTTCTTAAAAAGGGGTGGAAAAAGCAATTGCCCGATGTCAGCGGGGAGGTGAAAAAAACGTCGGGAGTCGTGGAATAAAAACGAAACTGTCAAGAGTAGAAGATTCACAGAAATTTGTCCAGTTGACAATGCAATACAGGGACGACTGGTGATCTCCCGGCTCATTTAATCAATAGGCCATGTTATGAAGATTCAAAGGGGGAAAAAGAACTCCCTCCAGCAGGAAACGACTTTCCCCCGCACCCGGGAGGAAAGATTAACCCTGCCAAAGAGGGGGCGCCTTGGGATGGTGGGATGACCTGTGCGTACAGCTCCCTGCGAGCGCTCCTGAACACACACCGATAACACGAAGAGACATCGAACTAATGTGAACTGATTATGGAAGAAAAAAATTTGATAGAAGCACACAGGGGGAAAACTTTAAAGCCACACAGGAGTAAACGCAGACTGGGGAAAGAATATCCAGATGCATCAAAGTCTGGAGATGTGAAACCGAAAAGGAGGTGGTAAAAAAAACTGTACGTACATCAATACGGACTTGTGTGGTGAATGGATTTGGGAGGCTTCGGGTCTTGGGGGTTGACGCAGAAAAGAAACCAAGTTGCGGCTGGGTGCAGGGTGGCTGACGAGACAGGCAGGAGGGCCGCCGTAGGAAACTGTCAGCCAATTGCTGCATCTCATAAAATCCATCTGAAGCACAGGCGAAGGGGATGCCAACCTCCATGTGGGAAGGGAACGAGGGCAAGCGTGTGGGAAAAATACGATAGAAAATCGGGGGCCTTGTTAAGAGAATGCAGGAAAAAACGAAATGCGTTTCATGTCATAGTGAAAAAACCAGGGGTCAAGGGGAAGGAGTTGTCCGCCTTGAAAAGCACCCGGATTAGACCAAGAAGACGGGGAAGGGAGGGAGTTCGATGAGGATGTCTGGGGAAGGGAACGAGAGGGAAGCTCACCTCCCCCGAGGGAAGGAAAATAGAGATAGGGAAAAAAACATACAGAAGAGATCCGACCCGGAAAGTAAAAAAAGAGTAGGGGGGGGAAACGATCTATCAACGTAATTGCGGGAAAGCCGGACTGTAACAAATTTGTGCACAGACTACAATGCCTTCTCCAGGAAGGAATGTTGTCTTTCCGATCAAGAATTCTTGGAAAGGCAGCAGTCGGGAAAAACACGCGTGAAGCGGACGTGACGCAACATGACCCAAAAGGTCAAATCCTTCGAGGAGGAGGGATTCACGCAGTAGTGGTAACAAGAAGACTCCGGCGAGGAATGCACGAGAGCGCAAAGTCACCCACATCCTAATCTCGGTGAAACCTGGGACAGAAAGACACGAAAAAAAGACGAAGAAACTCACACAAAATCCAAGTAAGAGGAGGGAACGTTGAATGGATCACCACTCGGAACGCAGTACAATCCAGCCCGGGGGGAGAAAATGGATCCAGCAGAAAGAAGGAGTGAAAACGGAACTGGGGTGGGGCTCAACTCCCAAGTTCCGGACAGATACCAGGAAAGGTCGCAATAAGAATGGCAAAGAAACGCGGGAAAAAGCGCGTGAATGGAAAGGAAAAAGCGTACAGCCACATCCGAGCATCCATCCCCCAAAAAACCCAACTGTGGGTAAAAAAAGGAAAAGGGGTATGGGACGCGGGAATCTAGGGAAAGGGAAAATGGGAAGAGGGACTACCAAGAATTACTGGAATGTACCTTGGTAAACTACAAGACGGAGAAGGTCACCGTGGCCAATTCGACAGATGCCTCCGGTATGCGAAGGATTCGGTAAAAACACTACACGAGGGCGCATTTCAAACCTCTAAAGAGGAAAAATGAAAAGGGGGTGCGCTGGAAATTCCTGGCCCAAAAACCGGTAGCCAAGTCTGTGGAGTTAGGGAGGACGCACGACATCCCTCACGGAAGGGGGTTCCCGGGATTAAAGTTCGGCACGGTCATTCATTTATGTGGAGCTGGTACTGCTGGATGTATGCGACATAACATGGCGAAACAAGAGCAAAGAAAGTGTCGCAACTCACGCCTCTGCGGGAGAATGTAGGACACGGGGAAAGAAAGATATTGGGGAAGAGGGCGCACTCAGTAAGAGCAGCACGCCAAGAAAAATTTCTCCAAAAGAACTGCGATCCATAATCACATGGCAAAAAAGAAAAGAAAAAAAGGAGTAGGAAAGGAATCGGTATGGCCGGAAGTGGAATTCGGGAGCGCATTTCCGCAAGCCATCTTCGTGCACGCACGTCGCCATTCACGAGAAGGGGCGGCGCTGAAGGGGGGCGCTGTCCGTGAAAGGGAGGAAAAAGCAGCAGTGGGGCTTGCTAAGCTAAAAGACCCACGGCGACCGGACTCGTAGAACATTAAGAAGGGAGAAAGGAAATAGCTCTCAGCAAGGGATAAATCCAAAAGGAACAAAGGGGCAAGGGGAATCGAAATTGGCGTTCAAGATCAAGAAAGAAGGAGTGAGCCAAAAGTCCCAAAAAGAAAAAAGAATTTGGTATTAAGGGGTAGTGAAAATAAGGCCAAAAGCCATCAGAGCAAAAGGTTTGCAACAGTACAACCAGGGGCAAGAAAGTCGACCCCGTACTGCCGGGAAAGCGGATGGTGGAACCCGAGCCGCAAAAAGCGGGAGAAAGCAAAATTTTCACTTAAACAAAATCTAATCTCTGTCAAATTAGACCATGTGAAAAACGAGAAGGGATAACAACGGATAGAACTGGGCCGCCGCAACGTCTGATCAACCTGGACAAAGGGGACATCCTTGAAGGGGTCAAGAAGCAGCTAAGCAACGGACAGAATCGGAAGAACGTGAGCCGTGTTCTGAAACGCTGAGTCGCATCACAAAGGGCCGAACGGCCCGAGAGGGGAATCGGGCGAAAAGATGCCCGGGGAAACGACAGACGGTCGAACGTCGTGCTAAACTTACCATTGGACGAAGCTTGTGTCTACAAGGGGCCACCCCAGCAGCGGATTAAGGGGTGTCCGCCCAAACACGGCCGCATGAAGGATGAAGTTGGGAGTAAACTGCATCCTTATCCTGGCAAGTGAGGACCATGGGCCTCCCCGGACAGCCATACAAAAAACAGCGGGGAGGAAAAGATAAAAGGGAGAGGGGCATCCGACGACAAAGGAAAAGACAAGGCGTGGGGGGTCACATATTAGGTCGCCGGGGTAAGAACCAAACGATCATTACTTATGTGCGGAAAAGGGGATAATAAAAAAATGGAAGAGCTGAAGCGGGTGGAAAAGGAGGCAACTGACACACAAAGAGCCCGAAAACTAGATTGTGATAAGACGTTCGACCGGATGGCACGGGGGGAAGGGAGAAGGGGGATATAACTGAAGGAGACAGAAACAGGAGGTCAACGAGGGAGAAGCTCTGGGGACGCCAATGGATCAACTAGTAGATCGGTCCGCCCGGCGAGGACGGTGAGAAAAACAAGGATTTAAAGGAATATGCTAATCGACCGTCGCAGGTAAGGCAAAAAGTAATCCGGTGGGCTTGCAGGGACGGCAACATGGCGAGGACCGCCTCTGAGGTTGAAGGTGCAAGGAGATAGGACACCAAGAGGCTAAAAGGGGAAGAACCCACGCTCGAAGCGGTGATACGTAAGTGTGGGGGGCGAATACAGGTGGGGCACGGGGAAAGGAACCCCCAACAACGTGTTTGGGCGGGGAGGAAAAGGTGTAACCAATATCCCTTCAATAAGAGCGTGTGGGACGGGCTACTCCCGGTGGCGGAACGGGAAGGGGGTTAGACGAAAAATCGTTTGCCGCGGGGTTCATGACCGGTTTCGGAAAGGGGGGAGGGATCGTAAAAAAGGTCACTGAACATTCACGACAAAGTAGCGATTTCTAGCCGTGGGAGAGGCGAGAAGAAACTGAGAGGCTTTCCCGAATAAACGGCCCGAAAGACGCGGAAAGCAGTATTTCCATGATCAGCAACTAACGACCTAACGAAATGTGCACTAGCTCAAAAAAAGGAAGCAACGGCCAAATGGAGGATAAAGGGGAAACAGCTTGCTGAGGAAGGCGTGACATGGCTACGAAAGTAGCAGAAGGAACGTTCTGGCGGTTCCCGGGAGGGGGGAGGATGAGACTGGGTTGGCGCGATGTAAAATACTACCTTACGGCGATGGTAAACTAACGAGCATGCTAAGACGTTGTATTGCTGCACGGTGGGGATCATTTAGTACGTAGGTGGGGGGGGGGCAACAGCACAAGCCAAAGAAAAGCTCAGAATGGGGACAATCGTACCAGGCCGATGGGAACTAACGGAACCGTAACGGGAAAAAACTTACATAGCAGAACTATTTCACGTCCAAACTAAAATCCGTCAGGAAACCACTGGTGAGGAAAAAAAGTGGAGGTGGGAGGGGTCAGAAAAAACAGGGAAATCAACAGGAAGTATAGGGGGGACCATAGAAGTCGGGATCGTGAATACAAAGAACTTATCGTTAAAACAAACGTTAGTGCTCAGTCTCCACGGAAGGGCAAAGTGGACTTGCTCTAGAAGCCGGAATTGTAAGCAGCACTTTCTACCATTCCTCCAACCGGCCAAGCTCGAGGCTGCAGTTTGACCCTCGCCACTGCCAATCGGAAACCCGACAAACTGTAAACCCGTTCTACCAGAAAAAAAGGGAGTCGTGGGATGGATGTGGAAGAGGAGTTGCTGCGCTCTCGATGAAAGTTGCTGAGTAAAAGGGGACTGAGAAAGTAGGCTCTCAGCTTAAGAGAAAAATCAGACTCGATAGGAAAGAAGGGAAATGGAAGAACCATTGGTCTATCCCCGAAAGAGGGACCGGGAGTCACACGGAGGTAAAGGGTCTAAAAAAAACGGATCCAGCTGGGAGCCAGGATGAAGGTCCGGTCCAGATAGTGGAAAAAAAAGGGGGAAAGTAATAGAAAGTCTTTCCATTGCGGGTTGTGGGGGGAGTTGGATGGGTTTCCAGCAGTTCGGATTGGGTAGGAAGACCAAGTAGGAGAAGAGAGGGGAGGTGGGGGGGGAGGGAGGACTTCGCCGCCGGAAATGAATAGCCACGGGGGGGAGGAGGAAATGGAAAACGCTGTAGCCCCTTCCTGGAATCGCAGCACCAATCCAAGGAAAAAGGATCATGGTAAGCGGGAAAAGCCCTTCGAAGAAAAGCGGTGTGATGGAAAAGCGTGGGGGGGGCTTCTGAATAAAGGAATATGGTCATTGGTGAAAGTAAGGGTGAAAAGTCCAGGGAGCCTGGGGGACCCTTGAAGTTCATATACAAACCACCGGACCCATAAGTGTACACTGCAAGGCAGGTAACTAGACTATAACCGTATTTTGGGGTGAAGTCACTAAGCCGGGGGCCATGTCTGATTTGATTAGTGAGTATTATTGGACATAGACTAGCTCGAAAACGAAAAAAAGAACAATAGGTGATAGCCAGATACTAAGGGAACTAACACGAAAGCAACTGGGGGCTCATGAAGAAAAGGACCCGGGATTCAACGGTAACAATACTTGTATCTCGTAGGCAAAAGAAAAGGGGTCAAAAAACTACTAAAACAAAGGTGGGGTGGAACCACCCCGCAAGGCAAAAGGTCAAGTTTCTATTCCATAACAGGAAAGGCTTCAGTAGACTGCATACGGAAAACGGACCCCAACTGAAATGGACCCCTCGGGACTTGCCCAACGGATTGGACCGGAATCATGGAGGAGAAAATGGGAATGAAGAGGAAGGAAGGAGGCTATGGTGAAATGTCATAGAAAAAAGCGCCCGAGGAGCTCCGGCCATGGGCCCTGCAAAACCTCAACTCCTCATGACTCCTAAGTGGGGGGGCTGCCGACAAAAAAGACCTCCAAAAGAACAAAGAACAACTACAAAAAGTAAGCGAATGCGGACAAGTCAACTACTAAGGGGAAAAAAAGGATAAAAAATAAAGGGGAAGACTAAGACAAGAAGGAGGGGGGAGGGGTTAAACGTGTTTGAATACTAAAAACGAGTGGGGAGGAAATAGGACGCTGGAGGCCATAAAGAAGGGCGAAAAAGCTTTCTCGGAGAATGAAGTGGGGAGGGAGGAGGGCAAGCGGTCGTAATTTTAGGACAAAGACCAAGGCCGAACCCTTTGGCCTTGGAGGAAAAGAGGGGGCGGGAAAGGAAACTGAGCGCTTTAAAACTTGAAATGTAATGCTGGGGGAGGGGAGGAATGCCCGGGGTTTACGCAGCATCGAGGGTGTCACGGCCATGGCAAAGAAGTCCGTCGGGGAAATTGCTGATAACGACTCCTAGATACTTTGTCAAAAACTCTGAAAAACGATGAGAACGGACGATGAAAAGCAGGTTAAAGCACACTTTCTCCAAAGTATAAGGAGCTTGAGTTAGAGAAACTCGTGTAACAAGTGGGGGGTGAACAAAGGGGTAGCTCTTGCAGGTGCATCTTGAAAAGGTCAAAATTAAGAATTATGGTGTTGAAGCGTTGGGGTATGTTATTCATACGAAGCAAAGGGAAAATAGCAGGATAAGCAAAGTCCAAATAGAGGGGACGATAAGAATTCACGAGGAAAAGGAGAGGGAAGGCATCGGTGGGTACTCTTCCGGCCCGCTCTAGAAGGAACTAGATCGATGAGAGGACGGAGAAAGCGATGCACACATGTCCCACAGGCCATAGATTTCAGGATAGAGTTTGAAACGGCCAATGTAGGCGGGCCTTGAGGCGGAAGAGGAGGAGGCACGACTCGGTCGGGCTGGTAGGGTTCTGTTTAACGGTGGGGAACGGACGTGCACGGAAAGAGGACCTTGATCAGACCACTGCACAGAATAGAGAAGAAGGAGGGATGGTGGGCCGTTAGTTCGCGCCACGCCAGGACATGCCCAAGGCAACCTCAAGCAAATCGATCCGTTTTGAGGGGTCCATCCACATAAAACACCGTATGTAGCAGAGAAAAGACCGAGGGGGGGGAAGGAATCGGGAGAGGGGAGCAACGCGAATCCAGACCGATCTCTAGTCAAGTTTCCCCAGCCCTCCAGGGGCAACAGAAAAATGGTGAAGAAAGGTACCAAGGACGATGTGTATGTACCGCTCATAGGTGGGAGAGACCGGAAAAGGAAAAGATAATTCGGAGGCCTCATGTGACCTAGGGTTTGCGACCAACGTATAGGGGACTTCCGGGCGACGGGAAGCAAGTTTCTAAAAGCATGAGGCGACTCTCAAGAACGAAAACGGAGAAGACGAAGTGGAAGCATGGACGTTAAGAGACCTTCTCACTAGGAAACCGGGCGATAACCGCGAAAAAAATTGTGAGCCGGGCAGATAAGAGCAAAAGTCATGAACGGATGAAAAAGGCCCGGGCTGGCTCCGGGGGGGGTGAACAACCTGGGGACCCGCAATGAGAATCTTTGGGGGGGACAAAAAATGCTAGCAAAGTAAGATTTTCGCGTGGTAATGTAAACCGAGACATCCAGGACTCGGGTCAAGGGGTTATTTACAGGGGGGAAGGCATCCGCTGGGGACAGAAACACAGATCT
>Ga0179593_1515392_pt1 | contig 10925 bp, 20 predicted proteins | sample CZODoug2_1_08_16_FD_185931 | JGI IMG/M metagenome (GOLD analysis project Ga0179593, IMG submission 185931) | Vadose zone soil fungal communities from Angelo Coast Range Reserve, California, USA - CZODoug2_1_08_16fungal (PacBio error correction) | ecosystem: Environmental > Terrestrial > Soil >...
AAGGGCGTCCACTCCGATGGGTAGGCCAACTCGTGGGGCCTACGCTTTTGATGCACAGGTGGGGGAGGGGGGCAAGAAACGTTCGAGAGCGGACAAAAAGGCTGAGAGGAAAAGGAAAAAGTCAAACTCCTTTCAAAAACGGCGAACTTGAATCAAAATAAGCATATCCCTTCTGCGCCTCGGGCGAGTTGACGAAGGAACATCGTTCGGGATGACGCTGCTTACTTCCGGGCAAGTCAGGACTCGTGATCAAATACGGGAAGAATTACAAGGTGAAGGAAATCGCGCAAGGGCACCGCAACTCGGAAGGGAGTAAGATCGCGGATGATGGGGGGGGGGTCGGTAACCCATTCTGTGCTTTCGCGAAAGGAGATACGAGCGAAAAGTATGGACGAAAGAAAGAGCAGGGAATTCATGGTCAGAAAGGCTGACCTTGGGCAACAGCTGACGGAGAAAGCACGGGGGCCCCTGACGGCTGCGGAAAAAAGGCGTTTGTGATGAAGATACGATGCGGAGGGGCCGGAGTGGAGGGGGAAAAAAGCCGGCAATTAAACCGCGAAAAACGCAAAAAGCGAAAGGGAAAAAGGTTAAGAAAGCGCTTCTGCCCGTTAGGATTGGGAAAAAAATAAACCCTGCTGGGGAGCGTGGTTCGCGTTCCCATTTTCTGCCGAAAGCGTACTCACGCCAAGAAGTAGGCGACTTCGCCGAGTCGGTCAGCGCATGTCAAGCCGTAGAACGCACGGGGGGACTCGCGAAACATCCGGTAGGCGGGCAGATGCAGGGAGGTGGACTTGTTCATCAGGGGTAATCCGTATGCGTCAAGAAGTAAACGGTTCCGCGCAGGAACCGCCGCCCGCCATCCGAAAGCCGAACGGGTTGTTAAGACGGCAGGCTAACGGCGGAAAAAAAAAAATTCCCCAGCCCAGAGAAAGAGTGGTGACGTAAGACGATCTTTTGGGCTGAACCAAGCCGGAGGATGGGTCCACTCTCGCGGGGGGTCTCAGTGGCGTGACTTTGGGTGTTTTGGAGGGGAGCGTTTTAAAGCGATCACCGGAGGGAGGCCGGGACAAGTGAGCGGGGGGCCGCACTAGCGATCGACTAACCGCCTGAGAAGAGACATTGAGGAGAAGTGCAAGGGCGGGGAAGTACTTAAGACGGGGAAAGATTCGCCAGAGAAATCATCTAAAGAGTCGGATTCAAGGCTAAAGAGTGCGTAATGGTGCGAAAAAAATATCCCTTGAAAGGCGGTCGAGGGGGACGGCGGAGAGAGGAGATAGGGCTGGTTGGTTCTCCTGGAGCTCCTTCTTCTGCGAGTGAAAGTTGAAGGGAAGGGGGGCGCCCTAAGAGTACTTGAAACGTCAAGGGCAAAACACCTCTCCAGAGAAAGAAAGCCCCGGGAAGCGCCGAAACCGACAAGAAAGGGCAGTGGGTTCATAGCTGAACCATCCCTAGTTCACAAAAAAAACTTAAAACAAAAAGGAGAAAGTGGGAAGTGCGTTGGTGTGGCTAGGGAAGACAACCCATTAACTAATCAAGAAAAAGGGGAAGAAAAAAATAGGGGCCAAACAGTGCGGGAAAAGGGCTAAAAAAGGAATGCCTCTCTGGAGGGGAGAGAAAATCACACTGATAACCCCAACTGGGAGTGGAAGGCGTAGAAGGAAAACAGGGGGGAAAACGGCATGGGTTCAGAAGCTGGGAGGGGAAGTATCGAATCTTGCGACGTCCAAATGGGAATAGGAGATAAACGTTGAGTCTGCCAGGGGGATTAATGCTTGCGGAGAGAGGACGGAGGCAATTCTCACAACCAAGAGGAGGGGTGAAAGGAGAGGGGGGTCCGGAGAAAGAAGCGAAGAAAAGAGGAGAAAAAAAGTCTCCTAGAACTCACAACACAACTTAAGAAGGGGGGGGAGAATGCCATGCTTCTCAAAGGGAATCGAAGGGAGATCTCTGGGGGTGGCGAAATACCTTTCTTCAAGTGGAAAACAAAGAAAGATACCTGAATAATAAATCGCTAAAAGTCACAGAAAAAAAGGAGGGAGCACGCTGATCTTCAAGAAGAGGCGGGGTTCCTTCTTGCATAGAGGAAAAAGGAGGATCCGAAAACGGGGCGAAACATGGGAGCACTCCATCAGGTCAAATGTAAAATTGATCCTAAGAAAAAAGAAAAAATTTGTTCGAGGGGAGGTGTGAGAAATAAAAGGGGAATCAGGTGAGGGGCCCTGGGGAAAAAGAAAGGGGGGCCAAAGGGAGAATGACTTGTGCTGGAGGATGCAATGGGGGTCGAACTTCTCAGAAAAATCAAACTATTTGGAAGGCTGGGACTGGTGGGACAAGATAATGGTGGGGCGGGGGGGAAGGGGGGGAAGTGGGGGGGGGGGGAACAAGACCTGCCGGGATTGGAAAAAGCGGGTCTTAGGAAAGAGACGGGAGATTTCCGTAGGGGGGGGGGCCCGCAGGACAGTGGAATTCAGTGCAAATTGCTTTCTAAAGGGTCACATCCCGAAAAAGGAGAAGAATCTTAGAGGCAGCGACAAAAAGCAAGAGGGAAAGGGAGAGGAAAGCCTGTTTTGAAAGAAATTGGAGGTGGAAATGGTCCCAATAGAAGAGGGGGAAAATTGGACATCATCAGTAAGGGTTTAAATCGAATTCTAACGAGCACAACTAAGGCCAAAGTTTTACGAAACAAACGAAGTGGAAGGGTGAGAGTCGCTCGGGGTTTGAACGAAAGGAAGTGAGTCGAGCTCACTTGGTTCCTCCAGAGGAGGTGTAGAAATGGGATCAACAACGAAGGAAAACTGGTCCCTTCACCACGAGAAAAAGCTGAAGGGGGGGACCAGCTTGGGTGAAAGGCTTGGGAGAAAGCGGACGAGAGACAAAAAAGGGAAATATGGGGGACCGGGGGGGAATTTGGGCCTCAAGAGTTCGAGATTAGGATTGGATCAAGGGGAAAATTTTTCTCTTTTATTTTCGAGGTTAATCTCAAAAGTGGGAGGAGGAGCACCGGAAGAAAAGACTGAAAAGGGCCGGGGGATAGAAACAAAAATCCATGAAAGAACTCGAAACAACATGATCTTGAAAAAATAGACACTAATTTAAGGTTTCTTCGAAAAAGAAAGGGGGCTCTGAATACGTGTTAGAAGGGAAGAAGGAGCTGGAGGAGAAAGAGCGGCATTGGGGGGAAAAAAAAAACGAAAAAGCGGTTAAAGGAGCAAAAGAAGAGGGCTTTTCTGTTGAAGGGGAAAAACAGTCTCGTATTTGGGACCGGTTTTCAGGGGGTGTGAAGGGGCAGGAAGACGCGATAGTAGAGGCAACCGAAAAAGGGGACCGGAAGATGGAAACACTTGCTTAAGCCTCGGAACGGGCATAAATGCAGCAAGAGTTAAGAATGGTAATATAGAAAGTGGGGGGAGGTAGAAGAAGAAGAGACTTTCAGAGACATCCGAAATGAAGGAAAATCCATCCGCGAGAGTCAGACAGGTGAAGATCCTTAATAAGAGGAAAACACCTGGGGGAGGAACATCGGGGGAAAGAATGCGGTTCAATTGGAAAAAGTCAGAAGACGGACGAATGGGGTCATGAACAAGGGGAAAACGAGGAGCGCTTTTATTAAGCCGTTGTTGAGAGGGGGCCGTGGGGAAAGGAAGGGTTTGAAAGCGCAGGATAGGGGGGGAAAAAATCAGTAAAGGGAAAAGGTTAAGCATACTTCGAAAAAGGGGGGTTGGCCTGAAGAAGGGATTTACGATTGGGGTCAGAACTCTCAACAACAACAACGAGAGAAAAGGCTGCGGAGGACAGGGGACCTGCCAAGGAGAAGGTCGCTCGAGCTCTGTCGAGAAAAGGGTTGTCGAAGATGAAAAAGGGAGGGAAGACAGGAACGAGGTTCAAAAACGGCGAAAGCAAAGCGAAAAGAACTTGTGGCACCTCGGGCGGCGAGGGAAGAAAATGAGAGAAATGCGGGGAAAAAGGGGGAAAGGGACCCTCAAGGTGAAAGGGGGAAAAAACTAAAGAGGGAATGGGGCGTAAAGCGAGCAAGGGAACAACTCGGAAAGGGGATGCAAAACCGGATGATTTTCAAAAAAAAAAAGGATTCGAGCCGGAAAGAGGACTCGAAGGGGAGGTTCCACTTCTTTGAGCAACAGGAAAGGAGAAAAGAAAACTGGCTGGTCCAGTCCCTCGGGGAAGGGGGTTAAAAAAATTCGGGGGGGGGAAGCGAAAAGAAAAAAGGACTCACTCTAAGGGTGAACCTAAAAAGTAAAAAAATAATGTGGATTGACTCAGAATTCTCTAACCCTCGGAGTTCCAAAGAAGCCGCGAAAAAGTCCAGGGACTACACGTCACAGCGCATTTCTCTTCAAAAAAAGTAAATAGGTCGGCAATGAAGGTGGCATCGGACTGCGCTGGAGTTCGAGGGAAGGGGAAACTGAGGGGAGGGGGAGCATTCCGCGCTTAAAAAGCCCGCAGAAAAGCGAACTTGGGTTTGAAAAAGGAAAGAGAAAAGGGAAGGGAAAGGGAAAAATGGACAGAATGTAAGGAAAACAAGGTGTAGGGGGAACCAGAAGAGTGGAATTTGGTATCGTTTTCAGATCAGTTGACTGGGGTTTTGGGCCCCGACGGAAAAAAAAACTAGTGAGACACTAAACAAGCGATAGATAAAAAAAAATTGGCAGCCGAACTTTCGGTGAGGAAGCGTGAAGGAGAGATTTCGGGGGGAAAGAAGTAGCCGTAAGGAAGAATCTAAGTACTGAGATGGAAAATCACAGTCGTAATTGTGGGCCAGGCAAAGAAAATAAATAGCAAGGGAAGAAAAGGCAGGGAAAAGGTGTGACGCTTCGAGGGGAGTTGGAGGCTTGGGGCTAACGACTTAACCTGATAATTAAAAAAAAGAAGCGCAGACAAGGGAAAAAATCCGGGAAAGGAACGGGAAATTCCTGAAGACCAAGAAAAGGGGGCGCCATATCCGGTGCAAAAATTGGGAAAAGGGGGCTCTGAAAAGGGGGAATAAAAAAGGAGGACAACGTGAAGAGAAGGCCGGGAAGGGTAGCGCCGAAACTCAAAAAAAAAGGGGAAAGGGTGTGAAAAAAAAAACTGGTAACGGGCATCTCAAAGGGTTAAACAGGTTTCCGAAGGTTTCTCTTGAAAAAGAAAGTGGAGAGGGAGAATTGCGAGGACGAGGAAGAGTGCAAAGAGGGAGGGGGGAAAAGAAGGTCCTGAAGAAGAAGCAATGGGGCCGCCGAAAAAAAGCCTTGAAGAAGAAAGAGGATGAAAGACTTTGGAGGGGAGAAAAGAAGGATGGGAGGCAATGTTGGCACCAAAAAAAAATAAAAAGAAGTTGGGAACTTCCGAGAAGCCGAGACTCAGCGCGCAACGTGAGAGGTGGTCAATAGGAAACGAAAAAGAGCACGGCCACCGTGAAAGGGAACTCATTGGAACACCAAAAAGGGGGGGGGGGTCTCCTTTTGAACTACACCAAGCGGCATTGAAGGAGGGAATTGTCAAATGGGATCAGAAAAAAAGGAAAACACCAATTTCAAAAAAAGGATGGTTGAAACAAGGGGGGGGGGGCTTTTAATATTGGGAGTGGGCACTAGAAAAAAAAGGGGAGTGCTCAAAGAAGGGAGAGTTCGGGAGCGGGAGCGTTTGGGGACCGCGTCGTTTCAGGAGGAAAAATTGCTGGGGCGCAAAAGAATAAAAAGAAGGAGACTAACAAAAAAAAACAAGAGAAGAAAACCGGGGGGACACGTGTAGGGGGGGGGGAGGACGGAAAGGGGTCAGTTCGTCAATCCCCTAAAGGAGAACCTATCATAGTCAGTGGGAAAAAGAGCAAGTGAATAGCGACTAAAGGGGGGTCAAGTGGCGTGAATCACTTGTAAACGCAGGGAATGAACTAGGGAACCACCTAGGATTGGACTATGCCTTAGGGCTCGGAGAGAAAAGCCGGGAAAAACCTGGGGCTTGTGGTGGAAAGTTGGGGGTCCTTTGAAGTTCAAGGGGATTCATCAAAATCGGGAGGGTAGAGAGGGTGCTGGACGGCAAAGGAAATACAGAGAGAGAAGGAGGATAAAAAAAGAGGAGGGAAAGAAATGTGACAACTGCTCGGGAAAAAGAAGTTAAACTTGGGGAAGTCTGAGAATCAAGAGGGAGGAGGACTAAGGGAGAAGGAGGTGAATCTTGGGGGGGAAAGAGAGAGATAAAAATTGAAGGGGAGGAACCACGGTCTAAAAGAGAAAAAGGGGAAGAAGCGTCAGGGGGTAAAAGGTCAAAGGGGAGGGAGTGATTGCCGAAGCCTCAGATAAACCTATGCTGTCACCTGAACGCCTCCGGAGGGGAAAAGGCTCAAGGGTAAAAAGGAAGAATTGAAATACTGGACAATGAAAGAAGGGGAGATGACCGTCTCATAACTTTGGGAGGGGGTTTAAGATAATGGGGGGGAATACAGAGAAGGAAGGAGAAAGGGGAAGTGGGAGAATAAGTGCGAGGGGGGAGCACCTTGTAGATTGGAAGTTGCAATTCCGGAGTAAGGAAAGGAAAAGAATTTTGTTGAGATCGCAAAGAGGCGCAGAAGGGAGAAAAAGTTCAGTTGAGGTTTGAAGGAACCGTAGGAAGGTCCGCAGAGGAAGGGCCAAACAAGAAGGGCAGAAAAGTGGACGTAAAGAGCTGGAGCGAGAACAAAGGAAATATAGGGGGGAACAGATGAAGAAAAGGGGTAAAGGTAGGAGGAGCCCGGGTGTACTCTAGTCTAGAAATGGAAAAATGTCTGGGGAAAAAAAAGGTAATGAAAGAAAGGGACTTGAAGAGAAGAAAAGAACCTTCTGGGTGAGAGGGGGAACGAGAAAGTCGGTTAAAGCGCGAACACCGCCGGCATTCTCAGAGTTAAATAGGGGAAAAACTGGGTATTCAAGGACCCATTCTCGAGGAAAAGAAAAGATGCGAAGAAAAGGAGGTATCAGGGGGTCAAGGAAGGTTCAACGGCCAAGTCACTTCCCAACTGGGAAAGGATTCTTTGGAAGATCCGATGAAGAGGTATTCAGGGGAGCGTCAAAAAAAAAATAGGGACTGATTGAAAAAGGACGCTTACTTGTTTGATTTAATAGAGGGGGGTTCTCAGGGGGAAAAAAGTTTTTTGTTTTGGGGGGGGGGGGGTTTTGGGGGAAATCGGGAAAAAAAAGGACATAGAAGAATCAGTTTGAGTCCGGAGAAACGAAAAGTTCGGGGGGGTCAACATGGGGTTGGGGGGACTTGCAGAGGAAAAAAGAGTTCCGCGAAAAACCAGACCAGAGGAAAAGCCAAAAGGGGGCTAGAGAGGCGCGAGAGGGAAAAAGATTTGGGGGAAAAACTCTAGGCTACCAGACGGCTCTGCTGGGCAAAGGGGGAGTTTGGGGACATACTGAAGTGGGGGAAACCAAGCAGTCGAAAAAAACGAAAGGAACCGCTCTCTGAACCGCCGGCTAAAGAAAGACATGAAGGTGCGACGGGGCCGTAGAAAAGAGGGGGTCGGATTCGGAGGAATCAGAGTGCGGGGAGGGTCAGTCTTATTTGGAAAGTCCAAACCATTCGGTCCGAGGGAGAAGGTTGAGTGGGGGGGAGAAAAAGGAAAAATCTCTGCTGATTTTAAAACAAAAAAGGGACTTGCAAAGGGAAAAAAAAAGAGAAAGCTAGAACCATGAAAAAAAAGCCTAAGAAGACCGAAGGGAAAAGGAAAATCCATGGGTCCTGGGTAATACATAGGAAAAGTTTCCGTAAAAAAAAGGGAAAAAAAATAAGGGGGGGAAAGGAAAACCCAATGGAAGAGGAAAAAAAAGCGGCAAAATGGCCCACTTAGCACAGGAAGGTTCGGGGAGAGTCTCAAACACGTGGGGGGGGGTGAACATGAAGGATACAATTGAACGGAAAAAAGAGCGAAGAGGGGGGAAAAGGGGTATCTGTCTTCGACGGGTCCCAACAATACACTTTAAAAGAGGCTCTTCAAGGGGGAAGCTTACGGTCGGAATTGCCTGAGGAAAGAGAGGGGGTAGCAAGGCGAAAAAAGGGGGGAGAAGGGGTCCTGTCAAAACCACACAACGGAATATTAAGAAGGGGCCAGTCTGCGAAAGAGAGTTTCTCGAGCAGGCTGCAAGAGAAAGGAACTGGACTACTTCCCCGTCCGCAGAAGGCTCGAAAAAAAAAAGAAATGGAAATACCGGAAGACCGCGGGAAAAAAGGAACGTGCAAAGGGGGAAAATTCAACAACAAAGAAACCCGGAAATGGGGGGGGGGGGGAGGGGAAAGAAAACGCCAGAAGGTGTGGGAAAGACTGCGTTCCAAAGTGAGCACAACAACGCAAAACGATTGGGGGGGGCTGGAAGACATGGGGGGGGAGGGTGGGAAAGGACCTGCAGGACGGAGGGGGAAGGGGAAGTAAGGGAGGGTCCAGATTTCAATGAGTCGGTGGGGGAAGCTCAAAGAAGGACATCAAACCGAGGGGAATCAATCTCGTACGCCGAGAAACCTCCGAATGTTGCAAACTGGGGGCTTACAAAAAGTACTAACAAAGAGGCCGCCGTGCTGATGGAAAGGGGAGCTAAAACCCAAAATCAAAGCTGAACTGTACGCTTTGACTAGCAAAAAGCCTGACAGGGGAGTAGTGCGAGAGGAGTCGAGAGGAACCTACCAGAGGGAGGGGGGGGAATCAAATGTTGAAAAGTGCCCGAAACAAAAAGATGGGGAAAGGGTGAAAAGACAATCATAGAAAAAAAAAAGATGGGATAAAAGTGTTGGAAGCCTTAAACGGGAAGCCGGTCGTCCCACAATTTCGAGAGGGGGTCGGGCTCGGAAGAAGGGGTAAAGGAAAAGACGGGGAAACCTGTCATGAAAAAGAACCTTCTCAGGAAAATTTAATCTTTCTAGGGACAAAGAGGGAAAAGACTTGTGAGGGGGAAGTCATGACATTCGGTCACGAAAAAGGTTGGGAAAAATGCCGAAAAACCCAATGACGGAAAGCGGGGGTCACACCTTGGGAAAGAAGAGGGGTTTGGGGGAAGGGGGAGGTTGAAGAAAAGCTATCACGACCTCCTATGAAAGAAAGGCAAAGACTTCAGGAAAAAAAAGTCAGGAGAAGGGGGGGAAGCTGGAAAGGGAAAGGGAATCCTTGGGAAAAAAGCGTCAGCATAAAAGGACTCTACAGTCTGACGAGAATGGCGGGGGAAAAAAAAGGGAGTCCCTCAGGAAAAAGGGGGGGGACTTCAGGAAAAAAAGGGAGACATAACCAATGAACTCCTAGGGACACGAAAAATTTCATGGATCGACGGGAGCCTGGGACGCCCACCACATAATGGAGTTGGGAAATTTTTTTTCTTTCAAGACGTAGGTTGTATAGACCTTGATGTTGATAGATATTAAAGCCATAAACAGAAGTCCCAGAAGCGCCATGAAAGGGGTGGAAGCAACAACAAAAGGATATAAGAAGGATCCGCTAGGAGACTCTGTGACTTATGGAAGAAATTGGAGGGAAGTCAATCTGACCAAAATGCTTAGATGGGGGGTCAGGAAAGTAAACGGCGAAAACCAAAATCCCGTGAAAAAGAGGAAGCTTTGACGAAATTCTGGATAGAAAGTCAAAACGGGTTGAACAGCTTCAAGGAGAAAAAATCACAGTGACGGGGGAGCACAAGGGGAGTAAAATTCTCGAAAAAACCGTACAAAGAAAGGACCTTAGCTACAGCAAGAAACGGCAGAGCGGAAGGGTCCCGTTTGACTTTACCGGAGAACGTGCGCACTGACGGCGCAATTGTTCCGGGGGCTTATTGCGGAGGCGTGAAGTCCGAAAGAAAACCGAAAAACGAAGGGGGGAATTCTGAGGTCGTTTATTTTCTGGGGGACTCCTTGGGGTCGCGGGTTTGGGACTTAAAGTAGAACCCTGTTAGCGTCGGGGGGTCCCGCAGTCGCGGAACGGTTAAATGGATCGAAAGGCGTGAAGGTTGGGTGTTCTCGGGGAGCCGCGTAGGAGAAGGGGTTCAGCAAAGACTCTCTCAAAGACTAGGTGGGAGGGGCCCATACGATCAGTAGAAATTCCCCAAGATCCACCAGGGGACGAGAGTCTTTGGGGACAAGAAGGGGCTGGTCAAAAAGCTGACGGACTCAAGATCTTGTGAAGTCGAGAATTCAGACAGTGGAACAAACAAGAAAAAAAAGGGAAAGAAAGCAGCCTACTGTGAAGTTGCAGACGCGTCCGGGCGTGGGGTCTTCTGTCAATTAAGGGGGAAATTCGAAAGGAGGTGAAGAAGAAAAATGGGCCTTCACAGTCAAAAAAAAAAAAAACTATACTCAATGAGGGTTCTCCTGAAGGAAATTTTCGGGGGGTCAGGCAAGGCAAACCGATCCGAAGACGAATTCAAACCAGACGAGGGAGACGGGGATGTCGGGGGGGGTCCCCATTCACACAAAAAAAGAAAGGAGAAACCAGCCAAGAAGGAAACTAGTGTGGTGGGCTCGGAGTTTCTACACAATGGAAAAGGATCCGACGTGGTACGGAAAGGGGGACGAAGGTCCCACGGGAAAGGGAGGGTGTTACTGCGTCAGGCTCCAGGAACGCTTGGCAGAAAAGTTGGAGATCTGCGACGCTCACGTTTAACGCAAGCGGCGGACAGGACTTCGGTACATGTGAAATGAAAGCAGCTTGTCGCAAAAAGCAGCCGCAAAACCGTTAGCAGGGACAACAACAAAGGAGGGAAAGGCGTCGAATGTTGCTCGAGGAAGAAAAAGGTCGGCAATGAAAACCTGAAAAGATTGACCGCGTTCATTACACAAAACGTTAGCGAAGAGCAGATCGGACAGAGCACGGCAGGGGAAAATGGAAAAAAAACATAACCCGGGATCGGAACCGGCGCGACACAGCAAACGTCATGAGACCACACTGGGCATGGGTTTTCGGGAGTGGGGGACTCCTAGCA
>Ga0179593_1585509_pt1 | contig 10925 bp, 11 predicted proteins | sample CZODoug2_1_08_16_FD_185931 | JGI IMG/M metagenome (GOLD analysis project Ga0179593, IMG submission 185931) | Vadose zone soil fungal communities from Angelo Coast Range Reserve, California, USA - CZODoug2_1_08_16fungal (PacBio error correction) | ecosystem: Environmental > Terrestrial > Soil >...
AAAAAGGATACAGGGGGTACATCTTCTGGTGACGCTCGGAGAAGAAGAAAAAGGGGGGGGGATACCTTGGTCGACATTCACAGCAAGAACTACTATCGTCTTTGAGAGGAACCGCCGAACCAGCGCTTCGCGAAAATAGAGAGGTCGTCCCCCATCTTCTCCGGGAAAAATTCTTTTGACGTAAAAGGAGAAAGAAAGAGGAAAACAAAAGGAGGACGTCGAGGAAAAACTACTACCAAAAAAAAAGGGGGCGTCGACGGAAAAAAAAAAGTACCGGGCTGAAGGGAGGAAAAAACGGACGCAGCGGAGGGGACATCGTTCCGCATGCGAGAAGGAAGGGGGAGAGGAGAACGAGGGGGGACGCCGACTTCCATTTGGGGAGGGACGGGCACCCTCACAGGAAGCCCAATCTCTGGGATCCGAGAGAAATGCTCGTGTCTGGAAAGAGAAGCAGTGGGTTATGTTGAAAGGGAGGGACAGAGAAGTGCGGCCAAGTCCGACAAGCCATAGGGGAGGGGGGCAAAACCTCTATCGCGTCCGATTACAAAAGAAAAGGCGCGGCTTATGGGGGGGGGAAGCAGGAATGGAAATGTGGAACCTTCCGCGGAGTTCCTTGACAAAGCGGAAGAACAAGGGGGAAGAAAACTCGCGAGGGCTACATCTCCAACGAGGGGTGCTTATCGAGGGGGCGAGCCGCGTCCGGAGATACTTGGCATCAGTCGAGGACGAACCCTGAAGGAAGGGGAGCTCGATCTTGCTCTGACGAAGGGAGAAATCGCTTCACGACTCAGAGGAAAAAAAAAAGAAAAGGAAAAGCCCCTCCAAGAGAGGTCTCTATCCTCATGGAATCCGGGGAAGGGCGCACGTCTCTTAAGAAGGGCTTAGCTTAACAAAGGAGAGAGAAAAAACGGGGAGGAGGAACGTCTTCGAGGAGAAGAAAAAGAGAAGGAAATCCACTGATGCCTACGGACGTTTAGACCGTCCGTAAGGGGAAGGAAGAAGCCGGGGGCTCTTCAGCCGCCGTGAGAGACCCGAAAAAAAAAGAAAAACCTCTGTCTGTTCTATACGGGCTCTAAGGAAAAGGGGAAAAGGGAGGGGCAGCATGGGCTCCGGGAACTCCTATCGCTCACCGGGGGGAAAGACCAACCAACTCTACCCTTCCGGAGGGGGAAGGAAGAGACATGCAGCGCTTCCGATAGAAGGAAGAGAAAGGGAGCGCGACCAAGAGGAAGGGGGGTTCCCTCCTTGTCGAGCCAAGGAGGAAGAACGCATCACTTTCTTCGAACCATTCGTACGATTGGGGGGGAGGGGGGTGGAAAGCCTATTTTCCGCACCGCAGAAGGGAATAGTCGCGAGCGGGTTGTCACCCGGTTCGAGGCGATATCAATGAAGCCCTCTGAGAAAAGGAATTAGGGGGATTCACATCTTCTCCAGCCGAAGCCAACGCCCTGGATCTTGGAGGAAAAAAGAAAACGGTGGTATTCTCTTACTCGGGCGAAAAAAAGGGAGTCGTCATATCAGAGGATCCGACCCACCTCGAGAAAAAAAGGGGGGGTAGGGACATCATGATCTCACGCTGGAGCATGTCGTTAAATTTCTATCAAAAGAAAGGGGGGGATAAGATAGAATCCTATGACTGAAATGGGGAGTTCATTTCCTCCTAAGAAGGGGGGAGTCCTTATACTATCGGAAAAGGGAAAAAAAAAGGGGGCCGCGAAATTCCCCCATCTCGGGGGAGGCCTCGTTTCATAAGCCCGGGGGATAAAGAACCGTGTTGAACTTTTATGTGGGAAACGGTGACGTCAATCCGACCTGGCGTAAGAAAACGGATTAGAAAAAAGCGCTCCTTCCAGTTGAAAGAAGAAACGAGAGGGGACAACTATTATGGAAAAGGCCTGCCCAGCGTGCGCTCACTGATTAAAAGAAAAAAAAGAAAAACGCAAAGAAGCGTTTGGGGCAGATCGTCCAGGACGTCCAGGGAAAGGAAAAGGAAGGGACATCTCGCTAACTACTGTAAACAGAGAGCAAGATCTCTAAAAGAAAGAAAAAAAGGTGAGGCAATCCTCCACAGTTGTAACAACGGCGTCAGGAAGAGAAAAAAAAACGGGGAAGGGCGTTTTGGGCGATCTACCAAAATATTCATTAACGATGGAGAGAAAACCGTAGTCCCCTACACATACCGGAGGAAGAAAACACAACAACGTATTTGATGAAAAGAAAAGAGGGAGTGTCTTTGAAAAAAAAAAAAAGGACGTTCATGATGCTGATAAAGCGCGCCTTGCCTTAGATCGACACGGAGGAAGGATTCGTGGGGGGAAAAAGGACGCCGTTTTAAATAAGGGAGAGCCGAGCCGGATCGTAGAGGATCTTGACGTCTGGGAGAGGAAGGGGGGAGGATTTTGGTCGGAGGTCACCCCTTCAGGACGTCTGGGAAAAGAAAAAAATTCTTCTCCCCGAACGCCACGGATAAGAAGGGGAAGGGGGGGAAAGGAGCGCCTAACTGTTCATAGTCCAGAGAGGAAGCCATCGGTTCTCAAGGATTTCCAGAAAAAAGAAGACAGTCCGGGCATAGCGCCCGGTCGGCTTTGCCGTCCACAAAGGAAAAAAAAAGGGAAACAAGGTTGCGGCTATCCCACGGGGGAAGCGCGGCCAGGTCCCGTTGACCCCTCGTCATCTCAGAAGAGAGGGAGGATCAGAACACCATGATCTTCGGAAAGAAAAAATCAAGATCATTGGGAAATCCCCGCATTGGAGGGGAAGAAGAAGCTAAGCATTCCGCACAAAGGAAGAGTGGGGGGGGCTCCTGCTTGGCAAAAAAGGTGCTGATCATTTTGTGAAAAAGGAAGGGGAAATCATATGGATCTTCACCTGGGCGCCCGGTCCAAAAGAAAACCGTGCTGGTGGTGCTTCTCAAAAAGAATGATTCTCGTTGTGCGAGCTGCCTTTAGGGAAGAAAAAGAACTTCTCGGGGAGATCTATCATCGCCTCGACCGGGTAGAAAAGCTCTTGCCGCGAGAAAAAGCGGTTCTGACCCTCGGGAAAAGAAAAAGTACACTCGGTAAGGAAGTACGGGAGGGAAAGTCGCCTACGGCTTGCGAAATTCGCTCGTCGGAAGGAGGAGAAGCCGCGGCTAAAGGGGGTCCTCGCAGCCGGAGCATGCTGCCCGAGAGAACGCAGCTCTCGCAACGGGAGGGCAGCGACAGGTAGTTTGTTTTCTTCACGAAGCATCCACGGTGGCGCTCGGAGGGGAACATGGGCGAAAGACGCCACCGAAAAAAAGGAGAAGCTAGCCAACGCGGGGGAAGGTGGGCTCCTAAAAAAAAAGGCTGAAATAAAGACCCAAGGTGATCTGCAGCCGGGAGAAGGAGAGCGGAGCCTCCCTTGATTATAAGAAGCGCTCCGTTATCGGGGGTGATAGCAGGGGCTAGCTCGAAGATAAAAGGTGGAGGGAAATGACCGATACGAGCCGGAGAAGAGGGAGACAAGTCGGCTCAGGAGGGCACGGCGGGTGAGGGGCTCTGCGAGCTCGAGGAGAAAGGGGCGCCAGCCCTCAGCGCGTCGCGCAAGGAAAGAGCGCCAGTTCCTTCCTCGCAGGGAGAAAAAAAAAAGAGGGCGCTCTCCACCAACTTACTTACGATCGAGGGGGGAAGGGAGACCCCGCGTAGTTGATGAAAAAGTCGACCGCGGTCCATTAAAGAAGGAGAAGAAAGTGAAGTCTATCCCCGCCGTAAAAGCGAACTCTATTTTCCTAAGAAAGGTTCTCACTACCCTAGGAGGAAAGGACGGAAAGGAGCAGATCGTAGGGGCCGCAGGGGCCCCATCACGCACTCTGGGGGCACCAAGGGAAGAAGGAGGTTCACGATCTTATCCCATAAGAATCTGGAAGGAGTGTGGCCCCGTCAAAAGGGAAAGGGAAAAAAACCTAACGGGATCCTTCTTCTAAGGACCTAAGATAGGAGGAGGCGAAGGGCTGCGATGTCCGTCTATGCAGGAAGAGGACGACATCAGCCCGTTATCGAGAAAGGAGACACCGGGTCCGGTCTTGATCGCAGGTAGTAGGAGGCCGGGCATAATTGGATGGCTACGACGATAAAAACGTCATCAAGGTGAAAAAAAAAGAAGAAAAATTGGGGAACTATAAGAGATGGTCTACTATGAGCGAGGGGTGGGTAGGAGAGTACCTTAAAGACTATCGTATCGGAACGGCTGTCCTGTTCTACCAGGGCAAAGGAAGAGAGAGAGACGGCCCGACTATTAAACCTAGAGTACATTATTGTACAGAAGAAACTAAAAGGAAGGGAGAAGAGTCGACGATCCCATCCTAGCTTCGCCATTTCTGATAAGGAAAAAGGAGGGGTCGGGGAAACACGGCGGAGGAGGAAAAAAGAAGGATAAACGCGATGTCTACTACCTGAAAGCCACAAAGGGAGGAGGGGAGGGGATAAGGGATCAAAAAAAAAGGGTGTCTTCTGCCATCAGGGGGAAGGGGGGGGAAAAGCAGTAGGGACGCTATTGATCTTACCTACGGAAGGGAAGAAGGGAAAGGAGAACAGCGAGGGCATGTCAACGGTCAAAAGTTTTCCTGAATCGTGACAAAGAAGCGCATCTCGAACGTCACCTCTCTTATCGTCCCACAAGAGGAGAAAAGGGGAACAGGGGGACAACTGCTTGGACTTAAGAAAGAATCGTATCCCTCCCAGTCGGCCCGAACAGAAATGATGAAGAACGCAGGTGTTCGACACGGGGAAAAATGCACAGTACCTGTCTTATGTCGCTGGAGGAAAAGGAATCTCTCCATAGGAAAGGGGAGGGCGAGAGGACCGAGTTATTTCCTAGACGCAACGACGAAAAGGGGGGGGGACCCGTTTTCGCGGGAAAACATTTACGTCCCATATCGGAGATATCGAAAATGGCACGTGGTGAAAAGAGGGGGGGAAAAAAAGGAGCTATCACCTCGGGAGGAAAGGCCTACCTCCAAAGAGTGATCACCTCTATACATGAGAGGGGAACAATATCTGTGCTCGGGGAGGGGGATCGACTAGGGGGAGGCCCTATTGTCCAGGACCTCGTCCGGAGAGATGAAAAGCGTCATCAACTACGTCGTCGCCCAAGGAGAGTACGTACGTAGGGGCGAAGGAGACTTCTCTAGGAATCCATCGGGAATTCCTCTATTGAGAGGAAAAAAGAAGCGCTGCTAGGGGAGGCCAATCGGGAGGGGAAACAGAACAGAGAACTCGCAGAAAACACACGGACTCTTCGAAAAAGGCCTGGCCTCGGCAGTATATTCGCCGGAGAAGGTCTAGGATGCTAATCTTAACACTGTGGAAAGAGGCTCCGGGGAAAAGGCGAGCGCGCGCGGCGATACGGAGACCGGGAGGAGAGAAGAAACTTGATTGCTGAAAAAAAAAAGTGGAGACCTCCTTTCCGGAGGGGGCACTCTTATGCCCCTTTATCCCGAAAGAGGGAGGAGTATAGAGCTGGCTCTAGGAAGAAGGAAAGCCCATTTTTCTCCCGGTAAATACCGGGGTGGGACTGTCGTTCATACCAACCTAAAAGGAAGAAGAAGCTGAGGGGGGGGGCTCGATCTGCGTGCGTGCCAGCCGGCTGCGTCGACCCCGGGGGGTAGAAGCAGACGAAAAAGTGTACGAGCGTCAAAAGCAGGGTAAAGGGGAGGCGCGTTACTTCGTACGAGGGGGGGGGGACCAAAAAACTGGAGAGAAGTTGCCGATGTCGATGCAAAACATCTCGTGGAGAAGAGAGGGAAATGATCTCTCGAAGGGGATGATCTTTACCTCTTAGGGAAGAGGATAGCAAACGAAGAATCAGAGACTCAGATGGATAAAAACCCCTCAACGGTGGTGACGTTCTCAGGAAAAATCGCAGATCATTTACTAAAGAAAAAAAAAAACATGATTCCAACTTTTTGAGAGGAGCACGCCGGCTCTCACGCTAAGACAGGGGAGGGGAGGAGAGGTCGGAGAAAGGCAACTACTTTTGATTCAGCGATCGAGGCCAAGGAAGCCGATCTCCTGTGTTCGCGAGAAAAAGAAGGCCCCGAGGTGGTCCAACTACCTGCCCGCCGGGGAGACGGAAAGAGGGAAAAGGACCGTTTATCGCCGAAAAGGAGTCGTCTGTCTTTGAAAAACGCCGTGGAACGCGGCGTGCTTCTTGCACCGAGCAAGAAAGTGATCCTTATACCTAGAAAACAGGAGGCGGGGAAGACCCTTTAACAGTTCGTGGAGACGCCAGAAAAGAAGGGCTTCTCCACTGAGGAAAAGAGAGGCAAGAAGTTTTCTATGATAGGGGACAAGGAGACGCGTTCTATCGCCAATACGTAGTCAAAGACTTTCCAAGCGAAGGGGAATAAAGAAAACGAAGTCCGAATCTCTCTTCTGCATCCTCGGAAAAGGGGCGTTCAATATATAACCCTCACTATCAAAAAAGGATAACGGCCAGTACTGAGGGCTTCTAGACGATAAGGAAACGAAGGGAGAGAGGTAAAACCCGGCAAAGCCCGGCAAAAATCTCGAAAAGGGGGGAAAAAGAAGAGATTGCAAGGGGAGGGGAGAAGGACAGGGTGGAACGAATCTGCCCAGTCCGTTCATTATAAAACAGCTCTCCTTCGCGTAGAATACGAAAAAAAAAAGGGTAGTGCGGGGTTTGCTCCTTCCTACACCTTGTAAAGGGTGTCTATTATTCGAAGCCAGAAAGGAGGAAGAGGGGAGCAGGGGCTCTGGCACGTCGTCGCCTAAGGGGGTAAGGACGTCGTCCTTCAGTCCTTCCTGGAGGAGGAAGGGATGGCGACCCAGACTTGAAAAGCTCTCCTGTTATCGCACGCATGGAAGGAGAAGGAACTGTTTTCCAGATTCCCAGAGTTACCTCCGAAGGGGAGTTTGCCACGGCTATGAGGGCGTCATAATCCGGGGAAGTGGGACAAGGGAGGATTTCCTTCACGCAGCACTACCGGGGAAACGCACGGGAAAAGAACCAGGGCCTATCACGAGGGGAACGCTCCCCTCGGGCCAATGTAGTGAAAGGGGAGATCAGGAAGGTTTACTCGTCTCAAAGAGGGAGCGACCATTCCCTCACTTATCATGGGAATCGGGGAAAAGTGCGTGGCCGGCTAGGAAGAAAGCAGCCTCACGCCCTGACATCGAGAGTGAGAAGGAATGATTTGTCAAACACCAGTTGCTGAGCAGTTTTTCTGGAGCAGGGGAGAGAGCTTGGTCTCCCTATTCCTAGAACTGAAAGAAGGGGTGACATTGTAATCAGCTATAAAAAGGGTTCTCTTGATTCCGACGTTGGAAAAGAAGGGGGGGAAAGAGGTCCATATCTCTCGTATGGAAAGCATCCGCCTCTACCGAACAGCGCTTAGCGACCTCGGCACGGAGGAGGGGGAAAGAGTCCGTTTCCATACACGAGAAGAAGCGAAGTCACTCGCGCGGGAAAAGGGAAGGATTGCGCTCGCTCACACGGCGCGTCTTCCAACAGAAGGGGGAAGAGGAACTCGGGTACGCGCCATCCGTCGCTTCTGAAGATCGTCTCGCACAAAAAAAAAGAAAAACGGCAGTCGATCACGGAAAGGGAGGGGCCTTAATTGAAGGGCAGAAAAGGGAAAGAGCGAGTCTGTTCACCTGAGGAAAAAAAAAAACGCCGTCCCCAGCGCATCTCGAGATGAAAAAAGAAAAAGGGTAGGTCTCCTCCGAGACCCCTTTTCGAGGAAGAAGGGAAAACGCCAATCGCTGAGCCAATAATGTCCTCTCGAGAAGAGAGCAGGCGGCTCTCTCTCCTTCGATCTCGAAAGATCAATCTCTCCCATGAACCTAGAAAAAGAAGAGAGGCAAGCGGACATCAGTCCGAACCTTACGCCGGTAGGGGAAAGGCAAACCGTGGGCTCTTCTAGCTCGGGAAAAAAAAGTGTCTCCATCCCAGAGGGAGTCTGCTTCTCGCGCTAAGAAATCCAGAGGAAAGGGAGTCCCTCTCTGCTTTGAAGCCTCCCCTCCCTTAAAGGTGGTCCGATGTAGAACGCGTGTTGAGAAAAGTGGGAAGACCGTCGCCTCGGTCCAGGAAAAAATCTTCCACGTCCATGCAGAAAAGAGCCATCGAGGCAATCGGCGCGCTCGAGGGGGAAGAAGAAAAGGGAAAGGGGTTACGCCTTTCTCACTGCGCGAAGGGGCGTTTTCCCATCACCACGCACAGGATACCAGCACGAGCATGTCCCCGACTGTGTCCAAAGATCTTGGCGTCCAGGGAAACGGGGGGTGAACAAGAAAAAACGGGGCGCCAACACTTCCGTAAAAGCGTCCTCGCTAATGCGGCAAAAGGAAAAGAGACAGTAAAAGGAGAAGGAGGACGAATCCGTCTACCACCGTGAAGGGGTGAGGGGGGGAAGAAAGGCGTATGGACATCTACCTGGGCCTCTCGTGGAGGGGAGGGAAAGAGTATCGTACTTCGCAGTTTTGGGGGAAGGGGTTTTCAACCGACAGGCAAGAGTTTTGGGAACAGATCGTATGATGGTGACAAGAGGGAGGGAGGGTAGAGGCGTAGATCCTTAAAGACGATCGTACGAAAAAAGCTGTCCTGGTCTCCCAGGGAAAGAAGAAGTACAGACGAGCAGGTCCCCGATGCGAGCATCATTATGACAGAGACCCCCGACGAAGGGAAGAAAGACAACTCAGAGCTTCGACATGGCGTGCTCAGGTCGTCGAGAAAAAAAGGAAAAGACAACCACGTACGTATTATTAACAAGAGAGAAGAAAGAAAAGGAAAAACCATGCGAATCTCTGGATTTGGGGTAGAGGCCGAATCGCTACAAGTGGCGGAGGAGGACCAAGGGGAAAACCGACTGGGGGAAAAAAAAATACGGGAAGCTCGTCGATATGGCCGGGCTCCTGGTCTACCAGGAAGAATGAAAAGGACCAAAGGGGAGAGAACGATCGTCTTTCCTGATAGGAAAGAAGCAGATCCTCTCTCGCACGGGAGAGATCGATAGTCCCCAACGAGTCGCCTGTCGACCGGCCACAACACACTGAGGAGGAGAGGAGGCGTAATCCCCCAAGGAGGCCCGTTCGAGGGCTGATCAAGACGTCCTTTGTTCTAAGAGGGCCCCCCCGCTAAAGTGTATGTCGCGGTGGCTACACGGGAAAAAGAGAACAGAAGTCGAGAGGCCTGCTGCGTGATTCCTCGACGGCCAGGGGGAATTTCGTGTACGTTCACACTCACAAGGAGAAGAAATGATGGGATCCGCTCGGGTGCAAGCAGTGCTTTCACGGGGGAACAAAGAATGCGGATTCACGCTCGCAAAACGACCGCTTCCTCTGTTCGGAAAAAAAAAGAAGACGGGGAAACAGTAGGTCGCGTCGATGGACGCGGGGAAAGAAGACGGGGAAACTACTTCCTTAGTGAAAAAAAAAGGAGTCTACGCGCTGCCGGCAAGGGGGAGAGGGCGGCCACTCTGCCGAGAGTCCGTACTGTATTGGCGAACCGGCGCACAGAAGGAAAGAACAGAACTGCGCGCGATGGCGCTCGAGGAAAAAAAAAAAAAAGGGACTGGCGGGAAAGAGGAAACGACCCGAGGGCGCCGGAAAAAAGAAAAGAAAACGCCGACCGCAGAAAAAGAAGGGGCCTCCTTGCATATATTCAAAGAGAAACGAGAAAAATGGGCGAGCTTAACACTGAATTTCGATCTCTCCGGAAAGGGGGAGGAAAAAAGAGGCGAGCCTTCTCGCCCCCAAAGGCGGACTTCTCACGTAGGAGCGCGATCTGCAAACGGGGACGCGTTCCGGAAGGATGAACCTGGGATATTCAGCAGCCGTCAGAAAGAAATGGCGGGTCTATCGCAAAGGAAGAACGTCAGGTCACGTTGACGGACCTCATGTTCGGGGGACCAAGGTGCAAAGCCGATGCGCTCACAGGGGAAGGAAAGTTCATAACGGCAACAGAAACAAGAGGGTGGCTGAAAGATGACGTTCGAGTCGAAAAGAGAGTTCATATCTCCGTCGCGCGAAACCAACGAGACGAGCCTGACTCCGCTGGTCGAAGCAAGAAAAGCGGGCGGCTCCGAGGCTCGCGTGAAAAGGGATACTGCTGAGTACACGGTGCGAGGGACGGAAAAACAAAAAAGGGGGAAGATGTCGCGCGGAAGAGGGAGGTTTCGACCCGGGAAAAAGGAGATCGCCCAAGATAATTATCTGGAAAGGAGGGGGACATAAAGACGCTCTCCAACGAGAATCAAGATTCAGGAAAAAAAACGCACTGTGGTGACGTTCTCGGAGCCAACGTCTCGCATCATGGAGCCTTCGCTCAATAAAAAAATCAAAGAGGGGGGAGGGAACAAGCAAGGACGCTCACGTTCGTCAGGTCGGGAGGAGAAAGGGCCACGAAAGGTGTGGGCACGATCGAGGACTATAAAGGGGGGAGGGGTACACCCCGGTGTGACTATCCGGAGTACGATCTGCGGGAAGGGGCACTACTTCCAAAAAAAGCGTCGCCTCATGGCAGAAGGCCCGGGGGGAAGGGGATTCTCCTCAAACGGTGTAGGTCGTGCAGGTGGGGGTGACGCAAGAAAAGACCTGGTAGAAGTGCCCTTACGGCTTCTGAAGAGCCTCTCCCCAGTGGGAAGGGAGGTCACATAACTGGACTCTGGACAGGTTCTGCGGGAAGACAAGAAGGGAGGACTCACGGGGGTAGCCGTGGCCGAAAAGAGGTTTTGCGGATCTTCCAGAGGGCACCCGTAAGGACGAACGCGAGACGGACAATCGTTCGGGGGAAGGGAGAGAGCAAGATCCTCTACGAAGATCCGAAGCAAAAAGCCCACTTTGTAAAACCACGGAACGATCACACGGTCCGGAGGCGATCTACGTCGCAGGAGAAGCGTATAGACTATCATATAAAGGGGGGGTCTTGAAGGACATGAACCGACACGC
>Ga0179593_1601389_pt1 | contig 10925 bp, 25 predicted proteins | sample CZODoug2_1_08_16_FD_185931 | JGI IMG/M metagenome (GOLD analysis project Ga0179593, IMG submission 185931) | Vadose zone soil fungal communities from Angelo Coast Range Reserve, California, USA - CZODoug2_1_08_16fungal (PacBio error correction) | ecosystem: Environmental > Terrestrial > Soil >...
AGAGGAAGAAAAAAAAGAGAGGATGGGAATGCCTGCGGGAAGCTCCTGAGCCGTCCTTTACAGTGGACGTGGGGGAAAAGAAAGAGACTGGAAAAAAGGAGAAGAGGGGAAAGGAGGGGAGACTATGCTAACCCACTCCCTTTTATAGCCGCTGACTTGGTTTTAAGTACTCAAGAGGGAAAAGGGGAAAAAGAAGGAAGGGAAATGGGAGGAAGAAGAGGGAATCCTGCGTTCTGCCTCCTCTTTAATTCTTCTATCTAATCTGCTGTTTCATGCACGGAAAAAAAAAAAGGGGAGGGAACTATAGGGAAGAGGGGAAGAGGAGGAAAAGGGAAGAGCATCAGAACCCCAGTGCCCTACTTCAATACAGTAGTCTGCCCCGACTCTTGGAAAACACGGGAAGAAAAAGGGGAAAAGAAAAAAGAGAAAGAAAGGGGGAGGGCATAATTGGGAGATTTTGTCAGCTGAATTACCCCTTAGGAGGAAGAAAGGGAAGGAAGGAAAAAAATTAAAAGAGGGAGGAAAGGAGAAGAAGAAAGGGAGGAGGAGAGAAGAGGAAAGCCTGCTTATGAAGAAGCTTACGTTCTTCGCTGCTCTGCACCTTCCAGTCAAGTTTCACAGAAGTAGGAAAGGGAAAAAAGGAAGAAAAATAAGGAAAGAAGGGGGGGGGGGAAGGGGAAAAAAAGGAAGGGAAATGACAAGGGTTTCTCCTTTTGTCGGACTCCCTTATAGGCTAACCCATACCTAAAGAATACCCTAAAAAGGAAAAGAAGGAATCCTCAAGAAGAAAAAAATAGGGGAAGGGAGGAAGGAAAAAGGAGAGCTCGGACTTCCGAGTCCTCATAAGTCATCTGTACACCTTGTGCCTGGGAAAAAAAAGGGGGAAAACAAGAAGAGGAGAAAAAGAGAGAAGGAAAAAAAAAAGAGGAAAGAGAAAGAAATCACCTTATAATGTATGGGAAAGGAGTGGGAGAAGCTCCGGACCTCTTCTTGGGATATGGGAAGGGAAGGGAGGGGGGAAGGAGGGGCCTGAAAAAAGAAGGGGAGAAAGGGGGAAAAAGAGGAAGGAGACATTATTATGAGAATATTGTGATTAGGTTGCCTGTTCCGGTGTTACTGGGGGGGGGGGGGGAAAAGAAGGGGAAAGAGTTTGAAAAGGAAGGAGCAAGGAAAAAAAAAAAAGAAAGGAGAAGGGACACTCCTTCTCGGAAGAACAAACAATTAATTCAGATATTCCCTTCAAAAGAACGAAAGATAGAACGGAAGGGAAAAAGGGAGGAAAAAAAAGGGGGGGGGAGGAGGAGGGTCAATCTAAGAGCCTAAGGATTCTGACTTTCCCAATTCCCGCTAACGTCGGGAAAAAGAGGGGAAAAAGGGGGGGGGAAGAAGGATAGCACTGTTTTCGCCTCTAATGGTCATTCAGTGCAAATCCCGCAATTATAAAAGAAAGGGGATGGAAAGGAAAAAAAAGAAAAAAAAAGAGGGGGGGGGGAGGAAAGAGTCGGGGCAGACTACTGGATGAAGTATGGCACTGGGGGGAGGAAGGAGGGGAAAGGAAAAAAGTTGGAAAGGAAAAGAGAAAAGGGGAAAGGAAGGGGGGGGGGGGGTAAGAACGAGCATAACATCCATATTAGCTATCCGAATTAAACTAGGGAGGCAGGAAAAAAGAAGGGAGAGGAGAGGGGTAAAGGGGGGAGGGGGAGAAGAATGTCGATTAAATCGAGTACTACACCCCATTCTGCGTCTATAAACTGGAGTGGGTTGAAAGGTAGAAGAAAAGAAAAAGAAAAGTTCGGGAAAAGGGAAAGGAGGAGAAGGGGAAAAACCCACAACCCACTTCCCTTTAAAGGAAGGGAGAGAAGAGGAAAGGGGAAAATATAAAAGGGAGGGAAAAATGTGAAAAACTACTAATAAGAGATTACTTTCCTGCTGTTCGCGATTTTTCAAGCTCAGGGAGAAGGGAAAAGAGGGGAAAACGGAGGGGAAGAACGAAAGAGAAAAGAAAAAGTCTGCAGTCCTCAAGAAGATCAGGCTACTCTCTGCACAACCGAACTCAAGGTGTTTGTATTTGAGGAGGGGGGAGAGAAAAGAAGAGTTAATGGAGGAGAGAAGGAAAAAAAAAGAAGGGGGAAATGAACGTCGCGTATTGACCCAATCATTTAATTATACACCCCGGCAGAGACGAAGAGATACCAAAGGGGGGGGGAAAGGGAAAAGCACAGAGAAAAAGAGAAAAAAGAAAAGGGGGGAAGAGTAGGGGAGGAAGGGAAGCTCATTAAAACCGCAGTAGCTTGTCATTCAGAGTCTTTTCTAAATGCACGAAAAAGTCGGGGGGAAGGAGGAGGGGGGGAAAGGGGAAATCGGAGAAAGGAGGGGGAGGGGGGAGAAAGAGAAGGGGAGAGCCATGAGAGGGAGTAGCAGTTCTTCTCTACAGGTAAATATACTTGGTGTGACGACGGGGGGGGAGAAAGGAAAGGAAGGAGGGAAAAAAAAGGAGGGAGAAGAAAAGAGAGAGATAGATCGATAGTGCCCAACTGTTTCTGGACGGAGGGGGAGAAGGGGAAGATAAGAAAAAAAAAAAAATTTCCGGAAGGGGAGAAAGAAGGAAGGAAAAAGAGGGAAGGGAAAGAAGAAGGGAGGAAAGGATACAGATTGCAGTCCTCTCGCTGTTCATATTCCTACCCCTCTCTTTAACCCGAAGGGAGAGAAGGAGAAAAAAAGGGGAAGGAAAAGGAATGAGCTTAAAGGGGGGGGAAGGGAAAAAAAATATGGAGTCTTGATCTTTGGTCAAGCTCTTCTTTAGTTTGCGTCTTTGTCTAAGAAGAAAGGGAAAAAGGGAGAGAGGGTCTAAGGGGGAAAAAAGAAGGGGAGGAAAAAAAAAGGAAGAGGGGAGGGGAAGAAATGAATCGCACCCGTCCAAGAAATTAAGGAGTGCTTCGACTTTGTCATCGTTGTGATGAGGTGGAGGAAAAAAAAAGAAAAAGGGCAGAAAGGATGAGGAAAAAAGAAGAGGAGGAGAAAAGAAATTACGGATGAACACTGTCTTGCCGTTTCATTGTTACCCTCTAGAAGAATCAAAGAGTGGGGGGAAAGAGTAGGGGAAGGAAAAAAAGGTTTAATCAGAGAAGGGGGAGGGAAAGAGAAAAGAAAAAGAAAAGGGAGGGAGGAGGGGAGGAGGTAATATCTTCCTCTATGTATTTGTAATGCTTCTGAAGCTCCTGATCCGTCTTAAAGGGACGGGGGGAACATCGGGGAAGAACAGAAAGAAAAAAAAGAAGGAGGGGGAAGAAGGCGAAAAGCCTTTTATAGCGCTGAATGGTTGTTATTCCTCCCTATTTAAATCGAAAGAGGAAGAAAAGGAATGCCTAGGAAGAAGGTAGGGAAAAAAAGAGGGGAAGGCGTATAAACAAAAGAGACTGGCTTATTACCTTCCTCTCTATATTTTACTTATGTCTTCAAGGGCAGGAGACGAAAGAATAAAAAAAAAAAGAATTGAAGAAAAAAAAAAAAAAGGGGGGGGAGAAAAAAAGAAAAGGGCCTTCTGAGGAAGCTTCTTCCACTCCGGCTCCATATCAAATTGAACTCAGCGTCGGTGGTATAGACTGGAAAAAAAAGAAAAAAAGGACATAAGAGGGGAAGGAAAAAGGAAAAGGAAAGAAAGGGACGACTAACATGGCATACTTTATGAGTCTCTTCAGACTCACAGACGTAGAAGGGGGAGGGGGAAAAGGAAAAAATTCGGGGGAAGAAGATAAGAAGAGGGGGGGGAGAGGGAAAAAAAGAAAAGAAACAAGCCCAAGTCCTCTCTGCATCTGAAGGCTCTTTAAAGTTCCGCTTCTGCCTTAATGTGTTCTTCGAGAAGGGGAGGGAGGAAAGAGGAGAGAAAAGGGACCCAGGGGAGAAGGGGAGGGGGAAAGGAAGGAAAAAAGAGAAAAAAGGAGGGGGGAGTAACCCCCGGCACAGGCCTCATCAATATCTCATAATCCTCATTGTCTGCTGCCTCTATGGCTGTAAAAAAAATAAAAAAAAAAAGGGAAGGGAAGGGAAAAGGAAGATAAGGGGGGGGAAGCGGGAACCCTTGTGACCTTCCAGAGATACCCTAAAGGTCATCCCATATCCCAAGCAGAGGGCAAGAAGGAGAAAAAAAGAGGAAAGGGTCTCTAGAAAAAAAGGGGGGAGAGGGAGAAAAGGGAGGAGAAAGGGGGGATGAAAATTGTAGGGTATCCTTCTTTGCTCAAAGTTCACAAGGGTTTCCATGAATGCCTTTATGAGGAGAGGGGGAAAGGGGAAGGGGAAAGTAGAGGAGAGAGAGAAAGGAGGGGGGGGGGGAGAGGGGAAGGGCCGGGGGTTACTGCCCATCATTTTACTTAGGTCTCTGGGAAGGTAGAAGGGGGGAGGGGGGAAGCCGAAAAGGGAGGAAAAAAGGAAGGAAAAAAAAAAAGGAGGGAAGGGAAAAGGAAGGAAAGAGCCCTTCAGATGCAGAGATACTTTTCTGGGAAGGGAGAAGGAAAGGAAAAAAGGCCGGGAAAAAAGAGGAGAAAAAAAAAGGGGAAAAAAAGGAAAAGAGAAAGCCTGTGATTCCTGCAGAGACTCCTAATTATGCTTTTTTACTCTCTGCACTGGGACTAGGAGATAAAAAGGGAAAAATCTCAAAAAAAAAGAAAGGGAGGAAAAAAGGGATTCCATTTGATTATGGAAGCCGGAGTGGGTAAGAATCTTCCTCAGAGGACAAATGGAGAAGGGGGAAGAGGGAGAGGGGGGGGGAGGGAGGAGGCAATCAAGTCCATTCCTAGGGGACTGTGACTGCTTAAGCGAATGCCTTACACATAAGGAAGGAAGAGACGGGGGAAAAAAAAAAAAAAAACATGAAAGGGGGAGAAGAAAGGAAAAAAAAAAGGGAAAAGGGAAAAAGAGGCGAGAAGGGCGTGGATAGACTGTCGATTTATCGGGAGTAAAGACAAAAAGGAGGAAAGAAAAAGGGAAAAAGAAGGTTTACTTCGTTAACCTCCATAGTATAATGCAATGACAGGGAGGGAGAAAGAAGAGGAGGGGAAAAAGGTGAAAAAAAAGAAGGAAATAGGAGGAAAGGAAGAAAGGAAAACTGCCGACAGATTGGGAAGTCATAACGAGCCTATAAGACGACTACATAGGAGTAAATGGGTGGAAGGGGAAAAATTAACAGAGGGGGAAGGGGGGAAAGGGGAGGGAAAAAAAAAGGGGGGAGAGGATATATGGTCCCCCTTTAAACTTGCAGACATTGGTTCATCCGTAAGGGAGGGGGGAGGGAAAGAGGAAAAAGTATGGGGAAAGGGCTGGAAGGGAAGAAAAGGGGGGGGGGGGGGGAAGGGGAAAAAGGGGGGGGAGAAACAGCCAGACACTATGACCAAATCGAATCACTCCTTAATCTTTCTTTGTACGGTGCGAGTAAAGGAGGGAAAAAGGAAAAGAAAAACGTGAAGAACGTGGAAGGGAAACCTTCGCGTTTGACACCATCATTGAAGTAGACAAACCCCAGGCAGAGAAGACAGAGCAAATTGTGGAAAAAGGGAAAAATCCTAGAAAGAAACAAAGAAGAAAGGGGGGAGAAGGAAGGGAGAAAGAGAAAGTAAAGAACCGCCGTAAGCTTGTATTCCTATCTTTTTTTCTAATGCTACTAAAGTCGGGGGACGAGAAGGGTGAGGAAGGAGAAAAATCATGAAATGGGGTAAAAAGAAAGAAGGAAAAGAGGGAAAGGGAAGCAGTCTTCTCCTACAGGTAACGATACTTTGGGTACTCCGTTGTGTGCTATTTACCGGAAAAAAAAAAAACCTAACAGAGAAGATAAGAGAGAGAAGGGAGGGGGGGGACGGAGTGGCGAAGTAATTAGCCACCACGGCGTGCCCCAATTAGCTTTACCTGGTAGGAAGGAACAGAGGAAGAAAAAAAGACTCATCGAAAGAGAGAGAAAGAGAGGAGGGAAGGAGGGAGGAGGGTATATTCCTACCCTCTCGTGAACCCGACTTTATTAGCCTTGCAAAAACCGAGGAAAGAGGAAGGGGAAAAAAAAAACTGAGGAAAGGAGGAGAAGGGGGGAAAAGGGGGAAGATGATTGTAGTTGCGTCCTTGTCTAAGAAGAACTTGAACATTTAGCCTATGTCGGATATGCAGGGGTGTACGAAGGAGGGAAAAAACTATCTAAAAGAAGAGTTAGGGGGGGAGGAAGAAAGAAAAGAAGGAGGGAGGCGATTTGGTCATCGTGTCTTTCTTTTATTCGCCACTCCTCACCTACACCACCTTGAGTAATGGGGGGAAAAAGTGAGGGGAAAAGAGGAGAAGGGGAAGGAAAAAAGAAAAAGAAAGACGAGGAAAACTGGCGGCCGTTTCCAGGGTGGACCATATATAAGAATCCCGCCGCTTTCAACTCTTCTGGGAAGGGGGGAAAAGAAAAAACAGAAAGGGGTCTGGGAAAAGAGAGGGGGAGAAAGAGGAAATAGAGGAAGAGAGGTATTTGTATATGCCTGCGGGAATCTCCTGAGCCGTCCCTGAGGAGGGGGGAAAGACAGAAAAAGGAGAAAAAAAAAAAAAGGAGGGTGTACAGGAGTGTTATCTCCTATGCTAACCCACTCCCTTTGTGGGAAGCGAGGGTTGGGGAGAAAGGAGGGGGGGGGGGGGGAAGAGGGTAAGGAAGCAAGGCGAGAATATGCTCCGTGCGTTTCTGCCTCCCTCGTTTAATTCTCGAGGCGAAGAGGGAGGGGAAGGAGGAATACAAAAAAGGAAAAGGGGGAGGAGGGAAAGGGATCAGCATCCGAACCCCAGTGCCCTACTTTCAATCCATTAGTCTTCCCGACTCTTGAGAAAAAGGGAAAAGGGGGAAGGAGGTAAAAAAAAGAGGGGGAAAAAGTGGGGAGAGTTGGCACGGATGACCCCTTATTAGTCGAACAGGTGATTCCTTTTCCCAGGGAAGGAAAAGAGGAAAAGACTCACAGGAAGAGGAAAAAAGAAAAAAAAAAGAGGAAAGGAGTGTACGTTATTCGCTGCTCGGCAGCCTTCCAGCAAGTTGTCACATGCCTTAGAACTGTCCCCCAGCCAAGTACACTAGAGGAGAGGGGGGGGAGAGGGGGGTGAGGAGAAGGGAGGAAAGGGGGAGGAACGCCCTGATAAGGCTATCCCCATACCTAAATAATACCCTCCAGATACCTACGTCAAATGATTGGGCAAGGAAAAAAAGAAAAAAAGAAGAAATCATGTAGAAAAGGGAGAAAGAAAAAAAACACCAACCAACCCCCCCCCCCCCCCCCCCCCCCCCGAGAAGAAACCAAAAAAAACAAAAAAAAAAAAACCCCAAGAAAGAAAAAACAAAAAAAGAAAAAAAAGAAAAAAAAAACACCCAACCCCACCCCCCCCCCTCCATAGGCATCTGGACACCCTTTGACCTTTAAGCCAAGAAGGAGAAAAGAAAGAGGAAAAGGAAAAACTCTTCCCAGGGAAAAAAGAGGGGGGAAAAGAGAAAGGGAACAGAGGCTTGGGCTCAGGGATGACCTTGTATATGGGTAATCCTTCTTTGCTAAAGGTCAAAAAGGGGGGGGGGGAAGGGGAAGGAAGAACGCTCAGTGAAAAAAGAGGAAGGAAAAGGGAGGGGGGGGACGGGGCCAATCATTTGACGTCGGTATCTGGGGCGGGTATTCTTTCGTATGGGTATAAGAATGAGGAAAGGGAAGGGAGGTAGGAAGGAAGGGAGAAAAAAGGAAAGAGACCAGCAGATTCAGAGAGCTTGGGCTTGGGGGACAGTTCTAAGCATGTGCAAACTTGCTGGAAGCACTGAAAAAAAGAGAAGGAAAGGGAAAAAGAAGAGTCAGGGAGGGGGAAGGGGGGAAAAAGATGAAATGGGTGGAAGCTGCCTTTGACTAATGGATATCACCTTTTCGACTCCCTAAGGGGTCAATTCAGCAAAGCAGAAAGAGGAGAAAAAAAAGGAGGTCGAAAGGGAAAAAAAAAAAAAGGGGGGAAGGGGAGTGATGGAGCACGTATTGGAAGAAGCTTCCTCAGAATGACCCTGTATTTATCCAGTCGGTGCAAGACAAAAGGGGGGGGGGATGAAAAAAAAAAAGAAAAAAAGAAGGGAGAGAGAGAGACGGTTAATACGCCCGTCTCTTTTGTTTTATACGCCAAAGGAGAAAGGAAAAAAGAGGCATGGAAGGGGGGGAAAAAAAGGGAAAAGCGGGATACGCCCCCCATTCAGCGGCTATAAAATGGATTGGTTAGCATAGGGGGAAAAAAAGGGGGAAAAAAAGGAAAGGGGTGAAGAAGAGGGAGGGGAGAAGGGTAAAAAAACCCATCGTCCCTTTAAATACTGGCTCTTAGCTGAAGGGAAAAGAAAAAAAACGAGAAAAAGGGGGGGAAGGGAAAAGAAAAAAAAAGGAAAAGAGGAAACAGGACGGGCTGTTCGAAGATTTATTCAGCGCAGAGATGTTGCACAAGCGTGGAATCTTCTATAGGGGGGGGAAAAAAAAGAAAAACCTATAAGAAGAAGGGAAAAAAAAAAATCGGAAGTAAGAAAGAAGATCATGCACTCTCTGCACAACAACTCCAGTTGTTTTGTATGGGACAGGAGGGGGAGGAAAGGGGAGGAAAAAGAAGGAAAAAAAAAAGGAAAAGGGACTGCCTGCCATATCTTAGATAGACCGTCGCTATTGACACAAGACAGGGGGAAAAGTTCTGAAAAAAGAAAAAAAAAAAGAAGGAAAGACTGAAAGCGACAGGAAGAATGGCAGCTTCCTGGATCCGTTAAGCTCATAAATACCGCAGTAATCTTTAGGCAGAGCGGTGGGAGAAGGGAGGGAAGGAAGAACAAGAAAAAAGGGGAAAGGGAGGGGGTATATCGGGAGCTATCTAGATGAGTTCCGCTGATAGGGATTAAGCAGGTCTTCCAAAGAGAAAACAAGGGGGAGAGGTGTCTATAGGGAAAAAAGAAAAAAAAAAAAAAAGGGAGGGGAGGAAAAGAGAGATTAGATCGATAGTGCATTTTATGGACTGGGGCGAAGGGAAGAAGAAAAAAGGGGGAGGGGAAAAAAAGAGAAGAAGAAAGAGAAGGAAAAGGAGACACAGGGGGGCAGTCTGCTCGCTTTCCTCTTCGAACCCTCTCGTTAACCGACTTTAGTAGCCTGGAAAAAGGGGGAGAGGGGGAAGAAAAGGAAAAAGTCACTCAAAAAGAGAGGAAGAAAAAGAGGAGGAATGGAAGAGGTGGAAGTCTTCTTTAGTTGCGTCTTTGTCTAAGAAGAACTTGAACAATTTAGTGCTAAGGGCTGAGAGAGGAAGGGGGGAGGAGACGCGAAGAAGGGAGGGAGAAGGGCTGGTCAGACGTGAATCGCACCCGTCCAGAAATTAAGGAGTGCTTCGCTTTTGTCATCGTGTCATGGGAGGGGGAGACAGAAATGTTGGGGAAAGGGAAAAAGAGAGGCGTAAAATAATCGCAACTGAGTCCTTAGGGATTATAGTCTCCCTACCTTACGGATGAACAAGGGGGGGGGGAAGGGGGGAAAGGGGAAAAGAAAAGATTGGGGGAAAGGAGGGGGGAAAAGAAGAAAGAGAGAGGTAGTCGGCTTCTCCTCGTCTATGACTTCCAATCTGTCCGCAGTCTTCGTCATAATCTGGCCTCTAGGAGGGGGGGGGGGGGAGAAGAATGAGCCAAAAGGGGGGGGGGAAGAAAGGAAAAAAGAGGGAGGGAACGAGGCAAATTCTGTTGACCTGTCGGTTTATCTCTATCTAACCCCTCCCTTTTATAGCCGGAGGAAGGGGGGGGGGAAAAAAAAAACCTGAGGGAAAAAAGGAAGAGTAGGAAAAAAAGAGGGAGAAGAAGATAATGGTCATGCGTATAAACAAAAGAGACTGGCGTATTACCCGTCTCTCTATATTCTTATGGAGGAAAGGGGAGAGGGGGCTTGGGAGAAGAAAAAAAAAAGAGTGATAAGTACGGGTCCTTCTGAGGAAGCTTCTCCACTCCGGCTCCACTAATAAAGGAAGAAAAAAAGGGGAAACATATCCAGAAAAGGGGGAAGGGAAAAAAAGGGGGGGGAGAGACTTAGTCCATTGCCGAGCTTACCATGCATACTTAGTAGTCTCTCAAGACTCACAAAGGGAAAGGGGAAAAAAAGAGGAATGACTAAAAAGGGAAAATGGGGAGAAAGAAGGAGAAAGGGAAAAAAGAACAAGTCTCTCTGCATCTGCAGGCTCTTTTGAAGTGCCTCTTCTGCGAAAGGGGGGGGGGAGAAATATGAAAGGAGAAAAGGGAAAAGAAACAAAGACAGACGGAAATGATTGGGCAGTAACCCCTGCACAGTGCCTCATCCAATTCGCAGAAGAGAAGGGGGAGAAGGGAGAAGGGATCCTGGAAAAAAAGGAAAAGAGAAAAAAAAAAAGGAAAGGGGAACAGACAAGGGCATCCCATAGACCACAAGATGTCTGATCTTCCCCACTCCTCTTTCCCATACCTATAGGTTATGGAGGTATATAGAGAAGAAGAAAAAGGCCTTAGAGGGGGGGGGGAAAAAGAAGGAAAAAGGGAGAAAGGGAAAAAGGGGGGAAAGTCCTATGGCTCGGACGTCCGAGAGATTACGGCGTATCGCTCAGTCCCTGGAAATGGGGGGTGAGGAGAAAGGGGAAAAGGAAAAAAAAAAAGCAAGGGGACGGGGGAGAGGGGGAGGGTATATTTAGGTATTGGTATAACCTTCTCCCGGGCGTCCGACAACAGGAGAAGAAAGGGGGGAGGAAAAGGTCAAAAAGGAGAAAGGAAGAGGAAGAGAGAAGGGGCTTTGGGTGGAACAGTTTCTAAGGCTTTGGCAAACCTTGCTGTAAAGGCTGGAAGGAAAAAAAAAAAGGCGGAAAAAAAAAAGAGAAGGAAAAGGAAAAAAGAAGTGGAGGCAAGGTAAGCCGGCACTTGTACTACGTAT
>Ga0179593_1690914_pt1 | contig 10925 bp, 18 predicted proteins | sample CZODoug2_1_08_16_FD_185931 | JGI IMG/M metagenome (GOLD analysis project Ga0179593, IMG submission 185931) | Vadose zone soil fungal communities from Angelo Coast Range Reserve, California, USA - CZODoug2_1_08_16fungal (PacBio error correction) | ecosystem: Environmental > Terrestrial > Soil >...
TTTTAGAGCCAGTGAGCGGAAGGGAAACCGAAATCAAAATCTTGTGGGGGGGGGAATGAAAAAAAGTGGGGTCCGGGTGGCATTCACCAGATGAAACAGTTTTTCGCATGGTAGTTGCAATTGCAAAAAGGGAAATCACAGGATGGACGAGGGGATTTCTTTGGAATTCGGGGGGAGTCTTGAAGGAAGACCAGAAAAAATTATGGTCATTCCACACATCGGACATCTTGTGTATATGTCTTGGTGGGGGAAGGGAAGGAGGCGGGATGGGGAAATAGACGAGCTAGGGAGGGTGGGGAGAAGAAATAGAGCTCGACCGATGGGACCTCTGCTGAGGGAAACTCGAAGGTGTGAAGGGGTTGGGGGGTTTGAATCAACTCCGCGAAAAACGTTTGTAAAGAACTGAAGGTATTCTCGACCCAGGTCCTCCTAAAATGCTGGGGAGGGCAAGTGGAGGCAAAGTGAGGATGGGAGAAAGAGCGCCCTACGCCACATGTTCACCTCTACGCCGTCTTGTTTGGAGGAATACCAAAGTTCTGGTGAAGGGGGGAGGCTGAGGAGAGGGGACTGGCGTGGGTTAGAACCCGGGCGTAGAAGGTTCGGGGGGGGAAATCGACGAAAAACGGACGGGTCCAGCCTTCTTACATTTTTTGAGGTTGTTTCGCCTGGGTGAAGGTGCCCCATCTGGAAGTGGGAATCGGGGTGGACTTTCAACAACAAAGAAATCCGCGTGGAGAAAGTCATCGCAAGGCTGGAAAAAGAGGGCGAGATGGAAGCCCCATACTTTGACTTAAAGAGCCGACGAGGCTCGGGCCCGGGCAAAAAAGAAAAAAAAGGAAGAACAGTCACACGGAATGGAAGCAAAATGAGGGGTTTGGACATTGCCCCTGTGCTGGGATGGGAAAAAGGGAAGGTGGCTAACGCGCTGATGACGCCAACTCCTGTTGGGAACGGAACCAACACCCTTTACTCCAGCTGATACCGAAAACTCCCGCAAGTCAGCAGACAACAGAAGAAGCAGGAGACCCGGGATATTTGCAGAACGATCGCAGACTTGACCCGTTTGGGAGCCGGTAAAACCTAGAGCCCACTCTGAAAGCCGAAAACAAAAGAGCTAAAATCGAGAAAAGGAAAAGATTGTCGGGGAAAAAAAGGGAGGGGGGGTTTAATCTCCCATTTGGCAAGAAATCGTCGAAATGGAAAAGGGGACGGCCTTCAATTCCCCAGCGAATCCATAGGTATTGGGGAGAGGGTCGAGGCGGCAAAGGGATGTTAGGAAGTCTCACCTTTAAGGGAACAGTAATAGAGTCCTCCTTTCCATTAAGGAGCGAATCCTCCCGATGGAGTCAAAGGGATCCGCATATTCCAAAAGTTCAAATATCAACCGAACGAACTGCTCTCGGGTACGAGGTCGTTTCGTCTTGCTCGAAAAAAAATTCAAGGGGGTTAGCGTGAAGGGTTAAGAACCGATTCTGCGTAGAAACATGAGTTCTTCTCAGAGGTAAAACGTGGTCCCCTCCGCGACGTCGAAAAAAAAAGAAAGAGGGACAAATTCCGGGAAGAAATGTACTTCCCTCACGATGGACGCTATGAGAAGGAAAGAGGGGGGTGCTGTTCCAAAAAAGGTCAAAACGGCAAAGGTTTCACCTTTCGGGCGTAACGGCAAGAACAGAAGAGGGGGAGGCCGGGGGATAATCGAAAGAGAAAAGTGGGCGACCCATCCGCGAGCGAGTTGTTTAACTCGGTTGGCCAAAAAAAATTGGAACCTGATAAGTGGAGTAGGGAATCCTGAAAGTCTAAACGATGCCGCTAGGTGATAGAACAATCCATTAAAATCAGGAAAATTGTTTTGTATCTTCTGGTAACCATGAAGAAGGGAATAGACTACGGAGAGGTGCGGAAACAAAAAGAGTGGCCAGTCGTGCTTTGGTTGAACGTATTTAGTCGCAAACGCCACCAACGGGCGCGGTATTTCCAAATTCCCTTGTTGAAAAAGAAAAAGGGACGGGCTGATCTTCCGTTCCAAGGGATATGGCTGCTTCCATATGGGCCAAAGAGCGAAAAAAAAAAGGGATTAGAAAGAGAATTCTAAGGAAAGAGGGGAGCAATGGTTGGAAATCCCTATATAGATAGATGCTACAGGCTTCAAACCGGTCACTAAACTAGTAAGCGAAAAACGAGAAAGGGATGTGGCGTTCAGAAGAAAGGAGCGAGGGAGCGCTTGAACAAGCACTCCTGGACAATCTGAACTTTGTGGGGAACCTCGGGGAGAGAGACGAAGGGCTTATTCCGGCTACAGAAGCTAAACTCCAGGAACGGAGGAGGGGAGAAAGGGGCTGGATTCCAAATCGAGGAAAGGTCTCGCCTGTGAAAAAGCCCAAAAACGAGGGTATCAGAAGTTTTACAATGATTGAAAAAGAAATTAAGAGAGCGCGCTGTGAGGGGTAACCTATCTATTGCCGTTTTGATATCGCTCATACGGAACCAAAGGAGATTGGGACTTTTTTGACGAAACTCCCATTTTCCAAGGCCAAAAAAAAGTTGAAAAAAACGCACCACCGCTCTGCCTTTGAAACCGGAGCGGACTGCCACTCGTCCGGGATCTGATTTTGATGCGCCAAAGGGCTGGGGAAAAAAAGCCTGGTGAGGGGAATCTGAGAGAGTTCTTCTCCACCTAACTGGTATTAAGAGGGACTCTACTCTTGCATGAAGGAGGGGGAGTCAAAAGAGAGAGGACGCCTTCCGCAGGCCCGAAAAGGACGAGGCATCTTCCGAATCAAAGGGCCGGTAATATGCGGGACAAAGGGGACTTTTGCCACAGTGCGGGGAGCACGAGTCCGAGGGAGGGTTTCCGAGACTCAGGCTACAATGAGTGAATAAAAATCAGGAAGGAAGTCAACTCTCTATGAATGTTCCAAAGTTGGCGCGAAAGAAAACGAGGAAAGAACGGGGACCTTCCCTAGGGGTTCACGAAAAGCGCACCCCTCAGGCGACGAGGAAGGGGGGAAATTGCCAAAAGGGGAAGGGCAACTAAACTCAAAACATTCTCACTCGAGGTTCGATATCTTGCGCTGGGTCACCTGTCAGGGTTGCGGCTCGCCGTGGTCAAAGAACGCGGAGAAAAAAAAGAAACTGAACGTCTGACTATCGGTCTTTACACCGGAGAACTGAAGGAGAAAGAAAAAGAGGGGTACCGTCTTGGGCTCTGATCCTTTGTCTGCAGTTTTAACGGTCTCAAGGGGCCTGGAAAGCGGGAGCGTGAAAAAAAAAAAAGGAAAGGAGGGCGGGGGTCCCTCAGCGAGTTAGCCCGCAGAGGTTGCAAAAATCTAAAAAAGGGGAGGAGGGGACGATTGGTTTGATGCTGGTTGTGACTGGTCTTGAAAGGGTGGGAAAAGGGCAGGGGAGGGGACATCGTCGGCTATACCGGATAAGTCAAATTCATCGACAGGAAAGAGGGAAGACTTGCCCTTCGATTACTTCTACCAGTCGAAGATGTGGGTGAAGTCCAACCCGATCCACCTAAAACAAGACCTGACAAAAAGGGGGAGGAAAGCCAGCAAAACGAAGGGACAGATTCATGGAAAGAGGTGAGGCACAGGGGACTGCGGATAGAACTCGGCGACTCTAGCGAGCTAAGGGACAAGAAAGGCTAAGAAAGAACGGAACGGGTAAAAAACCTGGAACCATAACTTTCGTTTGACGTGGAAGAAAAAGTTGAAGGATCTCCAATCCAGAAAAGTCTTATAGACAGCGGGTCTTCTGGGCTCGGGAAGTCAATCGATCGCGCACATACAGCACGTCCAGTGGCGGGGAAAAGGAGGCAGGGATTTCCGACTCTAATAAGAATTGCCGCACGTACAATCAGGACCAAGAATAAGGAAAAAAAAACGAACCACAAAGATGTTCGTTTTGCCGCGAGTCCGAGGTCGAAGCAGGCCACCTATTCTTAAGCCCCTAGCGAAGGGGGGCAGATGGAGGAACATGACACCTATCACAAGATTTGGACGTTGCATTAGGACGGCAAAAGGGGTAAAAGGGTTCAAAAGGAGGCTTATTTCCAAGAAAATAGGTACAGAAAAAAAAAATGGGAAAGTAAAATCAACAGGTCCATAAAGGAAAAGTCACGGTGAAGCGCCATGGTGCGTCACTCCTCATCGCGGTACTGGAAAACTAAACTTCTGTCAAGGGGGTGAAAGCGCAACAAAAAAACCTCGCCTACAAATGGGCGCCATATTTTCGAGGCAGACTCCACCGGCGCGAGGGAAATCAAAAAAAAAAAAAAAAAAAACGATGAAAAGAGAGAGGGCTGGATTGTCATTCAGCAGCTGGGCGGGCCAAATGGGCGAACTAATTGAGGGGTGAGTGGAAGCTCATCACCAAGAAGTACATCGAACAGGGGGAAAAAAAATGAGAAGGGGGGGGGGGGGCAGCCAATTGCTCCAAGGTCACGTGCGGCGGGGGGGGGGGGGGGAAGGGGAAAAAGTTCTTTCATTAGTCCGTTGAATAATCCCTCCCAGGAAAGCGGGGAAAAGAAAAAAAAGGAAACTTCAAGCGGCCCTCTTGTAGATTAAGGTCGCGGGAGGTGTTTTTCATAAGAAGTGCGAGTTGAAAAAAAAAAGCTTCAAATAGGGCCCTTCGCGAAGATGGGGGTGGAAAAAACGGAGTCCTCCTAGCCAAGACGACATCGGGACGGTGTGGTGTAATCCTCGCGACAAAAGAAAGGTTGTGAGAGGGGGAAGATGGTCTGGCGCTCTGGCAACGACACCGGGAAGGATTGAAAAAGGGAGACAAAAGAGGGGCGTGTGTCCTTGGCGTCCAAATCGATTGAAAGCCCCGACTCAAACCGAGACCGCTCCGCCGTGCTTGGAATCGGGGGGGTCAAGAAATCCGCGCAAGTTCGGGCCAGTGGTTTAGTCGTCGTCGAAAGGCCGTCGGCAGCTCGCGGGTCGCCGATATTGCGGGGCCGTAGGAAGAAGAGCCTTGGCGCTCACCCTGAAATGTATAATCTTCGAATCGGGAGTGATGGAAGAAAGAGGGTGAGCCCCAGCTGGAATAGGTGATCGGGTGGGGGGAACCCTCCCATAGCGATTGGTATATAAGGGGGGTCAATCTTTCAAGGCTTGGCAGGGGGAGTAGGAGGAGACCCATGATTTGACTTAACGGTATCGGGCGCAGACCCGGCGCAAAACTTCGGCATAAGGCAAAAGGGGATTGCAAACCAAAAATCGTTGGGGAAGGGGGGAGGAGCTGTTTGGAGTAGATGCAACCGAAAACGAGGCAGTGGCTACTCGCTGAGAAACAGCTGTTTTGTGAGAAAAAGGAAAATAGGAAGTAGAATCCTACCGTTTAAACTGCTAAACAAGCTCCGCAGAGAGGCAAGATGGACCATATAAGAAAAGTGACTGACTCAGACTCTGCTTAGACGAACGATCTTCCAAGGGGCCAAAGGGGGGCAGGTCGCGCCCGTTATCCCAGACAACGCCCGGACCAGGGGTCGGGGAGACCCCACACATCGAAAGCCGGGGGCCGAGCTTACGGGTAGGAAAATGAGTGGATTTGGGGTGGTGTGGGTGTCAAATAAATAAAAGGTGTGCCAAGAAGAAATCGAGCAGAGGAAAAGAACTGCGCGGGAAGGTCACAGCCTTGGAGGGGCGAGCCAGGGTAATTGGCAAGAATTAAGGGGAAAAGCTCAAGAAGTGGCGGGGGCGAAGCCTGGCACTCGCTTAACGCGGAAACAATGCGAGCAGCGGGGAAAAAACTGAAGAAAGGATTAAAATCATATTCCGGGGGAATGTCGGCCTATGTCGCAGTTAAGCAGTGCAACGCGTAGAGGGAAAGGCCAAAGGGCAATGGGGAGGGCGGTCCGTTGAACGAGTTCGGGAAGAAATGCTGCGCGGGGCGAAAAAGTTGCCGATGGCACTCACTCGACTCAAACTCCAGCGTGGATTAACGGGATGAAACTTAGAAAAACTCCAGTCTTCTTCTCGAGCATTCCAGGCGTTTGAATTAAAAAAAAAAAATGGAAACAAAAGGTCCGGGTGTTCGTCGGGCGTCCATAAAAAGCCCGAAAGCAGGGACTGGGGGGGGGGGGGGAATTGAACCGTAGAGAGATATTCGAAAAACGGCAAAGAGAAGCATGGTGTCAAAAAAAAAAAAGCGAAGAGTGAATTAAACCTGAAATCTTGAAGATTGTAAAAACGGATCGGAGGGGTGCAACGTGAAAGAGCGAGAAGAGGCACTTGTTGTGGAAATCGCAACCACCATTGGGAGAACACAGGGGGGGGGGTGTTGCAGGACGGTACCGGGGAATAAGAAAAGCAGGGATGGCTTGAAAAAGGTCCTTTGTGCTTGTTTGAATCGGAAAAGGAAAAAATTGGCTCATGGAACGCCCCCCGGGGGGAGAGTCAGGAGCGATTCCTTGAGGGTAGTGAGTGGGGGAGAAATCCATTAAGCATAAGGAGAGGAGAGTCGTGATTGAATACTTCAATGGGGTTAAGGCGGATCTCTCAACACAAGGAAAGTATGAAAATATATATTCTAAAACGGGGGATATTGGAATCCCAGAAAGCCACCTTGGTGGGGCAGAAAAACATCATAAATCAAGGGTAGAATTAAGAGGGATGCGAAGGGGGATGAGGGGGGGGGGGGGTAGGGGAGGGGCGGGAACGAAGAAGTAGGGGGGAGGATGGAGAGTAGGAGGAGGGAGGGGAAGGGCCGCATGGTAGAGAGTACAGGGTAGAAAGAGTGGAGGAGGAGGAAAGAGGAATGCAGGGTTGGATCCCGGGAGGGGTGAAGGGGGGAGGGGGGGGGGGGGGTGAACAAGGAAAATATTGGGGGTAGGGGCGCGAGCGCGGAGGGCGGGGATAAAATGACTGGTTGGTGAGGGGAGGAAGAGAGGGACGGGGGGGGTTAGGGAAAGAGAATTGCGAAGGGGGAGGAGGTGGGGGTGGGTGGAAAAGGTGGTAGTAGGTGACGAAGACAGGAGGAGGGCGGGAGGGGAGAAGAGTAGGCAGGAGGGGGGGGGGGGGGGGGGTAGGTGGAAAAGTGGGTCAGGAAGAGAAGAAAGTGAGGGGGCGGGTGGTTGTAGGGGAGGGGGTAGAGGGGTGATGAGGCGGGGGGCTGTAGGTGGTGTGTGAGGGGGGGAGAAATGCGTTCTGTAAAAAGTGGAGAGGGGGGAAGGCGATTGGGGGTTGGGCAGGGGAGAATGGGGATGGTAACGAGGTGGGCTTGGAGAGAGAACGGGGTCAGGGGGGGAGTTCAGCGAGTAGTGGGGATGTAAGGGGGGTGTGGAGGAAAAGGGGGAGGGGGGTGAAGGGAAGGTGGTGGGTGAGGGGGGGTGGGGAAGGGGGCGGATGCTGAAGTGAAGGGTATGGTGGGAGCGCATAGTGGTGGGGGGTGAGGGGGGGAGGGAGGCAGGGCTGAGGGGGAAGGGGGAGGGGAGAGTGGGCGAAGGAGGTGGGGGGAGGATGCGGAGGGGTGTGGGGCCGAGAGAGGGGGGGGTGGGGGGCGGGGAAAGGAGCGTAGTGGATGGATGGAACGTGGGGGGGGGGGAGGTGTGCGCGTGCGGGGGGAGGGGAAGAGAGAGAGAAGGAAGAGAGGCTGAGTGGGGTGGAGGGGGGGGGGGGGGGTGGGGTGGGGTATGGGAGAATGGAGAAGCGGGGGGGGGCAAAAAGGGAAGGAGAGAGGAAGGAAGGAACGGGTGGGGCACGGGTGTAGGGGGCGGGGGGGAGAGGGAGGGGAGGGGGTGGGAGCTAATATGGTGAAAGAGGAAGAGGGGATGAGGAGTGGGAGTTGGGAGGGGAGGAGCGGGATGGGAGGGGTATGGAGAAGAGGGGATTCGGGGTGGGGAGGGGGGGGGGTCGGGGGGGAAAAATACTGCAGGATTGTAGGTGAGAGAGTGGGGACAGGAGGGGGTGGGGATGAGTGAGTATGTGGGGTTGGGGGGGGGGGGGGGGGGGGGGTGAGGGCGGGGGGTGGGAAGGGGTTGTTGGGGCGGGTGTGAGAGGGGGTTTAAAAGGCAAGAGGAAGGAAGAAGGGGGTGTGGGGTGTTGGGAGGCGTGGGAAATCTGGGGGGGGGGTGGGAGAGGGGGGGGGTAGGTGGGGGACATGGATGGGTGAGGGGGGGGGAGAGAGGGGGAGGGGGGGGGCGATGGGGAGGTAGGGGGTGGAGGGGTAGGTAGAAGAAAGAAAGGATGGGAGGGGGAGGAGGGGGTGGGGGGGAAAAGAGGGAGAGAGGAATGGGCGAGGGTGAAGCTGAGGGGGAGGGTGAATGGGGAAGATCGGTGGGGGAGGAAGAGAGGTCGCAATGGTGAGTGGAAAAAAAGTGGGGAGGAGGCGGAGCCGGTAAGGAGGGAGGGGTTGTGGGTGGGGGGGAGGTGTCACGGGGGAAGGGTAAGACCGGGATGAGGGGGAGAGGAATGGTGGGAAGGTGACGTGGAGAGGGTGAGCGTAAAGGGGCGGCAGTGAGTAGGATGGCAGAGCGACTGTGGGTGACATTGAGAAGACAATTCACTGGTAAAGAGGATTTACAACCAAAACCTTTAAAAGATTAAAGGGGGGTTTCAAGCCATCGCCGTGAGCCCTCCGGGTTCGGGGAAAGAATAAAAGTGCTCGAGAGAAAGAGTTGGAAAGGAAAAATCTGGGGCCCTCGTCTCTGGTTAAGGGGAGGAAGAGGAAGGGGGGGGCCGGTTTTAGCAATTTGGAACTATGAAACGCGGGGGGGGGGGAGGAAAAGCTGAAATGGGGGGGGGGGAAGGAGGAAAAAAACTCTCGAACTACTTTGGGGGATCTGACCTCTTCGGACGGTCAAAAAAAAAGCTGTAGAAAAAGGGGACGGACGTCGCGTAAATGTGGTAATTTAACGGAGGGGGAAAAAATGGGGAAAACAGCGGCCCCGCCAGGGGGCTCTGTATATTCGCATAGTAGCCGCGGAGGAGGGTAAGGAGAAAAAAAAAGTAAGTGGCCAGCTAGCGATTCTGAGTCGCGTGTTTAGCAAACAGAGTTTAGAAAAAAAAGATATCAAAATGTCGGCTCTTCCGAAGACTCTAAAGGGGAAAAATGAAAGAAAGAAGTGTCCAGTATGTCTCTTATTAAGCCGTATCTCTTGCACTGCGGGGGTAAACTTTGCATTTAAGATGATCAGCAATGCCTTCATGTATTGAAAGAAAAAAAAGTCGGCCGTTGGAAACAGTTGGCCGGGGAGTCGGGCGTGAAAGAAAAGAATTGGGGTTGTCCCTTCTCTAAAAGGGAGAAACGGAAAAAAATTTTCAATTCGCCTCCGAAAAAAGTGGAAGGCTAACACTCTCGATGTAACTTTTTCGTCAATTGTATTCTAGAAGGCTTCTGGGGAAAAGACAGGCTTCCGGGAGAAAACTCTTCTGCAGTAAGCACCCCTTTCTTTAAAAAACCCTGGAGGGGGGCCAAAGGGATGACAAAATCATCATCAAAATTGGGGGGGGGTGAAGTTCAAAAAGAAAAAGAAATACTAAAAGGGTATAGAAAGAATAGAGGTCATCGGATTCTTCAGATTTTAAGGAAAGAAAAAAGTTTGAAAGGGGGAGAAAAAGTGCGCCAATGGCAAAGTCCGATCTCATGGGGGAATTCGAGGTTGAGAGATCTGGGGGGAAGAAAAAAAGAAACGGGAGGAGAAGTGTAGCCTGGGTTTGGAAGAACTTGGCTGAGCTTCTGAAGTCATGAGGGGGGGGAGGCAGTGAAAGGGGGTACGAAGGTTCCTTCGTCTTCAAAAAAATATATCTTGGCGGCAGGCGAAAAGTGCTCGCTGTTTCAAAAGAATTGAGAAACTTCAGTATGCAGATGTCACAAGGGAGTTTCATGGGGGAAGGGGGGGGGGAAAAGGCCTGTTGTGAGGAAAAGTGAAGTGCTGGACCATGACGTCTCTGAACTTTGAGGAGAGACTGGGAGAAGGAAAATGGGGATCGACAATCGGTAACAGACGAGAAGGGGACATGTCTACGGGCATTCGAGATGGGGCGTCTAAACCGATTGCGTCAGTCGCACCAAAAAAAAAAAACACAAACAAAAAAAGGGGGGTCTATGCCGAGCTGGGGCAAAGTCAACGAGGACGGAAAAAAAAGAAAAAAAAAGCAACTGAAAGAAAGAGCGCTCAGGAGGAGCTCGCATAGGCTGGGCAGGGAAGAAAAGCAAGAAATGCTTGAAAGGAGGGAACTAAAAAATGTAAGGTGACACTTAAACCGCGGAAAAATTAATGTAAAGGCCCCTACGCCAAAGAGAATATGGACTGGCCCGTAAATCCCCATCCTTTACGTGCGGGAAAAAATCGATAAAGGGGGGGAAAATTGAGGGGGAAGAAATGTTCCGATCGCTTGTCTCTCGAGAGGCGTAGTAGGAAAATTGGGGCTCTTTTTCTTAGCTTTTGAGAGAAAAACTGGAAAAGGGAAAAAAACGGAAATACAAGCACGCAAGTCACTAGCCGGTCATTCGAGGGGGTAGGTGGGGGGGGGGGGTTTTGGTTGGGTGGGGGGGGGGGGGGGGGGACTTAGGAAGAAGGAAAAGGGGACCGACTCAAAAAGAGTATCAGGGGGCTGATTAACAAAAAACACTTCATCAAAGCATGAAAAAAAGATGGGGAAAGAATCCCGGCATAAGAAATTGCCGAAGCGGCAAGAGGCACTGAAGAACAAAATGAAAAGAAATTAAGAAAGACCAGAACTGCGACCGGCGAAACCAGAGAACAATTTGAGGAGACCCTAGACCCTAATTTAAAATAGGGGGAGCTTGAGAAAGGGAGTAAAACTCGGCAGCCGGATGCATCAGAAGAACTAATAAAACGACCATCGCAGGGGAAAGAAAAAAACTACCTGGAGAGGGAATCGGGAATGCATAAACAATCAGAAAAAAAATTCGTTCGCCAGAATTTGAGTGGGTGGGGGAAGGTGCAGAGACAA
>Ga0179593_1727469_pt1 | contig 10925 bp, 13 predicted proteins | sample CZODoug2_1_08_16_FD_185931 | JGI IMG/M metagenome (GOLD analysis project Ga0179593, IMG submission 185931) | Vadose zone soil fungal communities from Angelo Coast Range Reserve, California, USA - CZODoug2_1_08_16fungal (PacBio error correction) | ecosystem: Environmental > Terrestrial > Soil >...
GGAAGGGGAAAACTTGGTAATCGGGAGGGAGGTGGCTGTGGTCTACCGAAAAGCAAACAGATGAGAAGGAAATCCTCGCATCACTATGAGGGCGACACCCTGCTAACATAGGCGCGATCATCTGGCCCCATAACACGACGCGTTATAGAGACCGGAGGAAGAGCGTGCTGAAAGAACTACTTTTCTAGTCGAGAGGAGATAGGGCTTCATCAAGAATTCAGAACGTGGGGGGGGAAAAGAAATAAATTGTCGGCTTTGCGGGCATCCGCAGAGAGGGGGTTCTCCCAAATCAAGAGAAGATAAGTCGAAGCAGCGCCCTGAACGGGGATCAGGACGGGGGGCGAGAGGATGAATCGATTGTTGGTCGCGATCTAGGGGAAAAAAGGGGGAATCATCTCATCTCCGGGAGCGAGTCTACAAAGAAAGAGGAGGGGGACAACGGACGTATCGCACATCGGGCCGGGAGACGGAGAGATAGACGTCCATTGATCGGACCAGGAAGAGATGGGAGATTAGCCCTTATTCAAAGTCACCAATTGAGGGGGGCTGAGAGAATGAAAAGACGCCGAGCAGGTCCTGGCAAAGGTAATATAAAGGGCAAGAGGAAGGAGTCCGCCAGGGTTTTACTACGACTAATAAAAAAAGGGTGGGTCTGATTCATCGCGAAAAGAAAAAAAGACAAGGGAGAAGCTGCGGTAAACGAGAGGAAGCTCTATATGCAAATTCGCAGAAAAGATGAGGGCTAAGAAAGCCGAGGCTGTGGGGCGCGTCTAGCTTCGAAACTAAAAAAAAAAAACTCCAGAAGAAAGGTAGAAGCTTCTTGTAAGGAAGATTCGTGCGGCTAGAAAGGGGAGAAGATGGAAAGATGGGTCATTAATTAGAGAAGCCGGACCTTGTAGTCCCTGAAAGCTTCAGTCAAGGCCGGGGAAAAAGTTGTAGGGGATTGGCCTGCGACCAAAAGGGTTGACAATGGAAAGATTGGAAAAAGGGGGTGAAAGAGCAGCCAGGACACAGTAACTTCAAAAAAAGGACAGGCACAAGAAAACAAGACTCCACACCCAAACACGAGAGGATAAGCAGCCTCGAATGACGACCCCGAAAACTATGAACGCTCAAAGATCGCAAAGAGAGAGTTGGGGGGCGGACACCGTCGACTTCAGAAGAAGAAAAAATCTACAACCGGGCCTTGAGGACTATAGGTAAACTAAAGGAAAAGGCAAAAAAAGGATTCTTCTCGGGTTTCGGGAAAAAAAAGGGGTTGTAGTTCAAAGGAAAACAGAAGGAAAAAATCCCACTTCACACGGATACCGGATGGGGGAGGACCGATGTCGGCAGGAGTAGGAGAAACCCACAGAAGCAGGCCAATTTCCAAAAGCTCCAGGAAAAAAAAAGAATTGATTAGGGGCAAAGGGCATCTTAGAGGGAACATCAGAAAAACTCACCATGCCTAGGCCAATGCACGAGGGAAGGGAAGAAGAATGAACCCTCATCTGCCCTTGCCGTTTAAAAAAAGGGTTTCTATGAGAGAAGGTTCAAACGCTTCGCTCGGGGGAAAAGAGGGGACTGCAGCTGTTCCGAGAAAGGGAAATGTTTCAAGCAGAAAAAAGATGCTGTCCTGATAAGGTCTGGAAATTAAGGGAAAGGTATCTTCCGGGTTAGAGGGATGTGACGACTAAAGGTCGAAGGATTTAACTCACTAGGCAAGGAAAGGGGGGATTTCCAAAGGGGCCTTCTGTGAAAGAAATTTGTGGGGGAAAACGGAGAGTCAGGAACTCTATCATGAGATTATGAAAAGGAAGGGCAAAACGAACGTTAAAAAAAGCCGATTTTTCATCACATGTATGGGGGAGGGAAAAAAAGGACTTCGGAAGAAACTCTGAATCGAAGGAACTTACTGGGAGGGGAAGGAGGGGGCCGGGGAATGCTCTTCACGAAGAATGTGGGCGATAGGCAACATTTGAGTCTTCCGAGAGAACAGTGATCGAGAGAAAACACTGAGGATGGGGGAGAGAGTTAATCAAATTTGCCGGTTAGAGGGGAGAAGAAGTCAGAAAGTTACCGAAACGAAAACCGCGGCCGCCTACGGGAAGACAAATTAAAACCCACACAAGAAAACAAAAGTAAGGGGGGGGCTGGAAACGCCTTCGCTGCGGGGAGCGTCGCAGCTGAATGGGGGGCTCTACCACGAAGGGAGAAGGCTTTTGGCCAAACGTTCCAAGTCGGTCGGGAGAGGGGACATCAGACTAATCCTGATAGGGCTAAAAAAAAGAAAATCGTCGACGGGAAGAACACTAGAAAAAAAACGGGTCATGTGAAGCGGAGGTGCCGACCTTCGAAAGGCGCGGGAAAAAAAAAAGCACATAACGAGGAAATACCTTCATATGACCGAGATGTCAGGATACGGTGGGGATCAGCAACAGAACGTAGCCAAAAGGGAACCATTCCGCCCCGAGACAGGCCGAAACTCAAGGTGCATCGATCAGACGACGGGGAAACGGCGAAAAAATGGAAAAGTAGAGCGCAATCTGGGCTTGGCCTAAAGGCAAAGGAAATGGTAGCTGTTTCTCTAAATCCGAAAGGTCAATTAATGGGGCGGACCCTGTATTGGTACACTTGGGAGTCGGTAGAAGGGGGGAAAAAAAAAACCTACTAAAGATGGGTGTGGGGCTTTTTCATACAGCCTGCGATAGTACGATCACGGCTGACGGGTGACTTGGCTGCTTGTTGTTGCAATTAAAAGGGGGACGGAAACGAAAGCGGGGGGTCACCACCACAGGGAAAAAAAAACCGCAAACGTATCAGGGCCGGCCTGAAGGCATATCGTACCTGTAAATCATAGGCCGTCTTGCGCCCGAGGGGGGCCGAGCGTATAAAGCCATCTCCTCTATCTTCGAGCCGCGGAAAAAGGGTTTCACGGCTAGGACCTATCTCCAGGAGCATTGTCGGGGGCCGGTGATTCGCGACGTGTAGTTAAGAGAATTGCCGCGAAAAAAGGGGCAACAATTTTGTTCAAGCACCGCCGGGGGAAGGATGCAAGCTTTTGGGCGGATCCCCCACTCATAGCCAACTCATGTGCAAAGAACGAAACGGCACCACGCCGCGCCCAATCTTGATGTCGATAAAATACCGGAAGGTCGGCAGCAAGCCGCCATAAAGACAACAGCTGATAGGGCGGACCCATCAGGAGAAAGAAAAACTCTTGGGAGATCGCTGCTCGTTTCATTCGTCATCGGCGGCTACGAAGATAACGAAAAAACCGCCCGCCGCAAGTGGGGGCCTTCTTCTAAGAAGTGGGGAGCCGCACATCGAGAGCACCCACTGCCCGCTGAAAAGAGATGGGGCCATCGCAGTGGGTTCCCATTGGATCATCTGAAGGACGTAGGAATCAAATACCAGACTCGTGCCTGCAACCGGCCTCAATACTGCATGTTGCTGGCCCTTTCCTGATCTCCGACAATGCTGAAGGGATCAAGGAAAAAAACGTGCAGATCTCACCGCTCAGAGCAATGCACGAGGGGGGAAATCCTCCGGAGGCGAGCGCAGTACTGGGGGCACCTATAGGGGGCCGAGGAAGTCTGAAGATCCCGACCGAAAGTGGAGAGGCGTCAGGGGGGGGGGGGGGAAAAAGGTAAAAAAAAAAAAGAAAAGGAAGACAAAGGGTATGGCGGGCGTATGCAGGACTCAATCAAGAGATGAGGGCGTCACTCCAAATTGGAGAGACTTGAACAAAAAGAAGACAGAAGACTGAAAACCGAGACCGTCGGACGCGAACAGGAAAGTATTGAGACAGGGAAAGCTCAAAAAAAAAAAGTCTGGATTGATGGAAAAAACACGGAGATGAAAAAATGCAAATTGGTGATTTCTATCGTTTTGCGCTTCACAAACCACGGGGAGAGCCAGCAAAAAGGGGGGTCCAAAACTCGAGATAGAGTCCTCAACGAAAAAGGGGATTCTTGAGGGCAGATATAAACATGAGCTCTCATACGAGGACAAATCACGGGGAATGGTGGGGTGATCGCGCCTACGACGATGGAGAGCGTTGAAGAGCAATCGAGACTTTAAGGCGCCTCTCGGGGAGGCTAGACAGGCCATATGTTTCCTGGGGAAGGTAAAAAAGAAAAAAAAACTGAAAAAAAGGTACAAAGAGAAACCAAAGGCTCTCTCAACCACAACAACGGAAAAGAGAGATGCGCGCCTCTTGTAACAGCGGGATGTAGGCGGTTGTATGGGCCAAAAGAGAAAAATAGAGGAGTTTATAGAAAGAAAAAAGGAAGTCGGAGAAAAAGATGGGGGCGCACTTCCCACAGAGTCCTAAAAAGTACCGAAAGAGACTTCGGCAGAAACCCCCCCCGTGATCTACGAGATGATAGCGACAGGTTAGAATACTGGGAAAGGAAATCGCGAAAAGGGGAGAGGGGTCGAAGAGAAAGGAGAAGCGTTTCTCTCATGGAAGCAAAAGGATAGACGACCGGGGGGCTGAAACAAACACTTGGGAGTTTGCGGTCAAGCTTTCAACCTGGTGGTCCCCCTCAGAGTTGAAATCAAGGCCGAAGCTGCGGCGAAGCCAGAATGAAAGGGGGGCATTTCACGGGAAAGATCGGCTGAGGCATGGCTCAGTTCTTTATTTTTTGGGACTCATCAATAATGGGAAAAATTTTGGGGAACCGGGGGCGTAGCAAAACGACCCCAATAAACCCTTAAAGCAGATGCAGCTGTAGACTTTAAGGAAGAAATGAACGAAAGCGGGAAGGTTGATAACGTCTCAGCCAACGAACGCACGCCAAGAGACGAAGGCTTCGACGTCTATTAGAGATGCGGGCCACAAACAGTGGGCGGGGCGCTGCAAGGGGGGGGGATCGAAAAAACAATGACCAAGACACGTGCGACGAAATTGGAGACGGGAAAGGGGGGGGGACAACAGAGCTGAAGGGTTGACGACGTCACTAATAAGGGGGATCAGAGAGGGTCTATAAAGCGCGGAAGATGAAAAGGGAAGAGGGGAAAACTGAATGTGGCGGCACTCTCTAAAGCCTACAAAAGGCGAAGCGTCATCGAAGGCGTGCTTTTGGAGAGCGATCTTCGAAGGCTCGACTGACTATTCCTTAATTCGAAAAAATGGAAACTAAAAAAAAAAAAGCATGGACCGATCATCTTTTCGATGGGGGGACATGAGACGAGCAGGCTTTCGCATAAGAGGGGGACTGCAATTGGGCCTGTCTCAGTTGTGACCAGGAGTTTGCGAGGGGGGGGGGGGGGGCCGAAGGAGGGAGAAAAAAATTTGCATCATTGTGTACAAAGGGGGCGCTTCATTGGGAAGGGGGGGGAACGAGGTCGAGGCTCAAGCCACAATTACTTCACAGGACAGGATACCAGCAGGAAAGAAAAACAAAGTTCAAAAAAAAAGGGAAAAAAATGGGGAATACTATATCCTCGATGACGACACCGAAAGAAGAAATGGACGCTCATCTGATGACTCCGTCGATATCGTCTTAGAAGAGAAAAGGTGGGCCGAAAGAGAGCTCAAAGAAAAATATTGAGGCCTCGGATACGGATAACGCCGTCCAATAAGACTCCACCTGTAAATGGGCTCTTTGGTTGAAGTTTAAAAATTGGTTAAAGGGTGGCTCGATAAGACCAAAGCTCCTTTGCAGACCCAACTCAAAAACAGCACTTGAACCTCCAGTAAAGATGAACGTATTCTCTCAGGGAGAGTACACAAAAGTAACACCCAGTATAAGGGGATTAAATCATCGCCTAAGAAATAGTTCAAAGGGCTAAAAGGGGAACAGAATCACTTGATTAAGAAAAAGGAATGTTCAGAAAAAAAAAATCATAAGGTCCTAAATCAAACCATGCCGACAAGCAGGAACTCTGGGGTACCAAAAAGGCAAAACTCCAATTTCATACAGGAAACAAAAGGAGAGGAATCAAAAGGATTGTCTCTTCGTCGCGATGCCATAGGGGGGAAAGGCGATAAAAGAAAAGGGGTTTTGGACACAGCCAAAGGAAGAAGAAGGGCCTCGTAAAGGAAAGAGGAGTAAGGAAGGCATTCTTCTTCGGGGAGCGTGGAAAAGGGGGGGGTTCTGGGGAATCTAGCGGACAGAATGTCAAAAGATAGAAAAGATGCACATGAAAAAGGTGGAGGGGAAGAAGTCTTGTACTATTTTTTTTGAAGTCATAGTATCGGAATGATTATTAAGCCGAATGGGGGGCCGCAAATGAAAGGGAGGTCCAAAAGTTCAGGAGTAGAACCCATGAATGTCGTCGTGAAAGCCGCATATGGGACCGTTAAAGAGACATCGGGAGGTTTCTTGAAATAAATAGGAGAAGTGGGAGGATAAACAATAAATGGGATGGATGAACCGACTCGCCCAGGGATCTCCGCAACAAAAAAAAAAGAGGAAGAAGGAGTTAAAGCAAATGGCCGATGCTGCAAAACAGTAAGGAAAAGACAAACGAATCGCGGCTCCAAAGGGACAGTCAGAAAGGCGCGGTCCCTTCGAAGACTTCATGGGGGGCGAAGCTACAGGTGAATGGAGGTTGGACCTAACGTTTAATACTGGGCGGAAAGGGGGGGGCAGGCTTCATCAAGAAGAAGAATTATAGCGGGGGGGAGAAAGAGACTATTAAGGACAAGGTCCTATACTTCCGTCATCATCGGCACAGAAAGCCTAGGGGGCATCGGTGCGGTGAACTCAGGCTGAAAGAGCTAGTTCCAAACAGGAAAAAGATTCAAGAGAATAAGACTAAGAGTCATATGCTTACGCGCTCGAAGGGCGAGGGCGCGGGGTGCCGATAAAACATAAAGAGGTAATACGAAAGAAAAAAGGGAGGGGCCTCGCCGCGCCGAAGAAAATCAAGGGGGCCAAAGAAGAAGAGGGTGGAAGGGGGGCGATGCCGGATTGTGACCAGATCGCTCGCATCGTGCTTAAGCATGCAGGGTCTGGAAAGAAGGGATTGGGGCTATATGCCAAGATCCGGGCCGTCGCCCTGTGAAGCTGGAAAAAAAAGGGGCGTCTGCGAACGGCGGTCAGAAAAAGTGCAATGTGGGTGTGGGGGCGTTTCTGAAAGAAAGGGAAGGAAGCTGAACGTTTTTGGACTTGTGGGGGGGGGGGAACTATGGGGGATTGGTTGGGTCTAAACAACTCTTTGGGGGGTAAAACCGGGTGAAAAACCGAGAAAGGGTTCTGGATGTGCCGCGAGGGCATGAAGGGTCGCAAAAAAAAAGAGGCAGACGGCGGGGGAAATGCAGGGATGGAGGCAAAGGGGCGCTGTAAGCGGAAACCAGCCTCGTAGGCTACCAAAGGAGCAGGGGGGGAGGGGGGGGGGAGAAAGGAGCTCTCTTCTTCTATCACAGCGAGGAGTTTCCCGAAAAAGGGGAATGAGTCGGGCGCGATCGTTCTTATTGACGTTAATTCGGGGTACGGAATTAGGAGAATCGTAAACAGTCCCAGGAAAGCCGAGCCAAGGTCTTTCTCACGATTCGCCAGGAAACCCATCAGCAAAAGAGGGGGACAATAAAACGCAACATCGCCGGAAACGAAGGATTGGAAAGGATAAGGAAACGTCAAAATTTGAAAAGAAGGACGAACAAGAAAAAAGGGAAAAAGATCCACGGAAAAGCGCTCGCTTGGACCTATCTGCCTGAGTTTTCCTTGTAAAAAGACTTAGCGAATCTCAGTCCGAGCCCCACAACCAACGCGGGGGGAGGGAGGAGAATTGGGGAGCAAATATCTAGGCCGCAAAACGGGTGACCGCGAAAAATGCCTCTCCTCCGTGGGGAAAATCATCTTAGGGCTGATCGTAGAATAAGAAGTACTGAGGGCCGAGGTCAACCGTCCGAAAAGTAACAGCTTCCAGTTTGTTGGAGCTAATCCCGAAGAAGTTTCACGAGGAGAAGAAGGGGGCATAAAAACCAGAGTCGAAAAAAAAAAAAGAAAAAAAAAAAAAAAAAAAAAGAAAAAAAAAAAAAAAAAAAAAAAAAAAAAAAAAAAAAAACAAAAAAAAAAAAAAAAAAAACAAAAAAAAAAAAAAATAAAAAAAAAGAAGGGAAGAAAAAAACAAAAAAAAAAAAAAAACCCAATGCTTGTAATCTTTCCTACCAGTAGAAGGCCGGGAGAGAGTCCTGAAAAGGCCTGGACCTTCCTCCGGTTATCAACGGACTCTCCAAGAGGGTGAGAGAGGAAAAGAAAGCTTCAACTCTACATCTAAAAAACAGTTCCTGGGGGGATGTCGTAGGCTCTCGGAAAGGAAGGGACGTCAATAAAAAATGGGAAAAGGAAGGTATTAAAAATAAGAAATTCCTCAGCACTACAACTCTGAAAGGCGACCTGCCCGACGAGGAATTAAAAGGAGAGAAACTCAAAAGGCGAGACAAACCTTCTGATGATTAGAACACATTTCTCTTAAAGGGAAAGAAAGAAGCAAAGGTTATTTCTATCTGCGCGAAAAAAAAGAAAAGATGAGCGAGGATACACGCGCTCTTTCATTCCTCACTATAAATTAAGGGCGAGTGCATCGGGGAAGGGGACGCATTGGAAAACGTAAGAAATCTATAAAGAGCGAGGAAGCCACGCCTATTTCTACTGAATCGTTTGGGGGCCGTGCCAAGCATCAGGGGGGAGGGAGGAACGGAAAGCGGTTGCTATCCCGACCCTATTGGGGCATCAAACTTCGACAAGAAAGAAACCGATAAACCAAAGGAACCAAAGAAAAAAGGCAGAGATCTCTCAAAACAAGAAGGAAAGGGAGGAAGAACTCTGGAAAAGCGCTTGGATGTAAGAGGGGCTTGTAGTCGGGGAGAAAAAGAGCGAGAGAGGGAAAACCGTCCTAAAAAAGGAGCAAAACGGATTATTTCCGACACAAAAACCTCTGAGAAGCCGATAAAAAGAGAGAGAATACCCTTGAGGAAGAACAGATCGTTCACTAGTAAAAAACGACTGTCTCGTAGGGGGAAAGGGCTGCATAATCTGAGAGGGGGAAGTGGAAATTTCGCGCAAGGCTTAAGCCCAAAGAAATAATGGGAGCAGGGCGGGAGAAAAAATTCCTTGGCGCCCAAAAAATCAGAAAAGCGGACGGAGCAGCCGGCTTCCAAGGGCGGGCAGGTCGAGGGAAGGTTGTCAAAGAAAAGAAATTCTGGAGATTGGTTTGCTCGAAGAAAGTCCTACGGGGAACCCACTTTTGGAGTGACGGTAGAAGGAAAAAGATCGCAAGGAACCCGGACGAACTGCCAGATGGTGGGAGGGAAATAGCGAAAGAGGGAGGGCGCAACACCTCGCCTGAGAAGGTAAACTCCGTCTACGGCCAGAGGGACAACTGAGATGAGGAAGAAGAACCGAAGGGGGGGGGGTGCAAAGAGACAAATTAGTCTTGGCGCTGCAAGGGTACCATAAAAAGAAAAAGTCAGAAAATGGTCGATACGGAATAGAAGGGAAATCAAATATGCTTTAGGGTGACGAAGGCAAACGAGAACGTTGCTGCTCAGATCACGAAGGAAAGCAAGACATGGCGATGGCCAAGTTCAGCGAAGGGGAGTCAAGCGACCAATAGAGGCTAAAACAAACTGAATCATCGCTTGCCGTGGGACGCGAGGAAAGCTTCGCAGGAGAAGACTAATGCAGTAATTCACGCATCTTAGAGGGAAATAGGCAAATGCCGGAGAACCTATGGGAATAAAAAAGCTGTAGGGAAGACTGTCTGCCGTAGTCCGAAATTTCCGGAGGGGGAAATCCTGAACAAGCGGATTAGGGAGGGGTAGGATTGTTTCCGTTCTCGCGTTGGAATGGTTTGTGGCGCTTGTGTTTCCGTCTTTCGGTGAGGAAGGAAGGAATCGGGTTGACAAGCGAGAGGAAAAAAAAATTCGGGAAAAGAGCAAGAAATCATTACTGCAACCGACAGAAATAGAGGCACCATCAAAGAGACACTTCAAAAAAAGATAAGGGTCATACAAGAAGCACGAGAGGAAACCGAAAAGAAGAGATTCATGTCTCCCAGGAGATTGCTTTGGAGACCGAAGTCAAAAAATTAAACTCCTCCGAACTAGTGAATAGGGTGAAAGACGAGAGAGAGAAAAAGGAAAAGATTCGTCCTTCACTCCAGAAAGAAACTGATGCTTGAACTCAAGGGTAGGTTTGTTTACTCCAGCTTTCGAAAAGAGATCCAAACTGAAGAATAAAAGGGAAACACATCCAACAAAAGAGAAAAAAGAATATGGAGGAAGGAAAGCTGATCAACTGTAAAGGAAAAAAAGCCCACACAGCGGGGGGAAAGGAGGCAAAGCCAAAGTGTATCAAAGCGCGGTTCCCAGCAGGAAAGTTCAAGTGGTTGCAATCGTATGAAGAAACATCATCAGAGAACAGCACCCATAAAAGCCAATCAAGATGGCCGCAGACGGAGGGAAAGAGGATCGCCTTGCGTGCCACGAGGAGGCGATCAACCAGGGGGGAAGGGAGGAGCGCGATTAACTTCAAGCTTTCTTCGGACAAAGGTTTAACGCAAAAGCTTAAAAGAGAAAAGAAGGGAACCACCGAGAGCGGGTCCGAGAAATGACTGATGAGAGCGTGGCTAACATTGTCGGTAAAAAAAAGGGGGGGCGAGGAGGTCTGGTGGTGGCGCTGTACACACACGGGAATGGTGTGTGTCTGTCAACGAGGGGGGTACACAGGTACGCGGCAGGTGTGTGGCATATGGGAGAGGGGTGACATGGGAAGGACCGTGTTTCACCGGTGAGCTCTTGCGCGCGAGTCTGCTTAGCGTGAGCCGAACGCTCTCTCTCATATACGTTGGAGGGGGGGAAAACAGAGGTTCAAAAGAGGGGAGACCCCAGGGAACGGCGACGATGAAGAAGAGGAAAAAGAAAAAAAGCAGAGAAGGTCGGTGAGGACGACTTCGCCTGGGCGAACGAAGGCAGGGGGACGGAAAGAGGG
>Ga0179593_1727512_pt1 | contig 10925 bp, 11 predicted proteins | sample CZODoug2_1_08_16_FD_185931 | JGI IMG/M metagenome (GOLD analysis project Ga0179593, IMG submission 185931) | Vadose zone soil fungal communities from Angelo Coast Range Reserve, California, USA - CZODoug2_1_08_16fungal (PacBio error correction) | ecosystem: Environmental > Terrestrial > Soil >...
GGGGGGGCAAAAAAGGTTTCCACTGTATTAGAGGGGGGAGCGGTTTGCCTAGGGGAGGTGTGATGGGGTGCTTGGCATACATGAAGAAGATTTCAGAAGCAGGAAGGAAGAAGATATAAAAAAAAAAAAGACTCGATATTGAAGGACATCTCCTTCTTGGGAAAGTTTTCCTCACTCCAGGAAGGAAAAAACGACGTCGGAAGCAGTGAGGAATTTTCAGAGAATGTTTTTGGGAGAAAACCCTCAGGTCCCAATAAAATTCTTCTGACAGCAAAAACACGGCCGTAAGGTCGAAGAAGAGAATCGGCTTAAAAGGAAAGAAGCCACGAACAGGTGTTTGAGAGTGCGAAAAATGAGGGTAGGGAGCACCAAAAAGGGGAGTTCACTATCTAAAAGGCCGAAAGCCTTCGGCAAAAAAGCAAATATTCAAGGGGCGCTGAAAGGAATGGAGTACTGCGGCCTAGATGGCCCAAGCGTTGGCGAAAAATTCCCCCAATGGTGTGAGTATCAAGCAAGCTCTAGGGCTCTCTGTGGCAGAATACCCTTTCTAAAATAGGGTTGCCTCGCAGTACCTTCCTTCCCCACCATCTCTCCCAAAGAAGTCCCTCTTCTAGGTAAAAAAATCTTTTGGCTTAAAGGAGAAACGACCGCCGAAGGGGAGGGGGGGGGGGAGGTATGAAAACACTGTATAAATCCAGCAAAAATTGCGAAAAAAAAAGGGACTCCCGTCCAGTTGGCAAAAGACACAAAGGGACATTAAGAAAAATTCCGGTTTTCCTCCTCCGTTTCAAACGGACAAACGATCCAAAAGACACACTTGACTAGCGCAGGAAAGGCTTACTTTCGAGTTCAGTTCGAGGGGGTCACTTTCCCAAGAGAAGCCTGGCAACTTCGAAATCCTCGGAGCCCTTTAACAAGGTTTTCAAGTCAGCACCGGGAAGAAGACTCTCGAAAGAAATTACGCAAAATCCCATCAGACACGCCTTAGCGCCTCCCCCGAAACCGGAAAACAGCGGCCTATAAATCACCTCCGCAAACAAGCTTTTAAAAAATACGAATGTCAAACGGCTCGTCCCCAACCGCTTGTCGGCCTCAATGAAAATCTCCCCAACGCCTGGGCCTGAAGGCGGGAGGCGAAAGAAGGCCGGGGGTAGGTGGGGGGAGGGGGGACACTTTGAATTCAACCACGACACGGAAATCTCTCGTAGGGAGCGTTCATTGACCCGGGGCGAGGATGAAACTTTTACCCCTTTGAACTATTCAGCCGGGAAAGGGGGAATGAAACAGCTATCAAACCGCACGGTGGTTTACTTGTACAGAAGCGGCATTGGAGCCCCCCAATGGGAAAAAAAAAGAACCAGAGGTCATATAAGGCTCGGCTCGCTCAAGGGTGTAACGAGAAAAGGATTCCTTCCCCCTAAGTTCTGAGCAAAACAATCGAGGGTGAGGAAGTTGGGGGACCCTTGCTAAGGGGTTCTGGAAGGATTAGAGGCCGGACGCTTCCTCAGAGGCGTGAAAGGAGAATGAGAGGGGCTGCTGAGCATGTTATTGTAACGTTGGGGGGGAGCGTGGGAAAGCATCTCCATCTCTCAACAAACCCACGTCCCTTATTCTGAAGGGTGTTGGAAAGGAGAAAAAACAAAAATCTCATCCTGCTTCAGTCTGGCCTCTAAAAAGGTCAGAGAAAAGGAGGGGAATTGGGGGTATTGCGAGAACTCCGATGAAGAAGTCAATCATCTCAACATCTCACTGCAGATGAATTAGAAAAAGGTGGGAGAATTGGGAATCCTCGCGATTGACTGTTTCCTGAGCCTAAGCAAAAGGTCCGAGGGTCTAAACGAAAAGCGGGGGCAAAAAAAAAAATGGGGAAAGCCTCCGCTTAAGTACCTGTAAAAGGGGGGGGAGGGGAGGGGGTGAAAAAAGAAAGGGGGAGCACCGACAGGCCTAGGCGGGGAGTGTGAACTTGGGAGAGAGACAATCCTATGGGGGACGAAGGCCGCGCCGAAGGGTGGAACACATAAAGGGTAAAATTTAACCATAAGATGTGCCCATTTCGGAAGAGGTGGAACATAAGAGGGGGTTTAAGGGGGGGAAAAGATTAGAGGAGGGGACGAGGGGGGGAGGGGGAAAATTCGATTTTGGGGAGGAAGCGTTGCGGAAGGTGTATAGGGTCAAAGAAGAGGGTTTGGGGAAATCGCCCGTGGGGAAAGGAATTATCTGGAAGGAATTAACTGGCGGGGGGCGAAGCTCGAATCGAGACCAAGGGGGAATTCTGAAAAAGGGGCCTCTACGGTCGTTTCTCGCTTATCTCTTTTTTTTTCTTCAAGAAGGTGTGAAGGTTTTCAGGGGAGGAGGAGGGGTTTTGGGTGGTGTTGTGGGGTTGGAATACTAACTTAAAGTGACATCCTATACGGAGGACTCTGGCATTGGAGTTAATAGGTAGGAGGTCTTGGGGAGGCTGTCGGGAGAAGGGAGACTTTTCAAAGGGAGGCAACTGGCTGAGGTAATGATTTTCTGGGGGGAGGTAGTTCTTGGGTTTTGTATTCGACTACGCCACCACACGCTGGTCTTGCTACATGGAAGAAAGAGAAAAATCGGGGAATATTTGGAAGGGGGAAGCTCTCTCTCTAAACAGATTTTAAGAAAGTAACTTGATTAACCCAAGGTCAGGTGAAAAAAAAAAAATTGGCATGTGGAAAACTTTTGCATCCGAAATATCGGCGACATTTCGAGCCGGGACTCGGGGGAAAGCAAAACCTCAGAAAGAGTGAGAGGTTCTTAGAAGAGGGAAGACTATTCAATCCAATCGTGGAGGGGAAAAACGAAGGTCACTGCGAAAACAAGGAGGCTAAAGAAAGAGCCTCGTGAGAAGGGGGGAAATCGCTTCTGGGACCTACGAGGCAACTTGACCAATTTTTCGTGGACTAAGACCGAATTGGGTTAGTTAAAACGAAAACTTTAAAGGGAAAAAGGCTCTTCGAGGGGGAGACAGGATATTGCGGGCAAAGAAGCCGGAGTTTTCCTTCACGAGGAGGGGAAGGGGGAGAGAGCTGGGGGGATAGGGGGAAAAAAGGTAACAGGGGGGGGGAGATTGAGGAGGGGTGGGGAGATGAAGTGGGATGTGTGAGGAAAGGAGGGCGGAGAGGGGGGGGAGGGAGGAGGGAACATGCAGAAACGAGGGAGGGGGGGTGGGGGGCTTGTATGGAAGAGGGGGAGGGTGGGGGGAAGCCCTGGATCATATTTTCTCTGATGAGTCCTTCGGGGGGAGGGGACTTTTGGGGATCTGAAACCCCCTCAACAGAAAAAACCTGGGAGATCCTTAACTCCTCATCATCCTTGAAAAAGGGAGAAAATTCTCTCTCAAAAAAGGGTTGATATGATATTTTATGAAAGAACAGTTTTCCAAGATGATGCGGAGCTGGAGAAGAGAAAGGGGGGGAATGTTGGTAAACCTTGGACCATCTCAGGAGAACCTTCCGCCGATCGGAAATCTTAGACGCGTAGGGGGAAGGGTGACAGTCGCCGGGAGGGACCTCCCAGGGCTCTCGCAGAAAGCATTGACTGGGCCTTTCCAGTTAAAAAGGGGGGAGCCCGGGGGGGGGGGGAAAAAAAGGAAACAAGAACAAGGAAATCTTAAAAGCCATTTGACGTCCTTAGGTCGCAGAATATGATAATCGGAGAAACGGGAAGAACTCGAAGAGCAAGGGGGGGGGGTTTGGAGGAGTTCTCGTAAGATTGGCTGGTAAGAAAAGGAGTTCACTATCTCCGCCAATCGTAACTTCTTCAAAAGAAATCCTTAGAAAGGGGGGCTGAGTCTCCCAAGAGTAGGGCCTGGGGCGGCGAGGAAGTCTGATGGCCAAGAGAAAAAAAAACCTACAAACTGGTGCTGGGAGAAAAACTCGACTTGCGCTCTGGTGTCCGCAAAAGGCTTAAAGGGGAGCTGGTACTCGAGCCGCAAGGGGAAATCTAGTCAAAACCAGGGCTTAAAAACCCATGTGGACGGCCTTCTTAGAAAGGGTTCATCCAAACAAAAAACGCCACCACGACTGTCCTTGCTCCCGTAAAGACTCGCAAATTCGCTTGACGCCTTCCAGTATGGTTGAGCCGTTTTTGGAAAAAAAAAGCTGGCCCGAAAAGGTCTCTTCTGGAAGCTTCACTGGAAAAGTCGGCGCTCAAGCGGGACCCGAAAATACACTCGTATCGGGGGAGAAAATGGCTGGGAAAAAAAGCTCAGGATTCGCCTGGTAGGGAAAGGAGAGTAAAAGGGAGGCAGCCCATCTGAAAATCTCAAAAGACCGCGCCCTCCCTTTGAAGGCCTCTCACTCCCGACCATCCACCGGGACCTCCCCGTTGACAAAAACGAAAACAAAGACAACCCCGCCTCAAAAGACGGCGGCTCAATGAAAAGGATCCCCATCGAGGGAAGGGATAGGAACGCTAATGGGGACAGGAAATTTGAACTGGCAACCACGCTCAATCTCAGGCGTTCGCGTAGGCAACTTAGAAAAGGCGGGATGCAGAAAGCCGAGGAATTCGCCTCAAGGAGGTGCGGAGGGGGAAGACGGTCGTCCGCAAATGTTGGGGTACAGAAAGGAGATTCGCCCCTAAAACGCAGAATGAAAAGCAGGGAGAGACCGCTCGTCCTTAAGATACCGTATTCCTTAATAGTGCGTTATCCAGTGGAACATTGCAAAGGACCCAAGGGAATTAGAGATTATTGAAGGGGCTCGTCAAGAAACGAAGCATTTCGGGTGGCATGATCTCTGGAGTTGAGATTAGGGCGGATGAAGGTTTTTCAGGGTTTTTTGTGTTAGCTTTGTGGGGGTCATCAATCGCTCTCAAACAAAGTAAAAAGGAAAAAGAAACACGGAACACAACGGCAACCAAGAAAGCTCGTCATTTCATCTAAAGTGAGGAGGAAATCACTAGCTCTTGCAGGGATCTAGTCTCAAAAATTCATAAGGAGGAGAGAAAGGGGGATGGTCGGATTAAAAGAATTGTGACTAAATTGCTCACTTATTTTGAATACGCGCGAGTTCCTTGGACTAAAGAAGCGCCCACGTCGACCGATCATCTTTGCGTTTGTCCACGTTGAAGACTAAACTTCTTTATAAACCCAGGGGGATACTAAGAAGGGAAAACTGCAGAAATAAATATTCTTCTGAACTATTTGGTCAAATCATCACAGATATTGAAAGTACTCCCGCTACAAGCCCGAAAAAAGTTGAACACATTAATTTTCCCCTGGAAAACACAATAGAAAGGACAGTTTGAAGGCCTCCGAAGAGGGAGACGATTGGATCCGCAGATAAAGTTGATGGGTTAATCGTGCCACGGCGAATTTTGGTTTCAAGAGTTGCGGTGAGTTTCACTGTTAGCGTATCGAGTCAGGAAAGAGGCAGCATTGAAACTGAGCTAATCTCGAAGGGAAAAATACCCGGTCTAAGGGGGTTATGAACGGTTAAAATTTAGGGAATGTCGGCAAGAAGCAGGCCAGTTACGACTAAAAAGTGTCCACCGAGAAAAGGCGCTTTCTGCTGGGGGAAAAGGGTGAAGATCAGTCTAAAGGAAGATGTCGGGGAAGAGTCTCACTTGGCTAATTTATAAACTGGACTTATCTTAAAAGGGCTTGAGCAGGTGGGCTTTTTGTGAATTGCCATGGAAAAGACGACTCCAACCAGTAAGGTCGGTGGAGAAGTGCCTCGGGAAAAAGATCTTTTCTTCAAAAGATTGCTGGATATGTTTAGCGTACCGAAACAAAACCAAAGAAAAGCGAAAGGAAAAAAATACGTGGAGGGAAAACACCCGCGCGCAAGAGCATGTCTATTATGTCTCTTTCCCCCAGGTGGAGCATTGGCGCACAACGGTAAGCCGGAGAGGGAAAAGCCCTTGGAAAAAAAAAAAAATTCCAAGGGAGGCTTTGCATCCTAGCCTGGACTCATGCATTAAAAAAAATGGGGAAGAGTGGGAGATAGGCTGACAGACGTTATAAAAAGACACTACCTAGAGGGAAAAAGTGGCTCTATTCTCGTGGAGTCGCGTAGAAAAAAATCTCTGACGAAACGGGATCAAAACTGTGACCAATGGGGGTCAATAAGAGGGGTGAGTGAGGACTGGTGTTTCTTTCCAAAAATGCACTGCAACTTTAACGAAGGTCACTGACATCTAAAAACTTGAGAGTGGAATTCTAATTTGTGGGAAAATGGAGGGCCATCGTCCTAAGTCTCTATCTTAGAGTCTTCATCTCTTGAAGGGGAAGGGCTGGGAAAGAACCCAAAAGCAAAAAACCGGCCGTCGAATCCCAAAACTAAAGGAACATCTGGGCAGAAAGACTCTCTAAACAACAACTTATTATTAGGAGGAGAGGTTTTTCCAGAAAAAAATACGGCGGTTTGAAAGTAGTTTGGGGGTTTGGGGGGGAAGCAGTCATTCTCTCAACCCCTCTCAGCAAAGGAGACGCAGGAGGCTTGGAGGATAAGGACAACTTCGGCCGAGTTCGTTTTTTTCAGCACTCGCAAAGCGGCTCCTCAGAACAGCAGGTGGTTCCAAGGAAGCATCCGTTTTGGAGCACCACCCAGTCCATCACACTCTTGAAAGAAAGCCAGAAAAACTGGGGGGGGAGGAAAACGGCACTACGGGGGGGGCTTCCTTAAGCCCTCCGCCCTCGCAAGAGAGCCCATTTGGGGGACGCGAGTAGGAAAATAAGTGGGTCTTGCGAATCACGATCACTCCTCCAATCTTAACGGAAAACAACACCTATCAAAGAGGAAATGGGAACGCAATTGGACGGTGTACAATGATGCCACGTGGGCCCACTTGGACAAATACAAACGGAAACGACCCCTCAACGCTCTTGAAGAGGTTAAGGAAAGTCTTCCAATCGGTGTAGCGCATCTTGAGCACGTAACACTGAAAGACGCCTCCGATCTGACCATATCGGGGGGAAAGCGTCAGAAACGCCAAAAATTTCCTTTCTTGGTCCGTCTACGCTACAATCCGACCCCGCCAGAACAAACATTAAGCTAAAAGTGTCATCTAACTCAAGTGTCTCGGAGAAAGCCTAAGTGGCCCAGGACGCCGGGCTGGCACGAACTGCCCCGCAGAAAACACCCTCGAGAAAAGCGTCTCGCTTGCGGGGGAAGGTCTACAGTAACTTGAACAAACACGGCATTCTAAAATCAGCGGAGAATGTTTGAATTCACAGGCCCGCTCCGGTTCTCTCGGGGAGCAAGTCGAGAAGTCATTTACAGGAAGAGAGTCCTTCGCTCAGAAAACTCTCTACCCTGCCGCCAAAAGGGCGCCGATAACAAACTATAGGGGGCCTCCCCCATAAAAGAAAAGTTTCCCTACTATCGAGGAACCTCAACAAAATCTCTCTGCTGCTCAAGGGCCCAATCTCGGGAAGAAGGGATGCCCTCTCCATGGGGACAAATCTTGTGGGAAAAAAAAAAAGGGGACACTTTGGGGGGGCCAACATGAATCTCTGCGGGAACTACTATAAGGAGTTCCTTTAACACTTGAAAAGTCCGCGCCAAAGGGTTCGGCAGTTTATTCAGAAAAAGGTTGGGTGGAGGTACATCAGAAAGGGGGGGTAAATTCTAAAGAAATATGGGAGAAGCATAACCTCTGGAAGTCTCCAGGTTAACTAGTAACTCGCAAAGAGGACAAGATTGAGGGAGCAATCGAGGGGGGGAAGCTAGATCGCAGTGCTATTATTTTTAGTGTATGAAGAACGGCGCAGAATAGCAGTTCTTCGTGACCAGATGAGAGAATTAATACGTTCGGCGGGTTGGGGGGGGGTTTTGAAAGCCTTTTTGCAATTTCCTAAAAAAATAAGTTGCACCACCAAATTAGGGGGAAAAGGGATTTCTTTATATTACTCCAACTAGAACACCAGGGGCCAACCAAGAAGGGGCCTACTTCAAGTGAAGATCCAGATCGAGATAGAAAGGAAAGCATGCTTCGTACGCGCCGGAACTCTAAGAACTGCCCCAGGAGGCTATCTTTAATTGGGGAAACCCGGGATACTCAATGATAATCCGCAGTTCAAGATAATCTTCCAAGCGCGGTCTCAACGCCCTGCTCATAATGAAGTTGGTCGCAAAGGGGAATAAGTTCGACGGAACCCAACAGGAGGGAGGATATCAAGAGTGTATTCAAGCCTGCGTCGGAGAAAGGTACAAAGCATCCCCAAGGGTAGGGGTGGTAAGTGACTCGCGAAAGTCCCAAGTAATTTAATGTGAAAAAAAATGGCAAACCCATTGGAACCGCAAATGGGAACCATGTAAAACGACATGAGGCCACCAGCGAGGGGAAGAACGGAATTGAGCCGCAGAGAGGAGGGGACGGGTTGAGTAAGAGGGAATGCGGGAAAAAAAAAGTGGGGAGCGAGTTTTCAGGGTTTATAAAGAAATCTGTCTTTTGGCAGAGGGAACTCTTTTGCGTAAGGAGCAGAGGACGGGAACTGAGGGAGAGTACCAAAAATTTCCGAAGGAGTGACCTGCAAGGGAAGAAAGAGGACGGGCGACGCTGGCGGCGAGCAATGGCCAGTTACGACGACTAAAAAAAAAAGCACCGGACGACTGAGAGGCGGTGCGGGAAAGGCTGCGGAACATACCGGCAAAGGGGGAGAACACTTTGGGAGAAGGGGGAGAAAAAGGGAACGGGAGCTTTCATGAGGGGCGTTATCAGCGTTTGGTTGTTGAAAGGGGGGAACACAGGGAACTGGGGGGGTGTGAGGAAGGAGAATAAACAGAAAGATTTTCTGCAGCGTAAGTTGCTGCTCTTTAGGGACGGCGTACCCGAGAATGGGGGAAACGTGTACTGGAGGGGGGATCAAGAGGAGGGTTTCTGATTGAGAAGTTAATGAACCCATTTTGGTGAGGGGGCGATATGTGCCCGCAGAGGGAAGAGGATCCCAGTCCAGATCTGTTTATCTAAAAAAATTGCAACTCAGGAGAGATGGGTTACTATGGCGTAGTGAAAAATCCAAAAGAGGGAGAAAATATCACTCCAGCAACACAATTTTCGAGAGGAACGGCTTCCAGGGGATTGCTGGAGAAGGTGCGATCAATTTACCAAGGTAATAAGAACTAGGGGGGTTATTACTTTGTGGTGCGAAAAAAATGCTTCTAATTCAACTGAAAAAGTCAACTGCGGGGGGCAGCGTGCCTAGTGCGTGAAAACGTTTGTGGGAAGACGTCCAGCGTCGATTTCTCTATCCTCTGTGAGGTCTGCATCTCCGAGGGGGACGGATGCTGGGAAGGAACCAAAAAACACCATCCCCCTCCGGACAAAAATAACTCATCATCCGTGGAGCTTTCTAACAAAAAAAAAAAAACAACGGGGAAAAGAGATAGATGGGGGTTGACAAAAGGGATTATTCGGAGGGGGAATCTTTGTGGGGGGGCGGGGGAAGGAAATCATCCCTGTGACCAAACACCCAATAAAAGAGGATAGTATCGATAAGCTTTGAAGCGAAGTTGAAAAGGGGAAGAAAGGGCGTTTCGTTTAACTCCTCTCAAGAGATCAATATACTGAGGTGAAGGGGGGGGGCCGTTCAAAGAGGGGTTTGTTAACGCAAAAGGCCTCACTCAAGGTCTTCGCTTCCAGAAAATTTGTTCCATTTGCCTGGGTAGGGAGGGAAGGGGGGCCGAGTAAAGCCGAACGCCCGAGAAATTGTTTGGAGGGGGGAAGGCTCGACCAATACAAGGGGCTTGCTCAGGAGTAACGGGAAAAAGAGGTAAAAGTCTTCAGGGTCCAAAGATCCTGGATGCAGGAAAAAACTCTGCACAAATGGGGCGAACGGCGGAAAAATGATGCTGCCAATTGGCGCAGGGGACTCCCATCTGCTCTGGGGGAAAAAGGGGGGAACTTACACGTGTCTTCCAAGGGGGGTATATATCTGCGCGTAAGCCTTAACACTAAAAGAACGGGGTCAACTCTAGAAAGCTTTTCCTTTTAAAAAAAATCCGAAGACCAAAGGCCAAGTCTTGTGGTGGAGGGAAAGGGTTCATAAAAACAAACCAAGCACCCAATTTGACCTACAAAGCACAAATCATTAAATCTAGCACCATAAAAAGTCTGACGGAAACCACCGAAGGAGGGGATTTATTTTTAAAAATCCTACGATGAGCCCCAAAGGTTCCAGCAGCAATCGGAAAGAAGAGACTCTGCTGGGGGGGGGGGAAGGGGGGTTTTCTTCAGTCACTGGCCAAGCGACTTTCCGAACAGAGTAGGCAGAATCAGAGGGAAAGGCGTGTGAAGTGCATTCAGCAAGGAAGCGACGGGAAATCGCCGGGTAGGTCTCTTCTGATCTTCGACAGCAGTACTGGGAAGGCGCCTTAAAAGAGGATAACGCAAAAATTAAAGCAAAAAAAAGATGGCCGAAAACAATCGCAAGGGGGGGTGACCCTCGAGGACCCTCAAAATCCTTCGTAAAGGTTCCGTTCTCAATCGCGGGAAAGAAAAAGGGAAGGGAACTCTACATGGGACAGATAAATTTTGTTCCAAGGGGACAGGGATGGTTTTTGAAAGAAATCTCTGGCATGAAGTCACGAAAGTCAGGGGGACCTTTGACCACGGTCCGAAGCGCCTCGGCGTGGGGCTGCAGTTTTTAAGGAGGTATCTATTCCGCAAAATGGGGGGGGTGTACCGGGAGGATTTAGAGAAAAAAAAAAGGACAACTGCAAGAAAAGGAGCGCTTTTCATCTAAGCTCGGGGGTCTCAGGGCATTAACCGTAAAGCTCTGATTCCAAAAAAAAAAGATAGTGTTAAATCTATGTTTGACTTCCGGATCTCCCCTTTCTAAGGGTTAGAGTATTGGCGTAAAGACGCCGAAAGCGACGCAGGGACGTGCAGGAATCTCGGGGAACGTTGGAAGATGAGGGGGAATGGGGTTGTTGGGAGTGGGGATCAGGAAGAAA
>Ga0179593_1467212_pt1 | contig 10924 bp, 16 predicted proteins | sample CZODoug2_1_08_16_FD_185931 | JGI IMG/M metagenome (GOLD analysis project Ga0179593, IMG submission 185931) | Vadose zone soil fungal communities from Angelo Coast Range Reserve, California, USA - CZODoug2_1_08_16fungal (PacBio error correction) | ecosystem: Environmental > Terrestrial > Soil >...
AAAAAAAAGGGGGGCGGGACTGAAGCGTTGGCCAGTCGAATGAAAAAAGTAAACAGACGGTCGGGCACTAAACGATAATAGTGGGGATTTCGAGTCGGAATTATCATCCGATTCAGGGGAGGTCGAAAAGGGGGCGCTTTGACCATCTCAGCCGGTCGAGGCCGGTCCTCTCAGAAGAACGAGAGCGGTCGAGTCCTCCTTCGTTGCGTATCTCGCACTGAATGGACCGGACGGTGGAGGAGGAGGGCAAGTACACCAGAGAGATCAGGGAAGTGAGTATCGTCTTCAAGCGAGAGAAGGACAGAGGGAACCGGCAGTGGTCGAACCTGCGAAGTCGGCGAGTCAATAACGTTCTTCGCTACGGCATTGAAGGGGGGGGGGTAAGCAGGAAACGTGGCGACCCGGCAGGGAAAGAGCTCGACAATACCATCAAGAGGAGTTACTCTCTGAAAGCATCTGCTGTGAGTCGATCAACAGAGAAAGGGATAATCAAATGAAGGGAAACCAGAAATACAAATTATTGGCCTTACTCATCGAAAGTGACGTGGAGGGGGGCCAGCCTGTGGAGAAATAGAAGGGGTCTCTTTTCCTATTCGAGAAGTTCGAAACTTGGGGTGCACGCGGGAGGGCGGGGAGAAGTCTACAGTGTTGTTCCACACTATTAAATCGAAAAAAGCCAAGTAGGCCGTATCTTTACATCTATACTAATACCGGCTCTTCCTGGGGAGCGGCGGTAACCCATGGCTCGAAAAGGGAGAAAAGTAAGGAGGAAGATTGTAACTAGAGTCTCAGAATTACGGGAGAGAAAACGTATCGGGCGCCTAAATTCGTATAAAGAAGGACGAAGAGTTGATCCGGCAAAAATGGGACGGGAGGGAAGGTGGGTGATAACTACAGCGTTCTCGAGGAAAGGCAAGGTCAAAAAGAAAAGACTGGTATAAAACAGTTGCCACGACGCAAGACTCTTTAAGAAGGGGGCGGAAAGAAACGAAAGTACGATTTTGAGGAGCGAGCTGCGGTATGGGGATCTGGTTGGTAGTAGCTCTACTTCGTGGCGTAAAAAGGGGAGGGTGGAGAAAAAAGGGGGGGGGGGGGGCGTTCAAGCTCAGGAGAAGGGACTAGCTCAGTTTGGAGACAGCAAAAGACTTAAGTCTTTAAGCAATTTTGGGGTGAGAAAGAGTTGAGGACGAGTGTGGCAGGTGACTTTGTAGAGGGGACAGGGCAAACGGGGGGCACCTAGGTTGGGGCGGTTCATTCCAAGGATGCCAAAAAAAGCAAAAGCCAGATTCAATTCTTTAAAGATCACGGAGTGCTCGGCGGAAGTGAAGGATATGGGCAGAAAAAAACTTGCGCGATTTCAGTGAAAAAGAAGGGGTAGATAAACTACTTACGGGGGGCGAGACGAAACGCAGGAGAAGCGCATGCCAACGCTGTCGACGTCATCACTCAAATGGCACAAAGAGAATCAGGGGGGGCGAAATAGAGGTCCAAGAGGGATTTCGAGGGGGAAGAGGGACAAAAACCGAGGGGGGGATAGGAAAACTAAGACCGGGAAGAGAAGGTGTGGTGGCGTGTTTTTAAATGAGTTGTAACCAAAAACGGCCTTGGGGGGGCGGTTTTCCACATTTAGGTGGGGGGCAACCAAAGAAGACACTTGGGAACGAAATGAATTGGCTCATCCGCACGAAATTTCTAATCCGAAACCGGTTCAAAACACACTAACTGACTTTCGCCAATCGGTCGGTCAGAAAAAAAAGCCGCCGTCGTCGAAGGAAAAAAATTTCGAAAAAAAAAGGGGTTCCAAAGGTCCGCCAAGGGTTTTTGATCGAAATGTCAGGTGCTTGGCGCGTAAAAGGAGCCGATAAAAAAAAAAAAAAAAAAAAAACCGGGCAGAAAGACGGCCTTCATCGCTTCGAAAATTGAGCGATGCATAGCCGGAGTCAACCCGAGGCAGGAGCGGCTAAAGATAGGTGTTAAACTATAGTCAACAAAGCTGAACTGGTCGTTGAAGCAAATGAAGTATTTCGTGCGACGGAAAGATTATAGGACGAAAAAAGGCATTCATTATAGTCCTGCAAAGAAAAGCAAAGCCTTCGACTTGGAACAGGATGCGTCAGGGAGTCGATCGGGAAGTGGCAGGTGACCTTTTGATTGGGAAACTCCTCCAAAGACGGTTGAAAAGACCGGCGGCCTTCGGATTGGGAGCAGGCTTTTGAGGGTAGGCAATATCTCTCACAAAAAAGGAGGAGGGGGGGATGGCCGAAAAAAACAAAAACTGCAAGCCAAAGGCCTCATACGCCAGGAAAAAAAACGGCAAAAAACGCTAAGCAAGAGGAAAAAGCAATCCCTAAGGCACAAAAGACCAGACAAGAGACAAAAGCCGAATCATGAATTCTAATGGGCTGAGTGCAGGGACCTATATGCAAAGGACTCTCTATCAGACACAGAGGAAAAGAGCGCGAACTATGACTCATTTACTTCAACGACCAGGAAAATGGTGGACCCAGGAAAGAAGGCCATCGCGAACCATGAGGGGAAAGAGGCAGGCAGGACTCGGCGAAGCGTCAGTTGGAGCGCCAATCTCGAAGCTCTGGAAAACGCGGGACTATTTCTCGGAAACCTGAACTCACAATCACCTACACCTCTACTGGGAACTGGGCGTACAGAGAGACGACGGCGGGGGTCGCGAAACTAAGTATTTCTAAAAAAGGGGGAATTCGTACCGATAAAAAAAGCGCGCGGATTCCGCCAATTCATTTGACGGGGAGGGACAGTGAAGGGGGGCAATGAGCAAGCAAAACAACTCCAGACTGGTCAACCTCGACAATGCCGCGTGAACGGCTACCAACCCGTCGCCACCAGGACTGGACGGGCTCCTAGGAGACATTTTCAAGGGGGGGGGGATAGGTAATGCAAAGAAAATCCGGCCATGTCAAGCAGGAAAGAGGAAAAAGTTGAAAATCTGTAGTCGATTTCTTTGAAAAAAAAAGCGCTTGTACAGGGACTAATGAGTTTGCGTCAGGGTCATGCGAAAACGATTCGTAATCAGCCCGGGACTTATCTACGAAAAGATGCACCGGACAAGCAGGAACAGAAAATCGCTACGAGAACTAGGAGAGAAGCACGCAAAGTCGCAGCCCTGAGGAGCTGGGGGGGCTTTGGGGCAAGGGATTTGACGAACATAAGTGAGGGCAAGAACTCTAATCATGCACAAAAACAACTAGGCGAGGTGTAGGAAGGACGATTATTCCGCGACCTCAGTACGAAAAAAAAGCGGAAGCGAGCTAAACTCGAGGTTGTCAATCTTCCGCGGACCCAGTTTCAAAAAAAGGAGTAGGGCGATCGGAGGAAGGCCGACCAAAGAAAATAAGAGCCTCGGTAGAAAATACGGGGCTTCGCCGGTGAGGAACCGCGAAAAGTATTGAAAAAAGGGCGTGCAAGTCCATCCTCAGGAAGTGCATCAGACGATGGTAGAGCAATAAAAGCCGCCGACCCAGGGGGGGGAAATCTTCGAAACTGGATAACGAAGCAAAAAACATGCGATAGCGACTCAACCTAGGTCAGCCGACAAGCTCACAGGAAAACCATCAGAGAAGAAGGAAAGGGCAGGGTAAATCATCTTACCAGGCGAGCCTGAGATGGGGGGGGGAACGGAGAGGAAGAAAAGCAATGGTAATCAAGTCGATAAAGAATGTTGCCCAAAAAGAGCTGCTAAAGGAGGAAAAATCGGAAACGGCCAAGCGACGGCCGAATCTATAAAAGTAGGAGAAGTCACGTGACCCACTCTGTCTACGCACGCTTGCCTCGACAGTGCAAAGAAGTAACTCCGGGCACTGAGGAACCACTCCCTTTTGACTCTCTTGAGGGCGAAAAGATAATCCTGGAAACGTGGACCAAAATGAGAGAAGCAGCGCGTGCAACTCAGATGGAAGGTTTGTCGATACAGATCATGAAAGGCCACGTCCCCGAAAGAAGAAGTCAAGCCCCGGGGACTGGAAATGGTAGAGAGACGCAGCGTCCGCCAAGGAACGAAACATCTTTCTAATTGACGCGATCAGACTCAGCGAAAAGAGGTCGCTCTCTCGGGCTCTCTGGTTCTGCCAATAAAAGCCTCCATACCCTCCTCCACCTGTGTACAAAGTCTTCGATATAACAGTCGAAGAAGAAAAGAGCAACGCGAGCCCTACTTGAGAACCTCGACGGAATCTTGGGAAGTCAAAAAAAGGATCGAAACAAAGTGATCTTCGGCTGCAATGAAGGGACAAAAAAGGAGCTATCCGGGGAAAAAACCGCGACTGGAAGACAGCCGTCTACTTCTAATAAGTTCGAGGTAGGCAAGCCAAAGGAGAGAAAAGAGACAAAACTGAGGAGACGGGGGGATTGCCGAAAGATGGAAAGCGTAAGTCAGTTAAAGGGAGGGAGCAAAGGCGAAGCAGGCCCTTCACTCGATACGCGGAAGTGGGGGATTTCGAGTCCTTGAATGAGACAGAAAAAAGGGAATGTGGAGGAAGTTGCTCTACCAATAAATCCTTTAGATGGTGTCCTCAGCAACGGGAAGATGGTAGGGGGGGGACAAGGGCGAATTGAGGGTCTGAGTCCTACTTCAGGGGGGGAAAGAAGTGGAGCATAGATGGGCAAAGTCGGGCCGTAAAAGAGAGAGATCGGGGAGTTAGTATCTTGGCGTCTCTCCTAATAAGGACCGAGATTTTCGAAAGACGTCAGATGAGAAAGGAACGTCATATCACTTCCGAACGAGGGAAGGGCTAAGGGAAGGTGAGACCTTCCTTATCGTGGAGAAACGACAGGGAAACCTCGGGACACGCGCAGGGGAAAAAAAAAGAAGATCTGAGGTCGGAGAAACGATCTTTATAAATCTTCGTCAAACAGACAGAGGCCGAAGTGAAAAAAAAAACCCAACCGTCACAGCCGAGAATACCTGGAATGCCTGGAGAGAGCGGCGTAATCAATTATCAAGGAGTGAAAAAAGGGAAAAGTAGAGATTAACTCTGCACCGCGGAATATTTTTACACTTATTCGAAGCTCTTGGGGGGGAAACACAATGAGAATGCGATAAAGGCCGCCCAGTATGGCTTAGATCTCAGGGAGAGAAGGTGAGGTCTTTAAAAGTCCATGTAAAATGAGTCTCTGCTTTGGCGGCTATCTTGTTATTCTTCGCGAAGATGATAAAGAAAGAGAGTCGGCCTGCGAAGAGGCTTCATCTCAAGAAGAAGAAGGTGAACGAAGAAGGGAAGCGGCAGTAGGTTTAAGAGAAAGAAGAAATATAATAGCACGGTCAAGGCGGTCCGTTACTGGGAGCTCAGTTCGCCACGAAGAGTAAGACTTTAGAACGAGAAAACGAGGGATCGAGTTTTTATCTTTCTTAGGGGAGAAGGGGGGGATTTTTTTCAATGAAGCATCGATGAAAAAAAGAAAGCCGGCGTGAAAAACGGGGGGGACGAAGTTCATATTGTAAGGAAACCTCGTCAAGTCGACGAAGGGAAGGGTGGGTGGAACGACAGTCAAGTAAAGAGTGACTTTTTAAACAGACAGGGGAAACGGGGTCCGCCGGGAGGGGGGGGGTGATGTTTGAAGTGGAGGAAAAACCGATCAAAGTGGTTAAAAAAGAAAACTGAAAAAAAAGCTCGCCAGGCCTGAAAACCGGGGCTTGCAGGGAAAAAGGGTAGTCTATGGATAGCTGTCCTTATCTGGAGGGGAAGCTTCAAAATCTGTTCGGGAAAAAAAAATGGGGGGGTTCGATAGGACCAGAGACAAACGCAGTGAAAGAGAATGCAACGAGGTTCCATCAGACAGCTGGCACTAGGAGAGCGGGAAAGGCACGTAGCTTCTAAACTCGGGGCGGGAGGTAGGAGTGCAACCAGTAACACAACGAAAATGGGGAAAGATTCACCTAAGTCTCCCGTCCAATAAGGTTGGGCAACTGGTGGGGTAGACGTCTCAAGCGCTTTGCGAGGGGGGGGAACTTACATTAAAGTGGTGGGGCGGCATCCCACTCGGAGAGACACATTTGAGACGCCCCAAACATTTGGCAGAATCGCGCGCCTGGAAAATGTCCGAAAAAAAACGGTCCACCAAGGAGAAAATAGGGAAATTCGAAGCCGAAATCAGATCTGGGTGGGAAACCCCGATTTTTCCGTCTCCGGCGGGTGCAAAGGGGGCGTCGGTAAAATAGCGTCAAAAAACAGCCCTTGTGCCAAAGGCTTCGGAGATTGGCGGGGGGACAATCCCGGAGGTCCGCCGGGCCTGCTCGGAGGGCCCGAGATGTTCCGTGGGGGCCTGAGATCAGGGGCACAAGCGGCCCGGTCCGTGGGCCTAAAGAAAACGGAGTTTAGACAATGATCTGGGAGCGAAGGAAAAAAAAAAAGGGCCGGTAGACTGCACGAAGCCTCCTGACACTTTCATGAGAGGGAAGGAGTAGGTGAATTTTCTGAACTTGGGGGGGTGGCTATCCGATGGCGGCGACCCTCCGGGGTTTCCCGTCTTCTTATTCCTGCGAGGCTCTAGGGTTCTTTTTCGGCCTATAGAACAATCACAAAGAAAAAAAAAGGGGGAGAAAATAGGCGAAAAAGAAAAGGCTCCAGCCGAATTCCGCAAGAAGCAGGTAGTCGGAAGAAAACGAGGAGCCCAATCCCAAGGCGCAAAAGACACTCAAAGGACCAAGGAAGCAGATGATTTTAATTGCTTCTTGCAGGCTATAGGAAAAGGTCAAAAGAAGAACGAAGGGACGCCCAAGAGCATCAGTAGAGCACGACAATTGATGACAACGAAAAGGAAGATGGTGCCTTATCGGAAGAACAAGAGAGGGAACCAGCTCGCAGTAAAGAAGGGGCTCCCAAAGCAGACTAATGTGGGGAGGGGGTCCGTCTATTGCATTCGAAGAAGAACCAAGGGAAAGACAAGGATTTGACGCTATCGCCCGACGAGCCAAGCCCAACAGCAGAGCTTAAAAACTTTCAGGGCAGGGTGCAACCAAGGGATCAAGATCGACGAAAGGGGAGAAAGCAAAAACTATCAATTTCGAATCAGGTTGAACCCCCCAGGGGTGGGGGGGGTTTAAGATCAAAAGGAGCGCTAATTCAACTCATTCCGGGGACGGCTATTGCGCCGAGGGGGGGCAATGATCTGCACCGGAAAAACAAGACCAAAAAAAAGGTGTCCCTAGAAGCCGCTTAGACGCTACCAGGATAAAACACCCGTCGAAAGTCTGAAGGGACTCAAAAAGGGGATATGCCATTTTCAGGTGTTACTCGGAATTGCACTCAGGAAAGCACGGATCCGCACTTTCGCCTGTAAAGAGTAGAAAACGGAGTGCCAATGCGGGTGCTTATCGGGCGAAAGGAAGTGAGAAGGATTCGTCGCGAAAAAGATGTCTTCTATAGGGGAAAAGAAAAAAAAAGAAAAGAGAGGAGCGTCCGCCAGATCAGGACAGCATCGGCTAGAAAAAAAAACTCTCCTCGAAGAAGGGAGAAAACTGGAGGAGTCTTTGGCAAGGGGGGGGATGGAACGACATAAATTAAAAGGTGACAGGAATCTAAACTCACCTGCAAACAGGAGCGGCACGTCAACACGGGGGGCAAAAAAGTCCGTACCGATGTACCCAGGGGAGGGAGAAAAACGACTCGGACGCGATCTGACCGAGGTTTCAAAGGAAAGAGGACAGGGACATCTCCGCCCGGGCACAGCGAATCGAGCTCGAGACACGACAAAACGATCCACAATATCCGCAGCCAGGAAGATAAAAAAAAGAGAAATCCAAGGCTCTCCGGTATTGTACAAAGAGAGTATGGAACTGCGTAAGCACAGTCAATTCGGGACAAGGCGTGCTCAGGGCGAGCACGACTGTGAGGAAAAAACTACGGAAGGACCATTGTTATTAGTCAACTCGGAGCAGGATAGGGTACGCGCCGTAAAAAAATCCGAACTATCAGAGAATCAGGTCATCAGGACGAACCTCCGAACTCCGCAAGACAAAAAGCCCGCGGGGACAATAAAGGGGAAAGAAATCGAACCCAGGCCCGCGGAATGTTGAGACTGGAAAATCGGGGGGGGGAGGTATCGCAGAGACTAGTGTTGCCCAAAATACTGAGAACTATCCCAACGGAAAGGGGCCAAGCGCCATCCTTGAAATCCCAAGGTCTGAAAAAGCGAAAAACTCAAAATCTCTACAACGGGCACTTCGGAGAGGACGGGCTTAAAGAAAACTGCAAAGTACGAGCCACTCCGTGACGGCCCCTCGTGAGGGGGGAAGAAAATAAATTGCGTATCAGACCTCGAGGGATAGAGAACCCGAAGAATGGCCTGTCCAGCGAAAGTGGGGGAAAACGCGAGGAGAAAGGTCCGAAAAAGGGTCGCACAAGGCAAACACAGCCTTCCGCGGCCGGGAAGAAAGAAAAGAGAAAGCAGTGGACGTTCCGAACTCGAGTCGAGTCCTTCGCTCACTGGCACGCCAGAGACCAGATCTCTCTTTTCAGCGAAGGACATCCAGCCTGTCGCCGCCACCAGGGATCCAGGAGTCGGCGAGAAGAACGAAATTACGAGAGGACCTCGACAAAGCCGGCCGTGCTGAGAGGAAAACATAGAAAGGGCTAGAGGAGAAAAGAAAGACAAAAATTGAGAAAATCGGCTGAAATTTAAACGAGAAAAGAAAGAGAGGAGATAGGGAGCCCGCTGCGCTTGAGGACAGACTGACCACGGCAAAAAAATTCTAGCAAGGGCACCGGATCCTCTCAACAACAAGGGGAAAAGGATCACTTGGGGCCAAAGAGAAGCTTTAAAGCGTTCGCAGAGGAAGCCCTGTAAAAGGGTCCGCACTCGATCGCGAGATTTATTCTAGTCCTTGAAAATGGGAGCAGACCGGGATGGCCTCATGGAAGTTCGAGAAATGTTCGAGGCAAATCGAAAGAAGAAAAAAGGCACGGGAGCCGATTGTCGACCAATTCGAATTTCTTATCGGCAGACCTTCCTGGACGCCCCGTTTGTCGGGGCGACAAGGGATGGCAGGTTCTTAGGGGCCGAAAAAATCGGGCGGGACGTAGAAGGTGGCGCTTCGCGAGGACCACGGACATCGACCGAGAGGGTCGACGCGACGAATGGAGTCTGAAAACTATCAGCTGAAGGGCAATCTACTGCAAAGAGGGAAGTTCTAAAAGGGACGGGAGCGGTACCCGGGGGGAAAAAGACATTGGAAGCTAGTTGCAACAGCTTCGAACATCTGCGTCAAGGTCGAGCAAGAAAAGTAAATATTCTTCCACCAGCCAATTGAAAAAAAAAGGGCCTCATGAAGACACGGGGGTAGGAAAAACCTGGTCGGAACAATCGTCGTAGAGGGCAGCGTGAGTCACTTCATGGCCAATTTCCGAGAAAAGAATGGAAGTGGAAACGAGGGAAAATTAGGTTCGGTCTTGGGGGGAACTGATAGGAGGAAGGAAGAGAACGCTCTCCCCTATCTGCTGAAAGCGGATCGAGGGAAAATGCCTTTGGACACTGGCGGGAAAAAATCCATGGCGATGCGGCAGGGGTAGATCTATCTTTTCTGACTCATTAGAAGAAGAAGGAAAAAAAGGAACAAAAGGCGATCAGCTCCGGCACGGCCTCGGGAGGGCAGTTTCAAAGACGAAGCGCCGCAGAAGAAAGTACCGGCGCCGAAGGGGGATACGCAACAGGTCACCACCAGGTTGGGAACGCGACGCGTAGGAACGTCGGGTTAGATCGAGGACTTATAATGTTAGGGTGTGGTCTATGGCAGAGATGCGAAACAGAAAAGCCGGTAAGAAACGGGGTTCACTTTCAGCGGAAACCGAGGGTACAGAGAAAAAAAAAACCGCGGATTCCGAAGCAAGTCGGGAGAATAGAAAGTTGAAACGCGAAAAACCGTTGACGTTCAACGATGGGCATGTGGGGAGTTCCTTCCACATGCTCAATGTAGTGAAAAAAAGAAAAATTCCCACAAAGCGAGAAGATCGACAGAGGCTTGAAAGGAAAAAAGAGAAAAAAAAAAAAAAAACAGCGCTCTGGAGCGTATGCTGCGCTGGAAAGGAGGTACGTAAAGGGGGAGAAAGGGGGCCAGGTCTTGTTCCGAACGGGGTGTGCTATCGAAGATACGCGCCAAGCGCTGGGTTTACGAAAGGGGAATAAAAAGAAGCACAAGCATGGTACACGCAGTCTACGCTTGGGCGACAAGAAAGGAGTAAGAAACGTATTTAAGGAATCCAACAAACAAAATGCATAATAAAGAGGATCCCCCGTCCATATAAGGTGTGGGCAGGGTGTTTGAGGGGGAAGGGGAGCCGGGGAAAAGAAGAAACTTTGCGAAGGGAAAAAAGGATTCAGGGGTTTGCGGTGCAGAAAAATCAGTTCACCCATCGGCGAGCACGGGGGCGACGCCAAAAATTGGGGTCGTAAAGCAAGCGCCCTTTTTGTCTGGACGGACAACAAAACCCGGGCTTGGAGAGGGGAGGGATAGAACTCCGCCTGCTTCTATCTTAAAAATTCAAAAAATGTCGCAGACCAGGGGGTAAAACAAAGGAGCCAGGTTACCGTGATCGGGGGGACGGGGGCTGAACAAGAGTCAAAGACTAAAACAACGCTTCGAGATGCTCGCTAAACAAATGTCGGATAAAGGAAGCTGCCTGGGCATCGATTGCGGGCCGAGATTGTTCACGATCCTAATGCAAAACCTGGAAGTCCGGGTCAACGGCGGTAATGGACGAGCAGATATGGCGCATGCTGGACGGGAAAGGGAAGGGAATTAGAGTCCTGCGAGCCATCCTTCACTTACATGCAAATTCCGGATCAAGGTGTTCGGGGCGACGGGGGGATTGTTCTCATACCGAGTGGAGGGGCGCCGACAGGGCAAAGGCTTGATGGCGGCCTGGCTCTTGCGCTGAGTGGAGTGTTGCGGAGGACT
>Ga0179593_1481159_pt1 | contig 10924 bp, 11 predicted proteins | sample CZODoug2_1_08_16_FD_185931 | JGI IMG/M metagenome (GOLD analysis project Ga0179593, IMG submission 185931) | Vadose zone soil fungal communities from Angelo Coast Range Reserve, California, USA - CZODoug2_1_08_16fungal (PacBio error correction) | ecosystem: Environmental > Terrestrial > Soil >...
AGAAGAGCCCGACGCAGGAAACCAGCGCAACAAAGACAACGTCGGGCGGCGAGAAGCGTCGACCAAAAAACCACGACGTAATTGGCGGGGCTGGAGCACGTCCAAGGGACACAAAGGGCCGTCACAACACACAAAGACGGAGTGGAGTATAAAGCTAGACTTGGAGCGTCGCGCGCCTGCCACTGACTGTCGAGGACTGTGAACCGTAAGGGGGGGAAGGCTAGTAAGTGCAGAGGTTCCTTAGGGAGGGGTTTACTGTAACCTACTCTCGCTGTTGATAGAGAACAAACAGTTGAACGGGATGGGGGAAAAAGGGAACGCAGGAGGGAAGGAGGCAAAAAGAGATTGCATGAGGCGAAAGGTATTGGGAACGTCCCAGGTTAGGAGGGGAAAGGGAAAACTGGCCTTGGTATGAAGCAGCCTCGGTACGGTTATGGGGAGTCATTTGGAATAAGAACAACGTTCCTATCCCTGCGAGGGGTGAGTCATACCGGAATAGAAAAAAAAAAGGTGATAAGGATGCGGTTTGGATAACAAATAGCCAACGGAAGATTGGAAATTGCGTTTGGGGGGGTTGCGATGCGGGGGGGGTATGGAATAAAGAAAGGGGAAGGTAAAGGGGAATGATTCAAATCACTTGGTCGAATGGAAAAAAGCTCACCTGGTTTTCGGGGACGCAGAACTAGAACAAGGGAAGCACACGCAGGGGGGAAAGATATCACGGGAGAAGGGGATACGGGACGGGGGCTGGAGGGAAGGTGTGAAAAAAAACAAGACGTAAAGGAGTGTAAATCCGTGTCGGGGGGGAAAACAGTCATGCGGCTCGGAGCGCAAAAAAAAAAAAACTTCTGTCTGGTACTGGAGAAAAAAACACGAAAAAAAGTAAGCTCAGGCCGCATTGGGGTCGCTAAAGCCAAAGGTAGGAGTGGATAAAAAAACTGGGTGGGGGTGATTTCGGTAAGGCCTCTTCGCGGCACCAAAAAAACCAATTCATTGGGTATAAGGGGGCGGACGTGCAACGGAACGAGAGCGAATGAGTGCGACTGAAACAATTGTACGGCTCAAGTCAGGGAAGGTATGGAAAAGAAATGTTAAGAAGGAATGACTGCGGGCGCAGGCAACGTGGAGAAGAATAAAGAAGGTCATTCACGCAACAAAGGAGGAAACACGACTCACAAAGATCATCAAGATAAAAATAACCCCTTCCGCTCGGAGTCTCAATTCAAAGGGAACCAAAAAAGTATATAAAAAAACTTCTCGAACTTAAACAAAACCTTGAGAGGAACTGGGGGGGGGCAAAGGGTGCCCTTTCTTAAAAATTGAGGCGAGCCTCAGCAGGCTCCTCGGACCAAGGGGGAAAAAGCGCAACGTGGCACGTAGCGCAGGAAGTGACTGCCCGGCGTCAAACGGGGATAGGGGAGACCTCGGGAAGGTCGCAGGAACCGAGGGCAGTCTTGAGGGAAAAGGGCGGGCCCAACGTGGAACGAGGGACACCAGGAGGGGCTTACAAAATAAGCTTTCGTCTCCACGGAAAGCGACCGCTCGCCCCGGACTGAAGGGCTGCAGCAGTTCTCATTAAGAGGGTAGGAACCCCCGGGCGCGAGTGATTCAATGGGCCGAAGACTGTGTCTAAAACAGAATTCTCTGGCCATCTGCGCAGCGCCAGAAAAGTCTTTAGCCTGCAGGGCTTTCTCCTCCTCCACCAAAAGGGGGGGGCCGAAAAAACCGATGTGAAGGGCAAGGGTCAAGGAGGCGCTAACAGATAAAAGGATAACAGATCGCGTAACAGCCCTATCAGTTGTCTTCCGGGGGAGCGCTCTCCAGGGAAAAAAGGGGAAAAGGGGCCTCTATCACTCTTAGCGTTCGGGGTAAGGACGGTGATATCTAAGAAATCACTCACGATAAAAAATTCGGACAAACTGGACCTGCGCAACTCAGAAGGTCCCCGAGGGGGGGAGAAAAGCGGCTGCGGAACAGGCGAAAAAATCGGAAGGTTGCGACAGAAAAGAGGCTTAGATAAGGTACTGGGCCAGTCGCAAAGAACCAAGAGGGCACAGTCGGCCGGGCAGGCCAGGAAACTTTCCCAAATGTCCACCGCAACACAGTCAGAACACCACGTGACGTCATCCACGGCAACGGGACAAAATAGCCACCACTCCCAAACCAGGCTAGGAAGTACTTGTATGAACGAGGTTGGGTCCCGTTTGGGGGGGAAACCTGCATCGCTTCTCAAACGGAACGTAGATGCCGAGATCTAGGTGCTCCTGGGACACCTACACAAGGGTCCTAAACTGGGTGTGGGGACGGTGATGGCACAGTACAAACAACGGCCGGGTGGACTGGGACTTTCTTAATTTGGGGTAAAGGGAGGGAGGGGACAGAGGGAGATAGGGACCGCTGCGTCTTAGGCTTTCCCCTCGCATCCTTGAGATCCTATTACCGAGGAAAAGGAACTGCTAAAAAAAAACAGCGGAAGAACAAAAAAAAAATCCTTTAAAGCTCCTGAATGTTTCAAGGGAAAAAAGAAAAGGAAAAAAGAGTTGAGTGACCGGAGTAAGGGGCACTCCAAGGAACCTCAGGTTTAGAAACCAACGGAGTGGATGCCATCAGTTCAAAAAGGGAGAGGGGATAAGTAGTGACCCAAAAAAAAAAAATGCTCTGGAACGGAAGCAAGTGCCTCTTGTCGCTGGCAGTGAAGGGGGATAGTCAGGACGGTGGGGGGGGGAAAGCGAAACGCGAATGTCGGGTAGAAGAATGGCTAAGACGGAAGAGGACGAAGGAGAGATCCAGGAGGGTGAGACGCATCGAAAAAGCCCAAGGAGGCTCAAGGAAGAGTGTCTCACCGGTAGGGCAACGACTATAACGGAGCCTGCACAGGGGGGGGGTAGTTTGGGGTGGCCTGAAAGACACACGGCAGAGAGAAGCGGTACCGCAAGGGGGAAAGTTTCTACAAAAGGGGAGGGTAACGGAGGAGGAGGAACGCAAACCTGATGTCTTACAGATGATTGGACGGGGTAAGGAGGTGAAATAGGAAAAAAGAGCCCGACTAAGAGAAATCGGGTGTGCCTGGGGAGAAGACACGTGTTCCTGAAAAAATGTTACTACCAGGTGTGACGGCGGGGAGGGCTGGGTTTTGGTCAACCCTTGAGGGTTCGACAGCTTATACAAGGATTGTGTCATTCAATGGGGGGGCACCGCCAGAACGTTGGTTCCCGGCCCCTAATGCACAGGGGGTTTTGGTGTTGATTAGGTTATTGAAAATGGAAGAATGTTGCAGTCTATTGATGAATGAAAGGCGCCCGACACGGGATAAACCGCCAGTGTAATCCAGCGAGGGCAAGAATAGGGGGGGAAACATCAGAAACAGTACGTATCGGATCGAAGGATACACAAGACCAAGGGGGGGGAAAGGGGGGAGGTGGGGGGGGTCGGTCTGACGAAGCAATAACTTGGATGCCTGCGCAGGGTCAGAAAAAGAAGGCCACCAAAAAAAGGGGCAACTTAAACGATCACGGACACTCAAACTAGTAGGAACGGAGGCTGGGGAACCCTTGGTTAATGGGCAAAAAAAGACCGTAAAACAACTATAAAGACATAAAAATTTTTTCTTTACATACACGAAATCTGAGGGAGGAGATCACCAACACCCGGAAAAACATGATCCCCCCCGGCTCCCAAGTCTGGGTCTCGGAGCTTGACGGGGGGCTGCGTCTTAAACGGCAGGATAACGAATAGGGCTGGCCAACCAACGGGGGCAGGAACTTGTTCTAGGGGAAACATAAAGAAACCACGAGACTTCCAACAATGAAATCGGTCAACTTGCGAATCTGAGAATTCTAGGGCTTGAAAGCTGAAGAAACAAAGAGCCAACCCCTATAAAGTGCCAATGGAAGTTTCAAAGACGAATCAAGCGGAAAACCAAAAAAAAAAGGGGGCTCCGGAACAGCCAACTCAGAATAAAGAGGTGGATAAGTCCGAGAAATGCACTTTCTCTCTGGGAGTTAAACTGGGCGAACCAGTATCTTCAACCGGCAAGAAAGGGGGGCATACGCTAAAACCGGGCTCAACGAAGCAAGACCAAAAGGGGCACGCCTTAAACCAACTCCTTCAAAACACCACGGGTTAAACAGGACCAAAAGGCTTTCAGGGGGGAGCCATCTTTCAACAAACGTCCCCAAAATCCACAACGGGGGATTCGAATGGGGGGCCCAGACTACGAAATCGCCTAAAAGCTATCTTGGGCTGCCTGGGTAAAAAAAGGGCAAAAGCTGGCCGACTATAATTTCGCCGCAGGAGAGGGGGGTCAGGTCCACCAATGCACACCCAGGAACTAACACTCAGGGGAAAAGTAAGGGAATCCTGCTAGAGAAAACGGAAAAGCCGCTGCGAAAGGCCCTTGGCCATTCGCCCCAGTACCACTCGTGAAAAGCCTGTACGTCAGCAACAACACGGATGGTAAAAAAATCTAGGTTTTCTAACCTCTCCACCGAAAAAAGACTTTATTTTGGTAGGGGTCCGGGGAAAAGTCCAGGGAGAACAGGGCCCATCAGCGGAGGTGGAAGGGGAATGGAAGCGCTGGTTAGAAGCAGGCTTCTAATGAACCGGGGACGTAAGGATTGGTGTAAAAAAGTAAAATTCAGGGGGGGCAGAGGGTGTCAAGGAGAAAAACGGGCTAAAAAGGTAAAGTCTGGTGAGCAATGGGATGGGTGCCGACGTCGAATGGGGCTCCTACACTCTTTATATCCAAAGGGGTTTTGGTGGTGGAATGGAAGCTTCTTTGCCCTCGTTATACCTCGTGATGGGATGGGGTTAACGATTGAAGATCCCATAAAGCCAAATGGCGTGGACTCCTGTTGACTACAAAAAAACTTTCGACTTGGAAGGGGAACATTGGGTAAGAGGGGCTGACAAAAATTATTCTGACGCCAAAAAAACGGGCATTAAAGACGAGTTGCCCGGGGTGGGCGGGCACAAAGAAGGTCACAAGCAAAAAAAGCCCGAAGTGCCACTTGGGCCGGGGTGGAAGGGGGGTTGGGTTCTCCGACTTACGTGATACGGCGGCACAAAAAGGTGAAATAAGGCAGGCTTATCTGGGGGACCCTACCGCTCTGGGCCCGCGAAAACGAAAAATATCCTAATCTCAAGGGGAAAAAGATGTTGGAGGTCCTACGTAAGGTACCCCTCGCACCCCTCAGTGGCTCCCTTAGGTGAGAATTTAGATAATCACATCAAGTTACCCAGGAATAGGCATTGGGAGGACACTTGGAAAGGGGGAAAGCTAGGGGATTGTTCTGTAAAGAAAGGGCACTTTGGAGACTTTCCGACCGTTGGAGAACCTCTAGTATGGTTCTTGGTGAATTTTTCGTACAACTAGGGGTTTGGGCCCGCTCTTCTACTCTAGTAAACTGTCTAAATTCTTCTCTTGCCTGCTTCGGTGGAGGGGGACTCAGGTTCTCTAAAAATCTTTGGACTCCTCAAATTATACCTGCTGAGGCCTGTAAAAAAATAGGAGAACACTCATTAGGTAGTAGATTCGCAAGAACACATGGAGTTAAAGAAAAGGAGATCAAGGGTACCTAAACAACGAGTCAAAGATGGGACTTGAATACCAAAGGACAAAAAAAGGCGGTGAGCAACGGAAAAAGTGACAAGGACGAAAAGATATAATTTACATCTTGACAACAAACAACAAAAGGGCCGGGGAAAAAACGGGTACAAGGGAGGGCCCCAACAAGGTACAAGGAGAGAAAAAGAAATCTGCGAGGGGGGTCTCAGACCGGGGCACCAGCGCAAGCGAGGAATAGCATACAGGCAGCCTAGGCGGCGGGGGAAAGGAGTAAGAAGGGGAGCAATCTAGGGGATACTCCGGGCAATGACTTCTGTCCATCAGAAATAAAGTCATTGCAGTGGCGGGAGGGGAAAAGGCTAGTGGGAACCAAAAATGAACTGACTGAGAAAAATATTGGTCCGCCTCGAAGTCGTCGAAAAAGAACAGCGGAAGTACAACAGCCAGAGGAAGGTGCCGGAAGAGGCACATTTATACCAAAAAAGAAGGAGAACCCGGGCATCTGGGAACCAATGAACGAATGATTGACAAAGATAAAACGGGGGGCCTCTCAATGCAAAGGACGCTTCTGCAGGGTCGGATCTTCTGCGACCTTTTTCTCGACGGACGGGTGAACGGAAACCTGGACGGAGAAATCAAAGGATGTGCATAACCTAGGAGGATCATTGCAAGGGACTTGAGTACAAGATTCTCTACTGATACTGCTAATAAAATCAAGACCGGTTCGCGGTAAAAAAGAAGAGCCCGGAAATAAAAAGGTCATGAGAAAAGAACCAATAGGTGCCCGCTTCAGGGGACCCATTCGCGTACTGGGATTCCGCATGTTACCCAGGACGGGAGGGAGGGTGACCAAAAAGACAGGCACGCCTCTTCCAGACTTAATTCGACACAATGTTCCACGACGGACTGCCATCGCGAAAAACTTCAGCGTGGAAGACGGGGAAAAAGGCCAATAAAGAATGGGCAGTTCAAGAAAAACGGTACCGGCACCCCCGCCCAAAACCAGTTCGAATTGAAAAAGAGTCTAACAAAAAAAGGGAGGACAAGACAGGAGACGTGCCCAGTAAAAAAAAAAAAAGAGAAGGCGTGTGGTAGGGGGGAGTAACCAGCGAGGGTCAGGACTAAAGCGTATGCAAAAACAGAATAACGTGCCTGGGAGTTGTCAACTTCAGATTCAGGCTCTCTAACAAGCGCGAGGCATCACCGAACTGGCGGGGCCTCATTTCCCACCAGACTCCTCTAGCGGATCTGCGAAACTTGGAACACGTCAACTACGATTAAAAATGGAACTCTACCCAAAAAAACGCAACGCTGGAACTGGGGCCGATGGAAAAATTCCGAACGACGTGCCACTTCCGAAACACGTTTGACAGAATCTCAATACCCATATATATTTTAAGGGATAAATAGGGACATCAAGAATGAATCCCTCAGGGGGGAGAACAACGAGACTTCGGCAGAGGAAAAAACAAGCTATACCATCACGAGGGAAAAGGGAAAGCTCACAGATCAGAGCATGATCATGTAAGTCCAGACGGAAAAAGGCCTTACGCCTCGTTGCGTGAAAACACCCGAAAAAGAAGCGAATAGGGGGGGGAAAAAACTGAGGGGAAGAAAAGACCTGGGCATATGCCGAGGGAAAACTTAATCCGAAGTGGGAAGCTCTATTACGAGCAGCCTGAAGCTCAAAGAAACCGCAGTGATAAAAACCCAGCTCATGAGAATCACGCAGGGCACATTCGCAAGATGTGTGGGGGGGTGTGACCAACTCGGGGGGAGAAAAGAAGTGTACCGACATTAAAGCAGATGCGGAAACGGGGCTGAAAACGGATAATAAGCCCGTGACAAAGGCAAAGGTATTTAAAAAAAGAAGCACAACATTCGTTGAATGCCGGGGAAACCAGAAAGTCATGTCTCCGCCAAAGGTTGACAGGCCCTAACAGCGACAGTACGTATTCCAGAGAACGTTCAGAATAGTACATTATTCGAAGACAAATTTGCAACTGGTAGGAGGCAGGACACGCAGTGCACTCAGGGGTACAATGATCACTGCCTCCGTGGGTTGCAAAACCACGCGAGGTGAAAACAGGAACAGCAAGGTGTTCTTTGTTTAGTGGGAGGAAAGGGGATGTTCAGAAAAAGTCAAATGAATGGAAAGACGCGGACAACACTCTGGAAAACGTTTGGGCCGCATGGGGAAGATCCACGTACGAGTCGCCAACGTAGAGATATGGGAGGAAAACAATCGGGTATGAAGTAACGATAGCAAGACGTGTCTTCAGGAAACATGAGGAAAAAAGAAACAATCCGAAACCATTACGAACCATCGCCGCTAATCAAAGAGGAAGGAAAGGGGAGGGGAACCACGGATTTGGGGGAACGAGATCTAAACCGAAAGCCACTAAAACCCGGGGGAACAAATGCTTAAGACCTCCACAAGATGGGGAGAAAAACAAACACCCGAGTGACGGACCCTTCCGGAAGAAACAAGAAGGTTGTCCCGTAGGGATTTTTAAAGAAGACACGGTCAACGTCACCGACCACAAGTTACTGGGTGAACGACGACTGGAAAAAATGCGCGAATAGCCAACCAATATCAAAAAAAGGGAAAACAAGCAGTACAATGCATAGGGGTAACCTGCGGGGCGTGACGTGCGAGACAACCGTCAAAGAGTGGGGGAAGGGGAAAGACAGAGTGGTCATAGCAGAACTAGATTGGAGGAAAAGGGGGAGCGGAAAAAAACCAAGGAAATACACCGACACCACATTGCAACTAAATCCTGACTACTTGGAGGGGAGTTCCAAACACAAAAGGATCCACACCGGTCCCCAATTTTCAATGGGATCCGGCTGTACTTCACCCAATGTCAAGCCACGCTTGTATCGAAAGGACGCCCCACGGGCCGCTGCCCAAACTAACCCACAGGGAACTAGTGTGGGGGTTTGGTTCGAGGTTATCTTTCAATCAGTCAAAAGCAAAAACCCCGCTCACAAGTCAAGAGGGGAGGGGAGGCAAGCAAAGCCTCTAAATCGTGACATAGATTTCTACCCGCGCCGGGGGACAAAAAAGGAAGTGAAACGCACGAGGAACAACTTACTTGAGAGTCTCGAAGGGGGAGTCAGACATGCTAACACCAGAACTCTGCAAGAGCGGATTAAAAAAAAAGAGGGAAATACCGGGGCCAAGGAACTCGACTCGGCTTTGGCGAGAGGGCAAGACGGGAAGTCTCCACCAAAAAGGTAGGAAATAGAGAGAATGCAGATGGACGTGCGTCGCTCACCTAGGGGAGGTCGAGGATTGGGAGTAAGGGGAACGATCTTGGGGAGCAACTTAGAAAGGGGGGGGAAGGGGGGGGGACGTGGGGGGGGGCGGGGGGGGGGGGGGGGGGGGGGGGGGGGGGGGGGGGGGGGGGGGGGGGGGGGGGGGGGGGGGGAGGGTGGGGGTGGGGGGTCGGGGTGGGGGGGGGGGGGGGGTGGGGGGGGGTGTTTGGTGGGGGGGAAGTGGGGCGTTTGGGAAGGAGGGGAAGGGGTTGTGTGGGTGGGGTTGGGTGGGCGGTTGGTCTGCTAAAATTTACGCGTCAAATGAAAGGGCCCTTTGGAACCACATGTGGCCAAATGTCCTCTGTCATCAGCGACCTTAACTTCTCACAAATTAAAGGATACAATTGAGGTTGCACCGACCCTAGGGAAGGGTTCGGGAACCGCGTTCAAACTAGGTGGGTTTCTTATTTACAGGCAGGCAGGCCGACTCAAATTCGGAGAATCAGGGGGGATAGTCCAGCCTGATTCAAACAATGACACAAACAAAGAACCTCGGAATGCGGTGGAAAAGACGCCAAACAAAAGATACTGGTGAAGGTCCCTATGTATCGGGGGGGGGGGGGGGAATGGACGAATAATTCGGACGACTGTGGCACAGGGGGAAACATATTGTCGCTGAGGAAAGGGATCTAATTTCACTCCCAGCGTTATTGATCACGGCGTGCCGGGACGGGGGTGGCCGGGATGGGAATCTCCAGGGAAATTGAGCAGTTGAGGAAAACTTGAGAACCTTCTAAAAACAAGTCTCATTGGTGGTGACTTCTTCACTTGAAAAAAACAACTAAACATTGTCGATACGTAATGTTTGAGAAAGCAGGTGTACAAGGCAACGAAGACATGGTTGCCTTAACGCCACAGGAACTTGGTTCTGCAAGCGGTTGCGTATATCAAGAAGGTAGACCAAATTGCCCGGCGAGGGGGTAAAAGCGGGATGTTAAACGAAACAAAAAAAAACAACCTGCTTCCTTTTTTGTGTTATAGTTTTGGGGTTGCGTTGTGGTTGGTTTGGTGTGTTTGTTTTTGGGGGGGTCGGGTGAGACGAGGGATGCTCCTGAAGAAAACTTATTTTAAGTATATAGAATTTGTTCTCCACATCGATCCTTTCTAAGAAGTAACATCAAGAAAAAAAGGACACTTGAGACCCACGTTCAGTGGAACAATCGCAATTCATGTGAAAGGGAAAGGTTGTCCCACTTAAAAAACCCGTTGAATAGGGACAGGGGGGGGAAAATTAAACTGTAGTTAAGAATACTCGACCGTTCTAATACTAAGCATACTTTCGCGACGGAAAAAAAATCAAAGCCGGAAGGGGGCATACGCAGGCCCCGTCATTCTGGGTAAAAAAAGGAAAAAGAAAACGGAGATGGACGAGAATGTTCCAGCATACGTGCGTGAATTTCGGTTCTCTAAAGCAGAAAAGGGAGCGGAGGTCGTGCCGGCAGTTGAAAAAAACAGAAGAAAGAGGACCAGAGTCACTCGATTCGTCTCCGGATGGAAGCTCGCAAGCCGCGAATGGCCTAAGGTGGAAATTAGGAGAATTGAGCAGCATGGACGAAAACCCTTCTTCTCGGGCCTTAAAAACGAGAGGGGAAGAAAAGTGCTGGCGTCACTGCGCAAAATTCGGAAGAAATTTGACCGCGAATGTGATTCACCCGCGTAAAGGTGGAAGGACCAAAAAAAGGCAAACAAGCAGGCCTGCCTACAGAGTCTAGAAGGAAATGAGGGGGGAAAGCAGAGGGTCAGCAAGACGTATGAGAAAAGGTCACGGTGCATGCGGAAAAACGATCTGACACGGAAATCTATCGATTACGGAACCCTGACATGGCTGAACCGGACAGGTCGGGAGTCGCAAGAACCAGCAATTCCGAGTCGGGGTATGAGAAAAAAAAAGCTTCAACTATCGCTGGCTGCAACCAGCCCCGTAAAGGCTATGCGGGGCAAGCTGGAAAGAGAGCTGGGTTAGCACCATTACCAAAAATCGTATCGAACCCTGAAAGTGGAAAAAAACACCCACAAGGACGAATGGGGAAAAAAAGC
>Ga0179593_1515482_pt1 | contig 10924 bp, 17 predicted proteins | sample CZODoug2_1_08_16_FD_185931 | JGI IMG/M metagenome (GOLD analysis project Ga0179593, IMG submission 185931) | Vadose zone soil fungal communities from Angelo Coast Range Reserve, California, USA - CZODoug2_1_08_16fungal (PacBio error correction) | ecosystem: Environmental > Terrestrial > Soil >...
GAGACCCATTACATTCAAAGAGACAGATCAGGTATCATCAACCCCAACAGGGGGATGTATTAAAATAGAGAACAATATAAAGGAGGGATATAAAGGTTTTCTCCATACAAGGGGACAAAGGAACCAACCGGGAAAATGAAGTGAGGAGGTATGATTAGGGGGGTTAAACAAAACCAAACCTGTTCGATTGGCAGGGGGGGGGAAGGGGTAAGCAAAAAATCCCAAAGAAAAAAAGGGGGGGGTCCAGACGTCGTAGGATAAGAACCGGGCTGGTCGGGGTCAAGAGAGAAACAGGACTGTGAGAGTCCGGGAAGCGGAAAGGAGTTGTACCCCCACCGGGGAACCCAAAAGACGAACTTCCGTCTAATGGGGGAGGAACAAAAGCCGGCGGCCGTTGCTCTGGAACTAAAGATCAAAACCGCCGGGGGGGGGAAAACGGAGGGGGGCGTCAACATAAGCTGCAAAAAAAAACAAGGAGACATTCCTACTCACTATTGAAGGGGAAAAGATGAGGTAGGATCTGGAACTAATAGGGGGGGGGACGCCTGAGCCAAAACAACGAAATCAGAGGTGGAAAAAAAAAAGACTGAGCTGCTAAAAAACCATGAAAAGGCGTCACTAGGTTGCCCCCTCGCCGGAACCCGCCAGCAGCAAAAAGCACAGCTACGCTGTCCATGGGACACCTTGTTGTCCTCCAAAAGGATGGGGTAAAAAAAAAAGCGGGCCGAAAAAAAAAAAGGCCATCCAGGACGGAAAAAAGCCTTCCAAAACGCCGCCAGATGACCCCATCCAACCCAAAGGGCCAATGGAAAAAAAGAAAAAGGGGTTTTGCTGCAATACCGCGCCAACATGAATGAAACAGGCTTTGATTGCGGTGTTGTCCCGCGGCCACTGAACTCCACGTGCCGCGGAAAACCAGCCGGGAAGGCTCACGAGGGAGGGGCGGGGTGCAACGTAGCAGCGTTGGAAGGGAAACCATGAGCCGGGGCAAGACGCTTGGGTACGAGTTTTCAGTCCCAGGAAGGAGAAAAAAGCAATACACAAGAAAACTGCATGCGCCAATGAACGCTAAACAGGCCAAAAAAAAAAAAAAAAAAAACAAAATCACCGCTCAGCCGGGCGGCCGCGCTAGAAAAAAAATGAGTTTACAAAAGGGGTTGGAGGTCCGTGTTTCGTCAAGACCAGGCAAAAAAAGCAAGACCCTTCAACTCGGTAAACGGAGGGCAACTGGCCCGCAGGCCCCCCCTCGCGTGCAAAGGGAAAAGCATCCTGAGAGACTCATTCACGGCACGCGAGGCCATGCGTACGTGAATTCTTCAATACAGGGGTCCCGCCCATACCCTAGCTGAGAGAGCGACGACCAAAGAAAAGGAAGGGGGGTTTGCCGACATGCCATGACAGGTCGCCCGCCGTCATCAGCGAAACTGGTACGCCAAGTACTGGGGGATCAAGGGGCACCACCATATAGAATTGCAGTGCCGAACGACACGGTAAACAGTGAACAAAAGGCGGGCGCCTAACGAATATTGCAGGGAAAGTTGGCCTAAACCACGTCCAGCCGGACACGGGAAAAGGGGGGTCTTTGACGAGTATAAAGAAGGGTGGAAACGGGAGAGAAGACGGGGTAAGGAGCATACGGATCGGGTCCGGCAGGAACGAGAACCTCCCTTATCAAAACATCAGGATCACCGTCACATTGATTAGAGGCACATTGAGAGAGAGGTTCCCTGAAGGATGGGGAAAAGGGAGGGAGCAGACAAAAGGGGGGAGGGAATTGTTTGGTGTGAAGCGAAAACCAATAGACCAGTGGCTCGACGAAATCAGGCAGAGAAGACAGAGGAATGGGGGAAACGGAATCAGGGAACGCGGGACAAAAGTCAACCGTCTAACGAAACTGGGAGAAAAAGCAATCAAAAAAAATCCGCCTCCACAAAGCCAAGTAGGGACTGGGGGGAAGAAGGGTGATCGACAGGGGCACCAAAACCCGAGACGGCAAAAAAAAAAAAAAAACCCGTTACCGGCCGGAAGAAACAGAAATGGCACAAAAAAAGGGGCCCACCAGGCGGAGGGGACGCGGCAAAAGACGGAAGGAAAATAGACTGCCACAGGAGCCCCGCGAGACGAATAAATGGAATCGGAGAAAAACAGTAGGAGGAAAAGTAGATCCCTGAGAAAAAACGCAAAAAAAAAAGCTGGGAATTCAAGTGGAGAGAAGGAAGGTGGAGGGCAGGCCGCAAAAAAAAAAAAACCAACCGTCAGTGGGCAAAAATGGGGACCGAATGGTGGACGCATCAACTCTTGGGGTAAAAAGAGAATTCCAGGTAGACCCCCTAGATGTCGCGGTGTAAAAAAGTATCTTTACTAAAGACCATTTAGGTGAATTGAGGGGAGAGTAACTCTGATTGGCTTTTTGGGAGAAGAGGACACAGCAATTTAGAGTGACATGGACACGGGGGTTTTGGAAGGTCAAAAAGGGGTCACAAAAACCACTGCTTCATTGGAAGTGAAAAAAAAAGGAGCGTCCGATATTGAGAAAAAAAAAAAAAAACTGGGGGGGGGTCGGTATATCAAGATAGCAAAAAAAGGGGGGAACCGGCAAAAATAACGGAAACCACGGTTTTGCCAATAAGACAAAAATTCGCCCATGGCAAAAAGGTCAAGGGAGGAGACTGGGGTGGTCCGGACGGTCGACCGTGGAGGGGTAATAACTCGGGGGGGGGAAATGAAACTTAAAAAAGAGAGGTCAAAACCAGAAAGAGCCTCTTCTCCTGGGGGTCAGACACTACACCTCTTTTCGGGGTTAAAGACCTCCGGGAGAGTTGGAAAAGGCCCTCCCCGGTGGGGGGGAAAAAGGGCTAAGGTGAAAGCAAGAGAGGTTCCCCAGAGCAAATGCAGGCCCCCAAGACGGGTCCGTGGTCAGCTCCGAGCCGTAATAGAGCTTTGGGGGGGGGGGGGCTAAGGGAGGGAAAAAACCGTCAGTACAATTAAAAAGAGGTACGGGTTCACCCACCTGGGAAAACGCAAAAGGAAAGGGATGGTGTCCTCCCAAAGCCATGAAAAGGGGGAAAAAGTCCAGGGAAAGATGGGGTGGGCACGTCGTGAGAAAGGTAAAACATCAAAAAGGAAAAAAGGGGAGTATGAACACGGAAAACAGTATAGATTAAAAGTCGAAAGGCGGGGAACCGTGCCTCCCCTGGCCAAGGAAGGAGAGTTACCGGGTAGAAAAAAACTCCCTTGAAGGGAGTGACGAGGGGGGGAACTGAAGCCAAGCGGGCGATGAAGAATAAAAAGGGTGGGGGGAGGGGGGCCCTGCGGCAGGGGTCATGTGAAGATAAGAAAGTTAGAAACAAAGAAAACTCAAGAAAGGGAAAAATCTTCAAAAAACAGACAAAGCCCGGTGAGGGAGGAGCTATCTGGAGGGCTAAGGAAAAAGCTGCCGGAAAATCCTTTGCGCCAGGGAAAACCAGAAAAAAAGGGCTTTTCTGGGGGTAAGGGAGAAATGAAGAAAGCGTACAAGCGTCTATTGCAAAAAGTTCGGAAAAAATCCAAGGGGGCAGTATGAGGAAAGGGGCCAAGTCAACACCGAAAAAAAAAAAACCAAGTGCGAAAAGCCAAAGAAAAGCCAGGATCGCGGGACACGTGAGGGGAGGGGGTCAGGGCGACAACAATGGAAAGTAAAAAAATCGGTGTAAAAAGGACCTCCGGGGGGGGGGCCGCTGGGACGGGAACGAAGGAACAAATAACCAAAGTTGCAAACCCTGTTGTGTCGGAAGTGGGGGAGAAAAAAACACAAAATCAATACGAGGGAGGCCGAGGAAAAAAGGAAGGGGAAAGACAAAGCTGGTCGGGAAAAAAAACCCGAGGCATACAATTAAGGGGGATCAAAACAGGTGAATGCGTCTCGGTGAAGGTAGAAAACCAAAAGGGTGCGTGCGGGGAAGCGGAGGGAGCGGGTATTTGGAACCCACAATGTCGGAGTTGGAAAAACCGAGCCAAAGGGAAAGAACTGAACAGAAATTCAGGGGCTCGGGCAACAAGAAAGAATGAGGGCCGATCACAAAATAACCGGAAGCAAAGTCCAAAACATTCCGTCGGGGCAAAATGGAGGGACCGTGGGAGCCTGACCCAAGTTGATTGAAAAAAAAAGGGGGGGCCGGGGGGGGGGGGGAGGGTGATTCCTGGCCGGTTCACAACCAGGTGGCCCAGGAGGGGTGAGCAAAAAGAATCTGCCGAAAGGAAAAATTTTGGATCAACACTAGCCGGGTGGATTTCCAAGTGGGGTAAGGGGTTGACACATCCTCAAACGCGGGCAGCAATACATGGAGAAGGTACTAGCCCCTAACAGCAAAGGGGGGGGGGGAAGGGGGGGGTATCCTAAGAATGAGTGGGGGAAAAAGGGCGAGGGTGGATTTTCGAAAAAGGGGGGGGGGCGCTAACAAAAGGATCGACCCGGCAAGGAAAGGGGGGGGTGTGGAAATCAACCAACTCAGGTTTCCAAGACAATACCAAGAACTTACATGGGGCCCGGGGGGGCATTCCACACTGGGTAAGGCTCCAAAGGGAAAGAATAATCTAAGGACTTTATCTCTCACAACAAGAGGATAAAAATATAGATACCGTTATCGAAGTGTATAGACTGGCGCGGACAACCATTGGGGGGTCCACTGGACCCTTCCAATGGTAAAGGAGTGAATCTAACATTGCTAATCAGTGATCAACACAAAAACCTCTGAGGTCGAGGTAGGGAAGGGGGGGGAACTATCCGGGGAACACGCCCTAGCTCAATGGCACAGGTCGGAAAGATCACCGAGGGGGGTCAGTGAGGGGTGCCAGTACCTTTCGCCTTAACGAGACGGGGGAGGGGGACCGTGGGGGGGAGTTGCCACCGTACCAAATGGGACGAATCTGGGAAGGGCCGGGACAAACACCTGATAATCCGGAGGAAGGGTTGACATTCAATACGTGGACTTCACGGACCACTGGGTGTCCAAGGGTCAAGGACCAGATAATAAGGCACCGAACAAACGGTCCAGAAACAGGCCAATAAAGTGAGCGTGCCGGGTATTGGGGAATCGGCGTTTTGCCCGGAACAACCGAAATTCATTTGGGGTGCGCCTCGCCCGCCCAATGTGAAACTTTACAGCCGCGGGGGGCCAAACCCACGAAAAGATTCAACCCCCAGCAGCCAGCCTCCTAAAACCCGGCCCCGAGCGCCAAAGAAGAATGTTCGCTCCGAAGGGTACGCAGCTCACGGGGGAAGGCACGCGGGAGCAACAACATTGACCAAGTGCCGCTCCTCCCTCCTCAACAAGGAAAAAAGGCACACCTGGATACTAAACAAAAAAAGTGGGGGGGGGGTGGGGGGTGCAACTTGGGCACGATTTCGGGGCAGGATTCCCTCCAGGGGGGAAAAGCGGACAAGGGTTGAGGGGGATTCGAGGTGGGGTTTTTGGAGCTATTTGCCGAGATCAGAAGGGAAATGAAAAAAAACGAGTTGTCAGGGGGGTGGCGGGACCCGAGAATTGGGGGGGGGAAGGAAAGGAAGCCAGGGCAAGCCCGAGTTGTTTATGTCGGACCCAAGGAACAGCACAGAACTGAGAATGCTGCCAGGGGGGACCCACGACGAGGACCAGAAAAGACGCTTCAGAATCCGGATCCGATCCGTGCCGTCAGAAAAGGTTTAGGGGTTTAGGCCTCCAGGGGACAGAAGGAGCAACCAAGACCGAACTTGGAAAAAGGCTACATGAAAAGCCTGCATCGTGAAGAAAGCACGAGGGCCCAGCTTTTAAAAAAGGGGGGGGGGAAAAGAAGAGGGGCAGGCTCAAATGGTATCCAGAAAGGGGGAAAGGGATCGAAACGGGAACGGGGCATACTCGCGCGGATTTCGAGGAAAATGAAAAATAAATGCAGGGTTTTGAAACATAGGCGGAAAAGGGGGGGGGAGTGGGTTCCAGGGGGGAAAGGACACCGAGTTCGAACGGGCTCGTTACCATGCAAAAAAAGGACAGAAGAAAAAAAGATAGCATCCGGGTCTAGAATCAAAAAAGGGGGACAGGAAACGTCCGGCGCGAGGGGCTTTCTTGACGAATATTTGCAAACAGCGTTCCAGTGAAAGGTGCCCTTCCCAGCCGAACTCACCAAAACTTCGGGACAAGAAAAAAAACCGCGGGCAGGACGTAGGAAAGATGCGGAAATAGTCGCTGGCCAATTGGTGAAGAAGTTCGCCCGGCCTCCATCCTGCACCAACCGGATTAAGAAGGGGGAACAGATTTGCCCTTTCGAGCTGTAGCCGGAGGGACATTGGCAAAAAAACCGGAGGGGGGGTAGTGTTTTTGGATGGGGGCAAACGTCTTGATATACTACAAAGCGGCGACGGCCAAAAAGCCGAAGAGAGGTGGGCAGGTAAATCCTACAAGGCGGAACGGGGGGGGGAATGGACAACAAAGTGGGAACCACTAATGCAGAATAGAGGCAACGTCAAGGGTAAAAATTTGAGCGGTTACGAACTGGCCAGGGAGGTCCGCAAAAAGAAAAAAGACTTACAAAGGGTCGCCGCAGGATTAACGGTCGGGGGATCGACTGAAAGAGAGGGCAAACATGCGCCCGCCAACGACCTGCTCCACGGAAGGATAACGCCACGGAGACCCAACCGAGAGCAAAAAGGGAAGGGGAAAAGATCATCTATCAAACAAAAAACAACAGAAAGAAAAGAAGAAAAAAAAAAAGGGGGAGAGTGATTCCCGCCGGAAAGGGAATTCTATATGCCTTCCCGGGAGCAGGAAACTTCCGCCGCCCACTGAGGGGCCCATGCCCTTGCGTGCTGGGGACCTTCAGAATAAAGGGGCCAAGGCAGGAGGAACGCACTAGAATTCTTCGAGACAAAAAGGAGGCATTCGTACCCGTCCTACGCTTAGAAAAAAAAGGACCTGGAACTTTCGCTCCCCGAGACAAAGTTAAGTGAAAATTGCCCGTGGGGGTGCCTTCCCAACAGGATTGCCGTTGACACAAAACTTCAGGCCTAGGGCTTAAGCCACCGGTCCAGATAGCGTGTGGCCACACAGGAAAAAAAAAAAAGGTTGGTCCAATCCCACAGCCGGCCTCAGCAATTTTTCGCCAGGTGCACACTATGTGTCAGGTAAGACAGTCCGGAGAAGGGGGAATCGGGACGGAAATGTTCTTGGGGGGAAACTGCCAAAACTCGGAATGCTCAGGGCACACAAAGGAGCGGGGGCCCCGGCGCTGAACGAGTTCTTACGAGTAAAATAGCCGGGGAGCGCAGGTAAGCCCTCGTGTGTGTGGACCTGAGAAAGGGGGACGCACTTCAGAAGCGCAGTGGTCGTCTCAGAACGGGGACGTGTATGCGGTTCGATTCAATTCTATCAGGGGGTGCAGGAAGAAAACATCAGGTACGAGCGCAAGGTCCGTAAGTTTACGGCCACCTGGACCCAACACCCTGGCGCCCTTTTGTGGATCCTCATGATGAAAACACATGCCAGAACGAGGGCCCGGTCACGGTAAAGATCACTCACGGAGTATGGGAAGGAAGGAGTAAAACGTCCGCCCAAACGGATCACCTGGACCCGCTGCCGAATGATCGTGTGAAATTAAACCCTCCGTTGCTCGCAAGCATGACCGCCAGGAAAAAGAAAAGGGAAAAAAACAACGGTTTACCAGGGGTTCCGCAAGCAGGGGCGGGTGAGGGGCCTATGCAGAACGAAAAAACGAAAAAAGATGGAAGACGGCTCGTCAAAAACCTCCCGCACCGGCATGGGCCAAGACGAGGGGGGCGACGCAGGGACGTCGGCCCCCCGGCATAAGCAAGAAAGCGCAACCGGTGCTGTGACGGAAGCTGTGGACCTAGTCAGTAACAAGCGGCCTAAATGGGGCCCCAGGGGTCTCAAAAGGAGGCTGAAGGCCCGGTCACGCGGAGAAAATCGGCCCCGCATCCCAAGACATGATCGGGAACTTGGAGTTGCGTTCGCGAAAAAAAACCAGGCAAACGCATCGCTGTATGAGGGAAAGGGTTCCCCGCGGGCCCTGGACAATGCCAACGTAACTGTGCAGGGAGAAAACAACTTGGGGTGACTTGGGGCAATCGAAAAGGCGAGGCGGCCTAGTCATGGAAAGGGACTAAAAAGCCGGGGTCGAAAGAAGGAGCGCGCAAAGCCCCTGGAAAAAAAGGGTCATGGAAGACCTCGAGAGGGTCAAAAGGGCGGCCCGGCGTGCTTATGCTGTTGAGAAAGCGGAAAGCGGGGCGGCAAACCTAGTAAGAAGTCACCTGAATGTGGGAGTCCGAGTACGTAATAGGGTGAAACGTTGGGGTGGGGCTTGCAACAGCTGTCAAAACGGGCCAGAAAAAAACACCATACCACGGCAGGCCTCAAGGGTAGTCGGAGGCCTTATGGACGTTCTTAAGGGTGAAACACTATCCTGGCCGTCGCAATGGTTGAACAAGGGGCCCGAGCGTTAAGCAGACAACCTTGCTACGGATATCATTGGAAACTCAGTTAATTACAAGAGTTCGTGGTCAAGGGGTATGAAAAAATCCAAAGCACAAACCGCTGAAGCGAGGGGGATGGAGAAGTACGTCAAAACGAACATCCAAAAAAAAACGTCCTTCCTGAGTGCCAAAAGCTAGGGGGAGGGGGAGCGAATACGGTTTCTAACCCCTTCAATCGACCAGAGGGTTGGTTAGAAAACCTACTCGAGGTCAGACAACGCCGACTAAACGGGACGGGGTGGGTTAGTGGCCACACGGGGTACTAAAACCAAAAACCAGAAGAAAAATCCAGTCAAACGGTAGCGATCATCACCCACAACGGGTGAGTGGGAGGAAAGACCGATCTAGGAAAAGCGGAAAAAACGGTGTGTTTGACACCTGACAAAAAAAAGGAGTTGCGGACCTTCGGGAGTAAGAAACACACCCCCCTGCAAAAGGGGTCTATGGGGGAAAAAACCGTGAGGGGGGGAAGCAAAACAACTAAATCGTAGTAGGAGTGAAACCGCGGTTGCTGGGGGGATGTGGAACCAGTAAAAAGGGAATGCAAAAGTCACTATGAGGCAGAGGAGGGTTGCGTTTGGGGTTCCCACCGTAACCCAAGGGGGGGGGAGCAAACCTGGAACAAAATGAAAAAAAACTAGGGTGAAGACCCAAATATAGAACTGCGGGCGAAGAAACTTCCCGGGCCCCATGGGTGAAAGTTCCCGAAAAGAAAAAGGGAAAAATAAATAGGGGACCCGGAACCCAAGACCGACGACAAGGGGGCCGCTGCCTGGGATGGGATCGTAAAGGGGTGGGCCCATAGAAAAAAGAATAAAGAGGCCAAAACAGATCGAGTTCTCCCACCTAATTGGACGCCGCATAGCACAAACGCCCTCAGGTAAGAAGGAGGTAAAACCCTCAGACATCGAGAAACGATCAACGCCCCGAGGGGAAAAATGGATACCTGGTCGTGACGGGGCAAAGGGCTTCAACCTCTGTTGCCGACCGAGGGAGCAACTAACGCAATAGAAGCACTGAAATTCACATATACCCACGCAATCAACACAAAAAAAAAAAACTTGCAAAAAGAGGTTGTTGGGAGGAAGTCACGGTCGGAGTACAACAGGCCGGCTGAAAATAGAAGGGGGAATGTGGGTTTTCAATCCGGAAAATAAAAAGTGTGGGGCCGGAGAATCGAGTACGTGCTCACGATTGTAGCGTCTCGGTTGAGGTACAACTGTAGGGGAACCCGGTGTGGGAATTAAACCACCTTTTGAGCCGAAATAAAAGGTAAGAAAGTGGTTACAGGTCGGCAACCTAGGAAAAAGAACAGACAACGTGCCTCATGCGACATTGGTGCCTATAGGGAGAGGGAACAGAAGATCCCTTTGGACAAAAATTGTATGGGGAAGCGTATTCCCCAAAAAGGGGGAGTTGGACCGTGGGTTTTGAAGTAAAAAAATCCCAGTCAAAGTAATCCAGCCCTGGACACTCTTTAAGAAGAGGGGACCATGGACATGGAAAACATCTGGGGGGTCCAGAGGTCATCTTTAGTCACAGAATCAGGCATAAGAAAGTGAATCAATGGCGTAAGCGAAAGACTTCGCTGTGGGCCAAAATAAGGAAAAGTGGACTGGAGATAAGTAACTCACATGACTGCAAAGGGGTTAAAATATGCGGAATTGACAAGAAAAAACCCCAAGTGGTGGGGTGAGTCGACAAACAAAATTAAGACGAAAATTGTGAGGGAAAAAAAAACGGCTAGGGAAGCCGATCCAGGAAAAAAAACATGAAGCAGAACTGAATGAAGCGAACTAAAAGTCCGAAGCACCTCACTGGATTACTGTATCTAATTGAAACGACTTTCCCAAAAAAGAGTTCATCCTCCACCGATGGGAACCTGCGTTCTGGAAAAGTGGAGCGAAATACTCCTAAGAAGATAAAGGGGGGCGAAAAAGGAAAAGTAGTTGGTCCTGCAGGCAAAGTTAGGACCTGTCCCTCAACACCAAAAAAAAAACGAAGCGTAGAAAAAAAGGTTATAAAGAACCTTGAATTCACTAAATTTTTGCAGTGCAGTCACGGGAAGGAGGGGGACATTTGTCAAACTCGCGGGGGGAGGGGTTGAAGCCCCGCTAATAAGAGTGGAATCCGAAAAAATAGCTGGGTCAAAGAGGGGAAGGAACAGGGGAAGGGGGGACATCAACTCCGTCGGCGGAGGTTTGGGAAGAATGCAGGAAAACTAGAGCGCAAACGTTCCAAGCGTATCCAGTCACTCAGTGCAAAGCTAGGGGATTAAGTGGAGCCGCCCCGGCTTGTAACGTTGGCCGACTAGAAGGGGAGGTGGCGCGTCCACCAGAAGGCGTCAGGCAAGAAAACAGGGGGTCCTATGTTCTCGAAGGCCTTCCAAAAAAGGGTCCAAAGATCAACTCAGAGAATACTAAA
>Ga0179593_1648517_pt1 | contig 10924 bp, 14 predicted proteins | sample CZODoug2_1_08_16_FD_185931 | JGI IMG/M metagenome (GOLD analysis project Ga0179593, IMG submission 185931) | Vadose zone soil fungal communities from Angelo Coast Range Reserve, California, USA - CZODoug2_1_08_16fungal (PacBio error correction) | ecosystem: Environmental > Terrestrial > Soil >...
TCGGAGCAAGGGGGGCCGATGTTTTCTTCTTCGAAGAGGTGCGATGAAGATAGGAAGGGGAGTTCGGCTAGAATTTATTGACAAGCGGTAGGATGCGCGGGGCTTTTTTCCGGGAAAGTTTCTGAGCGCTCGATTGTCCGAAAAAGTGAGGGAGTGTTTCATGGGCGGGAAGGAGGACATGCCTCCGCTCGAAAGCAGAAGGGGGGGTCCGCTCGAAGAAGTCATATTCCTTGGTCTGCGTGGAAGAGACGCCGAAGATCAAAAAACCGGACCCCGCATTCGAAGCTCTTCAAAGCACGCCATCTTAACGCGCGGTCGGGACTATCTGAAAAGTCCACCAAAAGAAGATCATCCTAGGAAGCGATGTGGGGATGGGGGGGGAGGAACCCCGCCTCAGCGGAAGTTTGTCGCAGCGCTAATCTCCTGGGAAAAAAAGAGGAGGAAACTGGTGTTGACCGGGAAAAGAAAGCTTGGCAGCGCCGGAAAGAAAACTTCACTATCATCGCGGAAAAAAGAAATTTCTCTTATTTGCAAACACAGGAAGCGGCCTTCGCTTTTTCTTCAAAGAAGAATTGAAAAAACGAAAGTTTTACTCACATCAGGCCCGGAAAAAAATAGCGAATCGCGTGCTTGCAGGAAGTTCTCCGCCCAGAAGGAAATATCTGTTTTTCGAAAAAGGGAAGGCGCGTCCGAGATAACTAACAAACAGAAAAAAGAAGGAAGCGATTTCCTTGTTCGTCGGGAGGAGAGTCCTCTAACACTAGACAGGAGGGGGGGAATCTAAACTCGCCCAGTCCCGACAAGGGAAGAAAGGCCGCTCTGCGCCACTTAAAAGTAGTTGGTATGCTGTGGAAGGGGGGGGGGGAAAATTGCAGTCCTTCGAATATTTGGAGAAAACTAATGAGGGGGGGGGGGGAAAAACGAAATTCCACCGTAGGGGAGAGCGCACTACAACGTCCTTCCGAGCTGCTTGTCTTTCACCGACCAGAAAGAAAAATTGAACAGCACGTCTTCGTAACCGGGAGGAAAAAACTTCAATCCCTGTCGAAGCGTCAGCGGGGAAGAAATTTTCCACGACTTCGGATAGCTCGACTGATGTTCCAAAAAAAAAGTGCTCTTGCTGAGAAATGACGCAAGGGGGGGGAAGGGGAAGGGGGTCAGCTTGTTAAAGAAGAGGGGGAACCATTCCTCTATCAAGATGAAATCCTCTCGGCAACTGCGGGAGGGGACAATTCGCTGGCGAGGAAGTGGGGGGCAAAGAAGAAAAAAAAACGACCGTGTAGGCCGCATGGCAAGAAGTCGACCCAACTACCCTTAATCTAGATCAAACCCCGCTTCTTTCTTGAAGGGAAAGGACTTCTCCACTAGCTGACTGAAGAATTCGCAAGAAGGGAACAGAGAAAAAGAACGGCACATTGGGGGGGGAAAAATACCACCAATACTAGACCAGAAAGCATCTGTCCAGCGACCAACTGGGAAAGGGTTCCGGGGAAAAAAAAACGAAAGCGTCATTTGAAGGGCACTATACTTTCATCCTGCGGACTCCTGTTCAAAATATTCGCCGCAAAAAAAGAAAAGGGTCCTCTGTCATCGAGAAAAATTCTGAGCCGAAAGGGGGGAAACCACAAATTCCACTCACCATTCGCGAAGAAAAACAGCCCAATTACGACGGACCAAAAAAGGTGAGGCACTTGTATTGTCATAAACGATAGCAGAAACTCCACGGAAGCGAAAGAAAAGAGTCCAACACCAGAAAAAGAAAGAATTTCCAGCCGCCCCAAGGAAAGAGATTCACAGTCCATGGGGAAAGTAGCCCGGCCAGCAACTATAAAGGAAAAAAAAAAAACGCGTGAGAACAGGAGAGGGACGGAAGCCAGGGGAGGCCCAAAAAGGAAAGGGCGCAAAAATAAATGAGGGGAGGACTCCCAGCACGGCTATATTCACGGGCTGGTTTGCTCGTTCGAGGAGGAGTCATAAGGTGCCTGCCAAAGAGTAAGAAGAACGGCCGCAGAGGAGATCCATCCACAAACGAATCAGGAGGCTTTCGGTCCTTCTCCGAGAAGAAGGAGCATTCCACGCCTAAAGGAAAGCCAGAACCGCACGAAAAAGAAAAAACAAACCGCGCTCGCTTAAAGAAGAAGGACCCGGATTCATCTCTCCAACAACAACAAAGTGAAATCCTTTCTTGAGAGCCAAGACGATTAGTAGACTAAACTCAGTTGTGAAAGAGGGCTGGTCGCGGGGGAAAAGGAGGTTCTTGCTCCCTAGAAAATCCAGCATCCTTATGCGCAGAGCTTACCGGGGTGGGGTGTGGGGAAGACTGGGGCCGGCAACCTCTGGGCCGTTCGGAGCCTGCTTTCCCTTCAGAGGGAGAAATAAACCTATCAACCCAGTGGGAGGGGGGGGACCGCTTCTCAACCTTATACTGTGCTTGGGGAAACCCAGGAAATTTATTTTTCTCCTAAGGATGTTTTTTAAAAGTACTTACTATACTGGTAGCAACACGTTTTGGGGGGGGGGGGAGGGAATTCATCGTTGCTGGAAGAACTGACGCTATCCATTGGAGGCGCGGCAGGATTTTTGTGTGCAAAGAGAAAGGGGTGTGCGGACTCGGGTCGGGCGGGGCCCGTGGATGGGGAAGGCGCGCGTTTCCTGCAGGCCACGACAGGCGTTTCTGATAGAATGGGATGTTCGCTTTCCGCGCAAGAGGGGGTGCTCAGCTCGAAGGAGCGCGAAATTGGTTTGGAGTCTGACAAAAAAAAAAGGCGCCTTCTGGCAGCTAAGGGGAGGGCGCGGGACCCGCCGCACGTGAGGATAGTGCCGCATTTTGTGCGAAAAATTACATATTCAGGTTGGGGTTGGAAATGCCCAGTTGGGGGAAAAAAAAACTAACATTTTGCTGTGTCTAGGAAGTGCTTTGGCCAATGGGTGCAAAAGGGGAAGTGTTGCTCGCGAGTTTGGTGCACAAAAGGGGGAAGGAAAAAGATGAGAGGAAGCACGCCGCAGGGAGAAGAGCGAGATTAACTGGGAACGCTTAGGCGAATTTTGGGAAAAAAGAGGAGGGGAAGCCGGCATTATTGGCAAAAACAGGCAGAAAGGGAACCGAAGAACTCCTTCGCGGGGGCAAGCCGGTGGGCTGCATAAGAGGGCGTTCATATCCAAAAACGAGAAAAAACGCTTACCGCGCCGACAGGGGGAAACAAAGCGAAGGAAGCAACGATGCAAGCTGATTTAGTGGAAGAGACCACTTGACCGAGCGAGGGGGGAAAAATCTCCGCGGATGTGAAAAACTCCTCGGAAAGGGGATTGATTGACAGACAGAAAAGGGATATCGAAGACGTTCCTGTTGAAAAAAGTGGACGCGTGGATGAGAAAAAACGCCGCGCTACCTAATTTGAGAAAAGGGTAGGCGCAAAATGAAATAGGAGCAGGGGAATTCGGTTTGATCGTGGGGAAGGGGGCCTGTCAATTTTTCAAAAATCGAAACAGCATACAAATAAGGGGAAAAACACAAAGCAGGAGAAAGAACAGCGGCGGACCACTGGGGGGCAAGGAGGGGTTCGCTTAAAGGAATACGAGGCTAGTGTTATAGCGAAGGGGAAGGCGACGACAAGGAACTCTGATGCCAATGGGAACGAGCTTGTTTTTTTTTGGAAGGGGAGCTGACTCGATTCCATTCGTGGTGGGATCATCCGGCTGGGCGAGGGGCTGTCAATTCAATCCCTCGATTAGGAAAGGCTTGGTAGTACCACTTGAGGGGGAGAGGGTGGCGAAAAAGCCCGCAAACCAAGGGAGAATGGTGGTTTCGCTCCAGAAAGGGAGGAAAATCGCGATAGATCTTTAAGCGAGGGGGTCAAAAAAAAAACGTTTGTTGCCCCGTCCCCAAATGAAGGCGATTCGATATCCAGGGAAAATCGCTTTACAAATCGCAGCGCGATTCTGTGAGGGAAAAAAAAAAGACAACACCGAGCCTAAGGCTTAGAGGGAGAAAAACCGGTGGAATTTTCGAGAAGGGCGAATGCCGCCCCGCGCGAATCCCCCCCGAAGATGATTGGAAAGGGGGTCCATGTATTGCCGAAGAGGATCTCTCTTGTCAAGAATATTAACTCCTGCCGGGAAGGGGCAAGTCGGAGAGAAAAGAAACCAACGAAAAGGGAAAGCGGATGCATGCATCTCTGAATCAAAGAACCGAGTGGTAAAGAGCGGTGGATGAGGAATGAAAGGCCACGAACAACGCCCATCTCAAGAAGGGAAGAATTCTAATCCTAACTACAGAAAAAAACCTCTCATCCCGAGGGGGAAGGGAAAAGAAGAAAAACATCGGCACTTTGCAAGTCCCGCAGGCTCTGAAGGGAAAAACAACAACGAAGGAAGATTCGAGCACCGCGGGGGAATCGTCTCTCCGGCCCATAATTTGAGAAGGGTCTTTCGGCTAGAATTGCTTGCAAAAAGGTCATAGAGGGGCGTTGTTCGGGACAACAAGCGATCGAGATCGTGTGCGGCTTTTTTCAGGGGAGAAAAAGATGCATTCCGCCGCTGGGGGAAACAGAAGGGGGAAAAGTTTGGGGTCCGCATCGAAAGAGAAGCCAGATTCCTTGGTCTGCGTGAAAAAAAAAGCGCCAGATGCCCTAAAAGAAAGGATCATCTTCGACTATGCCGCAGCTGAGGGGGTCGTCAGGAGGGACGAAAATCGAAAACTCCACCGGCGGAAAAAAAATCATCCTAGTCTCGCTTGTGTGAGAAGGGACTCAGCGAGCAATTGGCGCGAAGGGAAAAAGGCTTATCGAATCGCAGCTGGCCACCGAGGGGGGGTGAAAGGGGCCCAAATAAAAAAGAAGAGACACGCCGGACAATCGCTTCACGAGGGGTGGCGAAATTTCTCGAGCGAAACCAACGAAGGAAAGGGAAACGGCCGCTTTTTCGCGCAATGAAATGCATAGGGGGGGTCTACCAAGCCTGGCCCGGCAAAGAGCGTGCTTGCCTGAAGAAAACGCGCCCAGCCGCGATCCTAAAAAAAGAAGAGGAATCGTCCTGATTGCGCGGCACGAGACTTCAAGAAAGAAAGACGCGGCCAAATAGGCACGCGAATGGAGAGTCGCCTTCTTAGGACGTCTCTAACACTAGCCGAAGGGCTTCAGCTAAACGCGCCCAAGCGCAAGCCTGTTCCGAGCGGAAAGGAAAGCTTCTCTCTTGGAAGGGGGGAATCATGTGCCGGAGAAAGGCTTTCGCCCACGACGAGGGGTGCCAAAAACAACTTCTCGCATCTATTTGGAAAGAACGCCAACAATCAATATGTCCGAGGAAACCGACTCATCCACGTAAAAAAAGTCTTCTGAGAGGCAAAGGGAGACCCAGGTCTGAGGAAAGGACATGTCGAACGTCCAAAAAAGGACATCCGCGAGATTTTCCACGAAGGAAGCTCGTGTCAAGTGCGTCGCGAGAGGGGCCTCTTTGCATCGTGCGGAAAAAACGCGAGTCGCCGCAGGGGGAAGGGGGCCTCTGAACTCAGCGCGATAAAAGTCTTTCCCAAGAAGGCAACTCGAAGGAGTTCATTGTAACATGGAGAGGGTTTTACAAAGAAGGGGAGGGGAGGAGGGCAAAATCTCCAAGAAAAAGACCGTAATCTCGCTCTTAAAACCCCCGCTGGGTGCGGTCAATCCATCCAGGACCAAGTACTCTGCTGCAATAAACAGAGAAGAAGAAAAAGAAACGTCACCAGGGAAAAAAGAACAGCACATTGTATTGGCTGAGAGATTTCCCAAAGGGTTCGTTGACCGGGGAAAAAAAACTTCAACGTCATTTAAAAGGGGGGAGGCACCGAATGTGAAGAAAAAAATACGCAAACAGGGGAGTCTCCGGCAAAGAGGGGGAAAAGAAAGTAGCTGCCCTAGTCGCACGAATAAGAGGGGAATCTCCTTCTCGCTGAGCCATTAAAAAGTACGCTGCCCATCCCCGCGAAATTAACAAAAAACGCCTTGTAGTTGAAAAGGGCGAAAAGAAGCGCATTTCAAATGCCGAAGAAACGCAGAAAGATTTCCTGCCACCCTCAGGGGGGGAAGCCTTCCCATCCTCCCCAAAGAAAGAAATGTCACAGTCCAATGGGTGCCCGCTCCAAGACTAATTCATGAAAGACCCACAACCGCGTAGGGTCGTCGTATACGTCGCTGCCCAAGAGGTCTTCTGCCAAATGGGGAAGGACTCCCCTCACGCTATAAAAAAGGGAGACTAAACTTTTTTCAACGAAAATGTTGGTTGCTGCAGGGGGAGAATCGAAGCTGCCCTCCCGCAGGGGAAAAAGAAAGGCCCGCAGATGTGCCCTGGCCAGGAAGCATCTTCTTCGCTAAGTATTAGGGTATTTCTCAGAAAGACGCGCATCACTCCGTGAAGAATAAGAGCAATCAACAACCGCGCGCGCGGAACGAGAAAAAAAGAACGGAATTCATCTCTCTCAACAAGATAAAAGAGATATGCATCCGGGCGTGAGCGACAGGACTATACGAAAAGGTGGGGATTGCTGTGATCGTGAGGGGGGGGAATCATTTAGGCGTGTCATGCGCCGGGGGCATGCCGGCGACAACTTACAACCAGCATCCTTATGCGACGCTGAGAGTTTTGTGGATGCCGAAAAGGAGAAAGGCCGTTCTTCTACTCCTTTTCCCACGGCAGCTTCGATGACTAAAAAAAAAAAGTTCCCGTGAAACTTTGGGCGTCGCACGTCGCACCGTATAGGGGAGTCCTCCCGCTTCGAAGGGGCTCCCTGACGCCCACCGGTCTATCTGTTGGGCAGCGACGGATACGGAGACAGGGGAGGGTGTTTGGAGGGCCAAGGGAAGGAAGAAGTGTATCTTTCCTGACGCTAGGGGAGGGGGAGAGGCGCGGGGCCATGATTTGGGGGGGGAAAGGACGAGCGCTAATGAAGGGTGGAAGAAGGTCCTTGGATTATCAGGGAGGGACCCCTGAACAGTTCCTCCACTAAATAAGTCGTCGTATTGGAAGCTTGGGATGGGAGGAGTCAAGGGCGGAGGGGGGGGAAGTGTGCTCAGACGCGGAAGGTTTTTTCGGCTGAAAAATCGTTCTTGTCAGGGAGAGCGGCATATTTGCCGGACGCAGAGTTTCTGGGGCAGGCTGGAAGGCAGGTTTTGTGCTCGCGGAATGAGGGGGGGATTGGGCTTCCCCTCACCAGGAAAGGAATTCTTTGCCAGCCTGCAGCAATAAAATGTTGACAGTTGACGGAGGGATTACTGCGTTGGCAATGGTAGGAGGGAAAATGGTGCTCGCGAGTTTAATGGAAACAGCGTAATATAAGGAATAGGGAGCGTCGAAGAGCGAGATTACTGCGGGGGGCAAGAGAAGGGAGATTTTGCAATGCGGCAAGAAAAGGAATTCTTTGCAACCCTTCATCGCCAAACAAAAAAGGGGAACGTGTTTCCGTGGAGAAAGCCGGTGTGCGCAGGAGGGAGGAGCCAAAAACGCTGAACCCGCGGAAAAAAAAAAAAAGCGAAGTTATCCTCACGATGAGAGGGTCTGCGCGAACGCACATGTTGGGAATAGCAAAAAAAGGCCGTGGAAATCTCCAGCGAGGACCCCCGCTACTCTTAGGTTGATTTAAGTTCTCAGAAAAAAAGGATCGAAGACGTGCTGTTGAAAGTGTTTCGCGGAGGAGAGGCGGAGAAACGCAGCGCGAAATGTTGGCGGGAGCGAAGCGCATAAGGGTAAAGAGGGGGCAAAAACCCTAAAAGACGGCCTTTCAGGGGGCACCGGAGGGGAAGCATACCAAGACGGGAAGTGCTCAGAAAGGGGACGCTCTTCACAGAGGAAATTTTCTTGACTTTGGAGAAGTAAATCGTCTCCTGGCGGGGGGCTACCTCCCTACTACTGGGGGGCGACGAACAAGGGGGAAAAACTATTTGTTCTATCGGGTTTTCGTTCACGCGGAGACAATCACTGCGATTCCAGAAGGAAGGATATTATCAGCCTCTGGAAAAAAAGATGTCCCCAATTCAATCACAGGAATATGGCCGATTCAAGGGGGCGGAAAGTGTCTTTTTTTCAAGAGGAAAGAAAAGCGCCGTCGAAATGGAGGAAAAGGGGGTTTTCTCTCCGAGAAGGGTCTCTCATGATAGTGAAGCAAGGGGCCGTAGGGGGTATCCAGGAAAAAAAGAAGCGGTTGCCGCTGGAGGAAAGGGAAATTCGCGGTGTGAGGGGGAGATATGCCATGACTCTCTTGGAAAATCGGGGAAGAGACGAGGAGGCGGGCTTCGATGAAAAAGCTAGCCTAGGCTGAGTGTCAAGTCCGGGGGAGATCTTAAACATTGAAAGGGGAAAGACCGGAGTGCGGCATATCGAGAGGGATGAAGGGTCCCGGTAGTGCCGGAAGGCGATCGTGTCAAGCAAGGGGAATATGAACGCCCTGCGTGGGAGGACAGCTTCGATGCGACCAAACATTAACGTCTGGCTTAAAAAATGCAGCTCTGGGAGAAAAACAGAAAAAACTCCGCCAAGAAAGCGGAATCTAGGATTGACAACTTCCACGAAAAACGCAAAGAAACGAATCTAGTGAATGCAATAAATTCTAAGAAAAAATGATCTTCCTAGCAAAGAAAAAAGGAAAGGCGCGAATAAAACATCGGAAAACGGAGAAAAAGGAGGTGCTCGAATCTCTAAGAAAAAGGGGAACAAGAGAGTAGATTCGGTCAAAAAGAGTTTTTCTTCGCAGAAGAGAGGGGGGCGATGAAGATCATGGGGGGGCTGGAAAGGACTAGAATGGGGAACTCTGTCAACTGTTCGTGGGGGGAAGTCAGGTTTGACTGGTTCAAGAAAACAGATCTCATTTCCTCTGGAAAAAATCTTTGTGTTGGGACAGAATTGCAGGCTCAAAACGAGCGAAAGCACAAAGACGGAAGAGGAGTTGGGGTCCAGGGAAGGGGGCGATTCCTATCACGAGTCTTCTTGAAGGGAGGACCTCATCTCCCAGATGCCTAAAGATCGAAGCTGGCTTCAAATCAGAAGAGGAAGCTTACGAAAGGAAAAGGGGGGGGGGGGGGGGGGGGGGGGGGGGGGGGGGGGGGTTGGTTGGGGGGGGGGTTTGGGTTTGGCGAGGGGGTGGGGGGGGGGGGGGGGGGGGGTTTTTTGCCGAGGAATTCCCCCTTCTGGTCTCCTCAATAACTACTTTTTTTCCTACTGGTTTCCTCTGGAACAAAAAGAAGCGAGCAATTTGCGCGATTTGGAAGTGGATATCGAACGAAGGAGGGAGCATTTCCTTGGGGTGACAGAGGGACGTCCCCTCTTCCTTAGAAAAAAAAAAAAGACAATCGCTTTCCAAGAGGAAGGCGGGCTAATTTCTCTATGAAAGAAAGAGGGTCGTCCTTCGCTTTTTCCAGGAGAAAAAAAGAAAGTTGTAATCCTCACGCAGCAGAAAAAAGAGGGCGTGCTTGCCTTGACATCACGGCAAAGGGAGAAGGATCATATCTGTTTCTCCCAGTGCGCGTCCGCTCTCGGCAAGAAAAAGAAGGGGAAATCGGGAAGCGATGTTCCTTGTTACGGCGAGTCCGAGCTCTACACTAGCCGAGAAAAAAAAGTAAAGCGAAACGCTCCCGAAAAGTGGAAATGCCAGCTGTTGCCAGGGAAAGACCAGCTTCCCTTCGGGGCTGGGCGAGCAGGGGGAAGCATGCAAGAAGTCGCCCACTCCTTAGGGTGGGATTCCAACTCGGAAAAAGCTTTTGCGAAAGAGTCTTCCCGCAAAAAAGGGGTCTCGCTGCGAAAAAAAAAAACCGCTCTCCACTGTAAACGAAAATGAAAAAAAGGGAGAGCCCCGGGGATGCCCTCTGAGGGGAATGTATAAGTTCAGCGTGGGGCTGAGTATTGAAGGAAAGAGAAGCTCGTTCAAGTGCGCCTAACTGAGGAAAGAAGCAACGCTTGGATCGTTTCTTATCACTTAAGGGTCCTGCCTCTGTCAGCGGGGGGGGGGATAGGAACTCAGCGCCGATCAACCGAAATGGGAGGGGAAACCACCACACCTCTCTCAAGGAAAGGGGAGTTCCCTTCTTGAAAGCTTCATTGGTTTGCCAAAAAGAGACTTTTATGCCTAATTGCAAAATCTGAATAGCTGCGCCCCCAAGGAAATCTCGCTCTTCTCCGAAGAAAGCCGCTGCGTGAGATATCTTACGAGGATAACACTCAGAGGGGAAATAAACTCGCTAGACATAGAAGAAAAATTGCCACCTCCTGTAAAAGAGCGATCCCGCACATTGTGGGAGAGTCCCCCAACTGGGCACTTGTTTGGGTGACCCAAGAAAGGAACAGCGAGCAAACTGCGGCACTAGAAGGAAAAAAGGCTGCGTTCTCCGGCAAAATAGAGAAGCTTCCGCTAGGCGAAAAAGGAAAAAGAAATCTCAGAACAAAGAGATCACCAAACAGAAACGCACATTTCGAGAAAAAATCCCACCGCTCCAATTAGAGAGTCATAAACGCTGGAAACTTTTAGTGGCAAACGCAGGAGTGCAAAAAAGGATCCACGGAAGCGCCTAGAAATAGTTCCGCAAAAGAGCTTCGTCTTCCAGCCGAAAAAGCGCCTCCTATTCACAGAGAAAACCGCTCCAATTAGCCCGGCCAGGCAAGATGCAAGGAAAAAAAACGCGTGGAAAGAAAAGAAAAAGTAGCTGCCCAACATATAGACCGGGAAAGTCCTCAGCTGGGAGGACTCCGAAAAACGGACGAAAAGTGTCCCAAGGGAACGGGTGGGCGGGGGAGGACGTATTCATCGAAGCTGCCGGCCAAAAGCAGAAGATGTGCCCGGCCAGGAAGGGAAGCCGTGCATCGTCTGCCGCAGAAAAGAAAAAAAGGATCTTATGACAAGAAAAGCCCCGCATGACGCCTTGAAGAGAAATGGGGGAGGACGCGTTACTCATCTTCCGGGAAAAAGAAG
>Ga0179593_1675578_pt1 | contig 10924 bp, 11 predicted proteins | sample CZODoug2_1_08_16_FD_185931 | JGI IMG/M metagenome (GOLD analysis project Ga0179593, IMG submission 185931) | Vadose zone soil fungal communities from Angelo Coast Range Reserve, California, USA - CZODoug2_1_08_16fungal (PacBio error correction) | ecosystem: Environmental > Terrestrial > Soil >...
AGTCGGCCTGGAAACGAGGTAAGAAAACGGCATGTAACATCGACTGACAGAAGGGAGCGAAAGCGGCGAATTTGCCGGTACGTTTACGGCTGGCTTTGCGGGAAAGAGATGCCGGGAAAAGCAAAGGGAACGAGGGGAAGCTGACCCAAAAACCTAAATCTGGGGTCTGCACGAAAAAATCAGGGGTCTGGTACGTGACCTGTAGCGAACCTCCAAGAGATCGCTAGGAAGTCAAAAACAGCAGGAAGAGCGCTTCCAAGACAATGGAAATCGTGATCAGAAAGGAGGAAGGTCAACTGTCACAGAGGAAACGCGAGTGTACTTCGTCCCGTCAGACTTCCTCGCGAAAGGTCGGCTTGCTACTCACTCTCAGGGAACCAGAAGCGAGGTCAAAAGAGTTTTCCAAAGCATGATCCGAGGGCAGGTCTCTTTCTTCTTCGGGCTTGAATGCTCAGAAGGTCTTTCTGGCAATGTTTCTGTGGCGGGAAAAAAAGCGCAGCCGAAGCATAGAAGAGAAGTAACCCTTACTCAAAAAAAACGGCATTTTGAAGCACGGACGGGCTAAAGGAAGGGGAAATTACTGTGCGATTAGGAAAGGGAAGATCCGCCGCAGGACGCTTAAAGGACAAAGCGTGGACCGGGGGGAATACAGTAAAGGAGGGATCGTTAAACGAGTAACAAAAAAGGGAGAACAGATTATATGCAGGTCAAAGCGCGGGACCGACCGAAGGCCATTCGAACGGGGGCTCTGAACGGAAAAGCGGAAACGGGCACGAACGAGAGGGGCGGATCGTCGAAGCGTGGGGCATACCTCGACATGCCTGATCGGGTGAGGCAGAGAGGGACCCGGGCCTTATTCCGGGTCGGAGGCGATCGCTCAGCACGGGAGGGAAGTCCGAAGGAAATGGGTCGAATCCTCTTCAGGGTTAAATCAGGAGGCAGCGGTGCGTCAAACAGGGCCAAGACAGGCTTAAAGAGTGGAAAAGCCGTGGAAACGTTTGATACCGGTCGGCCTAAAAGAGACAAGTAAACACACAAGGAATCGCCACTCTGGGAATCAAAGGGAACCAAAGGGCAGCTAGCGAAAATACAGGGGGGAAGGTTTTTGAGGGGGAGGAGTCGGAATGCATTTTTCTATCTCGAAGGTTTTCAAACGACACGATCGAAAAAACACGGAGGAATAAAGAGATATATGAGAGGCGGGACACTACGGAGGCGGAAGAGGCCAGCCTTACAAAGGAATGATAACAAGCCTGGGTTCTTACGAGGAGACTGGGACGCAATTGTAGTAAAATCCCTAGGAAGATTTTGATTTAGGAAACCAATGATCGCGTTACCGAAACGAAAAAGAAGAAACGTTTAAAAGGAAGGCTACGGGCGCTGGAAGACACACTGTTAAAGGGAAGAAAAGTTTGCAGTGAAGACTTGAAAGGCACCGCTTTTGAACGAAGGGAAAAAAGGTGAGGGGAACTGAGGTGTGGTCTCTACGCAAATCGGGAAGGAGGTCCACCGAAAACCTCAAGCATTCAGGCGGGGGAAGACGAAACTATACAACACAGCAGTACACCATGAAAAAAATTCACTCGTCAAACGTCGTCAGGGAGGGTGAAAAACACGTCTCACGGGGGCGCGCGGAGTTTGAATCGCATAATACTTGAAAGGAGGGGATAAGTACTGGAAAGAGGAGCGCAACGGCAATTTAAGAGGGCCTGAGGCGAGACTTAAGAGAATACCAACGCCTACCTTAAGGGAAGAAACCTATCTTCTGGCGCTCCAGGCCGTTTGGGGAGGGGGGTTAAAATCTTGATGGATATGCGGGAGGGCGAGGAAAGAAAGCTGGGACAGATGGACTATCACTAGAAAAAAAACAAGACATCATCCATATACCAATCAGGAAACCCAGAGCTGGACCGCGGCATGGTGAAAATAGTAGGGTGTGACTTCAAACTCCTCCGTCTGTAGGACGAATAGCGTCGATAAAAAGGAAAAAAAAGGTGTCCTTTAAAGGCAGGATCTGATCACGATTCGAAAGAAGACCACCGCGCTCTTTCCTTGTGTAGTAGTGGGGGGAAGGGATTGGAGATGAGAACGAGCTTACAGGGTAAGGGTAAGGGGGGAGGGCGTGATCTCCGAAATCACATCAAGACGCACCCGTCAACATCAAATAGCAGAAAAGAACGAAACTAATGCACAACAAAAAAAGGAAAAGAAAATCGACAAGAGCCTAAGCAAGCTCGGGGGAGAATGGATCCGTGCCTTTCAGGCTTCAAACGGATCGCCCCGAAGGCGCGGGGGGTTTTAAGGAGAAACTGGGGGAAGTCCTAAGAAGAAAAGGGAGAAACGAGAAATACCAATAGGGCTCAAACAGGGTGCCCTGCATCAAGTTCCATTTGAGGCCGACCGAGAAGGTCTTCGAAGGGCCGGCCGGGACGACGGCTTGAGGGGAGGGAGTGGGCTCTTTCTCATTCTCAACTCGAAGAGGGGTCAGCATTGTTTCAGGGGGAACCGGGATGGGGGTGTCAGTCACGAGGAGAAAACCTTTCCGAGGCTTGGGGTGGCACCTTCAATCTTTTTTAGGCCACGCCTGCATGGTGTCCAGGATCCGGGAGCAGACGCAGGGGGACGAGAGGTGGTTCGCTAGTCGCGGGGGAAAAAACTGAAGCACACATAGTTGCCGGGATAAGAGATAATTTGGTTTGGTTCAGCTGGGGGGCCAACAACTGACGCGTCCGAGACTCTAACGCGAGCGCCAAAGGGTGGGAGAAATAGTCGAGAGGTACTTGGAAGTCAGGTTCTTGTAGTCGCGGGGATCGAAGACCGCAGTTGCCGCTTCGAGTCCAGAAATGGGGGGAAAGGGACACTTGCCTATATTGGGAAGGTAGCCGGTGTGCTCCATCAATCAAATCAGGGGGAGGGGAGATAGGAGCGACGGTCTAATCGAATCAGGACCCACGGTGGCATTCGCACGATCATGGTTACGGGACCGTGGCCGTATCTAGAGGCTAGAATACAGGTGAGAGCGCGGGATCTGGGTAAAAGGAAGGGAGCCGAGGCCTTGCGTATTATGTTCACCGGAGAAAAGAACCGAAAAATCGACCCGATCGCCGTCGCTTTGAACGGGGGTGAGAGAGGGGATTGGAACTATGGAGCAGGGCTCTCAGATGGAGGGAAACTGGGGTCTGGGCAAGTAGCGTAAGAGGGACGAACAGAGGATCGGGTATCACCACCGCCTCTGGGATTTGAGGGGGGAGGGTAAGTAGGGGCTGATCATGCGACGGTGTGACGCCTCGCGCATTAGAGGGGACCCAAAGTCGGAAGAGCGCACGACAGACGAGGGAAAGATTGGAATTTCTCTACCAGATCTTCAAAAAGGAAGGGGCGGGATTGGCGACGCGCTCGGCGCACGGGAGCGGTAGGAAAAAAGGACTAGTAACAAACTGGGTCATTGCTTCGATCAGTTGTAGAACGGGGGGAAGAACCGCGGGACGTCAGGTTTACGGGCACGGCTCAGACCGACAACCGGCGAGCCATCGCGCTGAGGGGGTACGAGAGAAGATTTTTGGAGGAGGAACATCACGCCGAAAGCGCCGAAGAAAGTAGAGAGTTGGAATCTCTTTCGGGGAACGAGGCTCAAAAAAAGGGTATCGCGAGGTTCCGGAGAAAGGAAAGATCGACGCGATTAAATTGTGGCGTTGGCTAGCGATGCGTGGTCTCCACGAAACGTACTCCTCCGGGGGAGCAAGGGGGAGAAGTGAAAAACAAAACCCAAGGGTCGAGCCGACATGCCGAAGCCCGTTCTTCGTGTCTCAAATGAAGGGGGTGCTGGCGGGGTAGTATCGAGCGAGGTGTGCGCGCGAAAGCTCGGGGGAAGAGGGTAACGGCCAGTTCGACTTCTTAAGGAATCGGCGCCCGAGTTCAAACGGGTACTAGGTAAGCGAGCGCCAGCACGTCAAACCGACGTAAAAAGAACCGAGAGGCTCCACCAAACCACCTGAAAAAAAAAAAAAAAAAGGAGCCGGCGACATAAAGGTGTCGTCGCTAGCGAGCAGCAGCGCGCGAATGAAAAGAACTACTAGGAAAAAAAAAAGGAGGAAGATAGAGAATCATCCCTATTCGTCCGGTACTGAGATTATTACGATCGCTTTCTGACTCATTACAATCGCAGGGCCGGGCGCCGGTGGCTGCTTGGCACCCAGAAAGCGCTCGTGCTGACTGATCGGGAGGCGGTCGCTCGAAATGAAGGCAGAAAGAACGCGTAAGGTCGTATTGTCCGTAATTAAGACCGGTTCGGCACTAAGGGAGGGGGGCTATCATTAAGAAACCGGTTCATGGCCGGACTAAAACAACTGATCAGGCTGGCGCCCTAATAAAGGAAAGTCTACTCTACGAGATTTCGTGCAAGAGGGTCTTTCACTGACGGCGAACGAAATCAGGGGAGGGGGGGGGAGAGGAGAGAAAACAACTACATCCGCAACAGGAAAAAAACGCACTATCCGAAACGTCAAGGTGAAAGCCATCCAGGTCTCGAGACGCGGCGCACTAACGAGAATCTATCGAACTCGCCTACATGGTTGCGGAGGAGAGGGAGGCAGAATGAGGCCGGCCTGACTCACACGACCCGCGATTTAACAGAAGGAGAGATGAGAGCCTGTGTAACCGACGGGGAAAAACGGAAACGAAAGAACCAGCGCGCGCCAACACGGGGGGTTCTTCAAGGCGATGCTTCATGAAGCGGGGTAAGACGAGCAGGTTAAGAAAACACGCAACCGGGGAGGACACGATTCGCGTCGCACTACTCTCGATTACGCCTTCGAAGGCTTGGTCGATTCCCGAAATCGGTGATACAGGAAGACGGAGAGAAGATGGCGGACAGCGCGGAACCCGTCGATTCGATGATCCGAAAAGACAAACCACCCAAGCAAGAGCAGACGAGATCTCGATCCGCGCGATGTCGGGAAGGAAAAAGGGGCCAGGGAAAAAATCCGCCAAACCTAACGAGGGGGCCAAGACCGAGTTCTACCTACGTCTACGCGACCGCGGGCAAAAAAACTACACGGTACGATCTTGTCGACGGCCGGTCGGGAGAATGCTCAGAACTACGGGAGCAACGGATTCTAACAGGAAAAGCGAATTCTCAACATGTCAATCTAGCTCAGAAAAGGAGAAGAGGCCAAAAAATGATCTTGCATAATCCAAGAGGGAACGAAGACCGTAGAGCCCCTTCTCTGCCGATCAGAGCCTCGAAGGGGAGGGAACAAAAATTAGGGAGACGGCCCCAAAAGGAGGAACCAAACAAACCATGCGAGGGAAAGGGGAGAGAAAAAAATTCGAGGGGTCTTGGGCTGGGAAGAAAAAGGGGAGGGGAGGAGCAGATGACATGTCTAATTGAATGAAAGGGGGTCGGGACCTCGCTGCAGAAAGAAAGGTGTCTTCAGGTCGTCTCAAGGCACCAGATTCAGGGTTGTCAAGGAAAATCAAGTGGTGCGGGCGTACGGCACAACTCAACAAAATCTGATGAACGTCTGAGAAGGGGAAGGGAAGAGTCACACAAGAGGCCGAAGAAGTTTCTGTTGAAAAACCGGACGGGCCTCACAGACACAAGACAACCGAACGGTATCCAAGGCGACAAATCTCGCCACTCGACCCAATAAAACCATGCTGACAGGGAAATCTATGAGTGGTCCTAAGGAGCTCTGGACCACCATCTCGCGCGCAATTCAGCAACATAGAGGGGGGTGAGGACTGGGACCGGAGCTGCCGACACAGGACTCTCGGGGAAGGTTTACTCTCAAAATGAATTCAAAAAATGGAGGCTCCTCCTATTGGGATGGTGTAGAGGGAGAGGGGGAAAAGGGCCGAATCGGCCGCAAACTCACAGCCGGTCGGGGAAAAAAAAGTCACGAGGAAAAAAAGACGGCGACCGGCACGGCCGCGCCTTAAGGAAAGGGGAACGAGGGTCGCCTCTAATTCAACAACAAGAAGTTCCGACGAGGCGGAGGAGGAGACGAACGAGGGGCGCGCGATCGACGGGAAAATTCCACGCTTGAGGTTTCCAGGGCGAAGCGCGAGAGGGGAAATTGGAGGACGATCTCGACGGTCGACTCTCAGCCAAAGAGATACGGAGAAAAAAAATGGAAAGAGGGGTAAGGGAGTGGCAAATTTAGAGAGCAGCAAACGCGAGGCAAGAGTGGCTCCCTAACTTGGCGGGGAAATGACTAAGGGCAACCTGCTACGATAAGTCCGTAGCGCGCACCCCAGCGAGGGGAAAATTAGGGACAGGGTCTGGGGCTTGCTCGGCCGCGGTGGCTTGTCAGTCTAAATTCTACGGGGGACTTCCTCTGGCCAGAGAGGTGGGACAGACGGTGCCACGGAAGCAATATACAAGCATTTCCACCAGGCTCCAAAAGGCAGAGGAGATACCCCGTACAGAAGTTCTGGGGCACTGGACAGTGAGATTTTCGGTCCTGACTGGTCCGCCGGCCCTCTATTGCGAGGTAAGCGACAAGGGGGAGGGTAGGAGAGGTTAAACTAACGCGTAACGGGATGCGATCAACGAAGGGGCAAAGGGCCGGGCCCAAAAAAAAAACTTCGAAAGGAAGAGAAGGTTCCTAACGACGGACAAAGAGGTGCGGCGTCGGGGATGGAAATTAATGGGGAAAGTCTTGTCACCAATAGCGGAAAGGGGCATTGCGTTGCGTGAGGTTTAGGTTGCGGAACCTGATGGAGTGGGCGGCTTCGGAAGGAAGAAGAGAAATTGCCTTACTCGGGATATGGAATCAGTCTTAAAAGAGGATTGGAAGGGAGAATGGATTCCCGCAAAAGACTCAGACGCGACTAAGAGCGAAGACTACCTCTTAAACGTGGAAATGGGCTGAACTCGACATAGATACCCTAGGAAGAAAAATAGACAAAGAGAGGTATGATCAATACTGGGCTCCAATTGGGACAAACCCTGAAAACCAGTCATTTGGGTTGAAAAAAAATCACGAATGCATTTGAGAGACGGCCTCGGAGATGGGAAACGACGAAAAAAGAAACAAAGGGGGGAAGGAGGAGTAAAAGAGAGGCTAAGTGAGGAGAAAGGGGCCGAGCGGGACATTCAGAGGCGCGAAGCGAACAAAGACACCGCCGTTTCTGAGAGGAGCGGATGTCGCCTGATCCTACCCGCGATGAAAAACGCTAAACGAGGGGGGTTATTTGGTTCAAAAGCGGGCGAGGAAAGGTAAAGAGCGCTCAAACTTAAAAAAAAAAAAAGTAAATCGCGCTGGACGTCCGTCTGGCAAGGGGGGAAAAGTTTTGGTGAATGGTCTGAGACCAAGAGGGTCAAGAAGGGGGTAGGTCATCACTGAGGTCCAAGCAATGTCTGGGATAACTTCGCCACTATAGAAGGGAAACACTAGAAATCCAGAAACATGAGGAAAAAGTAGTCGGTCGATCAGGACTCCGACGAAAGAGGAGGTGTCCCTTGGTAGTTGAGGCCGTAAGGGACTATCCGTGTTCGATGAAAATGCAAGAAGGGGGAGCTTCGGTTGAGGATACTACTAAATTGCAAGAAGGAGGGGGCCGTGTAGTCCGGGGGGGGACCGAAAAGGGGGGGAAAGAAAAAGGCGGGCGAGAGGGAGTGGAGAATAATACAAAAACAGGAAAGGAAGACACGGCCGTGTAGGGGGCAGACGCACTACATTACAAAGGGGGGACGTTTGGGTGAAAGCGCTTAATAGGCGGACAGGGAGGCGTGAACATAAAACGCCCGATGGACAGGAAAAAGGAGGCATCAACCAAAAAGTAAGCCAGACAGCAGAAGGCAACCTATGCAAACTCAAAGAGGGAAGCTGAAAAGTGCGCGTCGTAAAAGAAAAAACAAATGAAGACTCTGTGAGGAGGGGGGAGATTAAAAGTAAGCGACGGCAGGTAGGTAAATCCTTTCTTCCCTGGAAGGTTACAAAATACTGTCGTTCACGATGTCGGGAATAATCTCAAAACAGGGGCTCGGGGAAATTGTCTTGGTCCTAGAGGGACTGAGAGTGTCTACCTACGTAGAGAAGGGAGGGAAAATTAATCTTTCTGCGGATCCCCGAGAAGTGAAGGGGTGTATCCGCTTCTCGAGGCCTTCAAAAGAGGGATGCGAGAACGCAACTCCATCCCGAAAAATTGAACTCTTCTTCGAAAATGCGGGAAAGGGGAAAAAAGGGGCTTTCTTCCACAGGTACTAAGCAGGGGGGAAAGGGATCCGATCTTTCAGAACTAAGTAGGACGCTGGGTAGCCAAATTAAAGAGTCCTAAGGCGTAGGGGGAAGGGACCTGAAAGAAATCCCAATAGGGGAGCGGGGGGATTTAAACCCTGATTTGGGAAAAAGAAACATCCGGCCTCAGGTGTTCAGCGAAGGTCCTCGCAGGTGGACTAGTTCTCCGAGATGCGTCTTGGTAAAAGAAAAAAATATAGCGTCTTGTCTCCGATTATCGAGAGAACATACCTCAAAAAATAAACTCTTTTGAACTCAGTTGGTTCGAAGGGAAGATGGTCTAGGGAGGGCAAAGCGGTCGGTGTCGGGCCGGGGAGGACCGGCGAGTCGGTTTGATCTCCAGCCCAGGTAGAAGTTGGTTCCAGTGATCGAATGAATCGAGCAAAACTGAAGGTAAGTCGAGGGTATGAGGTGATACAAACACGCCGAGAAATATTTGCAGGGAAAAATACGAACAAGGGCGGGGGAATAATCGTTGTGGTGAAGGGGGGTTGAACAAATTACTCAGGAGATGATCTCGAGGGGTGGACTCGACCCATTAATCAGAAAGAGACGAGCGACCTGCGGCCGGAACAAAGAAGAAAGGGGGGGCCTGAAGACGCCGATCGAAGAGAAGATGACGAAAAAAAAACTTCCACAGAGGGGGGAGGGGGTGTGACGAGGGGTTGGAAAGCGAAAAGTGTCCAGCACGTTAATGCTCGGAAAGAAAAAGTACAAGGAGTCAGCGGCGTCGATCCCCATGCCGAGGGGGGATCTGAAAGTCATTGGGGAAATCCGGGGGGTGTCAGGGGGGGAGCCGAGCGTCACGAACTAATGACGTTAGAGAGGAGTCGCCTGGGTCAAGTCAAGACGATAACAAAAAACTTTCTTCTGCGGCACCATTGGTGCCGGGATAAGACCGGACGTCGCAAGGGTCCTTCTTTCTTTTAGAAGGTTTTCAAGAGGGGAGGGGGGAGAACGTAGGGGGAAAGGAGGACGGGGGCAACTCAGTGTCGCGATTGAACGATCTGCCTGGAGAGAAAAACCATAAAGAGATCTATCGGGCGAGCACACCGGGAGGACGTGGAAAGGGGAACGACGGAGGGGGGGGGGCTGAGATAGGGATCAACGGTGGTGTTACTTCTAGCGGTAGATGGTCGAGGCCGAGAGAAACGACCGGCCCGTTCGGAAGTCCACTTTACTTCTTTACGAAGGCTTAATCTCAAAGGGGAGTTGGGAGCTAAGTAAAGAGTTGCGGGATAACGAAAGCGCGCCGAACACCGGCCAAAAGCCTGCAACTTCGTATTGTTGTCGAGCAGTGGCTCTCTCGGGAAGGGTCCGTCGGTTGACGGCGGCGGAATGACGGAAGGAAGTAAAACCCTGCTAGCGAATTCGGAATGTTCCGTCCGCTTTTGAGGGGAGGGGGGGGGGGACGTAGGGACGCGGCATGATCTAAAGCCAAAGACGAAGACATGTGAAGGTCGAGAGAGGGGATTGTAGTCGAGGGGACATCCGAAAGCAGCGCAGATCGCCTTCAGGGAAAAAGGAAGCGATCGCAAACTCTCTTTTTTTCAAGGACAGGGGCGGGGGGGGCGATCGGATGGCGAGAACCGAAAGAAGCAGGAGTTCGTCGTCAGTGGGAAAGGACCAACCGGGGATAACAGTAGAAGCGGAAGTCTGCGGACGGGCGAATCTTAATCAGTTTGTCTGGGTAGAAGAGGGGTAATTGGAGGGTGAAGAGCGCGAAGAAGACATAGGTGAATCGAGGAAAGTGACGTCCTGGAAGGGAAAGGGGAATCAAAGAAGACCCGAGTCTCGCGAACGCCGGGGAGGGGGGGAGCCAGCATCGTGACCTCAAAAGCGTAACTCGAATCCGAGTCTCCACATACACCGACGGAGAAAAGGAATGAAATTGGAGGAAGCAGGATAGTAACCGCCGAAACCATCACTAAGGAAGACTCGAGGATCTCTCACACAAACGGAGGGAATAAAGAGTCATCCTCTATTCTCCGGAGGTCACCAGAGGAGGAAAGGAGAGTGTAGGGCTTCGGGAACGTTGAAATGGAGAAGAACCGCTGCCTGGTGAACCCTCTCTGGAGGACGAAAGAGAAGTTGAGAAAATTAGCGTGATATGCGCGCTCAGGACGAGAAACGTTTCAGAAAAACTACGAACTGTCTGAAGAAAAGGGAACGGTTGTGCGGCAACGAGAGGAGGCGCGATCCTGCACAATGACGATGACTTAGGGGAGGAAAAATAATCAGGCGGAATCGCGACAAGAAAAGGGAGAGCGAGCATGGGAAAAAGTCTTACCAAAGATGGTCTGGGGTAGGGGAAAATTCGTTAAGGGCGGGGGCGTCGGGGCGCGCCGACCATAGCATCAAGAAAAAACTTGCCTGAAAACAACGATCGCACGATCGACGAAAGGAACAACTTCTATAGGGAGTCTAAAAAGAATCGGAAAAAGAGAATAAAAAAGACTAGAAAGAAGGGTCGCCTACAAGAAGGCGTGCGAATCTGGAAAGAAAAGCCTGCGCAAGAAGCAACAAATCCGTCCGACGTAAAAATAGTCCTAAGCAGATCTCAGAAAGGACGACTACGACGCTACTAGCAGCAAGTCAACCGTCCGAAGCCCGGCGCGCGAAAAAACTTTTAGAAAGGGAACCAGACTATCCTTAAAATGACCAGAGGGGGGAAAGGTCGC
>Ga0179593_1687329_pt1 | contig 10924 bp, 7 predicted proteins | sample CZODoug2_1_08_16_FD_185931 | JGI IMG/M metagenome (GOLD analysis project Ga0179593, IMG submission 185931) | Vadose zone soil fungal communities from Angelo Coast Range Reserve, California, USA - CZODoug2_1_08_16fungal (PacBio error correction) | ecosystem: Environmental > Terrestrial > Soil >...
AACCGCCGACGAGCTTGCGGGGTGGTTGAGCGTTTTGCCAAGGAGGAGCCGGATTCTGGGAAAGGGGCTCAATGCTTCAGGGGGGGGAGTCAGGGCGGGTGGAGAAAAGAAATTATTTTTAGGTCTGCGGTATATCTAGGGGAGAAAGGTTTCTGGGAGGGAATGCGCTGAAAAAGGCTGGGGGAACAGGGTCATAGGTCAACCGACTTCACCGGGGTCAAATAGAAGAAAAGAAAACAAAAGAGAAGGCCTGAATTCGTTCGGCCGCCGGTTTGGAGGCCCTAGAAGGAAAGAAAGGCAGAAATGGGCTCAATCTGCGACCGGATCCTTAAAGTCAGAGAGGGAGGGGAAGAGCGAAAAGACAACATCTTTTGACAAGTCTTACCAAAAAAATCTTGGAAACTTACCGACTGAGCACGGGCGGGGGGACTACGCGGGGCCTTAATTTCAGACGGCGAATGGGGGGGGGAAGGTACGGACTTTGTCACGGCTTCGAGTGGGAGACTGGCGCCTCTCACCGTTCGGGTTCAGAAAACCGTCCACCGTTTGTAGGTCGGGTGGCAAGTTTTCACGGCCTGGGAGGCAAGGTCAAGAAAAACGAAGGTGAGGAAGGAAGTATAAGTAACGCGAGCGTCAGATGTGTTTCCCAACCGTTTGCACAGTTAGATGACAGAGAGGGCTCAAAAAGAAGATCGGTGGCAGCTGTGGGACCTGAAATGGGGGACGCTGATGAAAGGGACTATCGCCACGCTTATATTCAAAAGGAACGTGAGGGGGGAAGTGGGACTATCGCCTGAATGCGGTCGAGTAGACTCATTCCTTTATTGGGCGGTTGCCTGTCACGAAGGAGTTCGTCTCAAGGCGTGTTTTCACAGGAAGAATAAGCAGAAGGAGGAAAAACGGGAAAGCGGCAAAGACATTAAATGCCGACTGATTTTTTGTCAAGAAATCTGGGGTGACGGTAAGGGGGAGACAAACAGTTCCCGCACACCAAGTGAGGAGAAAAGAAAAAAGATCCGTTAAGAAGAGAATGTCCCACAGCTCAGTGGGCGCACCGAGAACAATAGAAAAAATTGAAAAAACGTGGTTCCCGGTAACACCAAGGCTTGAGAGGACGCCGGTCGATGGCTCATTACCTGGTGCCGCTAAGGCGAGGGGATGGAGGGAGGTGCAAGGGCCTGGAGGGAGAAAGAGGCGGTGTGGTGGGGGAAGACTCGATATTCTCAACAGCCCTTGGGAAGGGAGCCAAACTTCTCATGTCGCGTAAGGAAAAGGAGGCAAAATCTCGTAAAGGGCAACGAAGGCCCCGAGGTCTAAAGACCGGGGGGGTTACTATAGACCCAAAGGGTCAGAAAGAAGTCAATCCGGCAATTGGGTCCACTACAAAAAAGCTGACGAGTGATCTACACTAAAATGTGTTCGCCCGGCCATACAGGGAGGGGGGAAAAAGAACACCAAGGGAGCAAAAACTCAGGCATTGGCATAGAGTTCGTTGTATCAAAAGGACAGAGAAGGGCGGAGGGGGGGGGGAAAATTCGAGGTTTTTTCTTTGAGATGCCAAAAAGAAAAGGGGAGAAGCGAGACAGAAGAGGGGAGGTTAAGTAGAAACAAATGCCCTGATTTCGCAAAACACGTGTTTAACTTAACCAGGGCACACATGCAGCTCTTGGAAATCAACAGAAAAAGAGCATAATGCTCACAAGAGCGTTCCACCACCCGGGTCGAAAAAAGGACCAGTCAATAGGGGGAAAGAACGAAACTTTTTTACGACTAAAGGAACGGGAAACTCCCGAAGGCGCCCGGCGGCCCTGCCGCTATTTGACCAAGAGGGGAAAAAGTAAGAAGAAAAAAAAAGGGTTAGCAAGGATCCGCTTTTAAACCTGGCGAAATCACAGAAGAGGGAGGTGTCGGGAGAAGGGGGGGTGGGAAATCGAAAAGACTTAGACAGTTCGGGCCACCCGGTTCTCGGACGTGGGGAAACTGGAGGTGAGGAATACCCGTGAAAAATCACTTTCAACGCAAGTGTGGGGGAAGAACAATCAAAAAGATTCGAGCAGGGAAAGGGTAGAGTCTAAAAAAAGGAGAGAGAAAAGGCGGTTCGATCCGAAGAGGAGCTGTGAGGTCGTGACGAGACGAAAGGAGGGGGACACCAGGGGTAGAGAAAGACCGGGTGATCCCTAAAAGACCGTTCAAAGTTCGACCAAAGGAGGGGGGGAAGGAAAATTTTATACAGTTAAGTAGGGAAGGACGTTAACCACGAACTAACCCACCTCCAATAGATATTGAATCGTAGACCAGAGCACTTTCTCATTAAAATCTGATCCCCTTGGATATTGGTCAGATTGGGGGGGCAGAAGCGGGGGCACGCATGGCTCGGGGAACATAAACCGGACACTCTGGGGCCAGGTTCAAAAAAAGGGGGGGGGGGGGGGGGGTTTCGAATGTGGTGGGGCAGAGTCACATGCCAGGGAAGGAAAGTCTCATTCTTAGGGCACAAGGCATCAGTGCTCCGAAATAGGGGCTTAAGAAAATCTGGGGCAGAAACAGAAAACTCTGATTGCATCTGATTAGGAAAGGCAACATCAATCATGCAGAAAAAAAATTTTGGTTGTGTAACAAACGAAACGCGAGCTGCAGTGAGTTATTTCCAAACCCAGAAACCCACGAAGCAACGATAACTGAAAATCGGGGGATCAAGAAAGCCGGATCAGGCCAAACATGAGGGGAGCAGCCGGGGGCAACAGCCCTTGATGGCACAGGTGAAACCCAAAGTTTAGCAAGGGGGAAGCCGCGGGGGTGTTCTTGTCACAAGCCGGGGAGAAGGGTGGGGATCTGACAAGGAGGGTCCTAGATTCACGAAGGGACGACACGGAAACTTAACAATTTGGGGGAAAGGGGAAAACAACTGGAGTCGATCATCGAAAGACAAGGGAGACACACTTGGGGGAGGTATAACTTAATGGAAGATAACTCACCATCTTGGAAATAGCATAGAGAAACAATTAAAGCAAGAGATATCTATTCCATTCCGAAATACTACGACAAGAGGGGGGAAAAAACCACGCAAGAAAAAATTGTGGAAATACGACCCGGACTCGAACAATCAAGAACGTGGAAGTCATTTGGCCAGCTATGGATGTGCCGAAATGCACACAAGTATCAGTGGGGACATATTCAGGGCTCTCTTAAGGGGATGACTTTCTCTGGAATTTCGAATTAGAAGGAAGATACTCTTTCTACACCAAGACCATACAATCAGAAATCTTGAAATAGAAGGCGACGAGAGGGAAAGGGGGGGGGGGCAAAAGCCGACTTTCTTCGGTTGCCAAGTGCAACAAGGGGGGAGAAGATCTCCTCCAGGAAGCCAAAATAAGGAAGAACGAAAAAAGAAAAAAACGCCGGCGCCCAGTGCACGCTTCGAAAAATAATCAAATGACCTCAAAAAAAACCGGAAACAGTGGGGCGATCCCTGCCTGTGAAGAAAAGTTATACCTTGTCAAGGGGGGGAGAAACGGATCTCTTCTTACTATAAGGCCCATATCAAAAAAAGAAATGTGCCATCAAAAGGTGTTCAAAAACACAGGGACCCGAAGACAAAACAGCTTCCGTAATCATTTTCTTTTAGAAGCCAAGCCAAATAGCTGGGGGGGAAAAAAAAAGCAAAAACAGAAACGTGCGTAACGCACCCGTAAAAAGGGTGGGGGCTTTGCCATCGGGAAATTAACGAGAATAGAAAGAAAAATCCAGGAAGGGGGACAAAGAAAGGAATTTCCTATCTAGTAGGTCACGCACATCGAACAGTCAAGGGAAAGGGGGGGGAAAGGTGAAGCTTGTAAAAGAGTGGTTTAGAACATCGGACCAGCGGGAAGGAAATAAAGGGAGAACTTCCTCTCACTTTCCAGAGCCGAGCAAGAAGGAAGGGAAAAAAGGTAGATAAGGGGAAGAACAAGCAGGAGGGACTGCAAGAAAACTGGGTGGGGATGCTATTCCGTGGGGGAACCGTCAAAGGCACCCCGCCCGGGGAGTAAGGAGGAAGAAAATTCCGTACACACAAATCAAAGTCCCCGACACATAGATCCTCAGGACAAGAGGAAGCATCCACAGGAAGAAAAACGCCAACCCCCCGTGAGCAAAAAGGAAGTACCGGCGAAAGAAAATCATGTGGCACAAAAAGCACCCCAAAAAAAACCTAAAACAATCAGAGGCCGGAGGAGGGTAGACCTGGACCACGACGAAAAAATTGGAGGAGAAAGCTCGCGTTCCCTTCCATAAGTGATAAACAGCGCTAAGACAGGGGGCTAAAGCCCCCACCGCAAGGAGAATTTGGTCCGAAAATAGTTTGTACGTTCGGGAATCAGGACGGGCGAGAAATCGTCAATCCCGTGCAGACCCAATGGGGAAGAAGAAGACCACCGCCAGTCCATGCGACCTCTCAAGTCCCTGGAGGAAGAGAGATTATAAAAAAAAACAACCCTTGTTTCCACAATGATGACAAGAGAAAAAACGCGAACAAAAAAGCAGGAGTAAGCCCGAATCGAACTTTCAGTGGACGCGGGGCACGAGGGGAGGGGGGCATGACTTGGGGTTCCAGTGGCAGGACATCGCTGATTTGTTGCGAGCTGAAGGTGGACGGGTGTAAACGGCGCTCTCGCGGAATGTCAATCTGTGCAGCCGGGCCAAGCCAAATCTCAGAAACTCACCATCCAGCAAAATGAGGGAAGCGTACGCAAGGGACGCCAGTGGGAGGGGGAACTAGCGGGAAAGGGAATAGTGCACACAAAAACAACGTGATCACCATCGCTCTCGCCGAATCGAGGAAGTCAAGGGCCCTATCGCTAAACGTATCCATTCAGAAGGAAAGGGGATTGTCCTTTGTTCAGACGGCACAACGTAAAAAAAAATGCCGCCACGCCAGACCAGAGGAGAGTCTTAGGCTCGCAAAACGGGAAAAATTTCAAGGAACAATCCGGCATGAAATCCGAATAGCATACCCAACGACAACCAGGAGGGGACTCCAATATTCCCGCAAACAAAAGGGGCAGGGCGGAAAAGGTGTGTCAACTCAAGAGATCTGACCGGCCGAGGGAAATGATCTCCTTATTAATCCTGCGTAGGGAAAAAGAGGGGGGGACTTCTTATGATCTCGTCAAAAAAAAAAAAAAGGGTAGAAAATATAATCAGAAAAACACTGTCTAAAAAGGATTAAAAGAAACGGGGAGCTGCACGGGAGGAACCAAACAAAGGAGAAGAGCTTGAGAGGCGACCCGACCTGGCCTGAGTTAAGAGGAAAAAAGATGCTGTCACGAGGGAAAAACAGGAGAAGTTATGGTCTATTCTTACAGTATCTTATGATTAAAAAAAAGGTTCAGGCCTATATTCTACGAATCATCGGGGGTTTATGAGAAAGGGCGGAATTGAACGGGGGACTTTGTTTCAGTCTGTCAACATAAAAGGGTTCGATCAGTTGTTTATGCGAAGCACACATTGAATCAAAAAGGGTGAGAGGGGCTGAAATGGAAGGATCGAAATTCACGATCTAACGGCTTACGGGGGGGGATGGGGGCCACTATCCAATTGCTTCCGGGGTCAGGACCGGACTGGGAACTAGTGTCAGGACGGGTCGACTAAGTCAAAGGAGAAGGGCTTTTTAGTGGGGTGTCCTGAGATTGGGGGAGATTCATGGGGAACTCGGGAACACCCAGTAAAAACGGCCACCGAGCAGCGCCTCACGAACGTTCCTTACTCAAAAAAACCAAGAGGGGGCATCCAATGATCTTTCCAAGGCCGGAAAGAGAAAATAAGATCAGTTAACCAGGCGGCACGAAAAAGCCATTGCACGCGTCTAGGAGACTGGGTTGGCGCGTTGTGCTCAGGTTCGGAAAGGTTTGTACCCAAGTGGGATGATCAACTATCTAAACAATGAAGGGGGGGGGAGTAATGAGTGAGTTCTTGTTCATCGGTGGAAAAAGGGGGGGGGCAAGGGGTGCTTGGGGTTGCAAATGTAGGTAAGCTAAGGGTACGATTTCCGCCCGAAGGGGAAAAAATGTTCGAACAATTCTTTCGGGGCGGGACCCGGCCCGACCTTTATTCATTTGATATTCGGGATGGTCGCCCCCGTTGAACGTCGGGCCTTCAACTCTAGACTCTTCCTCGGGGCTTGGGAGGTGCGTTGATGATGGTCCAGTCGAGCCGCAGACCAAGCTGGCTAGGTTGTTTTCGCCGGGGGTGAAAGAGGGATTTCTTGCGGTACTTGCTGGGGGAAATGGGCTCCGTATGGGAACAACGAAGTGTGTGAAACGTCCGATAGACGGGGGAGGCGATGAACTCGGGAGTGATCATTGGAAGGAGAGCTTCTAAGGTCAGCAAAAGTCAGGCCACCGTGTCAGTTGGCAAAAGGCTTCAGTGAGGAAAAAAAAAAAAGAGATGTGCAGGGATCGGGTTACCCGCCTTTGTGAGAGGACAAATAAAAGCTCTCCCGTAAATGAAACGGCTCGGTGTCGTGAGGGATATCAAATACAGCCGGGGAATAAGGTAAAAATCCGAATTAAACAACTCGGGTTAAACGCTTCAAATTGGAAACAGGCAACGCTACGTTCACACTGGGAAGGAAAAGCTCTGAAAAGCAAAGTTACGGCGGGAAGGGGAATTGTCGTGACTGAAGGTTCCAGGGGTAAAAGGGGTTTTCGCTGAAAAGCCTCGACCAGGGCAACGGTAGGGTTAGCACCGAATCCAAGTTTCTCGGGAGGGGCCATCTATGTAAAGGTTGTCCTGGGGGATAATCTCCACCCGGAGGAAAAGGGCGATATTTAATCTAGGAGAAGGGCGGAAGGGTGTGGGCCCTGGTGATGAGCACAGTTTTAATAAAGCGATAGGGAGGAGGGAAACAAGCGTGACCCATTGGGGGGGGGGGGGAGAAACTGAAGGCAAAGGAGATCGCAAGATATGTCACGAGTGGTGGCGTGTTGGGGGGGAAAGAGACGAGCAGGCGGTTCGAGTCAGGAGGAGATCAAAGGGCATGGGTGGCTTGTGGAGCCAGTGGCAGGGCGTCTCCTTTCTGGGGTGAGAAAGGGAAAAGTGCAAAACTTTCCCGAATGGTCGGCGAGGAAGAAATCCGGAGGAAAAAACAAGCAGATTAGTTGGCGCCGGTCACATGTTTTTTTGTGCAAAAGAATGGAAAGGAAGGAAGGGGAAGATATGCATGACATCCCCGATCACAATTGAGATCAAAAAGAAAAGGATCGCCCGGGCCGGCCCCTCAAAGACACGCGAACACATGGAAAGATGAGGGCCACGAGGATCTCGCCGGTCGGGGATTACCATGTGGCACGTCGTCTTTGGAAGGGATAAGGAAAATCTGGAAAATCTCTCCGCGGATTGGGGAGGAAATGGAGAGGGAAAGAAGGAGTAAAGGCGTCCATGTTGATCCAAGTTATCCAACACAACCGAGGAGGAGAAGATCTCCCGTTCTCGGTACCGGGAAAAGAAAAAGCCGCATGAGGATAGAAGGAAGAGGGGAATCTAACCCGAGATAGCCTCCTGCAGAGCTCAGGCGACGAAAAAGGACAACATGTCAGAAATGCTACACTCAAGGGGAGAGGCAAAAAAATGAAGGAAAAGCACATATGCTCAACCACGTTTGGCAGCGGACGCTTGAGTGATCACTCAAAAGGACAGAAAAGCGGGTCTGGTGAGGCGATTTTTTCCCTACCTACCGCAGGAGGGAAGAGGGACGATTTCCTGAAAGGTAAGGACGCAAGCAGAGACTTGCTGCGCAAAAGATCACAGTTGTGGGATGAACGACCTCTTGAGAGGAGTGCAAAGGGGGAGGGAAGCGTAGCCTTCGATAATGATAACGGGAAGGAATAAACCCAAATAAGCAATGGGTGAAATAAACGTCCTATTGGCACGGGGAAAGGCAAGGAAAAAAGAGATGGAAAAACTCGACTTCCCTCTTTGAAAAAAAAAAAGGAATCTCCAAGGTTATAGGGAAAATGGCTCCAGGGAGTGAGAACCTGGCGCAAATCAAATAGGAGGGTGTAAGGTCTCGCGCGGGAAAAAAGGAACAGAGGGAGGAAAAAACAAAGGTTCCGAAAGTACACTTCTTTTTAAAGGGAAGAGACAAAAAGAAATTTCCAAAGGGCTCGGAAGAGGGAAGAAAGAACAAAAAAAAAAAGTCGATGCTTTGAAAGATGAGTGGGGGAAAAAAGGGGGAAAAAAAAAAAACGGAAAGAAGGACGCAAAAAAAAACTTGCATTTGTGCGTCAACTCTGCCAGGAACGGGAGGGGGGCCAGCGGGGGAACAGTAGAGCCCGGCCCTGAAAAAGAAGGGCCCGCAGGCGGGAAAAAGGTGGGGCCACTGTCTAAAGGCAAGGGGAAGCCGAAAAAACATCCCCTCCAAGGATTTTCAAAAAATTCTCAAAAAAAAGATGCCAGGCGCAGCAGGATATAAACTGTGGTCTGGCGATTGGGGTACCAATAGAGGGAGAAAGGGGCAGGGGAGAAAGTGCGAGGAGCGAAAAACGGGCACAGGGAGCAGTTATTCCACCAATGAATGGTGGGTTTGTTCAAGGAGAAAGAAGAGACGGGGAAGTGCGAAGGTCTCGACTTCGAGACCATTCCTCAGCATGAGTCGAAAGACGCGAAATCAGCCATCTGATTGCTTCGTATTCCCGGACAAAGAAAAAAAGCAAGGGAAGAGTCGAAGACATCGTTAGGTAGGGCAAACTCACATACCCGCAATGAATCAAAAAAAAACGGGGAGAAGGGGGGGAAGTGATCCTAACGAACTTCGATGCACAAACAGGGTTTGAGGGAATGGGGGGGAAAAACGCCCTTTGGCTGGGGTCGACAAAGTGGAAAGACTCCTGACCACGCTTGGGGCGTTTACCAAGGTGAAGGAAAGAAGAAAAAGGGGAGGCAGGGGAGGAAAAGGGAGGGAAAGAGTCAACACGGACTCATATCGACTGACGGCATTGTGTGGGGATTTAAAAAGAGACGTAGCATGCCAACAGAAAAAAGAAGAAGAGGACTGGAGCAGAAATACCACCTACTGCTTTGGGGATCTAAGAAACACCGCGAGGGACAGCCAGCCAGAAGCAACGACATCGTCGACCAAAGACAATAGCGACAACCAGTAGGAGGCGCGAGATAAGAAAGGGTTAATTCACCGACAGTTGAGAGGGGCCGAGCTGGAGGGAGGTGCCGGGCACGCCTGCTCACCAACGTGTGGCATACTAAGAGAACGTAAGGCTGGGGGATCGCTTGAAAACTTCCTAGGATGAAGCCTCCGCGACTGTAAAAAAAAGGGTTAAACATTGAACGAAGCCAATCCGATCTGAATCGCGGACGGCAAAAAATTCGGGAAAGGGGGGACTCCTCAATTCTGCGCGTCTTCTTGGCCAGTGCAAACACAAACCGCCAAGGGAAAAAGCACAGAAAATAAGACGGAGACGGATCTCAAACAGAGCGAACAGTTCGATCCGGCGCCAAAAGAAAAGAAAAAAATATACGCAGAAGAGTCCCCAGCTTCATCTAAGGTTGACACAAAAGGGGAAACCGCACCTCTCGCGCCGAAATAAAAAACGCGGGAATGGCGCACCATGTTGGCAACACCAGACTCAGTAGGAGGAAAAAAAAGTCTCCATCTCTTACCTAGAACGGGTCTGGATATTGAAACCAGGACAACGGTGAAATACCAAGAAAAAGGAAGGCCCCACACGTGACCAACTAGTAACGCACATCACAGGAACATGGAGGGGTGCAGTAAAGGGAAATGGAAACAGTAACCAAGGAAGCTGCCAGTCCGTTTTAAACGAATCTCGGTAAGCCCGGGAAAAAGCGAGCCTGAGGGGGTGGGACAAGAGTCGGAAAAACGATGTGGGGTTTTAATCACTGTAGATCTGACCAGAGAAGTAAGGAAAAGACGCCCTCATTACGGGATCCAAGAAGGAAGGACTGGAGGGGAAATGCAAAACCGAAAAAGGCCGGGAATAAAGGTTCAAAAGCATACGGGATCGTTGCCTGAACAAAAAGGCAAAAAAACGGTTCAACAGAAGTGTGAAAGAAAGGCATGATGAACAAGACAGAAACATGTCCCACGACTAGATATAACAAGGGAAAAAAAAGAAGGGAGGGGCATGGCAGAGGAGAACGAAGACGCCAAAACTTGAGCACCTCAAAAGAACGAGAAAAAAATATCCCGATGGGCCAAAAAAGGGAGAAAAACTCAACTAACTAGAAGAAAGCAGGAAAGAAAGGACAAAAGGAAAGGGGAAAATAATACCGTCAAAGAAAAGTCCTCTCGGAAAGAAGAGAAACAGAAAGAAAGACATACTATAAAGACTCCAGTCCCGAGCACCGGGGGCCAACCAAAGGAGGCCGAACATCTTTCCGTGGCGGGGCGGTTTCCAGGTAAAATCAGGACTCTTACGAAACGCAAGTAATCCGAGACATAAGGCAAAGACTCGACGATACGGACCCCAACAAGAAGGCACTCTCACTCAAATCCCTGGAAGTAAAATCACTGGGTAAAACAAGAAGAACAAAAAAAACATAAGCATGTTGAAGCCACGCGAAAAAGATGGAGTTTCGGAAAAAGGAAGGCCGTTCACGAAGGTATGTGCGGGTGTGAGAATGGTTCCATGAAAGAACTAGGACTCGCTTGATGGGGTGAGAATAGGGCCTGGTGGGGGCCCGACAATCAGGAAGTGGGTGTTTGCAATCTTGCTTCCTGCCATACAAGCAAAGAGAAAAACACTCACCATACCACGAGAGGAACGCGTGCAAAGGCTGTAACTGTCTCAAAACCGGGAGAGCTCGAAAGGGAATAGTGCCCAAAAAAGAAACAAAGAAGCAAGGAAGCGCGAGAGATGACGAAGCCTTCCAGGAGACCAAACGGGTATTCCATGAGCAACGGATAAAAAAA
>Ga0179593_1735361_pt1 | contig 10924 bp, 14 predicted proteins | sample CZODoug2_1_08_16_FD_185931 | JGI IMG/M metagenome (GOLD analysis project Ga0179593, IMG submission 185931) | Vadose zone soil fungal communities from Angelo Coast Range Reserve, California, USA - CZODoug2_1_08_16fungal (PacBio error correction) | ecosystem: Environmental > Terrestrial > Soil >...
AGGGAGGAAGAGGACGATTGACGAGGGAGTTCTTCGGCGTCAAGAGGCCCACGTCCATTAACAGGAAAGAGGAAGATCATCGCGGGCGGGGTGGAAAAAACACTGAGGCCGGGACCCACCGGCCGCGAAGGAACACCGCCCACGGGAGGGGCTGCCCGGGCAGCCTAAAGATCTCGATCGAGGAACTGGAATTAAAGGCGCCAAGCGACTATGGAGAGCCCGGAGAAGCGTGGAACGAAAGAGGCACATTCTGGAGGATCACTCTCCTCCGCAGAGAAACCTCATGTACGAAGGTTTCCGTATCATGCGGCGGTAACTTGCTGGCCAGCGCGTCCAGGCATCGGTAGGGGAGGCCAGAAAAGGGTCGATCCGCGAACAAAGTGGGAAAGTCAGTCGCCTCTTCAAGGAAAGGGAAGAAGGTAGGGTAGCGGACCTAGGCGGAAATCGCTCCTAAGTTTAATTGACCAGAAACTGCCGGGCAGACTCAGGAGAATCTGCTGCGAAGCAGCCGTTTCGTCCACCCAGGAGGGCCGCTCGTCGCTCGACCCCCATCGCCACCGTGTATCGAGACCTTATTGCCGTCGAAAAGAAAAAATCGTGATCGGGGAACAAGCCCGTCCGTTTCGCCGACTAAGAATTACATTCTGATGGGAAGGGCACTGCGATGGATCGAGGTCCTCGCTCGACGGGGAGGATAGAGGCCCAAGGAAAAAGGAAGACATCACCCCGGATCTCGATGGTACTCCCTAGGGGGATTAACAGCACAAGGGTTTATTCTATCTTTCTTCAGGGGGAAAGATCCCCAATGTTACGAAGAAGATGGGGGAAAGTTTAGACGCTCCGCGAGTCGCTCCTGAAGAGGGTGCAAAGGTAGGGGGGAGTCGGGAATAAAGAGACCCTTCTCCGGTGCCTCCCGAACCTACTCCTGTTTCAGGAAAGAGGAAAAGGACTTTTTCCGGAGGGTCTCGGTCAGGCCACGCAAGGAGAACAGAAAAGTCTCAAGTTCGTCGCGATCGAGCTGAGCTAAAAATGGTCGACTACGCCACGGATCTGCCCGTCTCACCAAAAGAGGAAAGAAGGAACACGGGAAAAGCCTTATGGGGGCGAGACTGCCAGCAGCAGGGAATCCTGGACAAAAAGCGAACAGGGCGCGCGAGGCGCAGCCAAGACTACGAGACGACCGCGGGGGAAAGCCCCGGTTCCGGAAAGAAAAAAGCTGCGATACGGACGCCGAGACGCGGAAAGGGACTCCAATCCAACAGAGAAAAGAGAGTTGGGGGTCCAACGTGGCCGAGTCATCAAGCTTGAAGGGGACTCGGTCGGAGGGGCTCGACTGACCCATACCGACATGATCCGAGAAGGAGAAAAGAAAAGAGGGAATCCGGAAAAGAACACTGACGAAGAACCGGTATGGAGGCAAGCGAGTCGAACACTCTGGCCCAACCCCAGGAAGATACTGCTCGACCGAACATTAGCGTCATGGATTTTCTTATAAAAAAAAAAACACAACAACGGAGGGGGAGAACTCCTCATGCCGGAGAAGGCAGGTGAATCATCGGCGATCCTTACTATAAGGAAGGGAGGTGCGGGCCAGAAAAGCTCGCCTTCTCTGCCGAACCAGAAGGAAGGCCCTTCAGACGTCAGGGAGGGAGTCCCCTCGTCGTCCTCGCCGAAAAATGAAGGTCGTCGTTCATGGTCAGTCTATATCCACGACTTACCCCTAGGATTGACATCGGAAAGTTGAAAAAAAGAGAGACCAGGTTGTGCGCGATGTTTATAGAAGGTGAAGGAAACGCGTCCCCCAAGAAAAGGCTCATGTCGTCTAGACGCGAGTCGAACAGAGGTAAATCCGGCGACTCGTTTCCTTGGCTGCGAAGGAGACGGACCCTGTCATTCCTAAAGGTTTCTGCGCACCGTGCTGCAAGATCAAATCAGGCCGAAAAAAAAGAGGGGAAGGCTGGCGAGCGTCGAGGCAAGCCTGAGATCCGGAACGGCTGGGGTCGCCCATTCGCTCCAGCAGGCGAAAACGACTGGACGAAAAAGAAAAGGTTCGCACCGAAAGAGTGGCCATGGACAGAGAACACCGTGCGAGAGGAAAGCCTGTCGTTCATTCTACCAATGACGATCTCGTCGAAAGTCGCTCATGTCGTCAGGCGGGAAAAAAAGGTGGAGAATCGACCTCCCCGCAAAGGAAGGTTCTCCATCGTCGAGAACGAAGAGAAGCAGACGTCCAAGGGGAGGAGGTAGCCGAAGGAAAAAAAACGCGTCTTCTGTCCATACAGCCGGCAGGACCGAGACTCTACACAGCTGCCCGTTGATGTATGTCTCGGTCCGAGGGGAAAAGGGATTGGAAGAGTCGAAAGGCTCGTTACGGAAAGGGAGACAAGAATAAAGGAGGAAGCCGTCCTGCTGCATGGGGGGCGTCACTATCACGAGGGGTATCTCTCCGTCAAAGCAGTCCTCGATCGAAGCGGGGCCTATCCTTGCTCGTCCATGAGGAAAGGGGGTTTACCGCCACGTCAGAAGATGCTGCTGGCCGCCCGAGAGCGAAGGACCAGGTTCAGGCGGTCAATAACCTCTTCCCAGGAGCGCGTCTTGAAAAGAGGCTACGAGCCGCGTCATCGTCGAGAACCCTCTGCCGAACGACACGTTGGTCGGGTAGGGGACATCGGGACGCGAAGTCGGAAACACGCTTCCTGATCTCCAGCAGGCCGATGGCCAGCAGGTCCCTGCGGCCAAAGACTTCCCGGCCTCCCCGGTACGGGAGGGTACATGCGGTTTATCATAGGAGGAGCGTGCCTCCTTGACCGACCACGGTCCGATTATGTCGGTTCAAAAAGCCGGAAGAGAAAGGTCTGGGAAAAGGACGTAGAGAAGCTGACGGTCCTCGATCGAAGGGGGGGGTCGGCTATGCGAAAAAGGAAACAACGACCTGGGCGGTGTCGGCCGCGGCCGGACATATGAGGCCCTGCCCTCTCGGGGAGGGCAAAAGAAGGCCACCACCCGACGATAGAAGAGGGAATTAATTGGGTGAGGGGATACTGAGAAGTGTCATCGGAAAAGAACGGCAGGAAGACCCTGTCCGCCCGAGAACTCCGTCCCAGACCCGTAACGAGAGATCTCAAACAACAACAACGGGGGGGGGGGAGACGGGTTCTGACGGAAGCCAGGCAGGCGACAGTTCCTACGGCTTCTCCCATCCACGCTGACAAAGAGGAAACACGGAAAACAACGAAAGGAAGCGGGAAGGGTAAAAAAAATAGGGCCGGGACCACGCGGCGCAAAAAGAGGCCGACACCGCCAGGGAGGGCACGCCTCGCCTCCAATATTCTCGATTGGGGAGCTTCGCTACGGAAGTTCGGTGCGCTCCCAAAAGAAAAAGAACAGGGAGATCCCCGGAGAAGCGGGGGGAGAGGGTCTTTGCAAGAGCACGCAAAAGGCTAACCGCATGTCCGAAGACCGGTCCGAGGGTCCGGATCATGCTGGCGAGTGCCTTTAGGACAAAAAAGCGCGAACTGGGGAAAAGGCAGAGGGAAGAGGGGTTCCTTCACAGCGGGCAATCGCCGTTTCCAAGGCGATCCGCGACACGACGTTCGAGCCGCGGCGGCAGGGAGCAGGTGAAGGGGAAAGGACTCTTTTAGCGGAGCAACGACTCCTCTCTAGGGAAGAATGACCGCCTAAACTGCTGTGATCTCTCACGGCGGCCAGCAGCAGCGGCTGGGGGGAAAAGAGCCGTTCGGTAAAAAGGAACCTCTTCTGCGCTCGACAACATCGCCAAGGAGAGGGGGCCCTGCTTACGGCGAGCTAAAACCTGTTTACGCCAACAAATCGCAGCAGGCCCGGCCGGAAAGATACAACGCAAGGCCCGATGACCGGAAAGGGCCGAAGTTTATAGGGCGACGGGTCGACCTCTTAAAAAACATCTGCCCAGCAAGGCGAAAAAGCACCGAGGTCAGGGTAGGAGCGCGATGAGGAACACTCCGTGGGATTCGACGCGGGCGTCGCTACACCGAGCAAGACGAGATGGCATAAGAGCGGACGCTTCCGGGCGCTGAAATGGCAGGTCGAGGAAAGACGACCTACACCTGCTCGGAGGGGAGAAACGAAGTTCAAGGGAAGCCTCCCACTAGTGGGACACGGAAGCTCCTCGAGCAGGTGTTTGTTGATAGGTAAGCACTCAAATCAAAAGGGGGGGAGAAAACACTGAGGGGACGTCAGGTTCGTAAGCTCATCCGCGCTGGGCAGGGGCGACTCACGACGTGGTAGCAAGGCTCACCTCGACGAAAAGGGCCTTCTGCTAAAGGGGATTTCGGCCTTATTGGCGAAAAAATCCACAGGTGCAATCCTGGAAAAGGCGGAGGAGGTACTTCTAAAAGTGGGTCGCCGCCTGAACGAGTCGACCGGCTCTACAACCGCCTGGAGACTAGCGGATAGAGACGTCGACTACGGGGACGCATCGAGAAGGAACATCAACATCGCGGCACCAACCTTGAGCCAATCGGCCTAGAGAGGACAACTTGTGCCGATCCAAGAAAGGGGACTCTGTGGGGTAACGGTTGAGCATCGACTGAACCCATGACACAAACGCATCGGAAACAGACGAGTGCAATCGGAAAAAATAAACACCTTAAACTCTGCACAGGGAGGGGAGGGCCCGCGAAGGCGCGAAATGAGAAGTTCCCTCACCAAGCACGGACCTAGAGAAACGACCTTATCGCAGGAATGGACAGCATGGTATTCGGATCTCAGAGAAAAAAAAAAAACGTGAGAGAGATCATAACTCCATTCCCTCAAGGGAAACAGGCGCGAACGATCCGTCCGGGTTCGGGGAAGGGCCATTCCGGTCTTCCTTCGACGCGTACCCGGCGACTTCAAAGGGGGAAACTTCAGGGCTCCGCGATTCCCTCGAGTAATCGACGAGGGGAAATTGTTCAGTCAAGGAAAAAGGGACCCATCCAGAATGAATCGGCACTTTACACTCGACGGAAATGCTTAAAGGGGGTGTTTCGCTGATGTTTATGAAAAAAGTCCTGACGCTTCAACTTATCGCGATCATGGCGTATCAGAGAAAGTTGTAGAGACGGGCGGGCTTCGTCCGTCATTGGCGCGAACCTTCGCCAACACTGGTCGAGAAGAGAAGAGTCCAGGATGTCGAAGCGGATGCCAGAGAAGCCGAACTCCGAGAAGGGCCCGTGGGCATGGCTGGCGATCGTCGAGGAAAAAACTTGCGTAGTAGAAGTAGGAGACAGTAGGGGACTCCCATCAGTCGTGGCAAGCAGGTCGTTGCGCCCACTTCTTGCTGCGTGGGAGGAAGAGAAAACCTGCAGGACGGAACAGCTCGTTGACGGACGTTAAAAACCCGGTACGGACAACGGAACGTTAGAACCGCTGCAGGCGGTCAGGGAGAGGACGCAAGAAAAAGGCGCAGGAGCGACGAAAGGAAGAAACGAGCTGAAAAATCTCTCGTCACTGGGAGAAGGGAAGGAATCCGCCGTCGAAGAAAAAGGGCTGGAATTCCCTCGCGCTCAGAAAAGAAGGGGTGATGTAGTCCGGAACTCTTGTCCGGGACCGCGGAATAGGTCGACCGCGGGAAAGAGAGAACCTCGCCGTGCCGGGACATAGGGAATCCATCATCAAGAAGAGGCGACCCGTCGCCCGGGTGAGGCACGAGAAGGGGGTACTCTCCGTCATAAGGAAGGGACGAGATGGGAGGGGTTTCGAGCGCCAAAGAGGACTGAGGGATACACACGGCGCGGGCGATCTCCAGCAAATGGTCTGGCAGCACTATTCGAGGAGGGGTGAAGAATTCCCAGTCGGAAAAACGCAGGAGGCTCCGAGAAGAATCCTCGACCGGCTCCCCGACACGGAGACGCGAAAGAACACTTAGCAAGGAGAGACAGAGGGACCGCTTGAAGACCATGCCTAAAAGCAGGACTTAGCTCAGAGCGCGGGGGGAAAAACTTTCACATCTCCCAGCATGATCCTGAAGGGAAAGGCTCCCCGGAAGTTTTGAGCATTAGCCGTGGAAGAAATCCCTACGGGCCGATGGCCATTCAACCGCTTCTCCCGGATCGACAGGGTGCGACGCCTTGAGCGCCAGAAAGGCAGGAGGGAGAAGCGACTTCCGAAAACAGTCGTCGATGCGCCCGGCAGCCCTCTAAAGAAAGGGCCAGGGCCTGCGAAAAGTGGCGTCCGGCCCTCTGCGTGGTTTAAACCCGCCCTGACTATAGCGTCAGAGAGGGGGGGTAGGGGGGAGTGAGGTGGATTGCGACGAAAAACCTGTCCCGCCCTCGGATCGCGCCCTCCTACCGACCCGTCCCCTCCCATATAGATAGAAACAACAAACAAAAGGGGATATGGCGGACGGAGGGGAAGATCGAAGGGGGGAGAAATCGCCATCCCGCCTGCCCATCGAAGACCGAAAACCTTAACCACAGTAATCGGATGACTCTACTCGGGGGGAAAAACGAGAGGGCAAAAAAAAAAAGACCAAAAAGCAAGACACGCCCCTGGACGGTGGGGAAAGTCGCCCGACCAAGATCTCGAGGAGGACGTCCAGTCTACTAAGGGTGCCCAGGGAGGATAAGGGGAGGGTCGACCGGGAGAATAACCGCTCATCGGCCAAGGGAGGGGTTAAAGGAGGAAAGAAGGAAGGAAAAAAAAAGCATGTACGACCTCGTCCTGGAGAAGGCGAGGGCCTGGATCAGGTGTGCGACGTGAAACGTGCCAGAGAGGCCGGAGGGAAAGCTAGAGTTTCTTCCGAAAGGCGGGGCCCGATGGTCGATAAGAAACGCCGCGGCTGCTTGGCTAGCCGAGGATCGTACGAAGACGCTGTAGCGGAGCCTCCGCGACGAGAGGGGACGAGGTGAAGGAAAAATTCCGGGCGCCTCGCTAGAAAAACAGCAGAGAGGGGCTAGAAAAGACGGTCAAACCCCGAGGTACTGGAAACTAGCCTAGGGCGCTCTACCAATCAAAATGAATGATAGGGGTCCTGCTGACGGAAGAGCTAAAACATCGTGGGACGACAACATGACTCATGCCGGCCCGGGTTCGAAAAAAAAGGCCTTCATGAAGGACCTTCACGGCGAGGTGAAGCGCAGACGGTAAGGGACAAGCTGACAGAGGACTACTAAACGGGCGCTTAGGGGTGATGAGCGCGATGGCGGAGAGGGTGATTCGACGCGGGCGGGGAGACCGGATCAACTAAAAGAAAACGCGCGCTGGATACGCTCCGAGAGTAGAAGCCTGCGCATGGAGGGATTTCGAGTCGCAGAAAAAAAAGGCAACGGACCGCCAGGACCCTCTCGGGAAGGAACGCGGAAAAACCGGTTAGGCATTAACGAAAGCAGTCCACGAGAGGGGTCCTGCAGCTCCAAAGTGTAGTGGGAGGCCACTCAGCACCCGAGAACGACCTTCCACGCTGGAAAACGATCTATCTGTAGCTCATGGGAGACTCTCGTCCGATCCTCCCGGCGCACCAAGAGAGACAGAAGAACCAAGCGGAAGGGAGTTCGGCTTAGGGGGAACGGAAAAGACAGGGGGGGCGAAAGGAGGGATTAGGACTCGAAGGAAAAGGGAGTGTCGCCGCAAGGACGAAGAAGGGGAGATAAAGAAAGCGGGAGGATCGACTCATTATTCGGCGATGAAAAGCCCGAGTAAAAAGACTCTCAACCTCTCGCACAACCGGCGACTGGCGATCGTGGTCCCACTTTCCGAGGACATAAAAGGAGGGTCCGGACGGGGAAGACCGCCATGATCCTCATCGTCGAAAGGGCATCCGGGAGACCAACTAAGGACGAGACCCGGGGAGGTCCCTACTTCTCGATCGAAAGGCATGTCCAATCCCCGGCCTCGGACCTTCGTAAACTGCCGACTGAGCATTGCAAGAAGGGAATGTAGTTTCTGAAGAGAAAAGAAAAAGGGGGGATTATGTAAATATAGAGATCAGAGAAGGAAATGCCGGGGAGGGGGACTAGTTTCGGGCGGGGAGGGGGCCAACGCAGGCCGATCGCGGAAGGAGGGCCTACCATGACCGCGGAAGGGGGGTACTTCGGTCTCCAGGAAGGGAAGCCTTCGTCCTCAGACGGAGGTGGTCATTCGATCAGAAGACGACCAGATCCAGGATATGAGGGACAGAGGCCACTTGAAAAGATCTCCGATGCGGAGGGTGGAACGATGTGAGGGAAAGGTCCTACTCGGACTACGCGCACCGGTCTCCTCTCATGTCGTTTCAGAGTCGAACAGGAGGGAGAAAAAAGGGGATCGGCCCTTGGCGCACTCGAGCGCCCCTGTTCGATAGGAGCAAGCGTCAAAGAACCTTCTGGCTGCCAGAAAAAAAAAACAAATAGGACGAGCATACGGCCCCTGGGGCAGGGGAGGCGACTCGTCGAGTGCGCCCTTCTATCAAAGGAAGACCCGTTCGAAGCTCGCGACGAACTGGACAAAAAGACGGGACCAGTTCAGGGAGAGGCGTGGGCCATGAACGAGCAAAGGACAGCTGAACTGCCGTAACAGCTCGGAAGGGTTAATGAAAAACCGGAGTCGAACGCGCGGGGGGAGGTCAGGGCGTCGAGGGAACCTGCCCCGCAGCGTCAGAGACAAAAGACTCTCTGGCGTCTTCCAGAAAAGAGGAAGAGAGCGTCCCAGGCCTAAGCCCGCGTCGAAAAGATGTCATCCATCGGCATTCAACAGAGGAAAGAGCCCGTGGTATGGACTCTGTCCGCGACCTTGGCCGCTGAAGAGGGGGGGAGGAGGCGCGGACTAAACCTTCGCCTGGGAACGGGATCCTCAGCAGGTTTATTCAACCGGCAACAATTTTTTTTGCGGCACCAGTCACGATGGTGTAGAAAGGGAACCGGCCCATCAGGGCAGCGTGGCGATGGGGTAGGAGAACAGAGGCAGTGCAGGTCCATGAGGATCACCTCAAAGGCAAAGGGCGCGGGGGCGAGAAGGGCTTTCCTCCCGAGAACGAGAAAAGTGCAGGGGGAGGTCAGGAAAGGGCGTCGCGAGGCTCCGTCAAGCAATCGTCAGGACGGACCGGCTCCAGCCCATCAGCCGCGCGCAAGGGGAGGGGGAAGAGAACTCGGGAAAAAAAGAAACTGAAGACCAAGGCCCCGGATGAATGATCGAAAAACCGTTGCCATCAAGGGAAAAGTCCGAAAAATCAATTAATCCGGCCTCGGCCCTGCTTGAAGAAAGGGAGGAATTCGGTGGGGGGCGATGAGCTTGAAGAAGAAACCGACGGAAGGATGAGGACAAAGGACTCCGGAATCTCCAGTTCTACTACTGAGCCCTGAAACTTAAGATTAGAAGCTGACGGACGTAGAAGAGGGGGGAGGGGCTGATGAGCAAAAACCCTTTGCTGTTTCGCGAAGGCGGCCGCCCGTCCTCTCGGCTGTTCCACCCACCTATAGAGGCATCCTATTAATATTGGGAGGGGGAGGGGAGGGACGAATGGGGGAACCCCGAAGAAACGCCTCTAGAAGAGGGGCAGAACTCCGCCCTTCTCATCTCTCAACAACAAAAAAGAGAGGGCGACGGTCGGGAGCAGGAGCAGCTCGATAGCGACCGTAAGTCGGGGCGTAAAGCCATCCCCTCTGCCAAAAGAAAATTCCAAATTACTCTATCGGAAGGTGGAACAAGCCACGAGATGGGGGAAACAGGAGGCCTTCTCCGACAAGAAAGAATAGGCTGCCGGGCGCAAAAGATACTCGATCGAGGGAAGGGAGGGGGGACGCTCCATGTCGTCACCTGGAGAGACAAAGGGGTTAACGCCCTAAGTCACTTCGGGCTGTGGAGGGATAAGAGCATGATCAACCAGAATGAGAAGGGCCGAGTGCCGGATCATGCGAGAGGGGGAAAAGGTGCTGTCAAAACTGCTGGGAAGATAGGATACGGTCGGCATGGGAGTCCAGCGGCCGATCGCGGGAAGAAAGAAGGCAGAAAAAAAAAAGTTCGGGGGCTTTTAGCGGTCGCAGGAAAGACGCTGGAGCGAAAAAGCGCTCTGGGACGAGGTGAAAGGGAAAGCCTTAACCTTCCAACAAAGGAGAAGGGAGGAATAAAAAAGAGGCGCCGCGGACCCCCGAGGGGCCGAATGGAACGACCTGTCTCGTAGCTCGACAACAGCGAAACGCGGATAAAGTAGGTCCTCCTGACGGAGAAGACAAATCGTGATCTTTACTCCAAAAGGAAAACGAGATGGTCGCAAAGGAATTCATGCTGATTGGAACGGACCGTCACGTGAGGGTTCGCTCCTAGGAGACCTCTTGCCATCTGTCCCAATTAAAAAGGAATAACATAAAAGGAGCTTCGGGGGGGACGGAAGGGGACTGGACAGAAGGAGCTTGCTTAGTTCAAAAGTCTCCCATTACGATATAGCAAAATCTCTGGAGAAAAAAAAACGAGGAGTCGTCGCCGAAGGGTCGTTTCCTTTCGATAGAGAAGCTACGAAACCTGACCTAACTTCGGAGGAGGAACGAGCCGGAGAGGGAGGAACGACCAGGCCGTCCAGAGTTTCCGGCAGAGAAGGTGTTTTGGTTGAGTATGCCACGCAGCAGCCGTTGGCGCAAAAGAGGCGAACTCTGATAAGTCGCGATTCGAGCTGGAGCGAAGAGACGCCGTCAGGAAAAGAACCTCGAACGCTCCAGCCTGCCCGGGCCCGCTGCGAGTACGGCCTGAGGGGAAAAGCATTTCGCGACAAATGACTCCCTGAATCGATGATTACTCTAACATTTCGCAGATAAAGACAAATTACGGGATATATCGAAAGATCTACAGTCGACTCGCTTATCGATAAAATATAGGCTAGAAGCGACCGAGGACGCGCTCAGGGGACGAACTAAATCAACAGCGCGCAAAAAAATCGTCGATCTAGTGGGTCAACCTAAACGGGAGACTTCCTGGACTCTGGTTCCGTAGGGAGAGA
>Ga0179593_1738977_pt1 | contig 10924 bp, 9 predicted proteins | sample CZODoug2_1_08_16_FD_185931 | JGI IMG/M metagenome (GOLD analysis project Ga0179593, IMG submission 185931) | Vadose zone soil fungal communities from Angelo Coast Range Reserve, California, USA - CZODoug2_1_08_16fungal (PacBio error correction) | ecosystem: Environmental > Terrestrial > Soil >...
CGGGGGGTGCCCGAAAAGTGTTAAACGGGAGGGGGATTTTCACCTTGATTAGTGGAGGGGTTGAAACCGATTGCACAGGAGCATTCAACAAAAAATGGGGGGGGGGATTTTAAGAATACTGGTGTCTTCAACGTAGGGGAAAAAAAAGGCCTTTACTAACGCGAATAGGTGCAACGGTGGTAAAAAAAGACCTCGACGGTCTTCGGGGAGACTGCAAGCAGAAACGGAAATTAGAATCGCTTACGGGGACGCTGAGACGTCGTAAGAATGTGCTCGACGTGTCACCCTAGAAATTCGAGCACAAGTACGGAGGGGAGGATATCGATTGGGTTTAGTACGTTTGAATTCCAAAGCGAGAAGTGAACCTTATCGACAGCGACAGAGGGTCAGGGTGGTTCCAAGAGCAAGGGGAAAACGGCTTTGAGCAGAAGGGGGGGTAGGGAGCAAAGACAAAAAACTTCTACCAAAATCATCCCCTCCAGTCAAAAGCGTGGAAAATTCCCCTACCCCAGGAAGGAACCTTCCTTCAAAGAAAAAAAAAGAAAGGACTTTGGAAAAAATGATCCAATCAAGGAACAAGAAGAAATCAGCTTGGGATGTGCCTCTCGGGATAACGCCAGGAAAGGGGGTAACAACACCAGTCCACCGAAGGACGCAAAAGGAAAACTAATTCGTGGTATTGCTTTTGTAAACCCCACAACCCTGAGAAGGAACACCAGAAACTTCGAGAAGGGGATTAGGAGGGAGTTTGGGACGGGGGTCAAGAAAAATCGGCTAGGCGGGCGAAACCTGAAATTGGAATGCGCGCTGATGCGTCAGTGTTGACGAAAAAGGGAGAGCTCCTGACAGGGGAAGCAAAGTTAAATCGATTTAAAAACGCGTAGCAATGCGAGTTATCCGGGTTCAGGAAAGGAGAAGAGGGAGCAGGCGGTTGGAGCAGGGGGGTCAAATACAAAATTGGAACGGAATTGTTGGAGGGAAGCCGACTTTGATCACCAAGAGGGGGGGCAGAAGTCTGGGACCAACTGCGAAATAACCAAAGAGAGGATCGTCTGGGTGGTAGTGGAAAAGGCCGAAGCATTGCGGTGCGGGCATGGAAAAGAGTAGAGCGCATTGGGAAAGGAAAAAACCAAAAAGGGCTAATGATTCTGGCATGGAGGGGAAAGGAGAAGAAAAACTTGTATGAAAGTGGGTAGAGAACGATTTTGTGCGACATTGCGATAATTGGGTGCTCAGTGTGCGGTCTACTAGAGACCGCGGCCTGGAGATTTCAGCGCCCGCGCATCTGAGGGGGTGGGGGATTTGTCAGTTCTTCATATAAGGGAAATTGTGCAATTTGTTTGCAGCCAAAAAAAAAAGGATGCGTACTAAGGCGGATAGGTGCGAAAGCTAAAGGACACTCGTGGAACTGGCGGTTGCACATGATTTAAGAAAAAAGCTGCATCGTAAAACTGGCAGTTGTGACTCAATCAAAACAACGATTGGGGGGAGGGGGGTCGGAAAACCGAAAACTCTATCAGAGTGACGTGTGAAAAAGGAAAAAATGTGAAAAGGAAACGTGAGAGTTACGAATCAAACTCAAAAAACAGGATTAGGGAGGTGGGAGAGATCTAGATCCACCGCTTGCGGACCGGGGGTATTCTTGAACCCGAACTCTGTGACTTGGAATTAAACCTTTCCGTGAGGAAAACCATGAAATCAAATCGTTGTTGGGGGCAGACGTCGAGAGACAATCTCCACAGGGGGGCGAACCGGTGCCTCGCCTCATACAATGGACAGCAAAACCGCCAGCACTTCTAAAACGCCGGGGGGATCTAGATTTTCAGGAATCAGTAGATCCCGCACAACGACCAATGTTTGAAACTGCCACAAACGATTGTCAAAAACCCACTCTTGCGCACAAACCCTTGAAACCAAAAGACATCGCGGGACTCTTGAGGTATCCGTCCGGCTTGAGGGAAGGAGGATCCACCGGTAGGCGTCAAAATAATTATACGCACGTGCACCCAATGCTAAACAACCACAGTAATTTTGAGGAAGATGACGAATGAAAAGAGGGAAACCAGTTTTCCTGGTGTCGCGGGTACCGTGGGAGGGCTCGGACCTTCTAATTTCGCAAACCGATATCTGCAATCAAGATGGGGAAAAGAACGAACTAGCTACCTCTGGGGGGTATGCAGGGTGGTGGGTTCAACGCAGCCTTAAAATCCTGCACCAACCCAATCTAGAAAGGTGATCCAAATTCGGGCCTGCCCGAACACTTCCGGCTCAATGAAGTAAGTAGCTCCGTAAAAACCGACTGCTTGCCACAGGGGAGGGGTCAACAAGTATGTCCACAAAATGAGGGACCGAGTTTTCAATTGAAGCTGAAGCTCACCTTTGATAAACGGGACACTGTGGGGAAGGAGGAGCAAAAACCCGCATCAGCTCTAAACAAATTTGTTGATAACCAGTAATCAGCAGGGGAGACTTTGCCTCTGGAAACGGACAAAGAAACATAAAACATTGTGGGAGAGGAAGTCTAAGGGCAGAAGGGAATGCGAAACAGTGTGGCTTGAAAAAGGTGGCAAAAGCAACCTCCCTAGTTTGCGACCGGGGAGTAAAGAACGCTATAGGGGAGGAGAAATTTCTCGGGGGGGGGGGAACACTCAGAGGAGGGTGGCTCCCAGGCAAGGTGTCTTCATTTTTAAAAAGAGTTGGGTGTCGGGGGAGGGCTAAGGAACAGGGGCTGAATTAATCGGTGATTCAGAGGTGGAGGATAAGGTCGTGTTGTCTGGGGGGGGTTTTTTCGTGGAAAGTGTGTTCGTGGAAAAAAGTATGACGCTTCTTGATCAAAGTTCTGCAAAGTGTTGGCACTCATTACAGACGGTGGAGAGGGGTAGCGAGGAAAGGGAACCCGCGATCGGGTGTAAGAAAAAAAGTTAAAGAAAGAAACAACATAAAACAAAGGAACACGACTTAGTAACTCACGTGGGACACAGGCGGTAAGCAAGGCTATTCCATACAGTAAAAAAAGAGCTTATACTCTCCATCGGAAAAAGCGTGCAGTTTAACTGTCGACCGCGCTTAGGTAAGGGTAAAGCCACCCGAAGTCACGGGGGGAATCCAGTCTCAAACAATAGAATCGGTTACGTCAGGAAGACTATATGAAGACCTGAAGTTCTAAAAAGGCACATATCCAGGGTGAAGGGCCTCAGGGGAAAGCAGAAATTGCCTGGGGTAACAACGAAATCAAGTTGGAGCCAGACCGGACATGACAAACTTGTTAAGAAAAACCACCAAACAAGTAGAGTAGGGGAAACGAGAAGATGGATACTCACCAACCAACTGAGGGGAAAGAGAGAGGTTTGTGACATCGATTAGGGGGGGGAAAAAAATTTGGGGTTCCATGGAAGGTATTGTGCCTCACGGATGTCAGTGGTTCGGTGGAAAAAAAAGAAATTGAGGGAGGGCCAGGAAAAAAGAAGGGTCAAAACAGGAAGGGTAGAACAGGCAGTTCTTCAAAGTTCTTCTGGAGGGGTAACTTCAAACGAGGGGTGGATCGAAGAGAGGTTTAACAAAGCGTCACAAGAAGCAGTGGATGAACATAAACCGAAGGAAAAAGACGTCGAAGTACAGCTTAGCTCTTACGGTGACGCTGAACGAGTAAGGGAAATTTAACCGGGGGGGAATAACTATATGACTGGAAGGGGGAAAAAGAGTGCTGAAAGGGACACCTCTATCGTGAATGGTTCGAAGAACTTTTACGAGGGTACATTTACCTGAGCTAAACTCGCAATTCCAGGGGACCGGGAAGGGGGAAAGCAACGGTTTCTAAGATGTGGCGCAAGAGACAAACAAAAGGCGAACCCAACAGCACACCATGGACACCAGACCGGAACCGGGCCGGACCAGTCCCCAAAGCTGAGGTAATAATGAGGACGAAAATCAAATGAGACTACTTTGAAGAGGGGGAGATACTTTCGGAAAAAAGCAGACGGGAGGGTTCAAAACCCGAAAGAGACGAACCTTATAGGGAACTCGAAACACCATTAAAAGACGCAAAAATTGAGGAGGGGGGGTCGGGGGTTTGTAAACGGGAAAATGAAAACAGCAATGACCTAAAAAGAAAGGGAGAAGAAAAAAAGTTGGGAGAGTGATCACTTGTGTAAAAAAATACCAGAAAAGAACAGGCCTGATAAGGGGGGGGTGCCAGCACTGCTGTTTTGCAGGACGTGCGGGGCTAACGTAAAGACGTCAAGGGGTACGCAGTAACCGAAGGCGCAAGGTTCAAGAGTGAAAACATCGTAGCGCCATGAAGCTGCAAGGAGGAATACTTGTAGCTAAGGAGGGAGAGAAAATGGCGGGCTTGGAAGGGAAAGAATTGGTAGGTCAAGGAAGGGATAACTGTAATTTGAGGGAGGAAGGCCGTGAATCCACAACTGACCTCTGGAATGGGGGACTTTACTTCGAGAACAAATTAAAAAAGAAAACTAACAACACCGTTTCATAGGGTTTTAACTGCCGAAGGCTCTAAGGTGGGGGTCAAGGAAAGGCAGAGAGCTCGCAGGTGGGGGGGAAGGGAAATCACCCTGGGCTAATTCGGGACGGTCGGTTATAAAGAGCGTTGAGTTGCCGGGGGGGGGGGGGGAGATTGTGTTGGAATCATGGCGGAATAATGGGGAGTTTGACGAATCTTGGATCCCTGTAACACTCAGCGAACCCGGGCCGGGGGGTAAGCTCCAAAACTCGGAGAAGGGGGTTGAGCCGTGCCTTAGGTGTTGGGACATCGGAGGCGTTGGTGTGTCCGTAACACGTTAAAGAATGAAACGCTGCGAAATGGAAATCGTACCGACACCGGCGTGGGATAGGTGGCGGTGGGAAAAAAAGGGGGAATTGAACTGTCGGGCTTAAAACTTTCAGATGGTTGAGACGGTAAGACAAAAAGGAAAAAGGGGAAGGGACAAGGAGCGACAGTAGGAAAAACCTGACAGAAGTTCCAGCAACACAGAGTTTCGTTGTTCAGAAGTGAAAAGGTCCGCAAGATGGAACGTGGAGAGAGAGGAGACTCAACAAAAACAACTGATGGTAGAAAGAGGGGAATGAAACGTAGGAGTTGCGTACCTGGGGGAAGTTAAAACGGAAACGCGGTGGCTTGAAGGAGCAGGGGGGTTTCACGAGCGATCAAAGAATCAAAGAGGTTGGGGGGTGGGGGGGGAGGGGAAGCAATTACGAGGTTGAGCGCCGAATCAATGGAAAGCTGCCAGGGCAAGAAAGTCCTGGTGTAGGATTTCGAGGATCGAGGGGTTCAGACTTCGCCTCTGGATATAAAAGACGGGTGGTCATTCCCACAAAAGACGAATGAGACAAGAGGATCTTCAGGGACTCGGAAACAAAAACGTTAAAAAATATCCGAGGGGCGCGGTTGCTGACTCGTTCAAATAGACAACCATGTCTTCACTCTGAAAGAGACAACAAAGGACGACCAAGCACGTAGAACTCAACACCGACCAAAAAGTCGTTCGGACGCTGAAAAAGTTTCTCAAGGAGAAGACTCCATGAAGCCAAGGGACGGGAAAATGCGAGCTCGTAGAACCTTTCATTGAACGAACCGAATAGCTGCCTTGGGCGGCGGACAACTAAAAAATAAGGTCAGAGAATCAGGGGTTGTAAACACGCGTGTGGGGCAGCGGAACAAACGCCTCCCCAAACGGAAGAAAAAGGGGGAGTACCTTGGGGGAGATTCGCACAAGAACGTCGGAGGTGAGATGCCAGGAAAAAAACAGCGCCCTGAAGCTTTAAACCTTATTCAGAAGGGGGGTTAACAAGGATGCCAGAAAAATTGGAAAGAGGGGAGACTAAAGGTGGGAAAGGTCGTGAGTGTCTCCCGTTCGGCTGTATCTCCTGTACTTTGAAGGAAATGAGGAAGAAGAAGACTCTCTGGCAACAGCAGGTTGGGGGGGGAGTACACGCAAAAGAGACGTCAAGTATCAAACCGAAAAAGGGAAGAAGGGCAGAATGATGGTGCGAGGGAATAAAAAGTTTTTGGGTGTTGTTTTTGCTGGGGGGGTTGTACGTTAAAAAAAAAAAGAAATCAAATGCCAGGCCCGAGGGGGGCAGAATTCGGGGGGTTTGGAAGAAGGGAAAAAAATAAAAAAGGGCGTCTGAAGAGCGTGCGCATTTAAAGAGTTTTTTCCTGCCGGATAGGGGGAGGAATTTGGGGGGAAAAAAAAAAAAAGGGACATGGTTGATTGGGGGGGCGTTGCATCAGAACAATGGGGGTATCGGACTTAGGCCGAGGGGGGGCGGTGATGGAGGGGAATGATCGTTGTGCTGTTGGGTTTTTTCGACATGGGGGAGTTCATGTGTTGCAGGAAAAACAATTATTAGGAGTTCAAACGGGGGGGGGGGGTGGACCGTACAGACGAATGCATTACTGATAGGTCACTGTCACCTCACGAAAGAACACACCGGATTCAGGAAACACGAGATAAGGGCCTCGGCGAATTGATGCGGACAGGATCACTCGAGGCAAAGACCGGGTGTCAGGCGGAGACGTAGAAGGAATCTGCAATTCCGATGGAAGGGCAAAAAGACTACAGGACAGTTCGGTGAGCCGAAAGGCGTTGCAGTTTGAAATACCTCCAGTTGGGGGAAAACAGAGAGCGACTACGTTGAAGTGAACGAAAGGAAATTGGTAACCGTTGCGGAACTTTGCAACCCGTGGTGATCATCCCTGGAGAATTGACCTGTTTTCAAAACAACGCACAAAAAAAAAATCAAGGTGGAGGCCAAAAAAAAAAAAGAAGACCTCAAGGGACCAAAATCTTTGGGGTCGCGCTAGGGCACGGTAAAAGGGAAACGGAAAGGAACAAAACACAAAGAAATGGATTGGTTATCAAACCCGAAAGATAAGAGGGTACTTTTGTTGCCCTCAAGGGGTCCATACTTGGTCCCCCTGGAAATTTCCGGGTGGTTGAACCCGGAAGGAGTTGGGGGAGGGGCTCTACTCCCTAAGGGAAAGAATTCTGTCTGCCCCAATCGTTGAGAAAAGGAATTCTTGGTAAGGAAAGGATCTTCTGCTCGCTCGTGAACTGCTGTTATTTACGAATGCTACTGGTCTGGGTAAAGAAAAAAATGCAGCTCCGAGGGAGAACAGTACCAGAGGGGGGGGACATAAAAGGACGGTGACCTCTTTCTACGTCGGAAGGATCCGTTATCCCTACGTGCGCGACATTGGTAGGGAACGGAAAAGGGGCAAAAAAAAAAGTTTAGTTGTTTCGAACTGTTCCCGATCGAGGTTCTTACCTTAGATAAAAAACATGAAATGCCGCCGTGGGGGAGCACGGGGGAATAAACAAGGAGGGAATCCTCAGTTTTGGGGGGGGAGTCCAAAAAAAAAAGTCGAAACCAAACAGCACACTCTTAGCATTCCACAAAATGCGCGGTCACGGCAGCTACAGTTCAAGAGGAATTGTCGTCAACTACAATCAAAAAAGACTCGCTTGGGGAAAAAAAAAACAGACTACGGGGACTCAATCTAGTGCAAAAAAGAGGTACGGCCAACATTTACTTCTTCCACCCGAACTCATGAAAACTAGGATGATGCTGTTGGTGGAAGTGAAAAAGAAAAAAAACACCAAAGTACTTCCAACATAACTAGGAAATGGGTGGGCCCAAGTGTAAGGTGGGGGGGGAACAGGCCAGTGTCAAATAAAGGGAAAAGGGAGACTATACGGGGGGATCCACGAACAGCGGGGTCCCAGAGAAAAGTCGCTGTTAGCTCTTTCTGCAAATAACAGGTCTCCGTGAACGACGGGCGCAAGGGAGGGAAAGTTGCAAAACGCAAACAGGCGCTGAACGGAGGAAGACTTTTTGCAGATAGGCCCTGTCAGGAGTTGGGCATCCGGCGAGGCGATATCAAATTTGCGGGAGGGGTTCGGTCTCAAGCCACAACTGACTCGAGTGACTGGCAGGGAATAAAAAAAATTGCAGGGTACTAAACACCGGGATCCAAAGAGGGCGGTGTATTGGAACTTCCGGAGGAGAGGAGGAGGGTCTTGATAGTAGAAACTTCAATCGTATGTCAGCGCTTAACTTAAGCTCACCGAAACCTGGATATGATTCGTGTCTTCAGCCTGAGGGACGGGGTTGTTCAAAAGGTGTGTTGGGACATTTGGGGCCTTGAGGGGGTCTTTGAAGTGAGCCAGGTATCCTCAACGCGGCCGGAGCATTCAAAAAACCGACCAATTCTTATCTTTTGTAAGGGGGGGTGCTGCCGAAGAGCAAGTATTCGGAGGGTTCCTTCCAAAAACGGGTATAGGAAAAAAAGGGATGGCTAAATCGCTAATGTTGGGTTGTTTAAAGTGGTTTAAAATTTGTTTTTAAACGTTTTTACTTTTACCACATTGCCATGAAAAATTTTTTGTACTCTTACTCTCCAACTGTTGAAGTTTTATTGGGGGCTTTTGGGGTTTGGGTGTTGTGTACAGTGGGGGGGAACGTATTTTGAGGTAGAGTGTATAGCGTTGTGGGCGAACGGACTGGGACATCACATAGTTTTTTTTGGGGTTACGTTGGGTTCGTTTCGGGTCAAAAACTATTGGTAACACGGGGATTATTTCAAAAAAAACAACCGGAAAAAAAAGGACAAACGGATGGTTTTTTATTGGGTTGAATTTAAAAACTTTTGGCACTTTGGGGGAAAAGTTTGAGATTCTGGTTGCACACACGGTCATTTTGCAACGAGTAGATTTATGTTGTAATTGTTTATTTTTTGAGGAGAACGACGGGTTTTAAATGTACCACTTTTAGCCTGTGTTTTGACTATTTTTTTGGTGTAGGCTATGGATACCTCGGTGCCAACTTTTTTGTTGCCTAAGCTGTTTTGGTGATTGTTTTTCGGATCCCAGTTTTTATTCGGATTATTGGTCGAACATGTTACTTGGGGGAAATTTCATGGTAGTTCTCCATGGGTGCTTCTGTCCTCGGGGGAACTTAAAAACTCCCCTCCTTGGGGGGTTTGGGGGGGACGGCACCACGTCGTTTGGCCCGCGACACCGGGGGAGGAACGCCTGGACATTGTATCGGCGAAAAAAGGGACTTTGCTCGTAAATGGCAACTAAAATCGCGATGCCAAAAACAACGAGGGGGGGGGATTTTGTTCGGAAACCACACTTCCAATCAAAACGAGTTCGTGTTAAGTGACCACGGGGAAAAAGGGAAACAGGGGTGAGTATCTCTCTCAACACACAAAAAAAAAAAAGATAAGTCACGATCTCAGGGGGGAAAGGACTGAGGTTTACGTTCTTGAACACGAACGGTGAAGGGTCAAGGGTAGGAAAATGAAAATCAAATCGTTTTGGTTGAGCGTCGGAGAGGAAAAAGCGGACACGTTTACTCGCAAAGAGGGTAACCGCACAATTTCAGGCTGTGAAAAAAATCTCTCCACGCTAAGTGATCTATGGAGCGGAGATGGAGCATACGCCGCGGGAAGACAGCATACCCGTTTTCAAAGGGCCCCCAAAAGGGAATTGAGAGGAAAAATTCACCCACGGCTCAGAACGGCCCGAAAAACCTTCCAAGATCCGAAGAAAGCTCTGAAATTGCCTAGGACGTTCTGAGGATACAACGGCTCATAAGTCCACACCCAAAAAAAGGAAAAACCGAAAAGAAAGTCTGTCACCGGCAAAGACAGGCCCCCAGGAAAAAAAGGCCGACGCTGCCCGAAAGTTACCATAGACCCCGGGTTAAAGGCGCGCTCGCTCCTTAAGAACCGGGAAAAGGTAAAGGAAAACCGCCTATCTTCCGGTCTAGAAAGACGAACCGAAAGCTCGGTGTTGTAGTACTGTTACAGCCTTCAACTGCAACACACCCGCCAATCGGAAAGTGGGGGGGGAAGGCGGTACTGTCTCCCGAACATAAGGGAAAAGGGGGGGGATTCCTGACATCTCCCCGGATGCTCCACACGTTCCTTCCCAGGGGGATTCAAAGTCCGACCCGTGCAGCGCATATCTCACAGGGGAAAAGGGACACAGTTTGAAATTGTGCAAAAAGGGTCGGGAAGATCCGTAAACAAGGAGCAAGAGAAAGCATCTCTTCAACACGCAGTTGTTTTGAGAAACAGCCGCCTCCGGGAACTTTAAAGAAAGAAAAAAAGCAGCCGATAAATTGAAAAAAGGGAAGGGGTCTAATTCTCTGGTGCGATGGAATGGTGTGGTGTGTATTGGCAGGGGAGAAAGAAAAAAGCCTCCCTAGTTGTTCGCCAGGTGGAAGGGTGGGTTTGATCAGGGTACTCGAAGGGAGTTCAGAGACTACGCGAGTGGGGGTCATGATTCTGAGGGGTCCGCCGTCTTTTCATTTTTGGATGGTGATTTTTTTCTGGACAGCCAGTTCCGGGCGACAGAGTGGTTAAAAGACGACTCAGCTTTCGGGAAGATAAAGGGTGGTGTGGGGTTGTTTTCGCATGGGGGGGGAGCGGCCGTGGAGGGAAAAAGTCTTGTCGCGGTCGCATCGGTGACAATTACTAAAGGAGGGGAAAGGGCTTGGTCGGGAGCAAGGCACGTCACCTCGATCGGTAGAAAAGGGGGCAAACAACTTCAAAAGCTCCATTGGACGGGTAATTGATTCCGAAAATCGTTCAAGGAGAGGCGAAAGGACCCAGGCTTACAAACTTAAAAACGGAAAAAGTTTCGCTGGGGGGGAAAATAAATGGTTCGCGCAGTCTCTGCAGGAGTTTCTTGGGAGCCCGACCGGGAAGTAACGACTTTTGAAAGTCAGGGAAGGAAAAGCCGAGGACGCCAGTTTCAGACAATTGAAACCGACGGTGAGGAACCAGTTTGAATTGGATCCTGCATTTCAGGGGAAGTTTTCAACCGCCGGCCGATGAAAGTTGGGGCCAATGAAAACTTTTCGGGCACAAAATGCGAGCCGGAAAGGGGTAAAC
>Ga0179593_1289450_pt1 | contig 10923 bp, 10 predicted proteins | sample CZODoug2_1_08_16_FD_185931 | JGI IMG/M metagenome (GOLD analysis project Ga0179593, IMG submission 185931) | Vadose zone soil fungal communities from Angelo Coast Range Reserve, California, USA - CZODoug2_1_08_16fungal (PacBio error correction) | ecosystem: Environmental > Terrestrial > Soil >...
GGGCACGTGGGGATCTACGGTCGGGAAAATTTTCGTGGGGTACTAAAGATAGTTGAGCTCTTCGGCGCCGCCTGACTGGAGGGTGCGCCTGAAGGGCGAGAGATCGGTTAGAAGACTGGGATGAGCCGAAAAGGAAGGCAGGGCGCGGAAGTACAAGTATAAGACTGTGGTCGCTCGGAGCGCCGTGCCTGACAGAAGCTGAATAGGGAAGAATTGTCTTCGGGGATGGGCAACCAGGAGGACGGCGGACGATGAGCATTTTGAGGATCAAGCGCATTCTGACTGACCGGGCGCGCTGGCGGGGGGTTTTTTTGCATCATACGCCATGGTCGGCGATGCCGCGAGGAAGAAAGAGGGCCAGAGGGAGTTGTCTCTCACATTATATACTCCCTGGAAGAGGGTGAAAAGCTGCTTTGAAGGATTTTACGCCGGAGTAGCGAAAGGGCGATTCAAAGACGGGGTGATCGCGTTGTGCGTAAAGAGGAAAAAATCCGCCGTAAGTCTTTTCAAAACCTCCATCTTCTGAGGACGCGAAAAAAGGGGGGCCTAAACGAAATCGCAAGGGACAGGCAGGGGTCTGGGGGGGGGGGGGGGGGGAAAAGAGTCCGAGGAGAGCAAGTGAAGCGCTACTCAAACGGTGCCCTCACGGGCAATTGTCACGGAAAAAAAGGAGCGCTGGTAGAAAGTCGTCAAAATACTGAGTAAAGGCTAAGAAAGCATACGCCGCCATGGCGGGGTAGTTGAAAACCGCTAGACAAACTCCAGAGTGAACCTTGGCGGGGTGATCACCAGTCGGGACCTGGGGTGCGCATCGCCACGAAGGAGACGAGGGCGGACGTGACGCGAGAGGAAAAAGGGGCTACCTGAAAGCGCTGAAAAACGTATCAGTCCTAAGAGGACCTACACCAAAGCGAATAGGGCCACATATGAGCGCAGAAAAGAAGAGACTGAAAGAAGGGGGAGCAATCAATAATGGCTGTATCATAAAAACCATATCGGCAGCTGTCGTCGGTCGGAAGTAGGACTCGTCACTCCCAACCAAATACTAGACGACAACGCAGGCATGCTAAAGGTGACGAGGGAAGAAACCGGACCAACCGGTTGGGAAGGAGGTTTAGGGGAGGGAGGTGAGGCGGCCAGTCCTAGGGTTAGGTTCGACCCTCTAATCCGAAAACTGGGGCTTGCAACACCAATTCATCACGGGACAGAAAGGTCGCATCGAAAAGAAGTACGAAGGGGCGCTGATTCTGAGCTGGGGAGACGAAAAGCTGAACATATAAGAAACGCCGTCTCCCCCCAGAGGAGGGGATTTCGGAACTAGTCGCGAAGAGGACGGAAAGCGGAAATATTCCTGTGGGACGCGCGGAGCAGCTTGAGCAGGGGCAGCACTCCTAGTGGGGAGTCGCATTGCGTTGTGAGAGAGAAGGGCAAAGTTTTTGAGGGGGGGGATCATGAGAAGGCCTTGCCCCATAGAGAAACTCTCTTCGTGAGCACTCGGCTTGGCGACAAGATGAACGTCGCGTTAAACGCTCAAGGAAACAAACGCTCCCAGCCTTCCGGAAAGGAGAAGAGGACAGTAGGGATGTCGAAGAAAGGTAAGGGCGGCATCGAGGGTGGGGTTGCGTCGCGCTAGAAAAGACGTTGCCTTTCGAATGTGGATTAGGACGGTTCTTTTAATAAAGCTAATGCGACCTGCTTGCGCCCTAACCACACCGGCAAGCATGAGAGATAACGAAAAACTGACGTTCGGCGCCAAGGGGAGGGGTCCTTGAACGCGATGGAGGAACATCCAGCGACGGAACAAGTGAGGAGAATCGGGGAGGAGGGTGGCTAAAGTGATGAGAGAGAAGGATGGGGAGTGGGATATCGACCTAAAACCTTTCTTTTCCACCACTGAGTGTGGAGAACCGCGCTCGATGCGCAAAGGGGTTGAAGGGTAATAAGTTGAAGACCATTGCAAAAGGCAGAGACACAAATCAGGAAAAAAAAAAACAAAAAAAAAAAAAAAAAAAAAAGTCCTTCTCATCGAATGGGGAGTGCAAGGACAGTTCCCAGTTCGACTCTGATCGGATTTAACTCGGGCAAGACGTCGCCAAAAAAAAAAGAAGCAGGCACGCAAGCGGGAGGCACCGCCACGTGAACTGGCCACTTGCCCTTTCATGAACTCATACCATCCTGATCAACTTCTCGCCGGGGAATTTCCAAGGGAAGACTTTCGTTTCGGATATGCGTCGCCAAATTCAAGGTGAATCCGCTCCGCTCTGAGTACTGCGCAGGAGGAGAGGGACGGAAAAAAAAAAAGACCTGCGCCGGGGAAGATTCAAGAGACGAAGACCGGAGAGTAAGAGAGAAAATCTAGAAGTAGTCATCAGAGGCGCGACGAGAAACCCAGTCAACTGGCAAACCAACCTCTCTGGCAATTCGCGTCATTATCATCTCAGAAAGCGGGAGCTCAAAAGAAGGGAAAGTCGGAGGGGGCAAAGGGAGGGGGGGAAAAAGAGCTCTATTCAAACGAAAAGGATCAAAGCGGCCGCGAAAGTAGTGACCTAGCAGGACGTGAGGGTATGGGGTTTGCGCTTTGGTGCGTTAGGGTCTCGCGAAGAAGAAAAAGAGTATGCGGGCCTCGCTGAAGGCGGGAAGCCTGGCGAAGGCATACTTCATCTCTGCACAACGAGGGCCTCGAGTGCTCAGAAAAAAGAAAGGAATTGAAAAAGGAACAGGGAAGCATGCAAAGCAAAGAAAAAGAAAGAATTCATCGTAAGGACCGCGATATGGTAAAAAATTCTTAATTGAAAATCACGGAGTGGAACAGACAAAGGCGAAAGAACCGCCGCGCTGTGCGGAAGAAGGGATAGGGAAAGACCGGGCAAGAAGATTCGTTCAAATATCAAGGGAGAATAGTGACCGGGCCGGAAACGGAAATTCGGAGACAGTAATGAATAAACGGAACGAGGAACAGGGAGAAAAGGAGAAACCTTAGACGCGATCAAAAAGCCACCGCTCAAGAGAGCGCTTGGAGCCCCCGGCCCAGCCTGGAAAAGTAAGGATTGAGTAATCGAAACACCGCGAAACCCCGGGACAAGGAAAGACAAAGGCGAAACCCCAAGAGCAACGAGTAAGAAGAAAAGGGCCGCCAAGGACGCTTTATGTCTCTCAAAACGCGCGCAACTGCGAACTGGGCAGCCGAGGAATTGGCAGGGGATCTAGCAAGGGGAGGATGACTCGGTGGGGATTTCTGGGGACGAATCTGAGAAGTCGGCGAGCGGCAACTGAAAAACCAAAAACCCAAAACAGAAAAGAGAAAGAAAAAAGAAAATCCGGATCGTTGCGATCTCCGAACAAACGCTCTAGGAAGACTGAAACCTTCGACGCCACACGCACTCGAGCCCATTTCCAAACTAGAGAGCGCGCCGTCAGATCGGGCCACAAAGAGCCGCACTACAAGCGCTGTTCGACGCCACTCCTGAGATACAAACTGGGGAACGAGAGTGTAGGATCTTATGGGCAAGTCTCTTCAGAGCTCTTTAGCACCACCGGTAATAAAAAAGAAAGATGGAAAAGGACCGCAGAGGGGACGGGCTGCGCGCCATCATACTATCGGCACCGTGACTCTTTTACGCTGAAGGAAATTGCTTTCGGGCGACCAGTAGTTCGGGCATACAAAAAAAGAAGGGAGGGGGGGGGGGCTGGGTTAAACCAATGTTGTCACTGCGCTGGCCGAGATAGACAGCAAGCGTAGACAAAGAAGTCAAAGGAGGAAGTAAGAGTGAGAGTCTAAAGTTCGACTCATTGTCCTCGCGGGTGAGCGGAGGAACCCACCGGAAGTGGAGCAGTCGAGGCGCGCCAAAATAAGAAGGAGTTCCGACCAAAGAAGAGAGGCAAAGACGTCCACCGGGGGCTGTTTCTCTGCGTCGAGAACCGGAGCACTGCCTGCGCTTGTCACGGCCTGTTGTGCGTGCCGATGAACGAAGAGAAAAAGAAAGCGGCCGAGATTGTGATCCAAACAGTTGCGGGGAGCGGGCCTTTACTAGATGATCTGCGGTTCAGCGCATCAAGCTGGTTAAAGAGGTCGAGTGGAGGGGTCGAAGCGGGAAAAGACGGGAGAAGGCGGGACAGACCGCTCCGATGGAACGCGATTTTAGAGCGAAAAAATCAGCCGGGACTCTACTTCGTGGGCGATGCAGAAAAATCGAAAAGTGGTGTTTCAAACAAAGAAACACCCGAGAAGTAGGGCCTTCTTATACGGGGCACTCAACTTCCATCGGTTCGAATGAGCTCGCTAGATAAACACCAGAATGACGCCAGACGGGCGACGAAAGAAGTCAGCCAGGGGGCGACAATCTACCTCTTTGGCACCAACGGGGGACGATCGGGAGAACGGGACTTTCTAAGAATACTGAGAGATAACCGGAATGAACAAGAGCGATCGGCTTTTACGGCCTTGGCCGAGCTTTCCGCCAAGAGCTCTTCAAACCAGGGTCCAGTCGATATAAAAAAAATCGACGACAACGAGAAGCACAAGAGGACTGAAGGGAGAATACAAAGTCTCGGAACGGAACAGACCTACAATAATAGCAACTTCCCCGTTGAAGGGGCAGAAGAATCAGGTGAAAGAACAAAAAACCAGCCAGCGCGGGACGTACCTCAGTCTGATCGAAGACAATCATGGCGAAGAGAACTGAGACACCGAAAAAAAAACGCGCTGTCAGGCCCGCGCGAGACAGAAAAGGAGAAACGACGAAAACTGGTTGACGCAGCCCAGACCAAGTCTTACGCGGCCTCGAAGACTGACCGTCCGAGCGGAAGAAGGACCAGCAAAATCAAAAACGCTAAAGCCTAAAAACTACTTGTCTCGGCGAGGCACATGCGAACACGATCGCGACGACAATTAGAGAACCGAAGCGGCAGACAACTACGGGCAGCAAAAGAATCGTTGCGGCACGAAAAGGAGGAGAAGTCACGGGAGTACCCAAAGATCGTCGTTGCCGCCAGCATCAGATTCCTATAAAATAGGCTTCAAGAGGCTCACAAGAGGGTGGGGGGGGAGGGGATCAAAATCTAAGCTCTTGAGGCCGAAAAAGACAAAAGGGGACCAAAAAAGAACCCTTCTCTGGAAAGGTCCTACTATGTCGAAGTACTTGGGGACGGGAACCCAACTAGACCGGCACGGGAGCGTGGGGAGGCAGATTATGTAATAGGAGCGATTAAAGTCAGCTGGGACCGCCTCGTCACTGGAAAGTCTTAGGCTCGAGTCCAGGGAGATATCGAAAAAAAAAATTGTAAGAGAATAGATCGCAGGTACTAGAAAAAGCCTTGCCCAGTTACTCTTCTTCCAATCCGCCCTTACACGCTTCGCGAATAGCGCGGAACAGAGACCCGTAAAAGGTCTGAGGAGGAGGGGGGGCCGAAATCTCGATAGGGGGGGGGGATCGTCGGAATATCTACGAGCACGAGCTGGGCTTCTTCCAATTGCTGTTCAGAACGCAGTGCCGACTACCTTCGAAACCATCTGTTGACCGCAGGGCAGAACAGGGGAGGGAGAGAAATAAAAAGGCGAGGCAAAGAGACGATCTGCCAGGTAAGCGAGTCTCCGACGGGGCGGTAAAAAAGCGGCGGTTGAGCGAGGACGAGCAGGCCTGCGTTCGTAAAGCCTCATGGGCAAATGCGAGGAGAGGGGAGACTAGGGGGGAAGGAAGCAAAGACCGGAGGTATGCCGGACTAGACTATGCAAATGAACAGAACTCTCCAAGTCCTCCCTAGAGCTGCGCGTAGGGTGGACTATTTAGGGTCACTAAAAGTATGAGGAAGGCTGAGAATGGCTATACGCCGAAAAACAGGCGAATGTTTTGGGGGAGGGAGGAGGGTTTTTCAAGTTTGAGGACCTATTCTTCTAAGGATGTCGGCAAAAGAAAGCGACACAAAAGCGCGCGCGGCGTAAGGGGTGGCGGAGAACAGCCGAAACGGGAGGAGTTATCGAGTTGAGGGATTTCCGGAGAATAGCGAAGACTATAACAAAAAGGATAATAGGGGTTGGGAAGAGAATCACCACGAATTTGAAGCAGAGCGGGAGGGACGAGCGCGAAAATTGCCAAAACCCCCCAAAAAACGAAAGTGGACTCACAACAATAAATGGAAAAGACAAAAACAGATGCGAAAACCTCAGCAGGCGCAGCAATTCTTCGGGAGGGCTCTAACGGGTAGCCATCGCGGGGGGGGGGGGGGGTGCGAGTTGACAACAAAATGACGAGAGGGTCAGCGCACGAGGCGGTCATTCTGTTTTAATCCTTCAGACGAGCTACTCAAGAAGTAGGGGAAACTTGCCCGCTAGAGAGAAGACCCGCGGGGGTTGTTTCCCCCGGTGGTATCACCATTAGGCGACTTTTCTCATCAGCACACGAAGGCGACGGCGGCGTCGTCAAAAGAGATTCCATCGCTGGCCGGAAATCGAGAGCGGAAGGCAACGAAATGGGGCCGAAGAGGAGGCAGCACGACAACCCTCGACAAATAGAAAAACACATTATTGAAGAAACAGGGCACACCTCTTAAACGCCGCGCACGATACTGGGCGGAATCAACACTCGTACAAGACTTCTCAAAAGTCAAAGTGCTCAAAAGGGAAAAAAGACACACCAGGAGCTCTACAAGGCGAAGGGAATTTCCGAAAATGATCGAACTACTCAAGACCAAGCCGGTAAGGAGGGTCTTCGGAGTGAGAAATGCGGAGGAGGAGTGCGACGCCGCAGGCGCTCAAAGCAATTGCTGACGATAAAAGAGCGCGAATGGCTCAAGCAAAATGAGCAAATATCAACGATTTAGGACGCGCGACGGGATGCTAGTGAAAAAACCGCCGGAGTACGATACGAGCCAGATCCTTCAACCATAAGCGAGTTGCTGCCAGAATATGTACAAGGCATTGCTGCGAGTGTCCGATCCGAGGGGGGCCGAGAGAAAGATGGAAAGCGCACACGGCGAAAAAGGGGCGGGGGTCCTCTAGATGGCCGGGTTGTGCGAGAAAGAGTCAGTCTGAAAGCCTGACCACAGAAACCTTCGGAGGTCTTTACAAAAGGGGCCCGGAATGGAGGGGAGATAAAGGTGGTTAACTATCTAAACATCGCTCAGCCAAGGGACTGCCTTACATTGACGCTCGAGAGGAGGGGAGAGGAATAGCGAATCGATGGTGCTGCAGGAGAAAAGGTCAGGAATGGGAGAGTCCGGGGGGTTGGGGATTCGGACGGGGTCTGGGCACGGATTACATACACTTCGCCGCGTTAAAACGCCACAACCTATTAACATCGGCAAAGAAGGAGACAAACTGCGCGCTAAAGTTGAGGTGGGTCGCGCGGGGGGGACTAACATCCTCGGAGGTCGAAGTTGAGGATAGCTTTGGAGCGGTGGGGGGAGGAATTGATTCGCCGCCGGAGGTATGGAGATCGAACAAAAAAAATCAATCCGGCGGGGTACATGTGCAGAGTGACCCTTTTCGGACCCGCAAGAGGATGCGCGGGGGAAAGGAGAATCAATGGTGATAATTTGCCGAAAGGGAGGCAAGGAAGAAAGAAAACAGCCTGCTAATATAATTTAAACGTCTCCTAACGGGGAACCTATGCAACCGCTGATGCGGCGCGGACCGGGAAGGAGTGAAAGGCCGTAGGCAAAAAGAACGAGGCCGACTAAGAGGTAAAACCACGTGCTGTGGCCACAGTGGTTTGCACCCCCACCTTCCCTTCAAAAAAAAAAAAAAACCTGGTGTACGCCTGTCTTGTGGGTTCTTGGTTGTGGGGGGGGTGGGGTGGTTTAACTTTTCAAGTCAAAAAATGGGGAAGAGACGGTTCATCGTGCACGAATCCTTGCGGTTCCGGAATTCTGCGCGCGAAAGGGGGACAAGTTCCGTAAACTAGAGGGGCGCCGCATCCGCATTCCGAGAACAACTTAGCCGGAAGATCGAGTCTGCCGGGCAAAGGAACCCTTCATCGCGCACGACATAACTGGTCTCCGAAGAGAGCTCCGCCACCCAATGACCTGCCGCAGCCAGGCGGCCCTGAAGACATAGGGGGGGAAGGGATCTTGGAACAGCGTGGAAACTCGAAAAAAAAACGAGGGAGGAGAAGAAATAGATGTCAAGAGATGATCAAGGTAAAATGCCGCTAAATAAGGCCTATAAGGGGCCGGCTGATGCGAAGGATCTTGTTTAGCGTCGCACGCGCAGATGACGGACCGTTCGACAGGGGACAACGGGCCGATGAAGCGCAACTTCCTGCAGACTGAGAGCTGCAAAAAGGGAATGGACTCGGCATAAAAATCTCGCTTCGACGGGAAGGAACGAACCGTTACTCGGGAGCTAGCATAAGCCTGAAACGAATTCAAGAGCAAGAGTAAAATGTTCCCAAAGGAGAAAGGGGGGGAAGACAAACTGGGGAATTGAAAACCACAACGGTTGCGGGCCGACAGGGAAGCGCTTGCTGAAGCCGAGTTCTGTGTGGCGACGGAAAGTGCAGCTGGGAGTCCCACACCGTTCAGAGGGGAGGAAGAGGGAACCGGGTAAGGCAAAAACTAAGACAGGACTGGTCTCGATGGCAGAAAGCTATCAACGGGAGACCATTCATCAAAAGGAAGGACGCGGAAACACAAACAGCATAGAAGCGCGGGCGAAAAGCACAGCAATGGACCGAAACGACAAGATTGAGGAGAAGACAAAAGACAAGAAGTAGACGGCACAAAATCCATGTCCCCACCGCCGCAACGAGATCAGCAAAGGTCCGCCGACTCGGAGGTGATCCACGCGCACATGCAGCAAACTGGGGGGCGACGAAGGTGCGGGGCTCCGAGATTGATTGGTGGTGGCGTAGGTGAGCAATCAGAACACGGAGGAGAGCAAGACTTACTCCAGACCCTCCGAAAGAACAACAGAAAAATAAAATCGCCCAAAACTATCGTTGCGCTGTCTCAGACCAAAATCGCGGGGAGTAAGCCTCTCAACATCTCGGAGAAATTACGCAAGGGAGGGGGGGGCCGCATGGAGACAGGACAAAAAAATTGGCCGTAGGGCCGTGCAGATCTTAAACCCACTCCGAACGTCAAATGACTGGGGCTAACCCAACGAAAAGAGGAGCTAAGCCTACTTCTCTCGATGTTGCAAAGCCTTGGAAAGTGGCTCTTTCATCACAAAAAAAAGGATCCGAGCGAAAGAAAAAGTGTCGACGCCTCGGCAAGTGATTGCTCGCCAATCAGATCGCACTCGAGTTAAAACAAGGATCTTGGAAAAAGTGACGGCCCATGTCGTAGAAAAAGAAGTCGGGGATAAACCCGACTCAGGAGGTTCTACGTCGGGAGGGGACTACCGCTGACGCGCGCGCGTCTCAATCGAGAAGGGAAAAGGAGAACGGTAATGGTAGAATGCGCCATTTGGGGTAGGATGGCAATTTCTCGGGGATCAGGTGACTAAAGGGAGAGAAGCAAAACATTCTTTAGTGCTGGCAGAGTCGGAGCAGAATCCCCGCAAAAAGAAGAAAGAAGAGACAACGGACAAAGGGTGCTTTGGACAAAAAACCGTGCGTCCAGAAGAACCGTAGCAAGGCACTTCGCCTTGTGAGGGGACGCAGTTTTTTTCTTGTGCCCGGAGTAAAGACCGGCGACGAAAGAAAAACGCTTCCGATTGTGACCTTACAAGATGGGGAGGGGGGAGAAGGCAGTTCCGAACTGCGGTTCTCAAAAGCTGGGGCAGAGGTCGGTGTAAAGTTTGAGGTCCTCGAAGGACGAATAAGGGAGGGTGCAGCAAGCTCAATTTCACAGAAAATGGTAAGCGAGGGAAAAACAGCCGCCGAAAGAGGTCGTGTGCGAGGCACGAAAAATTCACCTCTAATTTGAGCACACACAAGCCCTAACCCCCGAGGGGAAAGGGGTCAGCGGCATTATATCTTCAAGAAACTCCATTGAGAGAGGATCTAGGGTCTAATTGATTCCAAGAGGAAGAACTCTTCACGGAAAAAGGCAAAGGGAAAAAGATCCACTAAGAGGGAAACCTGGGAAAAGAAGCTCGCCGACTTGCTCTCCTCAGGACGAGCGGCGAACTTACTTGGAAACATCGGCGAGAGTGCTTTTCAGGATTTGACAAGAGTCCGCCGCGAGGAAAGACGGCTTCCTGCTTATCTGCTCGAAAGAACAACGTCGAGAAAACTCTGGCAGGAGTTATAAGAACAGTCGCCTTAGAAAGATCCACTCGGACACCCCTAGTTGACAGGGTCCAGAGATCATGTGAGAGAACAATAAGCCGTCCGCGCGGGCAGGGAAGGCGGAGAAAAGCTAAGACAGAGTGGAGCCGGGCTCTGAGGGAGCCAACAAAAACACCAGCACTCTAAAAGGAAGGAGCCGGGACGCATCAGGACAATAATCGCGTCCAGACCGAAAGTTTCAAACCGATCCCGAAGTAAATTCCCCGAGAATCGCTCATGTCGACCGCTGCGCGCGCGGAAAGACCTAAAACGCAAGGGAGAGAGAGGGCCCGCCTCGGGAGCCGCGCGAACCCAGGAACGAATCAAGTCTCAAATCCCCTCTGCGAAAGCCCCGCAGGCGTCTAAAAAACTCAGGACGATACCGCCGCGTGGGCTTAAACGCAAAAGGAACTGCGTGTAGATAAAACGCCGCAGAGCGAATTGGGAAAAAATCAGGCGCGGCCGGTGGGAGCACCTCGGGCTTGTCACACGAAAAAATGGAGCCCAAAATAAGAGAAATCTATTGGCTCGCCATACATGGAGCCGGAAAGAACGGACTCAGAGAAAGGGGGAGAACATTCGAGCAGAGCTTTTGCCTCCAACATCGCGCTAAAGGGGAACGTTCAGAGTAGCAAGGTATGACGAAAGCAGGTTGAAAGGAATGGAAAAAAAAAAAGGGACACTTGGTCACGGGGGATTATCGATACGAGTAAGG
>Ga0179593_1341627_pt1 | contig 10923 bp, 12 predicted proteins | sample CZODoug2_1_08_16_FD_185931 | JGI IMG/M metagenome (GOLD analysis project Ga0179593, IMG submission 185931) | Vadose zone soil fungal communities from Angelo Coast Range Reserve, California, USA - CZODoug2_1_08_16fungal (PacBio error correction) | ecosystem: Environmental > Terrestrial > Soil >...
ACATGCGCTTGGTAAATGGCAGCTCGGAGCAAAGTTCGACCAGATCGTTGGAACAAGTCATGTCGCCTGCGCATCACCGGGTCGGGCAGACAACGCAAGGGGACGTCGAACAAAATCCGTGCGCAAAGCTCAGCCGGGCGGATCAAGAGGCGCCGAAAAGACGAGACGGAAGAACTCCGCTCAACACGGGCGCTGACAATGCTCGCCTGCTGCGGCGGCGCGAGGGGCGACGCCGCTCACAAGCAAGCACGCCGCCGCAACACAACTTCGAGGCTACAACGCAGCGCGGCCAGGGGAAGCTACGCCCCCGAAGCCCCCGCGAAGCGTGCCGCCCCATACATTCATGGCAATACGCGCTGCCTCCCTGCAAAAGGTTCACCGGGCGCAAGTGCCCGCCTTGGTTTCCAGCTAATTACCACACCGAACAATCGCCAGGCACGCCATAAAATGTTCGCATTTTCCGGCTTATCGTCGCTAAGGTTGGGGGGTCTATCAATCACCGCAGACCGCACTTTTGGCTTTTTCCTCCAGTAATGCCCCTCGCACCGAAGGCCCGCTACTAAAAAGATACTTTGGAGGCCGCCGCACTCCCGCTTGCACACTACACATCTTCTATCCGCGATCTGGCGAAATCTCTCTTTAACAGTCTTGTCGTCATGCTACGGCGCGCCCGCACACGGAACATCGCCCGCTTCTAGTGTAGTGTCCAACAAATAGCTAGACAAATGGAGCGTTTAAGGATCGTCCAGGAATTCATTCCGTCGATCCGCTCCCCTCGTGAACTCTGAGTATCGGATCGGGAGATATTCAGGGGATGTTTTTACGCGGCCCATGGACTCCACAGCAAGTGGCGCTGAGGAGCCGCATCGGTGCTGGCCGCGCCAAGGGCGCCTGACAGCGCCATTGGCGTGTCGTTACAAGTGAACCGCCATACGGTCATTCTGTGGCGACAAAACCGTTTTCTGGCAGAGGGTAAGGAGAGTTTGTGGATGTTGTCGCGCCGGTCAGGGGCCGCAAGCCGACTAGGGCCCCGATAATAATCAAGCCATCGTGAAGGCGGACCTTCAGTACCGAGCCCCAAAGGGATGACCCGCCAATGGAGTTTGTCGATTGATAGCGGAAAACAAGGATTGAGTAAGTCCACGGTCAGCACATCTGGCTCAGCCATAATCTGAAACCGCCCCGAGTCAAACTTTCAAACCTGTCGCGCGAATCCCCATATTTCTAGCAGAAGGTGACAGATGTGGTGGGGCTGTACTTAGCTGAACATCCCGTCCAGAAAAACCGTGGGTACCTTGTGCGATGATAACGAGAAGCGTCAAATCCAAGCGCTGATCGCAACGCCACCTGGGTCCCGATGAGAAGGGGGATACTCAGCGCGTCCCGATCCCACACGACATGACGAGCAAGCGCGCACATACGCGCACGCACTACTGAGCTACTGTCGCGGCCTTGCGGAAGTTTTACATTGTCGTGGTCATGGTTCATTGCTAGAGGCCGGCATCGACCCAAGAGGCGGTTCCTCTTAAGGTTTCTCTGGGTCCCTCCGCCGAACTCGACGATGAGGGTGTTCGCTGACTAAGCTCCTCCTTGCCCTTGGTGAATTTATAACTACGGGACTCATAGATCCCAGGACGGTGGGCAACGTGTGTCTCCAAAGAAAACCGACACTCTCGCAGTAATACATCTATCAACTTTGTGCCAACCAGGGGTCTGTCCCCAGCTTGGTTGAATCTGATCGACGCTGGTTCGTAAGCTTAACTTCCAAACGGCGTTGCGCCGGGGCTCGTTCTGTCAGTGTCGACGATTTTCAAAGGGCATTACAGTTTTCTGAATGCTTGGCAGTGTGACAGGAACCGAAAACCCTTACTCCTGGACGCCACTGTCGAATCCATTCAGCCAAAAGCCTCCAGTCGCTATGCCACTGCCAGACCCTGAGAGGGCAGATCATCCAACCCGGATGTACGAACCGGCAGAACCCGGTGGAAGAGGCCGTGGTGTAGATTTGCTTCTACCACGCTATGCGTATATTAGTGCACCTACACCTAGCGTGCCACAACGAAAGCGGCTTTGTGCCGCTTGACGGCAGTCGTCCCCAAAGCCTCCGGTGTGATGGTTCAGGAACCCCGCTAGATGCGAGGCGGGGCATCCATAGTCTGGAACGAAATCCCAGAAAATCTTGACCAGAATCCTGAGTCCGCAATGGATCTCCAGGTCTTTTCCGCACTGGGGACCGGTATCGCAGAGCTATTCCATCTGCGAGATTGAGCGCCCGGGCGTCCGGCAGGCGGCAGTAGACACTGTCAGGTTTCCGCGCGATCGGCGATTGCAAGATTGAACGTCTGCGGCAGGCATTGCGATGCTCGGTCATCGATTCCTGAAATTCCTGAAGTCCAACGAAGCCCCTAAATCCGAAGACTGTTTCCAGGGCGGACCCTTCGTGGAGTAGCTCGACCTCCATGATAACGGCGTCGACGGATGGATGGAGGCGCGACAGCGGCCGGCCAGGAGGGGGGGGGCGATGTTGCCCGTTTCCGTGATCGCGAGGCGGTCCGATCGCGATCGTTCGTCAGCTCGCCCCGATCGTGGACCGACAGGCCGCCCTGACACGCGCAAGCACACACACACATCGGCTGCCCATCCAGGAGCGCCGCAATGACAGAAAATCCTGCCAGCCCCCCTGCGATGCATGCAAGCCAAGCCCCTTCACGGAGCGCAGAGCTCGCCATGCGCCGCTATTGCCCTCACGGGGGCATTTTGATCTGACCTAACGTCGAGTACGGTCGCGCGCTAAAACCGCTGGACCATACAGGGTCGATATCCAACTTAAAACTCGTTTAAGCTGCAGGGTAATTCACTTCCTAGCGGGTGCAGTCCGGGAGGCTCCGCGGCCGCGAAACGGCTGCCGTCCCTACATTGCGCGGGAACCTTATTGGAAGAATCCGCTATGGTGACAGGCCGCTCCGGCTCGGCGTTGGGCTTGTTCCATTTTCCATGTCCACCACAAGCCGCCGCCGAGCGCCTGATACATGCCGCCGTATCGGCAAGAGTCGATTGGCCCGGGCCCTGCACTACATGAGCGTGCCAGCTGGTAGTCTGCTGCGCATTGACGCAGCAACCGATACATTGAGTTCTCCAGTTTGCAGGCGCTGGCGCGCAATGTCGAGACTGCGTAAGGCGCACCTCGGCCGCGATGGGTCTTTTCAATGCAACCGCATCGGTCCGTAACGTCGCTCAGCACAATCCGCAACGTCTGAAAAGCAGTTATGATGACCGTGCTTGTGCTATACTGTGCCCGCCGCTTGATCGAACGCAAGCCCTGCGGCCAGCCCCGAGTATAGCAGGGTACCGCAGAGACCCGAAAGAACGGCTGCATCACTCTCCCCGTTAGCGTCCAGGAAGTCCGGTACCGGGAGAGAACATCTTCGATATGCTCAACTCCTGGCTGCACCGTCATTGGGCGCTGGGGTGATGTTCTTGCAGTCGGTTGGCGATCGCACTCCCATCCAAGGGAGGCGCTAGCGAATTCTTCATGGGCCTCGGCGCGCGAATGATCGTGACTGCGAACCAAGTAGTCCGACGGGCATTGTCACGTGCAGAGAGTTGCCCGTCCCGCTGCCGGGTCGCAGGGCTTCGAGCGTGATTTGCTGCGACTTCGGCTCCTGGCTTGCAGACGGCCGATCAGCGGCGGTTGACATAGTCGCTGCTGTCAACGCCGCTGCAGCGGGCGGCATTGTCTGCTACGAACCTGGCTAAGCGCCGCCTCCTGCGTCCTGCGCTGAACGGACCATCGGCTTCGGCAATCAGTGCCAAGACTTCTTGCGTTGGCCCGCCGCGATCAAATCGAGCAGTCGCGCACGATCTTGGGAGCGCTCGTTGCCGCGATCTGGCCGCAGTAACGCTGTTCCTCGTGCATGCACCGCCGCAAAGCACATGTTGGTGGCTAGCAGTGACATGGGTCGCCCGAGCTGGTAGCGTTGATTTTTCCTCTGTCGCCTCGAGCGACTCGACATTGTTGCGAAAGTATTCGCCAAACACATCGGGCGTGTACGACCGCTCACCTGCCCCAGTAAAGACATTGAATTCCTGGGACTTTCGCACTCAGGCCCCGGTGATATCCTCTGGAACCGTTTGTGTCGGTCCGCATCGAAGCTCTCGTCGACGCTGGGAAAGTAGAAACCGCGCTGGGCGGCTGTTCCGTCGCGGCAATGCCAATGCTCCTGGCCGCCTCCAGAACCGATTAATTGGCCAGCGCCTCCTCGATCAGCGTCGCATCGCTTTCTATCGGAACAGGGTTCGCACGCACTCGCCGGAAATGTCGCGGCCCCTGATGAAAAGCGTTTGTGGTCTTCCCGTCAGGCGCGCGTGCTGGCGGCATCTTTCCCAACCGGTAGCCATTGACTGGTCGGAGCCTCCGGGCGCTCGAAGTCCCCCCGAACTCGCGCAGCCGGACATCATCATCCTACGCCGTAACAAGATCAGATACACGCGGTGGCCCTTCGCGCCGCGAAAACCACCGGCCACATGCCTGCGCGAATTTCGGCGACGATCGGGTATTGCCACGGTCATAGTGCGAACATGTCCCAAATGCATGGCGACACCTGGGACGGCTTTCATCGCGGTTCCCCCCCCACCCCCCCGCGCCGTCGCGAATGCGCTGATTCGCCCTATGGAAACGCCCAACGCTCCCGCGACCGCGACGATGCGCCGACCAACAAGTCTGTGGATGAGATCAACAAAACCTGTAAATTGCTGGCCACCAAGAGGCCGCCCGCCCGTATCCCGTTACGGGTGCGGCCTCACGCATCACTTTCGCGCCGACCTCAACCCACTGCTCCATGACGAAATACAAAGTCGGAAAAAAAAAAAAAAATTAAAAAAAAAGAATAAACATGGGCACGTGGCCAGAACAGGCCTCGCCGGCACGAACGGTCGCAAGATTTCGTTTCAGCGTCGCTGCCGACCCTCGGTCGCCAGCGCCGCAGGCAGCATGCCGACGGTCGCCCGACCTCCGCCGTCATCAGCAACGGCCCTCAGCCGCTCCCGCGCTCCTCGCCAGCACCCCCTCTGACCACGCATTCCAGCTCGGCGACGTCGATTGAGGTTTGGCTACCATGATTAAACGGCCATTCATTACCGACGACTCCGACATGCGAATGAAGCCTCACACCGGACGCAACCTTGAGCGTCGTACCGTCAGGAAGTGCAAGGAGCCCGCCGACGTCGCAAGCGGCACAACGCCCAGGATGAGCACGACCTGCCGAAGACGCCAAATCCCGCATAGAGCAAACACACCATCAGGCCGAGGACGAGGCCGAGGATGATCCTGAAGCGCTCCTCGGCCCTCCTGCTCGTTCTGGAAGTGCCAGCCCATTCGATCCTATCCTTCCGGTCGAAGGAAACCATGTTGGCGTGGTCGCTTGTTGCCTCCGCCAGCAGCGACGTCCGAATCGCGATTCACGGAGTTGAGCTTTCACCGTCCATTCCTTTTCGCTTGTTCATCCAACGCGTGATGGTGCTTTCGTCGCCGAGCTGCCGTTCTGATGCGGGCGACCCTGGGAGAGCGGGATGAGGGCCCGTCGCTAACGACACGAGCGGTCCGTTTTCCCGAGAGCGTGCGCAAACAGCCCGGAGGCGATCTGTTTCACTCCTGCTGCGTCGATCGACGGCGCCCTCATCACGCTCTCAGCCAGGGTCGCCTGCATCAGAACGGCAGCGCGGCGAAAGCACCATCACGCGTTGATGAAAAGCCAGCATGACGGGTGAAGCTCAACTACCGTATCGCGATCTGACGTCGCTGCTGGCGGAAAGGCCAAAGCGACATCTCGGCCAACAGGTTTCTTCGACCGCCGCGCAAGTATCGGAATCGAATGGGCTGCGACCCTTCCAGAACGAGCATCTGGCCGAGGCGCGCTTTCATGATCATCCTCGCCTTCGTCCTCGCCCTGATTGGGTGTTGCTCTAGGCGGATTGGCGTCTTCCGGCAGGTCGTGCTCATCCTTGGCTGTGCGCTTGCGAACGCTCGGCGCCTCCTTGCACTTCACTTGAGCCGGTAACGACGCTCAATGTTGCGTCCGGTGTGGCTTCATGCCTTGTTCTGATCGCGGTCATGATTGGCGTCATCATTGTCGCCAACCTCAATCCGTCCGCGAGCTTGACTTCCTGTCGCGAAGGGGGTGCTGGCAGGACGAGTGATCGGCTGCGGCCGTGCTGATGACGCGGCGTCGCAACCGTCGGCCTGCTGCCTGCGGCGCTTGGCGACCGGTGTCGTCAGCGACTGCACGCAATCTTTCGACCGGTCGGGGGGCCGGCGGGCCTGGTTGTGGCCACGCTGCTCACACTGTTTATTTTTCGACTTTGTATTTCGTCATTGAGCAGTGGTTTGAGCGGCGCGCGAAATGCTGCTGATGCCGCACCCGTACGGGATGACGGCGGCGGCCTCTTGTGGCCCGCAATTTACAGTTTTGTTGATCTCATCCCAGATTGTTTCGGGCCTCTCGTTCGCGTGTCTGCGGGAGCGTCAGCGTTTGTTTCCATAGGGCGACTCAGTCGCATTCGCGACGGCGGAGCGGGGTACCTGCGATGCCCGCCGTTCCGCGTGTTCGCTCGGCATTGACATGTCGCACTAATGCCCGTGGCAATAGCGCGCCGATCGTCCCGAATCGCGCCGAGCCTGTGGTCCGTTGTTTTTCGCGCGCCGAAGGGCCCCCCGGCGTCGTATCTAATCTTGTTTTACGGCGATGCATGACTGTCCGGCTGGGTTCGGCGGACTTCGAGCGCTCCGAGGCTCCGCCGTCAATGTACATATACGGGTTTGGAAGATTGCCTCGCCCAGCACCGCCGCGCCTGACGGGCAGACACAACTCTTTCATCAGGCGCGACATTTCCGGCGAGTGGGTGGACCCTGTTCCGATCGAAAGCGCTTCAGACGCCTGAATCGAGGAGGGCGCTGGCCAATAATCGGAATCTGGAGGCGGCTCAGGCAGCATTGCGCATTGTCACGCGATAACACCCCGCCCAGCGCGGTTTCCTACTTTCCCGCGCGCCGCGAGCTTCGATGCGACCGACGAAAATGTTCCAGCGGATATCACCGGGGCGGTGCCTATCCCAGGATATTCAATGTCTTTACTGGGCATGGCGTGTCGTACACCCCGATGTGTTTGGCGCCAAACTTTCTCATTCGAGATCGAGTCGCTCGTAGGCGTACAGCGAAAATCAACGCTACCAGCTCGAGGCGACCCATGTCCGCTCACCAACATCGTTCTTGCGGCGGGTTGCACGAGGCATCGTTTCGGCGGCCACGATCGCGGCAACCGAGCGATCATCAAGAATCGTGCGCGACGTGCTCGATCTGATCGGCTGCAACCTGCAGTCTTGGCCGATTGCCAATAGCGCGAATGTCGTCTGTCGCATTAGGGCGGGCGCTCGCCCATGTCGAGCAGACAACTCCGCGCCTTCTTGCACTTCAGTAGTTCTCATCACGACATCTGCCTCACGCTCTCTTATCGGCCGCTGCCAAGCCAGACCGCTCCGCACAAATTCACGCTCGAAGCCCTGGCGCCTTGCCGGCGGTCTTCGCCTTACCCTGCGTCGGCCCTTTGTCTCGCCACGTCCCGTATTCGCGCCGCCGAGGCCAATGTGCATTCGACTAGGCGCCTTGACTTGGAGTTGCCGATCGGGCCAACCCCTGCCGAACATCCAACCTCTCAGCGCCCATAAGCGGCACCATGCATGTGACATATCGAAGCTGTTCCTCCTCCCGTTGTTTGTGTACGCGTCTTCTGACGCTCACCGGGAGCGTGCTGCACCGGTCGTTCGCGGTGGTCCCCTCTACAATCGAGCTGGCCGCACGTGCTGCGTTTCGATCAAGCGCCGGCAACATATCGCAGCACGGTCCTCCCTGCTTTTCAGAACGATTGCGATTTGCTGGAGCGCTTTAACGACCGATGCGGTTTGCCTTGAAGAGCCATCGCGGCCGGCGTGCGGCCTTACGCAGCCTCGACATTGCGCGGGCAGCGCCTGCAAACTCGGAGACATCAACTATCTGTTGCTGCTAATGCGCAGCAGACCTACCAGCTGGCACTGCTCAATGTCGTGCGGCCCGGGCCAATCGAACTTGCCGATAACGGGGCCTTGTATCAGGCTCTCGGCGGCGGCTTTGGAAACAAAGCCCGACCCGTCCGAGCCGAGCGGCTTACCATCGTCGGATTTCTTCCAATAAGGTTCCTGCGCAATGTAGGGAACCGTGCAGCCGTTTCGCGGCCGATGAGCCTCCCCGGCTGTGCCCGCTAGGAAGTGATTTAACTCTGCATCTTAAAGACGGTAGTGTCATCGACCCTTATGGGCCAGCGGTCGCGCGCGTCCGTACTCGAGTTGGGTCCGTATCAAATGCCGCCGTATGTGGCAAATAGCGGCGCTTGGGCGAGCTCATCGCGCTCGGTGCCCCGGTTGTCTGCCATCGATCGCAGGCGGTGCTGGCAGAATTTGCCTGTCATTGCGGCGGCTCTGGGGTGAGGATCGTGTTGCTTGCGTGGTCAGACTGCGCCGTCGGGTCACGATCTGTCAGCTGCGACGATGCGATCGCGCTCGATCACGGAACGGCAACATCGCACCCGCCTTGGCCGGCCAGCTTTCGCGCTCCATCCAATCCGTCGACCGCCGTTCTATGGAGGTCGAGCGCTCCACGACGGGCTCCTCCCTGGAAACAGTCTCCGGATTTCAGAGCGGCTGCGCGACTTCAGGAATTTCAGATCGCTGACCGAGGCATGCAATCCGCCTGCCGCAGACGTTCATCTTGCAATCGCCGATCGCGAACGGAAACCTGAAGTGTCTACTCGCGCCTGGCCCGACGCCGGCGATCAATTCGCAGATGAAATAGCTCTGCGCTACCGGGTGCCCAGTGCTGGAAAAGACCGGATCCATGCCGGCTAACGATCTGGTCAAGAGTTTCCCTGGGACGTTCCCAGATATGGATGCCTTCGTCATCGGTTGACAGGAGTTATTGAAAACTTGCCCGTCAATCGCAAAGGCTTCGGTACGCTGGTAGTGTCCAAAAATTAAGCTAGACCATCTATTCGGCCTCTTTCTTGTTCGCGGTTTCGTAACACTCCGGGTTTGGATCTGTCTCCAGGTCTGTGCGGCAGCGAGAGAGTTTTGGCTTGAATGGATGCGACAAGTGCCGTTCCAGACAACGGGTCTTTCGGTTTCCTCCATTCCAAGCTTCAGAAAATCTGTAATGCCCTTTGTCAATCGTCGACATCTGAATAACGACCCCGGCGCACGCGTTTTGAAGTCCAGCTCTCCGCACCAGCGTTGAAGATCAGATTCACCAACTGGAACCTGGTTGCACAAAGTGAGAGATGAAGCGGATCATTTGTCGGGTGAGCCACGCCACCGTCCTGGGATGCTTATGAGTCACCGTATTTATCCATCACCAAGTGCAAGGGAATGTCTCCAGGAAACTCCACTCCTCGTCGAGTCGGCGGAGAAACTTAAGAAACTCTTGGTGTCGATGGGCGCTCATACACTGTAACACATGTGAACCCACCCTGTAAATTTCTCAAGCCGCGCTAACAGAGTAATCGTGCATGCCTTATAGTCCGTGTGTCATCGTGCCCAGCGACCCTTCTTCACGGTAACCCTGTTGCGTTCGATCCAGCGCTTGGATTTGACTCTTCTCGTCACGCACACACCACGGCTTTTTCTGTCGGATTCGAATACAGCCCCACCACCTCGGTCAACTTCTCTAGAAACTGGGGATCGCGCGAACAGTTTGAAAGTTTTGACTCGGTGCGGTTTTTCAGATTAACTGGCGTGCGCCAGATGTTGCTGACCGTGACTACTCAACCCTTGTTTTTCCGTCTCATCAATCGCACTCCTTGTGTCTATCCCTTTGGCTTGTCTGTAAGAGTCGCCTTCAACGATGGCTTGAATCTTCTCGGGCCATAGTCCGGCTTGCGGCCCCTGCCCGGCCGCCACCTCCACAAACTCTTCCTTACCCTCTTTTCAGAAAACGTTGTCGGCCCAGAATACGTATGGCGGTTCACTTGTAACTGACACGCATGGCGCGTCAGGCGCCCTCGGCCGCGGCAAATCACGATTCGGGCTCCCATGCGCCACTTGCTGTGGCGTTCCATGGGCCGTCAACCATCCCTGAATCTCTTCCCTCGATCACCGATACCAGAGCACGAGGGGAGCGTATCGAGGCATGAATCCACGATACCACCTTAAACCTTCCATTTGTCTAGCTATTTGTTTTGGACACTACACTAGAAGCGGCGATTCAGTTTTGCGGCGCGAGCCTGGCCAACCTTTGTGGTTTTAGAAGAGAGAATTGTCGCCAGCTTCCGTAGGAAATTGCCTCAAGCGGGGTGCGCGTCCTCCCAAGTCCTGAGTAGCGCAAAGCGCCTCGTGCGAGGGCTTTACGGAAATAGCCAAGTGCGGTCTGCGGTGATAGCACCTTACGCGATAAGCCGGAAATGCGACCATTTCTGGCGCCCTGCGATTGGTTCCCGAGTGTGGTAATAGCTGGAACCAAGGCGCTACTTGCGCCCGTGAATCTTCTTGCCTGAGGCAGCGCTCTTTTCGCCATTATAGGCTGGGGCGCACGCTTCCGCGTGGGGCTTCGGGTGCGTAGGTTTCCCCCTGGCCTCCTGCTTTTGGTCGCCTCGATTTTTGCGGCGGCCGGTGCTTCTTGTTAGCGGCGTCCGCCCATCGCCGCCGCAGCGGGCGAGCATTGTCAGCGCCCTTGGACGAGGCTTCGGTTTCCTTCTCTTTCCTTTTTCGTTCGGTTCGGCGCTTCCTTTATGCCGTGAGCTTTCGCAGGATTTTTCGCAGCTCTCGCGCGAGTCTTGCCCGCCGGTGAGCTGCATGCGAAGACTTGTTCACGATCTGGTCGAACTTTGCTCCGCCTGCATACCAGCG
>Ga0179593_1610472_pt1 | contig 10923 bp, 12 predicted proteins | sample CZODoug2_1_08_16_FD_185931 | JGI IMG/M metagenome (GOLD analysis project Ga0179593, IMG submission 185931) | Vadose zone soil fungal communities from Angelo Coast Range Reserve, California, USA - CZODoug2_1_08_16fungal (PacBio error correction) | ecosystem: Environmental > Terrestrial > Soil >...
CAAAGCGCAGAATATAGAACCTTACAAAAAAGAAGGAATCCTAGGGGGAAAGCATGGAACAAGCGAGGCGATGACTCATGCGCTACCCATGGTAATTTCGTAGAAAGAAAAGACGAAGCTTAAGGGGACCGGTAGGGAAGAGGGGGGGTAGTTCATAGACACTCGCTGCTTAAGGGTCTTGGGTTCCCCTAGAGCAAAAAATGAGGGGGTTCCAAAAGGTGAGAAGGGAAAGTAACCAGGAAAGAAGAAAGTGCAACGAATTCAACATCATGCAAACAGAGCTGGATGTAAGAAAAGGTGCTCAAATAACAACAATAAAAAGAAAAGAAAGGGGAAAACGGGAAGGGGGTGTGCGCTAATCTGAGAAGAGCTGAGGGGGGGGAAAAACAAAGAGGGAAAGGATAGCGTTTATTAAAAAAGTGTTTAAACAGAGCGGACAGACTACGACCCTGCCAGAGTCGGTATGGGTGGCAATATGGACTGGAATATCGTAGAAACTGGTGGGCGGTAGAGAAGAAGGTCGGATCTGAAGAAAAAAGGATCTTTCATAATCCTCAAAGGGGGGGGTGAAGGTAATTGGGGGGGCCCGTGAGGCAGCGCCGCCTCGGGGTCTACGAAGGAAAGGGGGGGAAACTAATCGTTGCGAGGCACCAGCGACGGCAGGGGAAAACTTTTGCCGGAAAGGGCGCGCTTAAGCGTCGGACCTGCGAGCCGCAAGGCGGGAAAAAAGCGTAGCGAGTTAGTAGGAGAGAGGGAAAGCAGCAGGACGGTTGCAGAGGGGAGCTTGCGTCTTCACTATTGAGTGGAAGAAGAAGAAACGACCAACAACAAGAAGAAAGGTCCAGTAGGAAAAAGGAGAAAGGACGCAGCGCCGCCCGCGTAACGGGACAAGGGGGCAGGAGAGGGAAGATGGAGAACAATCAAATAGGAAGTTGTAGGGCATGTCAGGAGAGGGGCAGTTCGTTCACATAAGGAACGAAGATGATACATCGAAAAAAAAAGCGGTAAAACGCACTCAAGGGGGGTATATCGGCATGAAAAGGAGGGAATAAGCGAGAAGTTTAGCCCTAGAGATGATATTCAGGGCTGAACGGGTCAGGGTGAAACGACGCGAACGTGGGTTAAATTGGGGAGGGGGGGTTTCTTGTCTTTCTTCGAACGTGCGCGCAGCTAGAAACAGGGATGGCCACAACTAAAAGGGAGCAGGTTGTTCCGAGGTTCCGAGAATTGACAGGAAAAGAAAATTGGCCGGTACGAGGCATGGGGTAACGAACATGGTCTGAGCGGGACACTAGGGGGGGGGGAAGGGAAGCATAAGGAGGTGAGATGAATGGAAGCTGCGGGGGTCAGAGACCACGAGGAAGGTACGACAATTTGGGCGTGAGCCTCTGATTCAACAGGAGCAAAAGTACGGGGGGGCATGGAATAGGGCGGAGTCTCTACACGTGCCGGGAAATCGGAGAAGTTACCATAATGTAAAAGATGGTTGCGATCGGAACTTGACAAAGAGAGGGGAAATATCGGCTCTTCGAAGCGGAATTTAGGGTGATGGGAAATTAAGTGAAAACTAGGGTCTACACGAAACAGACTATTATAAATTCGTTGGGGGGGCCATACGGAGTTGTTGAGGGGATAAAAGACGGTCTTCGACCGGGAGGAGAGGGATGTGAGAGGGGGAAAAAGCGGAAGACGGGGCTTCAACGAAAGGACGTGGTCGGACTCCCTGCCTCGGGAGGACGGGGGGGGCGTCGAAGGGAAGGCTTTCCCAGGCTCAAAACCTGAATGTAAAGAAATCAAAACACAAATGGGGGGATGAAATGAAAAAAATAGAAATAAAAAGGAAAAAGGGGGGGGGGGGGGGAATTTTCTCTAGAACTGAAGCACCGCCACACGTAGAGAAGGGCCACTCATACTTAACTAATCCGGGGGGAAAAGAGAGCGATCGGAGATAACCTTATCGAAACGCTAGCGATCGTAAGAACCAGTAGAACCCCGGTAGCGGAAGAGTCATAAAGAGTAAAAGGAGGGTTTCGCTGAAAGTTAAGGAGAGACTGAACCATAACCAAATTCGTTTAAGGCAGAGTGCTAGGCATCTGAAAAGAAGACATTATCTCGTCCGTAAGCATAAACAAAAAAAGTGGATGGTACGGGGAAAGACCAGTACGCGTCTCCCCGCTGGACGGCTATTTTGGTCAGCAAGGGAGAGGACGGTAAGACTGAGGAATTATTATCATCAGAGAGAAAGAAGGCTGAAACAACTAGGGGGTTGGTGAGAGTACAAATGTAGTAGCAAAGAAGGAGGAAAAAAGCTCTAGATTGAAGCGTCATTGAAAGCGTTCGGAAAAAAAAACCACAAGGTGCGCAAAGTGGTGGAAGAGCGGGGCAACGAGAGTTCTATCGCCAAAAAAAGAAAAACAGGTGCTGGGGTGTGGGGGTGGGTGGTGTGGAAGGGTTGGGGGGGGGGGGGGGGGGGGCCCCAAAAAGGAGCGAGCCCTTGGGACGACTGAACAGAATTAACCTTGGGCGCTCATCATTTATTAATAATTATTGTCCTCTACCAAATTTTCAGGGGGGGAAAGAGCGAAAACCTTGCTCTGGAGTGTGCGCAAAAACATTCTCGCCGGTAAAGCGAACGGCAATTGAAACGACCGGGATCATGGGGGGAATCTCCACTTCAGTGGAGGGAAAATGGGGAAAGTCTTGTAGGGTTATCTTAGACGTAAGACGGTTGCGCCGGGGGGGGGGGGGGCTGACGTCGCTCATATAGAACTTAATTGGAGGAATGTTTTCTTGCAGGTGTCTCTTCGGGATGGGGTTGGATAACAGAAAGAAGGGGAAACTAACAACGCCGAAAAAGAAATGAAGCTGGGCGCTCACATTAGAAAAGAAAATAGATGGGGGGTAAACTCCCCCCTAGCCTTTTTGACTGCTCTGGGCGCTCTCTTCGGCGAACATGAGGAGACTACGGCAATAAATGACGGGAAGGAAAGTTCTCCTCGTCCACGCAAAGACGAGTAGTGTCGAGCGGGGATGACGGAGCGGGAATACGGGTCAATCAGAGAATCTGAAGACCCAAAAAAAGATCAACATCTTTGCAATTGACGGTAAGAGCACGAAAGTGAGCGGAGCGAAACTCTTATAAAACTACCGGCCAACTCTGATGAGAGCGAGAAAGCAGCACATACCACTCGAGTGGGGGGGGGGGGGGGTCGTCGCAATCAAGATTCATAAAAGGGGTTGCACAGATCGTGGAGGAGGCTTTCTCACTAGCAAGAGTATCGCTTACATCGGCTCCCATGGGTGCTTTAAGGTGAATGGGGAGGTCACTGCAACGAAGAAAGGAGTGTTTTGCATGAATGTGAGAAAGTTGGAAGAAGCAGCTCGCTGGGTGCACGTCAAAGGGCGGATTTCGTCCATCAAAATTTGTCTAGGCAGGGAAAGCTCGTCCAGAGAGCAAATTATGAGGAGGGAAGGTTGACCGCTTGCCTCCTGTGGACAAAAAAAAAGCGGGTCTCAGCATCGCGAAAAAAACATTTCCTCGGGGACAAAAAGAGTTTTATCTGTAAGAGAGACTCGCTGGGGAAAGTAAAAAAACCGGCTTTGCTGACGGGCCTCAGGCAGGATATTCGTCTCATAGGGAACGCATAATCCAACAAAAAAGTATTAAAATATGGAGGGGGAAGGAGGTCGAGCCGGTGCTCTGGGAGATGCCAAGGCCCGAGTCAGGGAAACACAGGGGGAAGAAGGTCATCTCAACAGAGGACATAAATGTTCTGGCGCGAAGGAACGAAAATGGGAGGAAACGCGGAAACGAGGCTCGAAAGGGGCAGTGAGCTCCTAAAGGAGGTCGACGAGAGAAGGAAGGGACTAAATCGGGGAACAAGGGAGGAGTATACTCATCCAGGCAGAGAGAGACAAGTCTTATGAAAAAAAAATGAAAAAATGAGAAGGGGCTTCTCAAAGCCATGGAGACAGACGACCACATCAAAGACCTAGAATAAAGAAAAACAAAAATTGGAAGGGGTGTGGGAAGTAAGAAGAGCGAAAGGGGGAAAGAAAACATAAACGCAAGTGATGCTGGGGGACTTTTTATGGTTTAAGAGCAGAGCGAAGGAACACCACGGGGGAAACCACAAGATAGTATCGCAATAATATATCTACATGCTGGCACTGTTATTGAGGTATGGGGTCTCACTATGCGGGAGCAATCCCCTGAGGGGGTGAATCGAAAGGCGCACTCTTTGGGGGGGGGGAGATTATGTGAGCCAAGAGGGTGCCGACGATTACTCAGCCAACGTCAAAAGGGAACAACGACGGAGGCTTGACGAGGAACAGATTCTGCTGGAGCTAGTTCGAGTTACCGACTACCGCTTAGGGCTGTCAGGGCGCAAAAGGCAGCAAGACGCGACAAAAGGAGGTAGAAAACCGCGAGGGGACACTACTAGTCACCCCTTCAGGCAGGACGGCAGTGCTCATTTTCGATGGGGTGGTTCCGGGGGAGGACTGGGCCCAACCAAAGAAAAGAAGACCAATGCAGAAACATTTCAAGAACGAGGATGGCCTGGGAGCAAAGGAGAAACCTTAATCAAAGGGGTGGAATTCTGAGGGGAAACCACCCAAGCCACGGAATCAAGCAGGTCTGAGAGGACAATCGGGCGGGTCATTAAGCCGGAGAGTCGGATTCAAAAAAGGGAGGACGGGCTCAAACCCGCCGGCGCAGTGGGAAAATGCTAACAAGGCACAAATGCTTTTGATGACAGTCAGCTTCAGCAAAGCTTGAAAGGCGGAGCGGGGAAAGAGAGGACCCAGGGGAAAAGGGTTTTGGGTTTGAAGTGAGGATAAGGACGAAATCGGAAGCCAACCAAGGGCCAAGGGAAGCAACTTTCAACGGGTTATGTGGTTCAGATGAAACGCTCATACAAAAAAGCGGGGGGGGACACCAGGGCCGGCGAGACAGGGGCCTTCTCAATACAAGAAGGGAGTTTTGTGGGGGAAAAATGAAGCCTGATGAGAGGCATCCTTGACAGCAGCGAGTTCATGATAAGTTGAACTGCAAAGTAGCAAGGCAGCCTATGGGTACTCGATATAGGTACATACAAGGGCAGGTGCGAGTGGCTGCTGTTACCTACGCCAGCGGGAAGATGTGGCGACGGTTGTCGTGACAAAATAAAACATCTGAGCGCTAAATCGGCAAGGTTGTAGGGGTGATTTTGGACGAAGCATTGGGAAAAAAAAGGGGCAATAAACCAAACGTCCGCTTATCAAGATTTCGTTGGTGGGGGGTTGGGATACTTCGTTCGATACGATTGGAAGAAAAAGGGTCACTGAGGATAGAGTATTCGCGAGTGGCTCGTCAGGAAGTCGTTCAGTTGTAGCAACGACGGGGTGGGGTAGAATAATCGCCGGCCGCAGGTGGGGTGCTTGAAACGAAGTGAGGGAAATCGCCCGCACAACAAAAAGGGTACTTGGAAAGATACAGGAGGGAAGACACACAAGAAGGATATAGAGGGATCGTAATGAGTGAGTTTTGGGGGGTATGGCGCACGAATTTTGCCAAAAACGCATGAGAAAGCAACAGCATTAGACCGCACACCAGAAATGGAGTGTATCCTCAAGAGAGAAGACTCTAGGCAAGACCATTTATGCTGGGCCAATAGGCGACGCGTTCCCGAAATCTTGGAGAAGGACGTGGGGAAAGTTTCGGGGGGAGGGACAAATTAAGTCAGATCACCGAAAGAAACACTGGGGCGACCGGAGAAAGTGGATTGGCGAAACTGTAAAAGGCAAATAATAGATCTTGGAATATAATCAAAAAAAGACAGTGTAATAGGTAGTCACTATTACCCGCGGAATAGGCGGGAAGGCAGTTTGGACAATCAACTGCGTATCAAATCTCTCTGGGAGTAATCAGGATAACTCACCAGACTTCACAAGATGGGTTTTAGTAGGGAGGACGCATTTAGAGGGAAGAATCTCATCATCCGGGGGGATGCTAGTCTTGGAAGGGGTCGGGAAAAGGTCACAACAATAAACCTTTCTCAGGGGTTGAAAAGGTTTGGGCCTTCAAAAATCTGCAGCAGGACGCGAAAAAAACATTAAAAAAAGCACCGAATTAACCAGGAGTTGGCCTCCGGAAAAAGGGAGGAAGCTGGAAGGGACTCAAAGAGAGAAGATAATTGCAGTTGAGCTGGAAAAAAGGCATGTGCAAAGAGGAAAAAAGGTTTCGCGGGTCGGCGAGCTTAATCTCGAGAAAGGGAGGGGGGACCTTCCATTGTAAAGGTACAATGAAATCAGGGCCGACCAAAAGTCGGGAATGGCTCTGTCGTGTGAAGGAGCAAGGGGGGGCATACTTACGTAGGGAAGTGCGGTTCAAAAGAAGAATCAAAAAAAATAAGGGGGATGTCTTGGGGGAGGTGTGTAGGATGTGTGGAAAAGTCGGTGCCAACTCAAAGAAGCCGAAAAGCTTATAAAGGGCATAACATTACGTCCTGAAGACGGGCGGGAATGGTGAAGCTTTGAGCGGTACAAACTTTGGAGGGCCCCCTCCTCCTAATGGGGCAGAGCTGACTCCCAGATGAAGATAGTACTTGGCTACTAAAAAAACCGCATGCGAGAGGCGCATCGTCCACCGCATAAGTCACTATTAGTGTTAACATAGGGGGGAGGGACGGCTTCGGGATCGGCGTACGCTCGAGAGGGTCCCAAAAAAGCATCAAAAATCGTCGTCTGATATCAGATTTTACTTCTAAAAAGGACGCAAGAAATCGTGAGTACCTCCTCCTAAAATCATTAACAAAAAGAAACTATTACCCCATCACATAATACAAAAGAGTAGTAAGGGTTAAGTTGTCATCTCTGCTGAGCAAAGAGGGGGGGGAGCCGAGAAAGGGTGACTGCTGACTTAGTCCAGAGAAGATCAAAGAAAACCTCAGATAAAAACGACGTTCTAGTGTGCGAGGGAGTGATGTGTCGTGAGTGCCCAGTTAGACCATTCGGGGGGGGGGGGTTGCGGGGAGGTGACTATGGCCGAAGCAGCGGAGCCTGGGGAGATGACTGCAGTAGAAGGGTGGGAAAACGTATGGGATTTGCGGAGAGGGAGGAGACCAAAGCGGCGAGAAGGGGAGGCTGCCGGTGCAAAGGATCCGGAAAAAAAACCACATACAGGAGACGTTAACGTACCGACATTTCCTCGTTTAGAGTCGGGGGGAAGCGCATGATCTCGGGCGATCACAAGAGGCTTGGCCGCGCGCGGGAAAAAGGGGACATGCTCAAATCGAAGAATGGGACGAATAGCAACAACAACAAAACGAGTCTATCATTAAGAAGAAGGGGGGGGAAAATGAGGCGAGCCGTCAGATCTGCCTTGCATCCAGTAAAAAGGTCACTTAAAGCCTAGTGATGGCTCAAAATGCCACTCCACGATAGGCAAACCGGGAAAGGTCGGTCGCGGTGGGAGCAGGGATGTGGAAACGCGGAACGTAGGCTCAACCTCAAAAGAAATACGTTGAAAAAAATAAATATGCGGGCGAGGCGCCCGATCGCATCAACTTTTTATAAAAAGAGTGCCCACATTTTAGTCACAGAAGAAGAGCTAATTGATGAGGCCAACTTGCTAAAACAAAAAACATGAGAAAGGGCGTATTGTAATCACCATTGTGAAAAGAAAGAAGACATCAAAGAAAGACACTAGCAGATCAGGGAGTGGAGGATATAGATCGGATGGAAACAGGACAAAGGATCAGGACGCTGGGGGGGAAATACTGCCACTAGAAACACTGGGAGGAAAAGAAGGAACAGGTAGGTTCCAGAGTTGAAGCTCGACAGATGATGACACTGTTAGTGGAGGTAGGATCACGTATGAGGGAGGGCTCGTTCTCGGTGTAGAGCACGAGGTTGGGGAGCTGGTTGAAGTTCAGCCGCTTATCGCCAGCAAAATCCGGAACCAGGGGGGGCTGACCACTAATGATGCTTTGACGGGCAAAAAGAACTGCATGACGATGTAACGTTCGGAGGACGTATCGATAATCGGCGGCAAGGAAAGCGGAAAGGCAGGGGCAGAAAGTCTCTTTAGGGAAACGATTCCCTACTGGGGAGAAAGGACTCAGCGCATGGGGTACGGGGGAAAAAAATTGCGGAGTCCTCTTAAATGGGAAAGGTGAATGACTGTGCCAAATCACAAAATACCGAGAACCGAAGAAAAAAGCGCAATGAATAGGGAAAGGCCGGGTGCAGAACCATATAAGCATGGACGATTCCAAGATGCAATAAACAGCAGTGGCGAAAAAAAGTCATCATCTCGGCGGGAAAAGTGGGGACTTGACCGTCTTCTAGGATCTCGGAGCTTGGGGTTCACAGGCGAAAATGGTTCGAGCGTCAATTAAAATGGTGGAAGGAAATGAATTAGTAAGATGGCGCCGCTTTCAAGATCAAGAAAGGATACGGCGTTGACTGTGCCGTGGGGGGATTGTTTTTCCATTTCGAGGGGGAACCGTGGAGAGCGCCTGCAAACAACACCATGGGGGACGAAGGGTTGGGAAGCACACTGATCTCGATCGGGGGGGAGGTTTTCTCCCGGGACTGCCGAGATGAAAGAAAAAAGAAAATTCAAAAGAAAAAACCCGTACAAGGGGGAGTGTTCCGCCTCAGGGGAGAAAGAAATAGCAATGCAGAAAGGGAGAGGGCATGATCACAAGTATCCAAAAAAAAGATCAAGCAAAAAGGGAGATCGGGGTACTCGGATAGTGCTAGAAAGACAACTGTTTAAGTGAAAAATTCAAGCTTTAAAATAGGAGGGGCCGATGTGCTCGCTTGTTGTAAGAGGTCGGGGACATCTCCACGTCTCGCTCCAGGATGGGTAAGGGGGGGATGGGTGAAAGCCGTATGCTGATCAACAACTCGAACAGAGATGGGAAAGAATCAATTTCTTTGGGGGGGTTTGGAGCGGGACCTTACAGGGGGGCCACTCTCGCTATCTGTCGCGTTGGATAGTGCAAAGGGCGAGATAGTGGTGAAAGGGATCGAGGTGTAAGCTGAGGGCGACAAGTCAACGATAGCGTTAACGACATGGACGTTCGCGACAGAAAAACACTCTTTTGCTGGACGATCAATCGAGCAGAGGGGGAGGAATGGAGTATGATCGTTAACAGAGTTGGAGCGCCGTCCACGGAGGGTCAAAAACCCCCTAAGGGGGAAAAAGGGCAGGATCGGACGCACTTACCGACGGTATCCAACCGAATCTGATTAAGATCCCCGAAAACTCGGTCTAGCAGGAACCATTGAATGGGACAAAGAGGGGGGGGGTAAGGGGGGAAAAAAAAATGGATGCCAAACAAAAATTAGTGGGAAAAGAAAGTGGGGTCGATGGGAGATCAACTCGGCTTGAGGAATGGGAACCCAAAAACCCTCCAATCCGGAGGTGCAGGCGCGGAAGGTAGGACAAAAACAGCGCGATCCCCTCTAGAAAGGGAAGAAACGCAGAAAGACGCAGCACTTGCTGTAAGAAGACCGGGGGGCCACTCGTAACTTCGGTCAGCACGACAATGTCTTGAAATTAGACGAGATGAGCGCATGATCTATAAGGCTCTAACAGGGACAGACACCTGGGTGGGCTATGAAGTGAACATGGAGGGGAACTCCGGCAAAGTCAAACGTCGTTAAACAGAGGCAGGAGGGCAAATTGAGAGTAGGGAGGCTGTTCGAACCCGAACGGCCAGATTGCCGGCGAGGTCTTCTCTCAAGGAGAAAAGCTCCATTACCCGACAGGGCGCGCAGGAGAAAGTGGGAAAGCCGTTACAAAGAAAAGAGACAGACTACGATAGAAGTCTAAAATGTTCGGTTGCCGGAACAAAATGCCGAGAAAAAACCTGCCCGGCGGAGGCGACTTAAGCGCAATCCATAATGCTAATAAGGGGTGACAACGAATAAACCTTTTAAGGCTCATGGCAGTGAGGGGTAAATGGCTCTAAGGGGGTACTCGGGAGAAAAGGCCCTACGTCGTCGAGGGGGTAGCCGAGTCAGGGAACTCCCATACAAGTGCGGAAAGGTCAGTTGTGCGACTGAGGAGGTGATGGGTGGCGCAGTCATTCACACAAAAAGGAAGCGAATTGAGAAAGCGAACGGCGATGAAGCTGCCGGCGACTAGTTAGGGAAGAAGGACAGGGGGGTCTCGCCAAGAATGTTGTCAAAATGGCCCCCCGAAAGGGCGGAGGGCTAGGCGTGCGTCCCGCAGGAAGAATCTGATGCCTAGGAAAGCGAAGACCTTGAAAGAGGGAGCCCTCGTCAAAAGCTCCGATTGTGGCGGAGAGGGATTGCGGAGACTGGAGACTGGGTACCGCAACAGATTTAAATAAAAGAACAACCGGCGCGTAGCCTAGTCACTAGTGGGAGCGAAGATCCGCAAACTCGAAAGAAACATAAAAAGGGATCACGTACGAGAGGCTCAACGGGCGATACACTACTCTGGCAGAAGTCCTTATGGGGGGAGTGGGAGTCTGAGTCAAAACAGGGGGGGAGAAAAGGTTCAAAGTTGGGGAGGCTGGTTCGTCAAACTCTATCGACGAAAAAAGAGCTCTCGCTTAAGGGGCGTATCGTCCAGTGATGGTGACGTTATTGGGGTGAGTACAAGGGGCAAAAAGACACATAAAACATGTTATGAAAACCGTTGGCCTCATCCTGACGCCTTTATTTGGAGGCGCATGACCCAGATTACGTTGACAGGGAGGGGCGGCGCTAACCCCCAAGAAGATTCGATCCAGGGGGAGAACGAAGCGTGCCGAAGGCAAAAGTTTCTCCCTAAAAAGGCATATGGCGAGCACATTTACTCTTTCCTGAGGGGGAGAGGGAGAGAAAAGGACTGGCCAGGGAGAAAAAGAGGCTTGGCACGTCCTAACCGGCAAGTCAGAGGGGAGAGCAACCTACATTGAA
>Ga0179593_1690861_pt1 | contig 10923 bp, 10 predicted proteins | sample CZODoug2_1_08_16_FD_185931 | JGI IMG/M metagenome (GOLD analysis project Ga0179593, IMG submission 185931) | Vadose zone soil fungal communities from Angelo Coast Range Reserve, California, USA - CZODoug2_1_08_16fungal (PacBio error correction) | ecosystem: Environmental > Terrestrial > Soil >...
CCACTTGACTCGGGCGAAAGAGGACGACAAAAGGGGACTCCAAGACCCGCGACTCCCCCTAGAGAAAGGGATGGGGCGGCTTTTCCATTTACCAAGTCGCGAACGAAAGAGATGACCATCAAGGCCTGGGCATAGAGATGACGGGAAGGAGATGATCCAACAGGGGAACCGATGCACAGTTTCATCAAAACCTCCTCACTGGTAAAGCGCCATAGTCGCAACCCCTTGAGAAAAAAGATAAGTCAATTCGTTCCCTAATGGTGCCCTCCTTCTCCTCCTAAAAGGGATTCTTTTGAGGTCATAAATCCGAACTTACAGTGGAGGACGGGGGGGGGGGCGAAGGGGACGTTTTTCCAGAAATTCTACCATAGTCACCAGGACGTCGAGTAGGTCCGGGGCGCCCACTGGCAGGAGTGCATGACGCGGCAGGGCTGTTAACTAGTCTCTTTCTCTACTACGAGAAGCAAGGACGGGGAAGCTCGGAAGATGAGGAAGCGGTTTCCTCCGAAATCAAAACTAATGTCGGGGGCAGCAAAGACGAGGGGGGTCGCCTCGTTGGAACTTATCCCTTTATAAAGAATGTTTCAGGAAGGGCCTGAGAACGCGCGAAATGGGGGGAGACCCAAAAGATATGTGAGTGCCGGGTTGGTGACGTCCTCCCGGTGGAAAAACTGACGGAAAGGAGAGGGTTTTAAAAAGAGTGTGTGTCAGACTGCAGCGAAGAGAAAAATTGCTCTTATTAAAGTGGCGAAGGGAGGGACGACAGTGTCCCTGCCTGTTCAAAAGAATACTGCCAGATTCCACAAATTGATCCAGGCGGCACGACAGAATCTTCGGAAAGAGGGGAAAAGAGGAGGGGCTTGCCTAGGGAAAAAGGTGAACAGGGACAGGGGGCTGTATTACAATGGGCGTTTGAACGCGTGGCATCCCGCGAATGTTATGGAACGAGGAGAGGAAAGAGCTCGATGGGAGAGAACTGTCGGGACCAATTATGGAAAGAAGGAGGGGGGGAAGAACACAACCAGGGCATGGATCATGGGGGAGCCTGTTTCCTGCCCGTGCGACGCGGGTTGGCTGGGAGACATATCGAAGGAGAAAAGGGGAGCAGTGCTTGGAAAAGGAGCGCGAAGGAAAAAAGGTAGAGGGCTGGTCCGCAGGGCGGGAAAGGAGGAATGAGGAGAAAGGCTTGAGGTTTTGTTAAGATCTTAGGACAGTAAAAGATGACCCGGACATCAAAGGGAACTGAGCACCTATACGTATAATACACGTTGTCAAAAAGGAAGTATTCGTTGCCTTCCGTATAAAACAAAAAGAAGCAAAAAGGGGGGCGGAGCTTGGGGGAAAAGCGGAATGAGAGGTGCAATAACGATGGAAAGGGTCGATATTACAAAGGGGGAAGAGCGAGTGAACGTCTGACTAGCGACTTGACTCGAACCCAAAGGGGAAAGTTTGAGAGTTCCAAGAAAAGTGCGAGGAGGGAGGAGGGGGGAGGGAAAGGAGGACTAGGAAAAGGGTACAAAGGGGGACAGAGAATAGAGGGAAGCCACTAAGGGAGAGAGCTGGGGGCTTTTGCAAAGCCTCGCTCGATTGGTACATCCAACTCGTCTGGGGCTGATTGGCAGGAATCACCTAAAAACGGAAACAGAGAAACCGTCCCTGGAACCCCCCAAACTCTTCAAGGTTCAGGGCAGAAGCGCGGGATTGTAAGGGATGGACTTGATAGACGAAAAAATCAAGACTAGTCGATTGGGGGGAGCAGGGAGAGGTGAAGGAACCAGCGGTCTCTCCATAAATGGGGCTCACTCTCCTGGAGGGCCAACACATGGAGACAAGAGGGAGAAGGGTGAAGCGGGAAAAAGAATAAAGCCCAGGAAGGGAGAGTGCCGGGGGATCATTTAGAATAAGAAGGCTTGCAACTTGCTCCGGCTTCTATTTGGCTACGCCAGGGGAAGAATTGTTGGGGAGGAAATGGGCTGGGATGCCAGAAAGAAAAAAAGAAAAAAAATCAAGCTTCGAGCCCTTAGATACAATCAAAAAACGCTCTCTAAGCCGTCCCCCTAAAGTGAGCGAGGTCTAATCAGAGAAAAATGAAGACGGGCACCAAAGGAGAGAAGCGGAAGAAAAAGCCGGGGACAAGTTTGGAGAAAGAAAAGCAAACCGTAAACAGGGAAACACCTTTTCTAACCAGACTATCTCTCTCTGTGTGGGTGGGTTGCAGCATGGTAAGATAGGTCGAGAAAGGGTGATCGCTATCGGTCTGAGAGGAGGTTTTTTACCCTTCTCCTAAATAAGGTAAGTATGCTAGATGGGTTGGGCCGGATAGGGGGCGGTGAGCCCGGCAATGACAATAAAGGTAAGGTGGAAAAGCTCGGAGAAACAAAAAAAAAAAGGTTTATCTGACGGGGACGAACAATCCTGGAACCAGTAGCCAAAACAGGCGTGAGGACTGAAGGAAACGCCCATACATGAATTCGGCTTTGTCAAAAACATAATAGAGGGGACAGAAACTCCCATACTAAAAGAAGGAGGCTGCACGCAAATCGCATTTCGTCAGGAGAAACGAGACATTCTTAGTTTCAAAAGCCTGTTGGAGCAGGGGCAAGGGCCGAAAAAAAAGGGGTAAAAACCAACCAAAGGGGGGACTCAGAAAGGGGAAATGAATACCGTGGCTCAGGGTAAGAGGAGATGATACCATCGCCCGCTATGGGGATGTCTATAAATCGGAGCTGCAAGATCAGACCCCGAAAGCACCTGGGGGGGGGCCTATGAGGGGCGGAGGAGGATTTTTGCAATAGACCTATGTTGAAAGGGTCAAAATTACTCTTACAGCTCGGAAAAAAACCAGTAACCACCGAAAACTTCTGGGAAAGGGGTCCTACCCGCCAATCGAACGGTGCGTAAAAGTGAGGGTAAGGCGGAAAAGAAAGTAACACTGTCTTTACGATCGAGAAATCAACAACAACAGGAGAGGAGGAGGAATAGTATTTCACTCCAGTGACTGCGTGCCGTAACACGCCCCAAAAACCCCCCCCCCACCCACCAACCCCTTGCGCTGAAAGATTGCGGAGGAAAGGGCGAAGCTGTTTCGACTTCGCGGGGGAACGGATTGGCAATGCCGACCGTATGGCCGCAGGGTGGTTATCCTTTCAAAACGAGAGCACAGTCGAATCAAAAATTGGTTGAAGGTACTGATCTTGAACACAGAGACGATTAAATGAAATGGCCCCCCGAATATCGGGTCTAGGGGGCGTTTCTGGGACGCCTCGGCCGTTTTAGCCGCGAGGCAGGGTCTTCATTCGGAGCGCAGCGTGTTTGGGGTGGGCTAAAAGTTGGGGGGCAACCGGGGGGCACCTGCCAGGGAACGCCTGTAATCCGGCCAGCCCGAATGTAAATGAGGCCGATCGAATAGGGTGTTGCTTGGCAGCAGCGTTTAGTTGTATGGTGTCATTCTACTAAAAAAGGGTTGATACCTCGGACATAGGTGATTTTTTAAGTAAGGCACTAAACACCCAAGGGTCGGCTGGTGCACAGGGTTCCATCAGACGCTTTTTGGCGTTGTTTACCTGGTAGATAAAAAAATTAAAAGGGGTGTCCTCAATGGAAATTAACCCAGGGGATTGTGCCTGGGGGGCTGTGCAACTACTATCCCACTGAAAACCCCAAGATCTACTGGGAAATGTGATTATGAGACGGGGGGGTCCCCCCAAAACATCTCAGGCAGACGAGTTCCTACTGATCCGGCTAGGGGGGCAATCGAGGACTGTCGCAGCGAGCAGGCGAGCGGGAGGAACGCCGAAATTCGTGTTTTCACTAAGGACCGACTTCAACAAAATTACCGGTGATCCTTGGGGCGCCATTTTGAGGACCGGGCTTTGGAAGTCTTAAGTCTCAATCAACGTCTGCGTGGCCGATTATCGGGGGGGAGGTCTGGCCGGAGGAAGCTGATAGGTTTGAAGGTATGGTCTGGCTCCAAAACGCACACCGGAACGCTGGAATGGAAAACAGACATGCGCAACCTGCGTAATGAAACGCTCGGGGGGGAGATCCGCATCCGTCTGAAACAACGCTATGAGGTCTTTATTAGGGGGTCGATCAAATACTCGAGGTTTACTTTTTTTGTGGGGCCAAATATCCGACAGCTGAGGGTGGAGGCCCTCAACAAAAGCTTTCTAACACCCTCAGGTTATTCAACGATCTGCTACCAAAAAAAAGGCCCGCGATTTAGAGAGGAAGTCAATCCCGCGACGGATCAAACATGGAGACTCAGTTGGAGGTCGCGGATCCGTTGTGTCTCGAAAGCACAACGTTGGTCGATCGTCGACCAATCTATATAGGAAAGGACAAGCAAGATCGGACAGGTTGCGTCAGGGGCTGGGAAAGTGTTAAAAAAATGTGGGTTCCGAACGCATTTCACGAAAGCCTTCGTATGACAATTGCTTAAAACAAAGAAAAGAGGTGAAAGATGATTTTTTTCGTGAAGGCAAGGGTCTTGCCCGAGAGATACAGGGTCCTAGATAACCTAAACGGGAGAAAAACAAATGCCGAGCCGTTGAAAAGGAACCTTTATCAGTGTTTGTAAGGAAGGGTACCCAAACGAACCTTTACACATTGGGACACTGTTCTCGGGGTCGTTATCGCGTTCAAGGGTGCGGAAAATCGAAGGGTAGAACTCCAAACCCCCACCTTTGCTCGGATGCATAGAACCGAGAAGAGGGAGCAGACTACGGCTCGCCTGAAGTCCAATCAAAATAGGTTCACTGCGCTGAGGGACCTCCCAGGAAAAAAACCGCGTCGCGCAGGGGGCAAAACCCAAAAGGACTTCAAGATCCCATCGGTGGACAGCCTATGCTGGTGAAGCTCTTCCAGCTCTGTTCTAAAGAACACCCAGAGGAGGATGTCCACCCTGGAAAAGATCTAGGTCCTCAAACAGTCCGAGGGAGGCAGAACGCCTGCGGGTACAATCCATCAGAGCTAACCAAAATTGCTGCAACGCTCGGTCAGAATAAATATGTAATAGGGAATAAGATAATTTAAGACCGGATAAAAAATGGGGGAATAGCGCCCAATGATTGAACCGAGATCGCGGGACGAGGGCAAGAGAGGCGCAAAGTCAAGAAAGGAAGCAGGGGGGGGCGCTTCTGCGTCGACCCAAGGGACCAACTATCCTGATTAAGGTCCATCTGGGCGAATGTTATCTTTAATGCTCAAACTGCAATCATATATTTTATATCCGGTCCACGTCTACTTGAAACAGACTTTTATCCTGAATACTTTTAAATGAGGGGGGGGTTCTGTTTAACGATGAAGGGAAACGCACGTCTAGAACCCACGAGTAAATAAAATCTTCATTAGTTCTAACGGACAGTCGGTATGAGGAGAACTACGCCGGGGGTCCTACTCTTTCCGGTGGACAATACGAAGACCAGTCTGTTAGAGAAAAAAAATTACGAATACTCGAGACTTCAGTGACTCCTATGCTTCTAATTCACATCTAAAACACCCCGGTTTCAGTCAAGTAATAACCTAGGGATAACTTTGAAGTAAGAGAACGGGAAGAAGGCACTCATCTGGTATTAGGCGAATGGCTGGAACGAAGTCCCCCCAACCCCCCCCGCAAGGTTGAGGGCTCAAGGAGGGGTAGGACCCTAGCCTGGAACCCTTGCTGGAGGGGGATGCAAGGAAGAAGGGAGTCAACTGGGGGTTCTTTTATCACATCTCCAGCAAGAAGCTTCACTTATTGGAAAGGGGAGGGGAGGAATCTCCCGTGAGTTCCAAAAGCCAGATCACAGCATACCCCGATAGGAGGGTTTAGGGGAGATATCAGGGAGGGGGATGGGGAAGGGGGAAGGGGCTCCCGATTGTAACAATGGTGAGGATCGGGCCGGGCCCACGGGAGAAAAATTCCGCTCGCTAAAAAAAAGGGTTCACAGGTAAAAACAAAGGTATTAGGGCTCAATCGGTTAACGGTAAAGGGGAGCCGAAGGAGGTCCCCTCCTGCAGGAGAGCAGCTTGGAGGAAGCGAATATTTTTTGCGCTCAGCGCTCGGGGTTGCAGCGGGGGGGGCCAGGGGGGGAATAGAGAAGCACTCGGCGGGGGGTTTTGCGGGCAACGGTGGTACAACGCGAAACGAAATAACGACTGAAAGAGGGGTAAAGCTACTAAAAGGAGGAGGGGGGGGGGGGAGGAAGGGGCTGGACAGTTCGGAGAGGGTTCTTGGGAGGGGGCGATGGAGACAAAATCTTCAGTCTAACAGGTACCATCCAAAAGGAGGGGAAGTGCGAAGTGGGGGGGGGGGAGGCCAGGAGAGTTCAGCTTTGAGTTCTTGAGGGGGGTTCAATGTTAACGTGCTGCTCGCAGAGGGTGTTGGGTGGGGGGGGGGGGGCCTTTTCGGAAAGGGCCGAGGACTCCGGATGACCAGGGAAAATTCCGGTTTCAAACGCCAACGTCGAGGAGGGGGCGCGGTGCCGAAAGTGCTCTTCAAGTACTCGCAGCCACCCTTTACCACCCGGTATCCAAACGAGGGCCTTCCAAGGGGGGTATCATCTGAGGGGGGGGGGAAATAAACGGCATTCGGAAAAAACGCACGCGGGGAGCGGTCCAGGGGGGCAGAAAATCCTCGATACAGGAAGCCGAGATCAGGTCAAAATGATCAGAACAGGGGGAACCAGACGCGGAAATGGAAAAGAAAAAAAGGGGACACAAAATAGGCGAAGAGATCATGCAAATTCATTTCGTTTGAGGAAAGGGTGTGTGGTTGAGGGAGGCTTTAACGGGGGAGGGGGCTCGAGCCCTGTTTCCTCTCCCCGCATTCTGCTGTCAAGCCTCATCCCCGAAACCTAAGTGGGGGTGCTGGCAGGGGAGGGGATGGGGGTCAGACACGGCCGGCTGAAAACCCCGTTCGATAGGCGAAGGGCTCAAAAGTAGGCTTGAATTAAAGAAACGGCGGGCGATAAGGGGTCCAAAACTGACCCATAAGAAATAATGGGGGTGTCGAGAGAACCCCGGAGGGATTGTTTAGCGGCTGTAAAGCCGAACGAAGAAGGGGCGCGGCGGGATCGCGGCAAAATGTATGGCGGAAGTGCCACCGCTAGGGAGGGGGTAGGAGGTGGCCACTGACCGGTGTCAAAAACGATAGACGCTCATGATCAGAAAACACACAAAGGGAGAAAAGAGAGAGGGAGAAGAGGGGTCCAGTATCGCATTTGGGTCAAGGGGCCGGATCAAGCTTGGCCACGCCAACCGTAAAAAAGAATGTTCGGTCGCATGGCACGCCCTACCACAAATTAAGCGATCCCGAAGCCATTGCGATGGAGTTGCTTCCAGGGGGTATTAGACGGGGTACCCACTCCGCAGTTTGGGGCTCGGGCAAACCAACAATGTGTTATCCCGATGCGGGGACTGGATCGTCCAAACCAATAAAAACTGATGTCCAGCCCTACATATGGACATGCAGTCATCGTCGACTAACGTTTTGCACAGCTATCGGCAAAACCAATGCAGCAACTGAAGCACCAAAAAATAGGTTCTCGGGAGTAGGATTTGTGCCGCCTGATGACTCCGGACCGGGCATACTCCTGAACCTTCCAGCACGAAAGAGCCCAAGAAATTGAATTTTAAAGAGGGAGTAGCAAGAAAAAGATTTCTTGGGGACATTGTTGGGTCAAGGTCCTAGCGAGGGTCAACTGCCGGACGATGAATAACGGCTTCCTAGCGGCTGATACTGTCCTCACAACACGCGCACCCAAGGCCGTTTTCGGGGCGAGACGCTGGGGGGAAAAAAAAAAAGGAGTGAACCGGAACGGCAGGGGGGAGGGAAGATTTGTGATAACGAGTTAAGGAACGTTGCTGGGAGCTCGAAGAAACTTGCGGACGCGCAGGCAGAACTGTGGTGGTTCCCGAGTGGCCAGCATCCTCAGGCGGCAATGGGCGCTGCGTGGAAAAAGGCCCACAAACAAACTGACGCAAAAATGAGCCCTTACATGACCCTCCCCTCAGAGGAGCTCCGCTAAGCAAAACCAATCGAACTTGTTGGGATGTCGGCCGTGGGCTAAAGGGCGCGTGTAGCCGCTCGCAAGAACCCCAGCAACAACCTTCCGAGTTTGGACGAAGGACGCTCGCTCGTACTTTTCCATTGAGTACGGCGTCGCTCCGGTCTGACCAAACCGGGGACGCACAAGCGGAGATCCAACAGGAGCCCTCCCCTACACGCGTAAAACTTGCTTCATGTTTTCCGCCTCCAAGCGCGATAAAAGAAAGCGATGGCACAGATCACTCCCATTCGACCGTACGCGTGCCAAAATTTTTACTGGTGAACAACTGAAGCGCAAGCGGGAAGGTCTGCTCAACGGGCCTCCTCTCCCCCAGAGTTGACCAAGCGAGAAGGTTATCAAAGACATTCTACAAGCCCTTCCGCGAGCCCACTCATGATAGGAGCTTGCTTTGGGTATGTAGTTAGAATTATATAAAAGGACGACTCTACCAGGGAACTTTATACGAGCAGGCTTGTGTAGTTCTACCGCTATGACGCAGTGGCAACCCCCAGGTCCAGCCATGCGTCCTCAACCACGAGGCCACAAACCATGGGAAGGAGGGGGGCCTTGGTTCCCGAGACCTCCGCGCCTACAACATGGCGCGGTCCAAGGGCCGGGAACAACACCAAAACCCAAAAAAAACCAAAAAAAAAAAAAAAAAAAAACAACCAAAAAAAAAACCAAAAAAAAAAAAAGAAAACACCAACCAAAAAAAAAAAAAAATCTCAGTTTTGGGGCGCATTCGGCATTTCAAATAATTCGGACTTGGAAGCATTCCTGGCAGATCGTATTGTAGCGAGTCCCAGGAGGCCGTGGGTGACAATAAGTTCAACGGGAAAAGGGAATTCCCGAAGACAATACCGCATGGCACGAAGGGGAGTGTTAATCTCGCCTTAGGGGCACAAGGGAAGTCCATCGTTACCAATCCGAAAAAAACTAGCCATGTTGTAGGGGGCCGGGCCGGGGCAACGGCCCGTACCCGATTGGGCTAAGTTGTGTGAAAACAAAAATGCCGCACCAGGTCGACGGTTCTGACTGAGAACGATGCAACACTCGATATGGATTGCGCCGATTCCTCAGGTCCCGCTGTCTCGGTTCAATCAGCCTATGGGGTTCTTAACCAATTGATCACTGGGCAGAAAAGGAGCTCGGGACATGTAATAACCGGGTTTACAAGTGCGGATACTCGGTCTGATTAACGAGCTGGCAAGCACGACTGTGTGAGACGCGTAGGGATGGCATAGTCTCTGCGCCGGTCACGCGAAGAAGTAAAACGATCGCAGAACGAAAAAAGACTCCTACACTGTCACTTGTAGGCCTGGGTTTTCCTTCACGCTGCGACCGAGGGGACGGGGTCTAAAAAGGCGCAAGGGCGACGCTCTGCACTTGACGGCCAGCCACTTAAGCGCTTCCTCGCGAGCCGATGAGAAATGACTAGTTGTGGGAAGATCAATGCCCTTCCCTCCCCTGCAGTCCGGCTCCCGGACGAGATACGTGTCACCTCCAGTCTATTTCAGCTCAACACATATCCAACGGGGGGCGTGTCCACCCCAATCACTTACACCTCCATAGAGGTGCGATCCGGCTAGAGAGCACGTATCTCTGTACATCTTGCCTGCGACTTTCTAAACCCAAGATAAATGTGGGAAGGGTACTTTAAAGGGAGGCTTTGAGGAACTGCGTCCTCGGAATGTTGTGAAACGTGACGAAGGCGGCCCGCCAATGCGATCTAGGGTAAATCGTTCCGGAGGAGATTTGAGGGACGTCAAAAAAAACAACGTGGGGGATTTGGCAGAGCCTAACACGGAATCAGCTAAACCAACCTCTCTCAAGGTGTATCTTCGCAGAAGGGACGATCCACTCTCTAAAATCGGAGAATTTGGGCCTCTACGGACAAATACCTGAAACGGGAACTCACACCTTTGGGCAAACTATAAAGGGCTAGATGGGGGAAAAAAAGTTCTCACGCGCGATTGGGGAAATCTACCACTCCTCCCGCCGAGGGATATTGGCCGCAGGATGGAGGAAGGAGATCACGTCCGTGGCAGTCGAAAACCGCTCTCTGCGACGAATCGTGAAGAGAATATTTTGAGGGAAATTCTGAGAAGAAGACCTCAACCTAACCTCAAGTAGCGCGGCAAGACTCCCAATCCCTAATAGAAAAAGAAGAGGTTGAAGGGCAGATAAATCGCCTGGGAACCAACTGGACTCAAAGGGAAATATCAAGAGCAATTTTTGGGACGAACGGCCGGACGGTTCGAAACCAAGCCTTTAGGAAGATTCCAACTCTGATCTCTCCAGGAATCTATGAGAGCCGGCGTCGACTTCTGGGAGGAAGCGCAGTGGTGGGGAAACAGTGCCTAAGCCTGCTAGAATCTGTTTCTTCCATGTGAGCCCGCAAGGTCACTCAAGCGGTTAGGTCATGTGAGGCAAAAAGGATCCAGCCCCCACCAGCAAAAGCGGTGTCGCGGCCGCAGACCAGCAGCTGGCCGGCACCTTAACCCAAAAGCTGGTCGTTTATCACAATAATTAATATTATAATGAGGAATAACCGCTGATGACCAGAAACTCCTATTGGGCATCCACCTTCCTACAGGCTGGCCGAATGGGAGCGTGACTCCTCCAAAGGATCAACACAAACCCCGCTGGCAAGAATAGACACTGCCTCAGCGTACTAGTGAATGAACCCACCATTGCAGTTGCTCGCATTAAAGCAGTTAACAGATCAGCCCGATCAAACTTTTGGTATGAGAGGAAAGGGAGCGCGATTGGGGAAAAAAGATAACAGATTGCAATCTGCACCGTTCATCAAGATTCAAAAGAAGCGAAACCTCAGTAGCCGCAAATAGAATTGGCTTCAAGAAGGGAAAGGATGAACGCGGAAGAGGGACAG
>Ga0179593_1292373_pt1 | contig 10922 bp, 9 predicted proteins | sample CZODoug2_1_08_16_FD_185931 | JGI IMG/M metagenome (GOLD analysis project Ga0179593, IMG submission 185931) | Vadose zone soil fungal communities from Angelo Coast Range Reserve, California, USA - CZODoug2_1_08_16fungal (PacBio error correction) | ecosystem: Environmental > Terrestrial > Soil >...
ATTGTCAAGGCGAAATAAAACAGGGGAGGTCTTCATTTTGGTTCACATACGGGCCACTGCTTGTGAGGTAGCTCCTCCAAGGTTGGTACCTACAATAACCTTGCAACTCCATCGGTCGGGAGCGGTACGATATAGCGTACATCAGGGTAGAAAAGGAGTCACTGTTTCTTGATCGGCCGGAAAGGTCAGTGTGAAGCCTAGAGGGTAAAAAGAGATTATCTTGGTCAGCATCAGGTGGCTCGCGCGGGGTTAAGCGAAGAGCGTAGTGAGTCAATGATGGGCAAGAACCTAACTGAAAGTGTGAAACGACCATGATTGTAGGAGTCAAAGTCGCCATGTATGCGCAAGCTCGCGCAATCTTCTTGGTCTTGGGCCCCAGGGGCTTGGTGGGCCGGTCTTCAACTGACTGGACTGAATTTTGATGCAGGGGTGCCATCCGCTCCAATGAAAAACTGCTGGGTCTATCAACGTATGTGGGGAAAATTGCTGCGCTACAGGGGGGGCTAGCAGAGGGGGTTCTCTGGGCTCGGCCACGGTGTGGGGTTTAGGTAGTGGAGGTCTTGGGCCTGGGGCGGGTCATTTGTGGTCGTTGGAGGAGGCAGAAGGGTGCTCTTTTGGATACAGGGTGAGGGGGTCGTCTAGTAAGTAGGAGGCTTTGGGTAAGGGGTCTTTTGACCTGCGGGAGGGTCCATGAACGAGGAGACATCTGGGTTCTGGTGATCCCAAATTCGTTGCAACTCTGCCAGAACTGGGACTGAGGAGGAGCTTCTTGCAAACTTGATTTTCAGGATCGGAAAAGTAGAGGTTTTGCCGGGGTAAGGGGACCGCAAACAATTCCCTGAGAAAAGGAAGAACTGACAAACCGGGGTGGGGGAAATCTCGGTCGGACAAAAATGCTAGGGGCTTCTCCACCCAAGGGTGACGTTACTATCACCAATGAGAATAGGGGGGGGATTTCTGGGGGTCTCCTGTGGCTAGGGGGTGATTCATATAAGTTAGAAACGCATACGTCCGCGGGCAAGACGGTGTGGGGAAGGTCACCGCCGCACAAATCCAAAACCAAATTTAAGGGACCGCGGTAAGCTGAATTCAGTTCTCGATCGGGAGAAGAAGAACTAAAATTCAGGCAAATTATGTCCGCAGTCCTGCGGACGCTCCTCCCTAAAAGCTCGGGGGGGGCACGGGAACGGGACTTCGGCCAAACTCTCTGCTTCATCTGTGAAAAAGAAACGTTACTGGGGAACCACAGTGGGTCTTGTGGTGAAGTCGGAGGAGGGTTTCATGGCGGATTCCAAATGTAGAGGGAGGCGGGTCCGACAGCGTGTGACCGTCCTAAAACGTGGACTCGGGGATCAAAAAAGACGAGGGGCGACAACCTTGGGGTGCTTATATTGGCCATAAATATGATTGCAAAGGCCTCGTATTAGTCTGACATGATTACTAAAATTTCGTGTTGTAAAAGAGGATTTTTCCCGGAGGTCAAACATCTTGGGTCCGGGATCAGGTGTATGGGGTTCTTCCGCTTACAAGTCTGTGGAGGGGTAGAAGGGATGGGGCAATATCAAGTCCTGTGAAATGTCGGAGGATTGCACCACGAACGGAAGTTGTGTAAAGCTGATTTGCAACAAAGGGGTTGACGAATCTTGTCGTAGGGGGGAATAAAAAAAAAAAGAGGCGAGTCGGGCTTCAGGATCTTGAAAGAGGAAACCCATCCGAAACGAGTCCTAAGGAAGGGAAATCGTCTGGTCCGGGGATCGGGGGGGATTCCTACCACCTAAAGAGGTGGTGGACTTGCTGAGGATTGATTGGGGCTCCGGGGGCAAGTGCGTCTTTTACCGGTAGGAATGGGGGGAACCCCTTTGGGGAAGGCCTGCTCTAAATTGGGTTGGGGGTCCTGCATTGTGCGGGTTTTCTGGCTTGCCGTACCAGAGGTGGGGCGCCCCACCGGCGGTACGACAAAGAAGACCTGACAAAAGGGTCCTGAATTAACAGAAAGCATGTTCTTACACGTCAGGTCCAGTTGGGGCCCGGGCCTTAGTCGGAAGGGAATCCTGATTCTTTGCAGGCGAGGGGAGCGGATTGGGGAGGGTGGTCCTGAGCTTAGTGAATTTGGGATGGGGGTTTTGGATGGGGGGGTTTTGGAGCCTCCAGATGGGGTGGGGCTTGGGAGCGCGGTGCGCTTTTGGGGGTGGTAGGGAAAGTCAAACGCAGATCTGGGGAGTGGTTGTGCCCCTCTAAGGACGAGAGTTGCAACTTTTAAATTGGAATGTGAGGGTTGGTGAGGATTAGGCTTCTAAAGTTCTGAGAGAGCAAGGTTCCGAGATTCTTCAACATGGGGTAGACCGGGGGGGGGAGGGAGAGGGTTGGTGGGCAGGGGTGTAGGGGTGGGTGACCATCTAGCGAAATTGATGGACCAAAGTTCTTTGGCTGGAGTTAGGGTGTGGGAGGGGGGGGGTCTGGTCCTTCGGGGCCGGTCGGGGGTTCCGCGTTCCTGTTGTTTGGGGGGTTCCCTAAGGGGGGGTAGATTCTTTTCCTCCGAAGAGGGTGCGCTCATTACCGGGGCGTGGGCTTCCCACGGCAAACAACATTCGGATGGTAAAAAATTGCGTAGGGCGTGAGGGGGGTTCGAGCGGTAGGCTTTGAAAAACCGGAAGGAAACCGGGTCGGGAAGAAATGACAGGACGCAAGGGCCCAAAAAACCAAACCGTAAATTTTTGGAGAAACACAAAAGCGTAGAAAAGACACTGACAACTAGAGATGGTAAAAGCGATTGACTTGTGGGAGAACCTGCAAGCTGAAATCAATCTGAGGGGAGATCTGTTACCGAAACTGTAAATAAGGGGGGCTAAGATCTTCGCCACAACGTAGGTATTATTAGGAGTCAGTCATTCTCAATGGTCGCTAATGTTGCTGAAACAGGTATATCTGAACTCCATATTGGACTCTCCAAAGAAGATATTGATTTTCACGTCACTGACAAAAAGGAAGGGGGGCACCTGGTCGCGAACAAGGAAAAAGGTGGGTGACAGAACAAATTGGCGGCCGGGGGTTGCCCTTGGCGGAGGGGAGGGGCGGAGCACGAAAAACCGACAGTCACACGCAACAATTCTGGGTTCATAATAAGTCTCCAGAGCGAACAAAATAGGATGGGCACTAAGAATGTCTGGCATGATGGGAGCATCCGCCCTCACATTTTTGTCAAAGTTTGGGGGCTTGCACACACCGACAAAACGGAAAGGGGCCAACCGTCGGAAAAAACAAAATGTGCCTCCCTACAGTTCCCACACACAGGCATTAATTATAAGAGGATAACGCGTAGCAAGTGGCCGGGACCATCCCCAAGGCCTTGGGGCTTCCGTTCCAAGACCGTGGGCCACGGATTGGGGGAAAAAGGAGGTAGCCCCAGCCACCAGGAAAGACTCCTTCTAGGGAGAAGGGCCTTGTGGGAGTGGTGGGGAGGCCTCACCTTCGGCCTTAGAGATTATGAGGGAGCGCAGTAGGCGCAGAAGGGGGCGCTCAAAACGAGGGAGTAGACCGAACTGTCAGGGGACTAGGAGGGATACAGGTGGGAAGAAAAGGCGGGCCCTACTGAGGTCTGCCGTTGGGGCTTCATTAATGGGCGCTTCCTGAGTTCCTGATGGTTGGTCAATTCTTGGGGGTGGTGCTGCTCCTGGGGGGGTGTGGCTGAGGGGGGTGGCGGCCGGACATTGGACTTTTGGACTGCCGGGAGGCAAGGGAGGCGCAGGTTGCCTGTCCGGGACATGGGGCTGGTTTGTAAGATGTTTAGTCTCCGCGGGGGTGACGGGAGCATGAAGGCCGACGGAGAACGCTACCAGGTGAGGAACCTAAATCGAGAGGTGGGGCGTCGTTGAAGCTTAGGGAGTGGTGACGGCGGGTAGGCTTCTAAAAATGAGGGGGTAGGGTGAACGGGATCCAGAGGTTCTCCCTCAGGGCGCCTTCCCGTCGGTCTCGGTTACCGGGTGGCTTTGGAGCGTCATTCAGATGTTGGGGGTGGTGGATCTTGAGATAGCCGCGTTCCGGACTATGGGACAAAAGGCGAAGAGGAGAGCGTTTACTAACACTGGCTCTTGGGGGTTTGGAGTTAAAAGGCCCCTCCGAAGATGACACACCGGTGGCGCGGGAGACCAAAAAAGTAAGAGAGTCAAGAAATGATAGAACGGAGGGGTGGGGTAGACCCAACTGACTAAGGGGGGGGGCTCTTTCATGAAGTCCAGTTGCCAATAAGGGGGCGAAGGCCGCAGCAAACCTGAAGTGCCAAGATGGGTTTTGTTATGGAAAAGAAAGAGCCTGGTTAATCAAGGAAAACCGGTTCCATCGGGGGAGGGCGAAGAAGAACATAGGAAGATTATCGGGGGGGGCCATCCGCCGGGAAGGGGACATCTGGTCTTGCTCCGTCGGTCGCTTATTGGACTTGGGAGGTAGAGAGACGATTCGCAGGGGTAGTATCGCAGAAGCCCTAATTGTCGCCGTAAACAAGCATCGGTCAGAAAGGCAAGCACAAGTGGAAGGGGGAATGCAACAAACAGCAGGTGACGCAGGGGGTCACCTTCGCGGTAGGGCGCCTAGCCATGACTATACCGGGTTCCTGGGACTGGGGGAGAGGAATTTCCTATTCGGCCTTCTACCACTAATCGCGATCGCAGTGGGGGTATTTGTTCCAGAGTTGGGGGGGGGGGTCCCCTGGGGTGAGCTTAATGGTCAAGCCGCATGTCGTCCTATTACTAAAAAAATGGAGGGCCAACTAGGGCCAGGGGGACCTCCGTGAGCCTCATCTCCAAGTTCTTCGGAGAAGCAACCTCCCTCCTGGACATCTGGTCAGACCATGGTCTGAGTCTGTTTCTCTTGAAGGTGTTCACGGACCCAGGGTTCTGTTTCGGGGGAAAGTCGGACTCTGTGATGGGTTCCTCTTCTGGGCGGGGGTTGGAAAACCCGTTGGGAGGGTGGGGGGGGTAGGGGTGAGTTGTTGTGAGTAAGGTTCTGGAATGGTAGGGTCGATGTGCTGGGGTCTTAAAGGGTACGATGGGCGTGGACTGTTGGGGTGGTCGGAGGGAGGGCGGTCCGTGATGGTTCACAGTGGGACAGGTCTGGCCAAGGGGCGAGCAGTCTGAGGTCGGGTGGAGAGGGGGGGTGGGGGAGGAGGGATAAGTAGACTGCCTTCCCTTTTTCGTGTCATATAGAGAATTGTCACTTTGCTGTTGACCCCCTCAGAGGGTTTAGGAATCTGGGGTGGAGAAGTCTTGGGTAAAACGACCGGTCCCCGGGCTTTGTGGTCACCGAGTAATCAGAGCCCACATCCGAAGAACTGTAAATAAAACGGCATCGGCACAAAAAGGAAATAGAAAAACGAATAAACTAAGACAAAGGGAAAACCACAGCCAGTTCACCAGCCCTGCATGGGGTAGAGGACCGAGGAAGAAGCGTGGGCATGAAACGAGCTTCACGGTTTTGTGGAGTAATTACTAAGCAAATCTGACGTCAGAAGAAAGAATACGTAAGCGTGGAGCCGTAAAACAATCGCTACAAATTTCAGAGGCAGAACCTGTCTTGATTTCGCAAACTAATATGGGGCAGGTTACAATGGGGGAAAAAAGTGGGCTTTGTAGAATGGAGGGAGTACACACTGAACACCTACTTAGGCATGAGTCACCGAAAAGCGTAACGAAGGCTGGGGCGAACCGAGAAACCTTAACTCCGGGAAAAGAACATGGCAATGGGAATTGGATCCCTTCTGACATCCGTAACGAGTAGGGGTTAGGAAGGGGAAAAAAAAGAGGGTTGTACTCAACGGCGGCAATGGCGCATGGGGCGGACGGGGGGGAAAAGCAACATCTTCGACGGATAGCCGGTCCAAAACCGGAGGGGGAAGAGAGGAGGCAAGCGCAAGACGCATAGCGTGTGGCCTTGTAAGAACGTAAAAGCGAGGCGAAAAACAGATTTGTTCGACACTGTTCAATGACACGCAAGAAACATAAGGGGATCGGGGGTTACAAGAGCGAAAAAGGGCACCTGAAGGGCTTGAATGAGTCTTTTTACAGGGGGAGGGGGAGGGGGCTCTTTAAGTTGACGTGACGGGATGTGCAAACGTGGTTCTCGAGAATGGACTAAATCCCGGGAAAGTCATGGAAAACGAAAGGAGCGAGATAAATAAAGCTACCAAGGGCAAAGTGGCAATAGGAATTGGCGAATGTGGGGATTTCCGTGCTTGTGGGGGGGGAATTCTTCCATCAAGGCCTCTTCTGTGCAGGTCCTAAAATTTGCTGGTGGAGAATTAACGTTCAGACCCGGGAGGGTCTCTCAAAGGCTGGGGTAATGCGTGACCTTGGTGGGGAGTGAAATGGTCTGCGGGGGAAAACTGGGTCGGTTGATTGAAAAAAGAGGTGTGTCACGCGAGGATTACATGAGGTGGGGAAGGTATCGGGTGTACGGCGAGGGAAGTTAAAAAAGAAGCAAAGGAAGGGCCGTAGGTTTGGTGAGCGTGGAACCGAAACAACCGTAGGAAAGGACCTGCCGGAGACGATCGCTGAGTCTATTTGACCTGCATCGTCCAGACATTTTTTGCATAGACCAACAAGAACAATTCTTACAGATCGTCACGGACCCACCAGATGGTTGAGTGGGAAGCGCTCGCAAATCTCGAAGTATTTACAGGCCATAAGGGGGGTATTCATCGACCGAATCATGAAAAGGATGTGGATTGGGTTTGGCCTACGGCTAGATACCGTCGAAGGCGCGCACTGAGGTTAAGCGGGGAACAATCAAATTGGCTTGAAGAAGAGATCTGCAATACAACACCATGGAGGTTCCCGCTCGGTTATTTTCGCCGAGGAACTCTTAGGCATCGGGGTCACTTCCCACTACCGTCTGGTGGCCTACATCGCAGCGAAAAATACCCTCACTAGAAAAGTCCCGGGGTTGGCCCGATAAGGGAATTCCATAAGCGGGATAGGCTTTCACGTTCATGGGGTTGATTTACGTCGGGAAAGGGGAGGGGTATGTCCTGGCGTCTCAGTCTTCGGGGGAAACGATGGAACGACGGTGGAGCGGACCCTAGCCGGAGCCTAGGAATAAAGGATCTCCATGGCGGCTTAGGGGCAAATCGGATAGGAGCCCTGGAATAGAGGACTCTAGAAGGACTTTCTTGTTCTAAAAGCGATTCTTGGAAAAGATGACCAAGACCCTTCACATGGGGGAAGATTGTTTTCAGGGGGTCATAGGTCCTGGAGCCTGGCTGTTCCCTTTAGTTCAATTTCCAGGGGATGCGGTCAATGAATTGCTAAGGGGCATATTTCCACAGGAGGAAGATGTTCTGTTACTTCGGCGTGGGACTTGGTGCCGACCTCGCCCCCTGTTTTCAGTTGTCCGGTTGGAGACATAAAAACAAGACCCTTCGGGGAGGCATGTTCGTCCGCTACCATTTCTCGGGACTAACCCACGGTCCTCCCCGTAGCCGCATACACTCGGGTATGGAAGGTAAATTCAATTGATGTAATAGACTAGTAATCGCTGATGTCTTTCGGCGGTTAAAAAAGTTGACTGCTGAGTGGGGGGACTTAATGTAAAAAAAACGGCGACAGGGGTTTCAGTCTTCGTGTGCTGAAAAGGAGGTACGGGCTACGGAACAGAACTTCCCCCTAGAAGCCATCCTGGGAAAAGAGCGGGCACTTTAACCACCTTGAAGGCAATTCTCAGCTTGTGTGTCAGACAATGTGTAGGAAAGGGGGCGTTCCCCTTGACGATCGAGGGTAAAGGGGGCGGACCGAGTACAGGTGATTAGTAGGTGGGAGGGGGTTACTTGTAGCGCGGGTAGAGTACGGTAGGGGTTTATGAACCGCCTGGATTAAGGTTAGTGATGAAAATGTTGATAGAGGGAGTGTGGGGTTCCTCCGAGTTGGCTCGGGTGGTTCCCTCGTAAGAGGGAAGCTCCAGTCAACGGGCTGTTTTGGGACCGGGGGTGGGGGGGGGGTGCTGAAAAAAGAAGGAATAGGACGGTAAAAAGACGGCAGGAGGTAAGACCCCTGACGAGGGATGGGGGGGGGGTCCGGTACGTGGGAAAGGTTTTTTTGGGCAAATGGGAAAAAAGGCAGACAGAAGGGGGGGCTAGGAGGGATACCGCATCCAGGAAGGGTTAACATTATCTTAAAGGTGGGGGTTTCTAAATATGGGAGGGGGGACACGTAGAAAAGTGCTACGTCTCTTCCGTATAAAGTAAACAAGTAACATGCGTGGAGGAAAAAAAAGGTTAGAAGCTGGACGAACGAAAAAGGGAAGGAAAGAAGGACTTCGAGAGCTTGGAAACGATGAAGCAATTCTCTGCATTATCTAGAGGGCAGAATGCATTTTAAAGACACGGGAGCAGGGAAGAGCGAAGAAAACACACAAGGATGGGGGAGGGGGGAAAAGAGAGAGAGGGCGCAGGCGTCAGTTTGCTACCGTAATTAATATATAAGATACAAGAAAAAAAAAAAAAAAAAAAAAACAAAAAAAAAAAAAAAAGATTGAACCCACACCAACGAGGGCAAGGACGAAGACGGGTGTCGAGCTCTTCAGAAGGGCGGTGACCGGAGTTCGTAAAAAGATGAAGTTGGGGGGAATCCAGAACAACTTGGACAGGGTAACGTTTGAACATGTAGTCCGAATAGGTTCAGAAGGGAAAAAGGGGGAAGAGATTTCAAAAATTACGCTTGCGCAGGAAATAAGAAGTTGGCGAAGCTGTAGGGAATGAGGTGCCCTCAGAAACTACGGTCCTTCATGGCCGGTTCCTGTAAAAAAGAAGAAAAAAAAGAAAAACCAAACAGGCGGTCCCGGGCCGTCGAAAAACCTTTTCATCCCTCTTATGCTTTTGAAACCTCCCGCAAGTGGTAGAGTGAAGGGAGTGGGCTAACACCCGTACTGGTTTCCTGCTTAATTGTACGAACGCTCTTAGGTAGAGGAAAACCAACAAAAAACCTTAAAGTCCTCAAGGAGATGGAACGTAATGAAGTTCCGGATCTTAGAAAGTCTAAAAAAGCCACAGTCCGCCATTGGGGGAGGAAGGGCATTTTCAGCAGGGTGTCCTGGTTCCCGGCAAGAACAGTAAAAAGAAAAGGAAAGGGACGTCCAACAGGGGAAACGCAGAGAAAAATCGCACGCTACCTCAGCCTAGAAAGAAATAAACTTCCCGTGCTATTAAGAAGGCAGAAAAAGGAAAAGGTCTGCTACGCTGGTCCGGTTGTAGTTAAGAGTAACCGGGAAATTGGAATACATACCCGATCATGCACCGCAATTTTGTGGTGGATTAAGTACCTCGTCCGGGGCCTAATGCGGTCCAGTAAGAGGGGTCATAGGGCCAAAGACGGGTTGGGTGTGGTAGGTCTCTGCGTCCATCCCTGATGGCCTCCAGGAGCTATGTCACGTCCCGGAGAGGCGGATACCTAGTCGAGGGCATTGATCGAAAGGTGTGCACCCTCTCGCGTGGGGCGTCCCTACGTGGGGACCGTCTGGTCTTTGGTAGAACGGGGGGTAAAATGCACAAACAATGAAGAGACAGTCTATCCAAGAAGGCGAGGGAAGAGGCGGAAAAAGGCGCGTCAACAATGGGTGGAATAATGAAGCCTAGGGGGTGGGACCGAAAAAGACAGGGTGTAAGGGAATAGACTGCATCAGGGAAAAAGCCGGGAAATTATCGTTGGTGCCTACGGAAGAAGGAAAAGGGGTTGAGGGCGGGGGATCTCCTGCTCAATTCGTGGGCGTGGGTTATCAGGAAGACGTAGGCAGAGCGTATGCCGAATCCCTAGTAAAATCAAGTAGTCAGAGGGGGACATACTCAACTCATGTACGAAGTAGTGTATCCTATACGGATTATGTCCCTTGGGTGGTTCGGGGTTAGCGCGGAAGCGTCACTGACCATCTACTCTTACCGGTAATTTACTCAGGTTCAAGAGGTTCCTTCTTCTCCATCTAAGTTAACAGCCAGGAAGGTTTTGGGGGATGTGACAGATCGGTGTTCCGTGGTTCTTTCCCAATCTACGTAAGGGATGACTAGCGAAAGGGGGAAGGATGCTCACTGACGACAAGAAAATCCTGGAGTGTCCTGCGGCGTTAGTGACTTAATACTTGGTGGGCGAAAGACCTTCTGAAATGTGGAGATAGGGGGAGGGTGTGAGTGGGCGGTCAAGGGCTCTAAAAACGTGTGTGCGTGATGTCAGAAACGGAATGGGTAGTCCTAAAACGGGCAGATTCAAAGGAAATCCGAAAAGCAAACTATCGGAAAGGAGGGGAAAAAGGGGACTGGGCCAGCAACCCTGGCTTTTGCAAAAAAACGCTAAAAAAAATGCGATGGGAATGGTTGAAAAATTCAGGGGGGATAATCGCCCAACGACGGGACTTATAAGCCACAAACGAGGAAAAATGAATCCTCAACCGAAAGACCCGAGAATCCTCACAACGTAGGGAAGGAAAGACAAGGTCGAGACCGCCCTTAACACGTTACCCAGAACTGTTGTGGAAAAGGGCCAGATAAAGAGAGGGCATCATGCTACGAACAAGCAATTGTCATCACCGAATATGAACGCTAAAAAGGCTTGAAAAGACTTGAGAGTATTATTCGCCGCAAGCAGAGTGGGTTTTAGCCTTTTTCAAAACACGGGGAGTGCACTATTTCGGGAAAGCGCTGGAACGCACCGAAGTTGCGAGCAAAATCGAACTCTCAAGGGCAAGCTTTCAAGCCGGAAAGGCTCAGGGGCTAAACGGACCAATCAGAAAAGGGGGAAATTGCTCCCGGATACCTCGACATCGGTAAACGATCACATTATGACTAGGGAAAATCTTGGAGGTAGACCAAACGTCGGCCAAAAGTACCGCATTTTCCTACGGTGGCTAATGCAAAAGGAGAAAATAAACTCAGGAAACGGGAAGAAAAAATG